>Ga0075030_100001741_pt1 | contig 19639 bp, 15 predicted proteins | sample LitLauG_LLR_2012_FD_71393 | JGI IMG/M metagenome (GOLD analysis project Ga0075030, IMG submission 71393) | Freshwater sediment microbial communities from Pennsylvania, USA - Little Laurel Run_MetaG_LLR_2012 | ecosystem: Environmental > Aquatic > Freshwater > Creek > Sediment | place: USA...
TCGTCGCGCATTTTGCGAAAGCGGGTCACCGGCGCCTGCTCGGCGCAAAAATCGCGTGCGGCGTCTTTCAGCAATTGTTGTTCTTGGTTTAGCGTGAAGGTCATTGCGTGTCCCTCAGGCCCAGCACGCGCTTGGCGACGACGTTGAGATTGACCTCGGTGGTGCCGCCTTCGATCGAATTGCCCTTCGACCGGAGCCAGCCGCGGGTGACGGCAAGTTCTTCGCTGGTGAAACCCTCGCCTGACCAGCCAAGACCACGATTGCCGGCCGCTTCCAACATCAGCTCGCAGCGTTCCTGATTCAAAGTTGCGCCCGCCACTTTGAATAGCGACGACAAAGCGCTGACATTGCCGCCGGCTTTGGCTTCTTCCTGCGCCCTCTGCACTGAAAGCGCATAGGCGCGCTCGGTCATTTTGTGTGTGCAGATCCGGGCGCGGAGATCTTTGTCGGCAAGCTTGGCGCCGTCCTTGTCGCCATGCTCAAGCGCCAGCTCCACCACATCAACGCGCGTGTTGGAGCCGAAGCCGGAAATATTGGTGCGCTCATATTGCAGGAGCCGCTTGGCGATTTCCCAGCCCCCGTTCAGTCGGCCAACCAGGTTTTCTTTGGGAATTTTGACGTCTGTGAAGAAGGTCTCGCAAAACGGCGATGAGCCGGAGATCAATTTGATCGGCCGCGTTTCGACCCCTGGCGTCGTCATGTCGATGAGCACAAAGGAAATGCCTTCGTGCTTCACGCTTGTGTCGGTGCGCACCAGACAAAAGCACCAATCGGCGAAATTGGCGTAAGAGGTCCAAATTTTTTGACCATTGATCAGCCAGTGATCGCCCTTGTCCTCGCATTTGGTCATCAGCCCCGCGAGGTCAGAGCCAGCGCCTGGCTCGCTATAACCTTGGCACCAACGGATTTCACCGCGCACGATTTTCGGCAAGTGCGTCTGTTTTTGCTCCTCGTTGGCGTACTCGAGGAGCACCGGGCCGAGCATCCAGAGCCCAAACGAGAAGAGCGGCGCTCGCGCACTGATGCGCTTCAGCTCGGACTGCAGGACGCGGTTCTCGTCGCCCGACAGGCCGGCCCCGCCATATTGTTTGGGCCAGGTTGGGGCTGTCCACCCTTTGGCGCCCATGCGGTCGAGCCAGAGTTTAGCCTCGGGGTTTTTGAACTGGTAATTGCGTCCGCCCCACACGGCGTCGTCTTCCCCGGCCATGGGCGTTCGCATCGACGCGGGACAATTGGCCTCAAGCCACGCCCGCGTCGCCTCGCGGAAGGTTTCCAGATCGGCCATGGTTTTCCCTTCTGACCAAGCTTTAGCACCGGAGCGGCGCGCTTCCAGCCGTTCGCTACGTCAGGCGATGCGATTTAGTGGGCGGGCGGCGGCGGCGGCGCCAGCGGCGCAGCAGGCGCGGTGGCGGCAAGGCCGCCATGCGCGTCCAGCGGCGGCTGACCAACGACAACGAAGGTGAAGTTGTCGGGATTGAACAGGCGATGGATGACGCGGTTCACATCCGCCAGCGTCACCGCTTTGATCAGCTCATTGCGTCGATTGATATAGCCGATATCGCGGCCGGCGACCTGATAGCCTTGGACCACGTCGGCGATCTTCTGATCGGCGTCCAAATCGAGCGCAAACGAGCCCGTGAGATAGGTGATGGCGTCGTTCACCTCCGCCTGGGTCGCCCCATTTCTATAGAGCCGCCCGATCTGGTCGCGCGTGACATCGATAGCTTCTTTGACCTTGTCGTTCTCGGTTTGCGCTGAGCCGCGCAGTAGCGCCGAGTGATCGCGCACCGAGGGCGCGGTGGCGATGCCGTAGACTAGGCCCCGCTGCTCGCGCACCTGGTCCATGAGCCGCGAAGAAAAGCCGCCTCCGCCGAGGATATAATTGGCGACCGCCATCGCAATCCAATCGGGGTCATTGTATCGAATGCCGGGGGCTGAAAACAAAATCAGGCTCTGTGGCTGGGGCAGCTGGCGTACGATCAGCGGCGTTGGCGCCCGCAAGCTCACATCCGGCGGTTCTGGCGGTCTTGCGCCCGCCGGCAGGCCGGCGAAGACACGGTCTATCAACCGCCCAGCGTCGTCAGCGTCAATGTCGCCGACAATGGTGATTGCCAGATTAGCGCGGGTGAGAAGCGCGTTGTGGCGCTCGATCAAACTGGCGCGATCAATCGCCATCACGTTCTCGCGCGTGGCCCGAAAGGCATAAGGATGATCGGGATAAAGCGCCTGGTCGAGCGCCAGATTGGCGATGTAGTTTGGATTGGTTTCGCGGGTCCGCAGCCCCACCAGCATTTGTCCGCGGATGCGCTCCAACGGCTCTGGGTCAAACCGCGGCGCCGTCAACGCCGCGCGCGCCATATCGAACGCCGCGTCACGGTTTTCCGACAAGGTGGTCAGGGTCATGCCAATGCCGTCCCATCCGGCATCGACGTCAAGGCCCATGTGCAAATCTTCCATGCGCTGCGCAAAAGCCTGGCTGTCCATATCGCCAGCGCCTTCGGTCAGCATGTCGGCCATCACCCCCGTGACGCCGCTTTTGGCCGCCGGTTCGATGGCTGAGCCGCCCCGCCAATAGGCTTCCATGACGATGATCGGCACGCTCGAATTAGAGACCAGCCAGGCATTGATGCCGCCAGGCGAAGTAATCTCGCGCACCGGCACGCCGTGCTCGGCGACCGGCGCCGGTCGAGGCGTCTGGGTTTCAGCGCCCGCCAGCGGCGCGATCGCCGCCAAGCCCGCCAGCGCCGCCAACGTCACAGCGCGCATCATTGCGCAGCGCCTTGCGCCGCCGGCGCCGCTTCCGGCAGCAGCCAACCAGTCACCGACTTGTTGATATCGAGCGTTGAGTGCAGCGCATCCATGACTTCCTGGCGCGTCACCGCTTGGATGTCGTCGGGCCAATTGACAATGGCGTCCATGGTCTCCCCGTCCGCCAGCGAAGCGCCAAACATATTGGCCATGGTTTCTTGGCTGTCCTGCGCATAGATGGCGGCGGCGGCAAGCTGCGATTTGGCGCGCCTCAATTCCTCGTCGGTAGGGCCGTTGCGCAAAAGCTCGCCAATGACCTGATCGACCGCGGCTTCTAAGGCGTCGAGGGAAACACCCTCCGCCGGGGTGGCGCCCAGCGATGCGGTTCCGCCGGCGATGCCTGAAGTATCGGAGCTTGCCCAGGCCTCGACCGCCAAATGACGATCCTCCACCAAAGCCCGATAAAGCCTGCTGGTTTGGCTGCCGCCCAAGATTTGCATCGCGACATCAAGCGCGTGCGCTTGGCGGCCGTGCGCGGTGGTGTAGCTCACTGCTGCATAGAGCCGCGACATCGACGGCTGTTCGACCTTGGCGTCGCGATGCACGATCCGCATCGGCCCCGCCGGCGGTGGATCGCTGGCCCAATGCCGGGCCGGAAGATTAGGCGTGGGTTGCAGGCGTCCGAACGTGCGGTCGGCGATCGGACGCAATTCGGCGGCGTCAACATCGCCGGCGACCACCAGAATCGCATTATTCGGCGCATACCACGTGCGATAGAATTGTATGGCGTCGTCATGGTTGAGTTGCTGCATTTCATGCAGCCAGCCGATGACCGGCGTGCCGTAGGGCGAATTTGGATACAGCATCGCCCGCATGCGCTCGCCTAGCACCGCGCCCGGATTATTATCGATGCGCTGACGCCGCTCTTCGATGATCACATCGCGCTCAGAGGCGATCAGCGAGGCCGGCAAATTCAGATTGCGCATGCGATCGGCTTCCATGCCCATCACCAATTCCAGCCGGTCGCGCGCGATGCGCTCGTAGAAGGCGGTATAGTCCCAAGCGGTGAAGGCATTGTCGTCGCCGCCGTTGCGGGCGATGGTTTTAGCGAACTCACCTTGCGGGATCCGCTGCGTGCCTTTGAACATCAAGTGTTCGAAGAAATGCGCCATGCCGGAATGGCCGCGCGGTTCATCAGCGGCGCCCACCCGATACCAGACCATATTGGTCACCACCGGGGCGCGCCGGTCGGTGACCACCACGACTTGCAAACCGTTGGCAAGCGTAAACGTTTGCGGGCGCGGGATGGGCCGCGCTTCCGCGCCTTGCACCAACATTAAACTCGCCGCGCAGAGGGCGGCGAAACGCAAAGCCCAGGTCACGGGAGCTCAGGTGCCCGGCAGCTTGAACGCGCCCGACTGGCGGCCGCGGATTGTGACTTGGCCGCCGCCGGTCGCGCGGCGGAGCGCTTCGTCATCGGCGAGGCGTTGTTGCTCGGCGGCGGGATCGAGCGGCGCGCTCGTCGTCGGGGCGGGACTGGCCCCAAACGCCAACAAGCGGTCCACAAAGCTTTGGTTGCGATGGACGATGCCTTGGCTTTCAAAATCGATGGCGTCGCGAACATTGGGGTCAGCCTGCGAGGCGCCGGCGTCGCTGACCAATTGCCGCTCGCCGCCGCTGGCGGTGGCGGCGACGTCTTGGCCGAAGAGGGTCGCACGGGCGTCGCCGGCGCCGGTTGCTTCCTGCGGGCGCGGCTCGCCCGGACGCGGCGGGCGCAAACCATAATCTGGCGGCAGCGTCAGTGGCGCTTGGGTGACCACCCGAAACTCGTCGGGGGTTTGCTTTTCCGCGCCGATGGAGTGGGCGATGGTCGAGCAGCCGCTGGCCGCCGAGGCCGCGGCGAGAACCGCTGCCAGAGTGATCAATTTCGCCGTGGACATCGCTCGCCCGCCTCCCTTGGATCGCGCCCTTCTAGCTGAGCTGCGCCCCGGCCGCCAAGCCGGACTGCAGCAAAGAGGGTTCGCCTGCGATCATGACGGTTATGGGGCGAATTAGCTGACCATTTCACCCCCCAGGGGGCCCCGAAGGCGTGGGCTGGCGCTTCATTTTGGCCCTGAATTGAGACCAGGGAGCGCCCTTGCCGGGCTCGGTTTCCGTGAAAAACAGCATATCGACGCCCAACAAGATGGCGCCCACCGTAATTGAGGCGTCAGCTACGTTGAACACCCACGCAAAGATCGGTTGAAAATCCAGGAAATCGACCACCGCCCCAAAGCGAATACGATCGATCACATTGCCCATGGCCCCGCCGATGACGAGCCCCAAAGCAACCCCCGTCAAGCGCCGGTCGGCGCTGCGCAACCAACCCGCAAACACCAGGGAGATCACAAACGAGAGCGCCACTAAGGCCCAACGCACAATATCGGTGTCGGCGCGCATGAGGCCAAAGCTCACGCCACGGTTCCACACCATGCTCAGTCTGAAGAACGACAGCACCGGCGCCATGCGGCAGTCATAGCCCTGCTCCAAGCAGCCTGGCGGCGAAAAATGGCCGGGGCCGAGCACGATGTATTTGGCGATCTGGTCGAGAACGATCACGACCGTTGCGAGGATGAGGCCGAAACGGAGCATGCCGGGCTTATGGCTGGGGCGTCGGTTGTGTTCAAGGCTGGCTGCTTGAAGAAGCCAAATGCGCCTGGGCGTGGGGGCAGCGCCGGTCCAATATCCATTGCATGCGTGGGCTCCTGGTCTGCTTGGTTTTGACGCTCGCGGTGGCCGGGCGCGCCTGGGCCCAGCAAGCCTGGCCGCTGGGCCAGGCAGCGGGGGCCTATGCTGGGTTTGAAACCGACCTCAGCGCCATCACCGGCGCGCAGGTCGCCACCCCAGACGCCATGGACGGGGTGCTGGTTGCAGCGGCGCGCCACGATCCAGCGGCGTTGAGCCGCGGCTGGCTCGCTTACGCGGCGCTGACGGCGGCGCAATCGCCGGCCTTCGTGCATGGGCTCGAAGCCCGCGTGCGCGCGGCTGGCCGCGCGCCGGTGCTGCGCCAATTGTTGCGTGACCTTTCTTATGCGCGCCGTCGACCAGCCGGGGCCGACCAAGCTATCCAACTGGTGCTTTCAACTATGTCCGCAGATGCAAGCCGGCTGGCGGCGGCCGCAGACCGTTACGATCGGCTGTCAGATGCGTGGCGACAAACGCCGCCATTTCAAGCCGCCGACGACACAGCCCGCGCCCAGCGTGAACAGCGTTTGGGGAGCGCGCAAATGGCGCCGCTGAGCGCGACTATGGCGCAGCGTTTGGGCATCGGCGCACTGGGTGCGGCGCCCCTGAGCGACCCAACCGCTTTGGGCGGCGCCCATTTCTGGGACGCCGCCGCGGGCCTGTCATCGCCGGCGCCAATTGCGATGGCGCCGCGCCCTGATCGCGGCGACCTTACAGATCGCGTGCTGACGCTTGCGGGGCTCTTGGCGATTGGCGGCGCGCCCCAATCGAGCCCGCGCTTTGAGGCGCTTCTGGACGACCGCGCCTCGCGCCAATGCCTTAAGGTGCAGTTGCTGGAGTTTCGCCAATGCCTTTCTGTGGCCCACAGCGCTGACGAAGACGCCGCTTGCCTGGCCCTTCACGGGTTGCGCAATCTCGAGGGATGCCTGTCGTTTTGACCCCGCGCCTGCATTAACCTCGACGGTTTTTAACCGCGCTTGTTGGAGGCGCCCTTAAGCACGCGTGCGCAAAATACCTCCATGCGCACCTTATCACTCGCTCTTGGGTCGTTACTTTTTCTCGCTGCCTCGGCGCAGGCAGATCCGCTGCACGAGGCCGTCGACGCCTACGCGCTCTATCAAAACGACGTCTCCAATCTGCTCGGCGTCGATATCGAAAGCGGGCGCACCGTTGATGCGGCTCTGGCGCGCATTTTACGTCACAATGCCGCTGAAGTGGCGCGCGGCTGGATCGCCTACAGCGCCTTGACCGCAGCGCAATCGCCGCAATTTGCTGCAGGCGTGCAGAGCCAAATCCGCGACCTGGGCCGGGACGGCGTTTTGGCGGCGCTGGACGACGACATCGGCTATGCGCGCCGTCAAAACAGCACCGAAGCCATTGCACTTGTGCTCGAGGCCGCCAGCGCCGACGCCGCCCGCGCCGGGCGCGCAGGCGATCGCTATGAGAGCTTCGCGCGCGAAGAATCGCACGTTCAATTGGTGGCTTCGGTGCTTGAGGTCGATATTGGCGCAGCTCGCCTCTCTCCGCAGATGCTTGAACGGCTGCACATCGGCCCGCTTGCCGGGGCGCCGATGCGCAACCCCGCCGATTTCGGGGGACGCGGCTTTTGGGACGCGCTGGCAGGACGCAATGATCGCACTGAAACCGCCCGTCCCGGCCCCGAGCGCGGCGTCTACGCTCCGGTCACCAATCACATCTTGACGCTTGCAGCCTTGGCGGTCGCGGACGCCAGCGATGACGATCGCGTCGCTGCATTGCTCAACGAGCCGATCACCCGGCAATGCTTAGAGATGCAGCGCTTGGAACTGCGCCAATGCCTTTCGGTTTCTGTCGATGCAGGCGAGCGTGCTTATTGTCTTGGTCATCATGGCCTCTCCGGCCCGGGCGAGTGCTTTTCGGCAATCGGCCACGCCAGTTCGCTCAGCCGCTAGGTTGAGGCCTGCGCGTGTTCCCAAGCGCGCACCGCTTCTGCGTCGCGCGGCGTGATGTCAGGAAATTGCGGGTCAGCGGTCGCGGGCTCAAAATACTTCCATGAACGCGCGCACTTGATGCCTTGGGCTTTCTCCACGCGCACCGCGACGCCGGCGACATTTGCCAGCCTGAAGGCGTCTTCGGGCCCCGCGCCCGCCACGATGGTCGCAGCGCTGGTGATGCAAAGCTCGGCGAAATCGACATTCAGAAGCGAAGCGCGCAAGCCTTCGGCCTCCACGAAGATGCGCGGCGCCGCTTCTAGCGAAGAGCCGATCTGTTTGTCGCGCCGCGCCACCTCAAGAGCGCCCGTGACCACCCCGCGGGCTTCGCGCAAGCGGGCCATTTCCTCGCCGGCGAAGGGGTCCTCCCATGCCGCTGGCGTTTCCGGAAATTGGCGCAGATGCACCGATTTTTCGTGCGGAAAACGGGTTAGCCAGGCCTCCTCCATGGTGAAAGGAAGGATTGGCGCAAGCCACACCGAAAGGCGCTGGAACACTTCGTCAAGGGCAGTGCGGCAGGCCCGGCGGCGTTGTGAGTTGGGAGCGTCGCAATAGAGCGCGTCCTTGCGCACATCGACATAGAAGGCCGAGAGGTCGACATTGCAGAACTCGACGATGGCGGAAAGCGCGTCGCGGAACTGGTAGGTTTCGTAGGCGCGCCGCACCACTGCGTCCAATTCCCATAAGCGGTTGAACAACCAGCGCTCCAAGAGCGGCATATCTTTCGACCAGGCCAGGCGTTCGCTTTCGTCAAACCCTTTCAACGCGCCGAGACAATAGCGCAGCGTGTTGCGCAGCTTGCGGTACATTTCCGTCGCTTGCGCCAGGATAGTGGGGCCCAGCCGAAGTTCGTCGCGATAATCGGCCGCCGCGATCAGCAAGCGGAACGGCTCGATGCCGTATTGTTTCTCCACTTCTTGGGGTTCGACGCCATTGCCTAGCGACTTCGACATCTTGCGCCCGTCCTCGGCAACCGTGAAGCCGTAGGTGATGACCTGATCATAGGGCGCGCGTCCGCGTGTTGCGCAGCTTTCCAACAGCGAGGAATGAAACCATCCGCGATGTTGATCGGAGCCTTCGAGATAAAGCACGCTGGCGTTGTTGAACGAATTGCGCGCGGGATGATCGCGATCGCCCAGCACGAAAGCGTGGGTAGAGCCGCTGTCGAACCAGACGTCCAAAATGTCTTCGACCTTGTCGTAGTCTTCGGCTTTGTATTTGGCGCCGAGAAATTCCTGAGCTGGGGTTTCCCACCAGACGTCGGCGCCGCGCGAGCGCATCGCCGCTAAGATGCGCGCATCGACCTCTTGGTCTTGCAGCACCTTATTGTCGGCCTTGTTGACGAAGATCGGCAACGGCACGCCCCAATTGCGCTGCCGCGAGATGAGCCAATCGGGCCGATCTTCGATCATGCCTTTAATGCGGTTTTGATCGCGCTCGTCATTGACGCGAGTTTGGCCCCAATCGACCCGAGCAATTTCTGCGAGCGCGACTTGACGCAGGGTCTTGCCAGCGCCTTCAGCGTAAGGCTTGTCCAGCGCAATGAACCATTGCGGCGTGTTGCGAAAAATCAGCGGCGCCTTTGAGCGCCAAGAGTGCGGGTACTGGTGCTTTAACTGCCCGCGCGCCAGCAGCGCGTTGGCCTCGACCAGCTTGTCGATGACCGCCTTATTGGCGGGCCCGTCCTTGCCGATCCCCTTGCCCTCGGTCTGGATGATTTCCAAACCTTCAAAGCCTGGGGCTTCTTTAGTGTAGCGGCCATCCGCATCGACGGTGAATGGAATGCCCTGCTGGCCGAAATTGGCGACCCAGATATTGAAGTCGTCTGCGCCGTGGCCGGGCGCTGTGTGCACAAATCCGGCCCCCGCATCATTGGTGACGTGGTCGCCTGCAAGCAAAGGCACATCAAAGTCGTAACCTGCGCCGCGGAAAGGATGCGCGCAGACCAGACCGGCTGGATCGACGCTTTCGATGCGCGCGGCGTGCTTGATCTTGGCTGCGGCGAAGACCTCTTGGGCCAAGCTGTCGGAGACGATGAGCCGATCGCCAGGCTTGGCCCACGGTTGGAATGACAATCCTTGCTCGAGGCTCTCCACTTCATAGAGGCCATAAGAGATCTTTGGGCTGTAGGCGATCGCGCGATTTCCCGGGATGGTCCACGGCGTCGTCGTCCAAATCACCACCGCGGCGGCGATCAATTCCGCCCGCGCCGCCGCGATCACCGGAAACTTCACCCAGATCGTGGGGCTAGTTTTTTCCGCGTATTCCACTTCCGCTTCGGCAAGCGAGGTCCGCTCCACCGGGCTCCACATCACCGGCTTTGAACCGCGATAGACCAAGCCCGTGGCCACGACCCGCAGAAACTCGCGGGCGATCGCCGCTTCGGCGGCGTAACTCATGGTCGTGTAATAATGATCCCAGTCGCCCTCGATGCCGAGGCGGATGAATTCCTCGCGCTGCAACGGAATCCACTTGTCGGCGTAAGCGCGGCAGGCTTTGCGGAACTCGACGGCCGGCACGTCCTGTTTCTTGCGCCCAGCTTTGCGGAAGTCCTCTTCGACTTTCCATTCGATGGGCAGGCCATGGCAATCCCAGCCGGGCACATAGTCACAGTCAAAACCCATCATCTGTTTGGAGCGCACCACCAGATCTTTGAGGATTTTATTTTCTGCGTGCCCGATGTGGATCGCGCCGTTCGCGTAAGGGGGCCCGTCGTGCAGCACGAATTTCGCGCGCGGCTCGCCGTCTTCGCGCAGCAGGCGATAGAGCCCGATATCAGTCCAATATTTGACCCGCTCGGGCTCCTTCTTCGGCAGGCCCGCGCGCATGGGGAAGGGATCGCCCGGCAGCTCGGGTAGAAACAATGTCTCGCGGTAGTCGCGACCAGAATTGGCGGTGTCCTCGGCCATCAGCCGAAATCTCCATCGGAGCGAAAGGAAGCAGCGGAACGATCCCCGGCCCACGGAGCCGCAAGGCTCGACGCGCGCCGGGCCTCAAATTCGTGAAGCCGGTATCAGGAAACGCTCTGGCTTGCGCATGGGTTTTGCTCCTAGCAGGGCCATGACCGCGACGCCACATACATTGCTCCGCCGACCGCAAGGGTCTAAACCCCCCGCCGTTCGGCCAGAAAAGCCATCCAAACCCATGACCAGCGCCCACGATTTTTCCTTCGCCAAGCTCGGTGAGCCAGGCGAAATCAAGCTCGCCGACTATGCCGGCAGAGCCATTCTCATCGTCAATGTCGCCAGCGCCTGCGGCTTTACCCCGCAATATCGCGACCTCGAAGCGCTCTACGAGGCTAAGGTCGGCAAGGGCCTGGTGATCGTGGGGGCGCCTTGCAACGACTTCGGCCACCAAGAGAGCGGCACCGCCGAGGAGATCCGCGAATTCTGCGCAGTCTCCTATCATGTGACCTTCCCGATGACCGCCAAGCTGGAAATCGTTTCACCGGCCAAGCGCCACCCCTTCTATCAATGGATCGCCGAACAATTGGGCGAGACCGCGCTGCCGCGCTGGAACTTCACCAAATATTTGATCGGCAAGGACGGGGCCCTGGTTGAAAGCTTCTCGCCCAAGGACGCCCCGCTAGGGCCGACCATGCTTGAAGCCATCAAACAGGCGTTGACCGCTTAGCGTTCGCGGGCGTGGCGATGCCGCAGCTGCACATAGGCCAAATGGACTAATTGCCCTCCCCGCGCTAACGCCGGAACCTTCTCGCTTGGCGAGCCAAATGGGCCATCCGCAGGACACTATGCAAGACGAAGCCGACGTCCGGCACCTGGACCGTGGCATAGCCCGCCGACACGCGTTCCTACAGGCGGCGCGCGAAGTTTTCCTTGAGCAGGGTTACGAGGAAGCCAGCGTCAATGACGTGGTGCGTCGCGCCGGCGGTTCGCTTGCCACGCTCTACGCTCAGTTTGGCAACAAAGAGGGATTATTTCTGGCCGTCGCGCAGGATCAGAACGACCGCTTCGTGCGGGCGCTTACCCCCGATTGCGTCGACCATTTGCCGCTCGAGCGGGGCCTGGAAATGATCGGCGAGCGCTACGTGCGCGCGCTGTTGGCGCGCGAGAACCTGGCATTCTTCCGCATTATCGTCGGCGAGGGACGCAAATTCCCGCAACTTCTGCAGCGCTACATGGCCACTGGCTCGGAGAAAGTGCGCGCCGTGGTGGCTGACTATTTGGCCGCGCGCTGCCCCGAGATCGCCGACCCTGAGGCGGCCGCGCCCTGTTTTCTTGAGCTTATCCGCAGCAAACACCATTACCGGGCCATGTCGGACGAGAGCTATCTGCTCTCCGACGCCGAGCTCGCCGCGCATGTCCGCCACGCGGTCGGCTTTTTCCTCAACGGCGCGTTGCCGCGCTGATTCAGGCGCCATTCAGGCTGATCTCTCCAAGCTAAAAGCTGCGAGGGTGTGCTTTTTTGCGCGCTTGGGAGCTTGTTGAAATGAAGAAAATGCTCATTGCGGCAGCCGCCGCGCTGAGCGCCGCAGCGTTGACAGCGCCCGGCGCCTACGCAGAGCAGCAACGCGGCGACGGTTGGCAAAACCAAAATCCGCAAAACGGCGGTGAAGATCATCACCGTCGCGACGCGCGCGGCCAAGCTCAGGGTCCAGCTCAGGGCCAAGGCCAGGGCCAAGATCACATTCAACGCCAAGCTGCGCCGGTGCAGTGGCAACACGGCGGCGGCGGCGGCAACGGCGGCGGCGACTGGCGCCGTGGCGGGGCGTTCACGCCGCCCCAGCAGCACGAGCAAGTGCAAGCCGAATGGAACCATAATAACGGCGCCGGCAATGGCGGCGACCACCGCTGGCGCGGCCCGCCCAATAATGGCGGGCAGCAAAATTGGCAAAACCACAACCCACCCCCGCAGGTTGAAACCTGGCGCGGCGGCGACAACCAACGTCGCGACTGGAACAAACCCGACAACGCACGCGACGATCGCAACCGCGGCGACCGTGGCAATCAATGGACCAATAACGACCATTATGATGGTCGCCGCGATGATCCCCGCTACGACCGTTATCGCAACACGCACCGCGATTTCGATCATCCGCGCTTTAGCGATTGGCGTAACGTCCCGCGCGGGGGTTATTTCGACGACGGCTATGCGCGCATCGTCGGCGGTTATTATCACCACAATTATTATTGGTGGTCGTATGGCGGGTGGGATCGCCCCTATCGTCGCTGGGAGGTGGGCTACATTCTCCCCGATTACCTGGATTGGGAGCCGCTGCCCTACGATCTCTATTATGAGCTGCCGCCCGCCCCCTACGGGTGTCGCTATGTGATGGTCGACGGCGACATCCTGCTGATCGCGCTGAGCACCGGCATCATCCTCGATGCGCTCATGTATTATTAACCAGGGCAAGACCGGCGAAAAAGGCAGGGGCCGCCGCCGACGGCGGCCCCTGCTTGTCTGTTTGAGGCGCGCGCCTTGAGGGCTCTCTTAGCGCAGCCGCGCGGGGCCCCTCTGCCGCTGCGGGGCGCGCGCAAGCGCGGGTCCAGGCGGCTCGAGACCCAACCCCGGCGGCCCAGGGGCGACCAATCGCCATCCTGCGAGGCTCCCTTGCCCCAACGCATGGCGCAGACCGTTGACGTCGCCTCCTGCGGCGCCTATCTGCCCGTTAGCAACTGGCTACGGTGAGTGCTAGCGCCCTCACCGGTGCCGGTTCTTTGTAAAAAACAGAGTGATTTCAACGAGGGAGTATCACAGTGGCGAGCTTTCGTCCCCTGCACGACCGCGTGCTTGTGAAGCGCGTGAAGGAAGAAGAGAAAACCCGTGGCGGGATCATCATCCCCGACACCGCCCAAGAGAAACCCCAAGAAGGCGAAATCGTCGCGGTAGGTCCTGGCGCGCGAGACGAGGACGGCGAGCGCATCGCACTCGACGTCAAGGTCGGCGACCGCATCCTGTTCGGCAAATGGTCGGGCACTGAGGTGAAACTCGACGGCGACGAACTCCTGATCATGAAGGAGTCCGACATCATGGGCATCATCGAGGCCAAGAAGGCAAAGAAGTCGGAAGCCGCCTAAGCGCGCTTGACGCCTTTTCTGAGAATTCAAATTCCAACCTAGAGGTACACATCACATGGCTGCGAAAGTCGTGAATTTCGGATCCGACGCGCGCGAGCGTATGCTTGCCGGCGTCGACATCCTCGCCAACGCGGTAAAGGTCACCCTCGGCCCCAAAGGTCGCAACGTGGTGATCGAAAAGTCGTTTGGTGCGCCGCGCACCACCAAAGACGGCGTCACCGTCGCAAAGGAAATCGAACTCGAAGACAAGTTCATGAACATGGGCGCTCAGCTGGTTCGTGAAGTCGCCTCGAAGACTAATGACGAAGCCGGCGACGGCACCACCACCGCAACGGTGCTGGCCCAAGCCATCGTCCGCGAAGGCATGAAAGCGGTCTCATCGGGCCGCAATCCGATGGATCTGCGCCGCGGCATCGACAAGGCGACCCAAGCCATCGTCGAGGATCTGAAGAAGCGCGCCAAGAAAGTCGGCGGTTCCGAAGAAATCGCCCAAGTTGGCACCATCTCTGCCAACGGCGACACCAACATCGGAAGATTTCTCGCCGACGCCATGGCCAAGGTCGGCAATGAGGGCGTGATCACGGTTGAAGAGGCCAAGTCGCTCGAAACCGAACTCGACGTCGTGGAGGGCATGCAGTTCGACCGCGGCTACCTCTCGCCTTACTTCATCACCAATGCTGACAAGATGGAGGCGACCCTCGAGGATCCGATGATCCTCCTGTTCGAAAAGAAGCTCTCCAGCTTGCAGCCGATGCTGCCGGTTCTGGAAGCGGTGGTGCAAAGCCAACGTCCGCTTTTGATTATCGCCGAAGACGTCGAAGGCGAAGCTCTGGCCACCTTGGTGGTCAACAAATTGCGCGGCGGCCTCAAGGTCGCGGCGGTGAAAGCCCCGGGCTTCGGCGATCGCCGCAAGGCCATGCTTGAAGACATCGCCATCCTGACGGGCGGCCAGGTCATCAGCGAAGACCTCGGCATCAAGCTCGAGAACGTCACGCTCGACATGCTAGGCAAAGCCAAGAAGGTAGTCGTGAAAAAAGACGACACCACGGTTGTGGACGGCGCCGGTCCGAAGGCGGACATCCAAGGCCGCATCGCCCAGATCCGCACCCAGATCGAAGACACCACCTCCGACTACGATCGTGAGAAGCTGCAAGAGCGTCTGGCAAAGCTTGCCGGCGGCGTTGCAGTCATCAAGGTCGGCGGCGCGACGGAAGTCGAAGTGAAAGAACGTAAGGACCGCGTTGATGACGCGCTGAACGCCACCCGCGCTGCGGTGGAGGAAGGCATCGTCCCGGGCGGAGGCGTGGCGCTGCTGCGCGCTGCGTTCAAGCTCAACATCAAGGGCGACAACGACGACCAAACGGTTGGCATCAACATTGTCAAGAAGGCGCTGGAGGCCCCGATCCGTCAGATCGCGGAAAACGCCGGCGTCGAAGGTTCGATCGTGGTCGGCAAGTTGCGCGAGTCGAAAGACGATGCGTTCGGCTTCGACGCCCAAACCGAAGAATATACCGACATGGTGAAGGCCGGCATTATCGATCCGGTGAAGGTCGTGCGCATCGCCTTGCAAGACGCGGCGTCGGTTGCAGGCCTCATCATCACGACCGAAGCTTCGATCGCTGAAGCGCCGAAGAAGTCATCCGCCGGCGGCGCGCCCGGCGGGGGCATGGGCGGAATGGGCGGCATGGGCGACATGGACTTCTAACGCCGCTCGCAGCACCAAAAGCATGAACGGCGGAGCGTCAGCTCCGCCGTTTTTGTTTGCGCCAGCTATTCTTGCGCACCCGCCAGGGTCGGGTTTCGGCCTTTGATTCCGCTTAGCTCGTCAACGCCTAGACGGCTTGGCCAGCTTCCCCATCATGCCTGCGTCCACCCGGGCGGCGAAAACGGGAAAACTGAAATCAGGTCTTGAAGACAAGGGCGGCCGCGCTGTCGCCAGCGCGGCCGCCCTGCGTCGTTGAGCGTCTCCTCCCCGAAACGCGACCGTTCGCGACGCCGCGAATTTGGTCAACGCCAACCCTGTAACTGCTCGCGCCTAAAATCAAGCGCCGGCGAGGGCGCGCGCCAACATCTTGGCGACCGTAGTCGCCATTTCTGCAACAGGGACCTCCTGCTGCACCTGCTCACGCGATCGCGCGTAGGCTTGACGGTCCTCGCCCAGGCCTGCCGCGATTTCCGCGCCCAAGCGCAAGTCCTTTAGAGTGACTGTGCCGCGCGCTTGCTCATCACCGCCTTGGATCACCGCCACCGGCGCACCGCGTTTGTCGGCGTATTTGAGCTGCGCCTTCATGCCCGCACCGCCCAGATAGACCTCGGCGCGAATGCCCGCTGTGCGCAGATCGCGGGCCAGCGCCAAATAGTCTCCCATGCGCGATTTATCCATCGCCAACACAACGACGGGACCGACAAGCGTTGCGCCCTCGCCCCGCGCCTGCAAAGCCGCAGCCAAGCGCGAGACGCCGATGGAAAACCCGGTTGCTGGCGCGGGCTCGGCGCGAAAGCGCGAGACCAAGCCGTCATAGCGTCCGCCCCCGCCGATCGAGCCAAAACTGACGCCATCGGCGTTGAGAAACTGCGCCTCGAACACTGCGCCGGTATAATACTCAAGCCCGCGCACCACAGAAGTGTCGAAAAGCGCCTGATCCTCGGCCACGCCCATGGCCCGGAGCACTGCATCGATCTCCCTCAATTCAACAACCCCGGGGGAGTCTAGGCCGAGCAATGTGGTAAGGCGCGAAAGCGTTGCAGCGCGCGTTTCACCCGCAGCGGCGCCAATAAAGCCCAGCACCTGCTTGGCGTTTGGGTCGGTCAAGCCGGCGCCCTTGGTGAAATCGCCGGACGCATCGCTGCGCCCCGACCCCAGCAACGCCAGCACGCCCTGGCCGCCGAGGCGATCGAACTTGTCGATCGCACGCAAAACCGTCAGGCGCGTTGCTGGATCAACGGCGCCGACTTTGTCCAGAACCGCGTCCAGCAATCGCCGCGACGAGGCTTTCAACACATACTCGCCCCGCTTCAATCCAATCGCCTCCAGCGCCGCGCAAGCCATCGCGATCATCTCGGCGTCGGCTGCCGGGGCGGCGCTGCCGATGGTGTCGGCGTCGCATTGCCAGAATTCCCGAAAGCGCCCCGGTCCCGGCTTTTCGTTGCGCCACACCGGCCCCGCCGCCCAGCGCCGATAGGGCTTTGGCAGGGTCTCGAAATGCTCCGCCGCAAAGCGCGCCAACGGGGCGGTCAAGTCGTAGCGCAGCGACAACCAGCGCTCGTCGTCTTGAAATGAAAACACGCCTTCGTTCGGACGGTCGAGATCCGGCAAAAACTTGCCCAGCGCCTCGGTGTATTCGATCGCCGGTGTATCCAGCCGCTCGAAACCCCATTGCTCATAGACGCACCCGGCCGCCGCCACGATGCGTTGCTCGCTAGCCGCGATGTCGCCGAAGCGATCGGTGAAGCCGCGCGGCTTTTCGGCGGCGACGCGACTGGTCATCATTTCAGTCATGGGGATCTCGCAGACAAGCTTAGCAGATGAAGAGCGAAGGTGTGCGCAAAACTCGCCCCTCAACGTCGCGGAAACGCATAGCCGGTAGCGCCGGCAATATCGCCGGCCAGCACCTTGTCGGCCAAAGCCATGAAATCCCAGGCAAGCTCGCGATCGCCCTCGACCGGCGCGAATGCTGCGCGGATGGCAGCGATCGCCGGCGCCGTTAACCGCGCCGGCGCCAGTTCGGCCGCGCTCATCGACATGCGCCAGGTTTTTTCAAATCCCACGCTGCGCGTGCGCCCGCCAAACTCGGCCTGGGTTGGCGCCGCCGTCGCAGCGCCCAGATTCTGGTCGAGCACCCGCGTCACCAAACCATCGTTGCGCGCCCGCACCAGCAACGCTTGTGATGCATAGGCCAACTCGATCGCCTGCACTTCGGCCAAGCGCGCCCCAGCTTCATAGGCTCGCATCGCCACGTTCGCGGCCATGCTGACATGATCTTCCTGACCGGAATCAGTCGAGATCGACATCAGATGCGAAGGCATCGCCAGGCCCCAAATCTGGTTGCAGAGCCCGGCAGTTGTGTACTCGGCCATCAGCAGACCCGACTCGGTCGGATCCGGGGATTCGCCCCGCACCTGAGGTCCGAGCCCCTTGTTGCGGCGCGCGTCGACATAACGCTGGCAGCGCATGTTCGACAGCCGCGCCATGATCCCGGCCGCTTGCAGCAGACCATAGACATCAACAGCCACACCCATGCCGTGGAAATGGCCGCCCGAAGTGATCTGGTCGAGCTTGTAAGCTTCAGCGCTCTTATTGAGATCAATGGGATTGTCGGTGACGCTGTTGGCCTCGCAGGCAAGCGTCGCCTCCGCGCGCGAAATCAAATCTTCGCATGGCCCTAAAATCTGGGCCGCGCAGCGCAAATTGTACGGGTCTTGAAACTCCCCATCGAACGCCACGCGATCATCGGCGCTGGCGTTTCGAAACATGTAGCCCTCAAGCAAGTCCCACACCCAGGCCGCCACTTGCTGTTGACCGTGGTGGGGGCGCAGCGCCTGCAAATCAGCGCGAAACGGGCGTCCCATGCCCACCATGGCCTGTACGCCGAGCGCTGTTGCGAGCGCAGCCGTGGCGATCAGCGATCGCATTTGCGCGGCCGCCAGCACGCCCCAGGCCGTCGCGTATTGGCAGCCATTGTTGAGCGCGAGGCCTTCTTTCATTTCCAGCACAAGCGGGGAGAACACCGGCAAGCCATGTTTGGCTGCCTCGCCCAAATAGCGCCGCGTCGGCACGCTCTCGGCGGCGAAGGCTGCCTTGGCGCGCCCATCAAGCAGCACCGCGCCCTCGCCGATCAGCACGGCTGCGACATGCGACAGCGGCGCCAGATCGCCGCTCGCCGAGACGCTGCCATTAGCAGGCACGGCCGGCACGATATCTTTGTTCAGCAAGTCAAGCAGGGTTTCCACCACAATCGGGCGCACCACACTTTGGCCTTCCGCCAGCGAGCGCGCCCGCAGCAGCATGGTCGCGCGCACCACCGCGCGCGGGGCCAGCGGACCAACCCCAACGCAATGGGAAAGAATGAGATTGCGTTGCAATGCGCGCAGTCGTTCAGGGCTGACATAGTCGCGGAAATTGCTGCCAAAGCCGGTGTTGAGCCCATAAACGCGGCGCGACGGCTCGGCCGCCAACGCTGTTTCCGCCTCCGCGCGCAACGCGCCCATATAGGCGCGCGCCGCATCGGCCAGCGCAAACACGGCTTCACCAGCCGCGCCGGCGCTCACCTCCGCAAGCGACAGCGGCTTGCCCCTATCGAGCACAATGCGGCGAACGCTGGATGCGGTCACGCCAATCTCCTGGTTTCGCGCCGCCCATGTGCCGTCACCCCCGCCCGCGCGCAAGCGCTGCTGGATCAGCGCTGCGGCTCGCCAATCGCGGCGCGCACAATTTGCGCGCTCAAAACTTGGGGCAGCACCTGCGCGGGGGCCCCGCCTGGGGGATAATAGAGATAGAGCGGCACCCCGGCGCGGCCGTATCGGGCGAGTTCGGCGGCGATCTCGCTGCTGGGATTGGTCCAATCGGCTTCAAGATAGGTCACCCCACGGCGCGCAAACGCCTGCCTGACCGCAGCCGAACGCAGCACCCCCAATTCATTGACCTGGCAGGTGACGCACCAGGCGGCCGTGAAATTTACAAACACCGGCGTGTTTTGGGCGCGCAAGGCCGCCAACCGCGTTGGGCTCCAGGTTTGCACCGACGCAATCGCGGGGCGGGGCTGGCCGCTGAGTTCGGGCAAGCCAAAAGCCCCCGCCAAGACAATCGCCAACGCCCCTGCTGCGAGCCAGGCGCGGCCCCATCGGCCGACGACCAGAGCAAACGCCAGCGCCGCCGCCACAAAGGTGAGCCCCGCGACCCCGCCGGGGCCGGTTTGGGCGCTCAACACAGAGCCAAGCCAACCCGCGGTCGCAAACATCGGGAAGGCGAGCACGATTTTGGCGCGCTCCATCCAAGCTCCGGGCTTTGGCAGCCAATGCTTTAACCCTGGCGCAAAGGCGAGCGCTGTCAGCGGCAGCGCAAACCCGAGCCCAAGCGCTGCGAAAATCGCCAGTGCGATTGGCGCGGGCTGCACCAGCGCCACGCCAACAGCGCCGGCCATAATGGGCGCCATACAAGGG
>Ga0075030_100001742_pt1 | contig 19639 bp, 20 predicted proteins | sample LitLauG_LLR_2012_FD_71393 | JGI IMG/M metagenome (GOLD analysis project Ga0075030, IMG submission 71393) | Freshwater sediment microbial communities from Pennsylvania, USA - Little Laurel Run_MetaG_LLR_2012 | ecosystem: Environmental > Aquatic > Freshwater > Creek > Sediment | place: USA...
ATCACCAGTCGCCGAGAGACGGGGTCGTGGCGCACGCCGAGGGACGCGTCCTCCTCGGCCAAACGGTGTAGGGCCGAAGCAATCTTGTCGTCCTCGTCGTGCGACCCGCTGACCAGGGCGACCGATAGGGCCGGCAGGGGAGCCGGCACCGGCGGGGCCGTCAGGTTCCTTCCCCGGGTGGCGAGAACGTCCCCAACGACGACGTCGTTCAGCTTGGCTATGGCCACAACATCTCCGGCGACGGCCCGGTCGGTCGGCCTCAACTTGGTGCCAAAGAGATGGTTGATCGAATGGATGCGCTCCTCGGATCTCGTTCGAACGTTGACGAGGCTGAGGTCCTGGACCAGCGTCCCCGAGACCACCTCGAAAACGACGATCCGCCCGACGTAGGGGTCCACGATGATCTTGAAAGCCCGCAGGACCAGGTCTGCGTCAGCGTCCCTGGCCAACTCCACGTCGGTGCCGTCCTCGGTCAACGTTATCGGTCGGCTCTCCGCGATCTCGTCGAGCAACGTGGCCAGTCGGTCGATGCCGATGCCACGGATCGCCGAACCGCAGGTGAGAGGCACTGCGCCGGCGGCGCTCATCAGATGTCCGAGGACCGACTCCAACTCATCGAGAGAGGGCTCTTCGCCCGCGAGGTACTTCTCGGTGAGCGAGTCGTCACCGACGACGATGGCCTCCATCAGACTTGAGCGAACACGGCTTTCCAGGTCGACCAACTCAGCGGGGATCGGCAGCGACTTCGGCTTTCCCGTGCTGTAGGTGATCGCAACGTCGCCGAGCAGGTCGACGATTCCCTCGGCCGTCGGGCCCTCACCCAACGGGAGTTCCAGGGGCGCGAGGATCGGGCCAATCATCCCCTCGAGGGAGTTGAGAGTGGACGCATAGTCCGCGCGTTCCGCGTCCAGCGCATTGATGAAGACAACCACTGGTACGCCGGATCTCTGGATGATGTCCCACAGCACCTCGATCTCGGCCGTGGCCCTCGGCACGGCGCTCACCACCAGCACAGCGACGTCAGCGACCTCGAGCGCGCGTTGCACGTCGCCGTGGAAGTCGATGAATCCGGGAGTGTCGAGTATCGTGAGCTTGTCGTCGCCGATCCAGATCGGCGCCATCGATATCCCGAGCGACATCTGGTGCCTGCGCTCCTCGGGGTCAGCCCCGCAGAGCGTGGAACCGTCCTCCACCCTTCCCGGACGCTCGAGCCCCCCGGAGGAGAACACGAGTGCTTCGAGTAGTGAGGTCTTGCCCACGCCGCTCGGTCCGACGAGAGCGACCGTTCGGGCCTTCGGATGGAGAGTTGCGACCATGACGCCTCGATTCAAACGTGTTGGATGAAACCAAGATATCTATAACACGCGAAGAGCGTGGCATGCCGGTCCACGCTCGGCGCGCCAGATTGAAGTGGTCGCGTTCGAACTCTGGGACGATCCGTCAAGGCGGGACAAGCCGCTGGCAGAACGTGGCAGCGAAGATTGCGGTCGTCTCGCGGGCGAATGTCCTCGATTGGACATACGACGTTGCCCGGTCACGACGTTGCACCCGCGACTGAGCGAAGATTATGCACATGATCGAACACCGGGACGTTTCGCTGGCCAAGAAGTTGGGGGTCGTCGACGGATCAACCGTGGTGGTGCTGGCCCAGCCCCAGGGGCTGACACTCCAGTTTCCCACTGGTGTGGTGGTGAGGCGGCGATCCATCGACCACGCAGACGTCGTCCTGGGATTCTTCCGCAGTAAGGCGCAACTGGATCGCAGGATTCATGACTTGGCCGGATCGGTGTTTCCAGCCGGCGGCCTCTGGATAGCGTGGCCCAAGCGAGCGTCATCCATTCCCACTGACATCACCGACCACGTAGTGCGAGAACTGTCGCTGCACGTGGGACTCGTCGACAACAAGGTCTGTGCAATCGATCGTGATTGGACGGGACTGCGCCTCGTTTGGCGGCGCGAGTATCGCTGAACCGGGTCAGGAGGAGCAAAGGTCTGATCATGATCGGCGGCAACTCACTACAATTCTCAGAAGGTCTACGTGTGGTTCCCGAGTCACGGGGGATATCCGCACCGACATTCGCGAAGGAGCGAAAAGTGTTCAAAGTCATTGTGGTGGGCGCGGATGGATCCGTCACGGCACGGCGTGCCGTCGAAGCGGCGAGTGAGATGGCTCAATTCTCCAAGGGCATCCTGCACATCGTCACAGCCTTCGGCTCGAAGGCTTATGCCGAAGGTTCGCGACCAGACGAGTTCAAACACATCAACACCGATGGCGAGGTCGACGCCCTGCTCCAGGAACTGTCCTTCATCGCCAAGAAACGCGGTCTCGAGCCGGTTCTCCACGCGGTCAAAGGTGCCCCGGCGGAGGTCTTGATTGAGTTGGCCGACAAGGTCGACGCCGACCTCGTGGTGGTTGGCAACCGAGGGATGAAGGGCGTACGCAAGGTTCTCGGCAGCGTTCCCAATTCCGTTGCGCACGGGGCCAACTGCTCGGTGGCGATCATCGACACCACGGTCGACCCAACCGTCAATCAGTGATCGGGAATCCCAAGGAAGCTCAATGCGATCGTCGTGACTACTGACTCAGCGTTACGACGATCAGTACGTTGCGACCCCGTAATTACTCTTGGGTCCAGTGCATGGCCGTGTTGCTCAGTGACATAGTCCCCTAGTGGATCCGAACGCGATAGCGCCAGAATTCGATTAGTTGGTGCTTTCTCGTGAATGGAGCTGACTATGGATTTCGTGCGTTGGTTCAAGGACATTCGGCTTTCGGATGCTCCGCTGGTCGGGGGCAAAGGCGCCAACCTCGGCGAGTTGACGGCGGCGAAGTTGCCAGTGCCGCCAGGGTTCGTCGTCACGTCGGACGCCTATCGGTTCGCCTTGGAGTCCGCCAAGATCGCACAGCCACTGGAGGATCTCTTCCGGAGCGTCACCGCTTCGAGCACCGCCGATCTGGCCGCGCTCTCCACTAAGGCCCAAGCGTTCATCACATCGATCGCGCTGCCCGAGAACGTGCGCGACTCAATCCTGGACGCCTACCGCGAACTGGGTTCCAACGCCATAGTGGCAGTCAGATCGTCGGGTACGGGTGAGGATTCGGGCGACACCTCGTTCGCAGGTATGAACGCGACGTTCACGAACGTGACGGGGGAAGACGAACTGCTGGCGAGCGTGGTGAAGTGTTGGGCCTCCCTCTACGGTTCGCGAGTCATATCCTACCGATTGACCCGGGCGATCTCCGAGGTTCCCGCGATGGGCGTCATCGTCCAGGAGATGGTCGCGTCAGAGAGATCAGGCGTGATGTTCACGGCGGACCCGTCCACCGGAGACGTCGGACGAATCGTCATCGACGCCGCCTTCGGTCAGGGCGAGGTGGTCGTCAGTGGGGAAGTCGAATGCGACACCTACATCTTGGCCAAGACCGGACCCACCTTGATTATGGCCAGGGTGGGGACCAAGGACTTCAAATTGGTTCGAGGTCCCGACGGCAACGACCTTCACGTCGACTTGACAGTGGAGGAAGGTTCGAAGAGAGTCCTCAGCGACGAGGAGGCGGTGGCGCTGGGCCGATTGGGGCTGGCGGTCGAGGCGCACTACGGATCACCCCAAGACACCGAATGGGCGATCGCGGACGGCAATCAGTACCTCGTGCAGTCGAGGCCGATCACCACGCTTGCCGCAGCGGCGCCGTCGGCCGTGGGGACTCAGCGCAGCAAGCCGCTCATCCAGGGTCTGGCGGCCTCGTCGGGCCGGGCAACTGGACAGGTGAGGATTCTCGACACTCCCGACCAGGGCGACCAGTTGCTGAACGGTGAGATCTTGGTGGCTCGAATGACGAGTCCTGACTGGGTTCCCACGATGCGCCGGGCGGGTGCCCTCGTTACCGACGGGGGAGGCACCACGTGTCACGCGGCGATCGTGTCACGTGAACTAGGGGTCCCCTGCGTTGTCGGTGCTCGTGTCGCCACCACAGTCCTGCGGACCGGGGAGTTGGTGACGGTTGATGGCACTGAGGGTGCGGTCTATGAAGGTGCAGTGCCATCGTCTGGTGCTGCGGGCGGATTCCTCGAAGTGGAGCGGACGGTCGGTGTGTCGACTCGAGCGTCGGTCAATTCGGCGATGCCGCTCGCGACCAAGCTCTACGTGAACCTGGCGTTCGCCGAGCACGCCGAGGAGACAGCTGCACTGGACGTAGACGGGGTCGGACTGTTGCGCGCCGAATTCATGGTGACCGATGCACTCGGTGGAGCGCACCCAAAGTTGCTCATTGAGCGGGGTGAACAGAAGGTCTTCGTCGACAAGATGGCGGCGTCATTGCTGCAGATAACCCGGGCCTTCGGGAATCGCCCAGTGGTGTACCGGAGTATCGATTTTCGGACCAACGAGTTCTCCAACCTGGAGGGTGGTTCGCGCTTCGAGCCAGCGGAGGAGAACCCGATGATCGGCTATCGCGGCTGCTATCGCTACGTTCGAGATCCCGAGGTCTTCCGCCTCGAACTCGACGTTCTCACCAAGGTCCGCGAGGAGTCTTCGAACTTGATCTTGATGATCCCCTTCGTGCGCACCAAGTGGGAACTCGAGGCCTGCATGGAACTCATCCACGAGAGTCCGGTCGGTGACGACCTGGCGGTCTGGGTGATGGCGGAGGTCCCGTCGGTCGCCTACCGGATACCCGAATACGCCGAAATGGGGATCTCGGGAGTGTCGATCGGGAGTAACGACCTGACGCAACTCATGCTCGGGGTGGACCGTGACTCCCAGGTATGCGCCGAGTTGTTCGACGAGTCTGATGCGGCGGTGTTGGACGCGATCGAACGGATCGTCACGCAGAGTCACCACGCCGGGATTACGTCTTCGCTTTGCGGGCAGGCGCCATCCAACCATCCTGAGTTCGCCGAGCACCTGGTTCGCTACGGCATCACCTCGGTGTCGGTCAATCCCGATGCGGTGGAGGCCGCGCGCCACACCATCGAGCGCGCCGAGTGGCGTCTACTGCTGGAGCGAGTGGATCCAGAGCATCGCGAACGCCTCGTCTCGACGAGGGTGCGCTAGTTCACGTTGAAAGGTGATGCCAGATGCAACGATGCTTGAACATCAATTTCGGGATACCCCGGCTGGACCTTTGAGATGGTGCCGCGGTGCGTAGCCCGCCAATTCTTCAAGATTGAGTCTGGTCGGCCCCGGGCGAAGTGAACCTCGGCGGAATGTCCGCTCAGTGCCATTGATACCAATCGACGTCCGCGTCGGGGTACTGGTCGTGGATGCGCGAGTGGCCGGCGTCGTTATCGTGCGACGGTGGAAGGGTCGTCGCTGGACCAACTGAGTTTGTCGGCGTGGACCCGCTGGCTGGACTCAAGTTCGAAGCCAATGTCGTGGTCGTGAGACCACCCGAACCACCGCTGGCCGGACTGCCGTTGGCACCTCGGCCTAGGAGCAACACCGCGGTCGTCACCGCGGCGAGTGAGATCACCACCAATGTGACCCGCTTGATCACTTGGAGCGTCTTCATCGAGCGACGCTGCTCACTCTTGGGAGGATGGAGGGGTAGGCGGATTGCACGAGTTCAATATAGGACCATTCATGACGGGTCCCGCGACCGGGACTCACGGTCTGCGCCGATCGCTTGTTCTCAAGGGATCGGGCGGCGGAAGTAATGGATGATTGCGGTAGTGCGACCACCGGAGAGCCCGAACCAGTAGGCGCCGACTTCGGTGATCGGAACGGCCATGAAAAGTTCCCAATCCTCGGCCGGCAGCTCAGTGATCACTTCACCGAGTTCCCGCCAGCCCTTCTTCTGCACTCGTATGTATCGCATGGTGTACTCGAACGTCACGTCATCAACCTATCCCTGCGGTGACGAGACAGCCCCAATCCTTTGGCCCTGGGGCAACTGATCGGCTCGAGGGATAGTCCGGATGTCCCGAAGGCGTCACCCGCCTACAGTTTGCGCTGTCGCCACGTCCTCGGAGTGCGATTCGTGCCGAAGCGCTTGACACCCTGGTCGGCCAGTAGGGCGGCAGCCGCGGCGAAGGCGAATGAACCGACGATGTCGATCGGGCTGTGGATGTGGGCGGAGACCCGAGCACCGCCGATCAGTGCGGCGATGGCGAGCAACACGAAACCAATCGCCCGAGAGTAGACCAGCATCGTGAAGCCTAGGAACGACGCCAGTAGCGCGTGGTCCGACGGGAAGCCGTTGTCGTTGGCGTGGGGAATCAGAGGTTTGACACCGGTTCGTGCGAAGGGTCGGGTGTCGTAGAAGTAGTGGGCTCCGATTCGGGCCAGGACTAGGGCGATCGCACCACCGATCACCAATCTCAGGCCGAGTCCGACCTTGTCGCGCCTAGATGCTGTCAGCCAGTAGAGCCCAACGACGGCGACGCTGATGTACAAGAAGTACTTGGCGACGAAGACGATCATGGAATTCACGACACCACCTTAGGTTCCTCGTGAACGCTGGGCTCGACTGGGCACTACGAGATTGACATTGTGACGAAGTCGCGCGAATACGTCGGTTGGAAGAACCGCCAAGGTGTCTGGATCATGTTCGAGAGCAGGTCCGTGCCGTTGGCGGGCCTGGCCGGACCGTGGGCGAGAACGGGTCGGTACGAGGCGAAGACGGGCCACAGGGGGTTCATGTCGAGGGTCATGGCCCTTACCGCGCCAGCCCGGACCAGTATTGCCGCCAGGTCCACGATGTTCATCGGACCGGCGACGTACACGAGCGCTCCGGCGTTGGTGACCCCCAGCCCCGAGCGCCACGTCGTGACCTTCGAGTTGAGACTGGCGCCCCAAACCGAGACGTCGTTGGGGTTGAGGCCGCCTACGGCTCGTCCGTGGTCCACCAGGAGGTTCAGGTTCTGGCGGACGGCGATCACCGAAGGGTTCATGGACACGTCGCGGCCCCACCGACCCACGGTGGCGAGACCGTTGCGGTAGATGACCAGCGAGGCCGCCCCTATCCTCAGCGGGGCGACCATCCTTCCCTCGCTCAGGTACCCGCCCCTGGAAGCCTTCAAGAGGAAGCCACCGTTGAAGGCGGCCACCAGGGTCCTCGAAGCCGATGGCGAAATCGGGGCAGTAAGGGTCCACCCCGTCCCGCCGGGGCTGAGGCTTCCCGAGTAGAGGCGCGCGTGCAGAAGCGATGTGTCCATCCAGGCCACACCCGCGACGACCGAGTGATCATCGGGGAGTCGGATCGTCGTCGTGTAGACCGCTGGGTGGCCGTTGACCAAGCGTCCGGCGGCGTGCCAAACGCCCTCACCAGCGAGCGCGGGCGCTACCAGCGCTGTGAGATTCGTTGGCGGTGCCAGATTCCGTGTTGCGCCAGCCACCGAAGGGCTGGAGAAGAGCAGGGTCGCGAGAGTGGCCATTGCGACGGCGGGGGTTGCCAGTGACCATCTGCACCGAGGGCGAGGCAACGCGACGCCCCTGTCCTTGATTCCCGTGGCCGCGGTAGATCCATACACCTGAAAGTTGGATCCTGGATCCGCGGGCGAAACACTTCTGCGCTGCATTGGGACAACCTACGGCGCGCCGGGGCGCCGTTCGCGGAATCTTGGCGAATCCTTAGACATCAATTAGGCGAACGACGGCGCTCCAGATCTAGAGACGGCCGATCGGTGAGTTGGAACTGTGGATTCTCTCGTGGCAGGCCCGGCATAGGAGCATGCAGTTGGCGACATCGTCTGCCGCTTCGCCGCTCAACTCCCTCTTGTGGTGGAACTCCTTGCCGGCCACTCGGCACTGCCCGAAGTGCGGACAGGTGTCGAGAGTGCATTCGCACGTGCCCCGGGCCCTCTGGCGGACGAGGCGCATTGTGGACTCTGAGAACATTGGCACTTCTCCCTGGACTTTGGGACTGCCTTGATGAATCGATCCAATTGTCCCACAACCTCAAGAACCGGTGGGGTCAGTCCGTGGCGCCAGTGCTGAGTTCACCACCGAACAGGGCGTAGCCACCCTTGCCACTGCGCTTGGCTTGGTAAAGGGCCATGTCGGCGTGGCGAATTACGTCCGCGCGGTCCACGTTCTGTGCGTCCCAGACGGCGAGTCCGATCGTCGCTCGCTGCATGATCTTGACGTCGGCAACGTCGAAGGGTTCGTTCAGTGTGTCGATGAGACGCTGAGCGACGCCTTGAGGACCCCGTTCGTCACTCCAGCCCTCCGCCAGGTAGAGGAACTCGTCACCACCGAATCGACACAAGGTGTCGGTGTCGCGTGTGACGGTCTCGAAGCGCTTTGCCACCTCGATCAGCAGCGTGTCACCGACTAGATGCCCGAAGGCGTCGTTCACGTTCTTAAAATCGTCGAGGTCGATGAGCAACAACGCGAACGATCCACCCGTTCGTTTCAGACGCGACAGGGTCAGATTCAGACGGTCCTCGAACAGGGCTCGATTGGCGAGACCGGTGAGCGGGTCGTGGAGGGCCTGGAAGGAGAGTTCCGCGGTCAACGCCTTCTCCTCGGTGATGTCGCGCTCGGAGATTATGAAGTAGCGGACTTCGCCGTCCTCGTCGATGACCGGAGACTTCGAGACCTCGGCGAAGATAACCCGGCCGTCGCGGTGGATGTATCGCTTTTCGTAGCGCACGTGGCTCACGTTGTTCTGCATGATCCTCTCGTGACTGGCCTCGGTGATCCCGACGTCTTCGGGGTGGGTGAAGGGCTTGGAGTCGAATCCCAGAAGCTCTTGACGGGAGCGACCGACCATCTGGCAGAAGGCGTCGTTGGCTCGAACGATGCAGTCCTCAAGGTTGGTGATGATCATCGGGGCCATGTTGTCCTCGAAGGCGAGCCGGAACTGCAGTTCGGCTTCGTGGCGGGCCTGTTCGGCCAACCGCTTCGCGCTGCTGTCGCGGATCGAGGCGATCGCCCACTTGTGCCCTTCGAAATTCAACGGCGTGAGAGCGAAGTCGATTGGAAGCTCGCTGCCGTCCTTGCATAACACCGAGAGGTCCTGGTCGCTCCAGACGAGTCGAGTGCTCGGATCACGCGCCACTTCATTGCGAGCGACGAATTCCAAGTCGCGGTGACGGGACGGAATCAGCATTTCGACGTTCTGACCCTCGAGTTCTGCACGCTCGTAGCCCGTGAGGGCGGAGAGCAGATTGTTCACGTGGCGGATTACTCCGTGACCGTCGAGTAGGGCACTTCCGTCGGGCAGTGCTTCGAAGATGCTTCGCCAGGAGAGTGATTCCCCATCAGACATCCCCATCACCACCTCCTCAGTCTCCCGATATCTATCTGCCTCCAGGACCCTTGATTCGAGTCTGTCACACTTCTAGGACATCCAATGGCTGTCCACGTCAGCGGACCTGGCTGCTGTCGAGAGCCTTCAATCAGCCGCTTCGGGTTTGGCGCATTGACTATGGCGAGGTCCCGGACCGATGTGTTCTGGGCCGAGGCGTCCGGTTACTACCATGTCCCTAGCGAGGTGGAGAGTGTCTCAGTTGATTTTTACGGCCTTCAGCAACCGGACCGACGCGGTCCAGCTGGCCGACGAGGTTGGCGCTCGATTGCGCGAAGAGGGCATCAATTCTGACGTCCATCTGCTGGATCGAGTCGACCAGCCCGCACCTGACGCCGAAGCCCTCGTCGTCAGCCTGGGTGGTGACGGAACTTTCCTCAAGTCAGCTCGGCTGGCCCATCGAGTGGGCGCCAGCGTGCTGGCGGTCAACCTGGGCCGCCTGGGGTTCTTGCTCAATGTTCCTTCGACCGAGATCGTCGAAGAGATACAGCGAGCCCTGCGCGGCCACCAGGTGGCTGAACGACTGGCGTTACAGATCACGGTGTCGGGCACCGAGCTTGATGAGTTCGCTCTCAACGAGGTCGTCATCGAGCGGGCTTCGGCCGGACACATGGTTCGATTGAAGACCTTCGTCGACCACGAGGAATTCCTCACCTACTCCGCCGACGGCGTTATGGTTGCGACGCCAACTGGCAGCACTGGTTACAACTTCTCAGCCGGGGGACCGGTCGTCGACGCGGGGCTGCCCGTGATGATAATGACACCGATTGCACCGCACTTCACTATCAACCGGTCGATCGTCGTCCCTGACCACAAGGTGATCCGGCTACTGGCGGACAACAAGCCGGCGGTCATCGTCGCTGACGGACAGGCCATCGGTGAATTAGTTCCGGGACAGAGTGTCGAGGTTCGCAAGAGCCCGACGCCTGTTCGCGTGGTGGCGACGAGAAGTTTTGACCTGGCCTTCCGCCTGCGCGAGAGCCTTCGAGAAGGACATGCCTAAGTCGCAGCTGGTCGAGCTCTACGCCCACGGACTCGGAGTGATCGACGACGCCCGATTGGAGTTCGGAGCCGGATTCAACGTTTTGACCGGCGAGACCGGTGCCGGAAAGACGCTTTTGCTTGGTGCCTTGGACCTGTGCCTCGGAAGTGATGGGGCGTCCACTCGATACGCGATCACGACGGACCTTCGGTCCGCTGCGGTCTTCGAACGCCAGGGCGCCAAGGACGTAGTTCTGTCACGCGAGGCGGGAAGTTCGGGTCGACTGCGGTGCTCCATCGACGGGCTGCCGAGCAGTGTCGAGGCACTGCGGTCGATGGCGGCCGAACTCATCGTGATCCACGGCCAACACGATTCGCTGAACTTGCGGAATCGAGCGGAGGTGTTGCGGATCATCGACACTTCGGGTGGAATCTCCACCGCGGACCTCGACGAGGTCCGCCGCCGCCTCTCCTCGGTTCGGCGGCTGCGAGATGAGGCCGGGGGCGACGCTGCGCGCCGAGACCGGGAACTGGACTTCCTCCGGTTTCAGATTTCGGAGATTGAAGGCGCGTCGATCGCGGGTCCCGATGAACTTGACTTGGCCCTAGAAGAACTCACGCGGCTCAGCGAACTCAAGGAGGGGCAGAGTGCCTTGGCCGAAGTGGTGAGTCGACTCGACTCCGATGACGACCGGTCTCTCCTCGTGCAGTTGGCCAAGGCCATCGAGCTGGTGCCGCGTTCGGTGTCATTCGATCAGGCCCGCTCAGTGCTGACCACAGCGCTGGAGACGGCTCGGGAGGGAGTCCACGAACTGGCGGCTCTGAGCGATCCCGACGCCTTCGACGAAACAGAGATAGAGAAGTTGGAGGAGCGAGTCGGTGTTCTCCGAACCCTGGCCCGCAAGTACGGCGGCACGCTTCCTCAAGCCCTGGCAACTGTGGCCGAACTGCGCCAAGAGTTCCAGCGCCTGACCGAAGCTGCAGGACGATCGGCAGCGCTCGACGAGGAGATCGTGAAGTTGGAGGGCCAGATCGTGCTCCTCGCGCGCGAGGCCCGGCGCGAACGCGACTATGCGGCCGTGCGGCTGACCGACGCAGTTCGCCAGCAACTTCCCCGGGTGGCCCTGTCGAACGCTTCGCTCCGGTTCGTGGTCGACGGTGACGACGGGTCCGACGCGCGGATACTGTTCACCCCGAACCCGGGGCTGCCCGAGGGGCCACTCCAGGCACTGGCGAGCGGCGGTGAACTCAGTCGGGTTCTGCTGGCTCTGTCGTTGGAGACCGCTCACGAGGACGTGGTGGCGGTATTCGACGAGGTTGATGCCGGCGTCGGCGGTGAGGTCGCCCAACAGATTGGCGAGTGCCTGCGTGAACTCGGGAGACGCCAGCAGGTGATCGCGGTGACCCATCTCGCCTCGGTCGCCGCCAAGGCCGACCATCACTTCGTCGTCGAGAAGCTCGTGGACGATGTCACGACGACCACGTCGGTACGCAAGGTGGAGGGCAATCAACGAGTCATCGAGATCGCCCGAATGCTCGCCGGCAGTGATCTCACGGACGAATCGAAAGCCCTCGCGAGGAAACTTCTAGAAACACAGCGTTAATAGTTACGGAAAGTCAATGCGGCTCGCTATGCTGTGTATCCGTGGATGCGGCAGTTTACAAATGACCAAATTCGTCTTTGTAACGGGCGGAGTTTCAAGCTCCCTGGGAAAGGGACTCACTGCTTCATCGCTGGGCCGCCTACTAAAGTGCCGTGGTCTCAAGGTCACGATGTGCAAGTTGGACCCCTACCTGAACGTCGATCCCGGGACGATGAACCCGGGCGAGCACGGCGAGGTCTACGTGACCGACGACGGCGGCGAGACGGACTTAGACCTCGGTCACTACGAACGATTCATTGACGAGTCCCTCTCCAAGATGTCCAACACCACCACCGGTTCGGTCTATTCGAACGTGATCGCCAAGGAGCGGAGAGGTGATTATCTGGGTAAGACGGTCCAGGTAATCCCTCACATAACGGACGAGATCAAGGAGCGCGTCCGCCGTTTGGGCACCCTTGGTGCCGACGTGGTGATAGTCGAGATCGGTGGGACCGTTGGCGACATCGAGATAGTCCCCTTCATTGAATCGATTCGTCAGTTCCGCCGCGACGCCGGTCGCGACAATGTCTGCTACGTCCATCTGACCCTGGTCCCGTACCTCGCGCCGTCGGGGGAGCAGAAGACCAAGCCGACTCAACACTCGGTCACCGAACTACGTTCTCGGGGAATCCAGCCCGACATCATCGTCTGTCGCAGCGATCAACCCCTTTCCGAAGGACTCAAGCGGAAGATCTCGCTCCTCTGTGACGTGCCGATGAATGCGGTGATCTCCGCGGTGGATGCTCCGAGTATCTACGACATCCCAGTCACGATGCATAACGAGGGGCTGGACACGATCGTGTGCAACACCCTCAATATCGACCTCGACAGTCACCCGATCGACCTGTCGGCTTGGCAAGAAGTGGTCCGTCGGGTGCACAACACCTCCAAGACATTGCGCATCGGGGTGATTGGCAAGTACGTGACGATGCCCGACGCGTACTTGAGCGTGGCCGAGTCGATCCGCCACGCCGGGTTCGCCGTGGGGGCGACGACCAAGATCGAGTGGCTCGAGGCTGAACGCGTGCCCACTGAAATCGACGTGGACCGGATCCGCCAACTTGACGGAATCGTCGTCCCTGGAGGCTTCGGCGAACGTGGTGTGGAGGGAATGGTGGCGGCGGCGCGCATTGCTCGCGAACACGACATCCCCTATCTGGGCATCTGCCTGGGTATGCAGGTGATGGTGGTCGAATTCGCGCGCCACTGCCTGGGACTAAGTGACGCCCATTCGACCGAGATGTCCATCAGCACCTCCGCCCCGGTGATCGCCCTGATGGCCGAGCAGATGGACGTCACGGACCTCGGCGGCACCATGCGCCTGGGGGCCTGCCCCGCGATGCTGGATGAGGGATCGATTGTCGCCGGACTGTACGGGACGACCGTGGTGTCCGAGCGACACCGTCACCGCTACGAGTTCAACTCCCGTTATCGGGCCCAGTTCGAAGCCGCCGGGATGCGGTGTTCGGGCACGTCGCCCGACGGACGACTGGTCGAGTTCGTCGAGTTGGCCGCACACCCCTTCTTCGTGGGGACCCAGGCACACCCGGAATTCAAGTCACGACCCGACCGACCCCATCCACTGTTCCTCGGAATGGTCAAGGCCGCAGCCGCTCGACTGGAAGGTCGTGAGCCGCACATCATCGACCCCGCCTCGGTCGATGCCGTCTCGTGACTGACGGATTCTCGATCGAATCAACCATCCAGCTGCTGGACTCGTTCGTCTTCGGTGTGGAGCGCCGGCTGATCCGCCACGATGGCGAGACCTTCGGTCGCGACGTCGTCACCCACCCGGGCGGTGTCGCCGTCCTCGCGGTGAACGACGACGGCGAGATAGGCGTCATCCGACAGTGGCGAGCTCCATTTGGCGACTTCCTCTGGGAGATCCCCGCCGGCACCCAAGACGTCGACCATGAGGCGCCCCTCGACACCGCGAAACGAGAGTTGCGAGAGGAGTTGGGGGCAACGGCGCTTGAATGGAACCTGCTGGGTAGGTTCATGGTCTCTCCGGGCTGGACCGATCAGGTGATGACCATCTACGAGGCTAGAGGCCTCTCCGCCGTCGGGCGAGAGCCCGACGGACCTGAGGAGACCAGCTCGAGTGTCCACTGGTTCTCACCGCACGAGTTGCGCGAGAACCTTCGACGGGCCCCCGCGATGGACAGCACCGTGACAATCGCCCTGCACCGCGTCTTCGGAAGCTTCTTTGACGAGCGTTGAAGCGCCGCTCGCTGGCTACCTTCAGTGGCTGGCCATTGAGAAGGGGCGAAGCCGGGCCACCATCGAGGCCTACCGTCGTGACGTCACGAGGTTGCTGGAGTGGATGCGCACGAAGCACCTCGGACTGCCGGAGTTGAACGAATCGGAACTGGAGCAGTTCTCGAACCATCTCCGCTCCAGCGGCCTGGCGGTGAGTTCGGTGGCGCGCAGCATCGCCTCGATCCGTGGGTGGCTCCAATTCCTCGTGGCCGAAGGTGAGATCGGGACCGATCCCAGTCAACGGTTGCACGCGGGGACGCGGAGCCGGTCGTTGCCCAAACCACTCGGCGAAGCTGAGATCTCACGACTGATCGAATCCATCCAAACCCACTCGGCCACGGGACTGCGTGACCGCGCGTTGCTCGAACTCCTCTACGGCACCGGGGCGCGGGTGTCCGAAGTTGTCGCACTGGGGCTCGAGGACCTCGACTTCGACGAGGAGCTGATCCGGCTCACGGGCAAGGGGTCGAAGCAGCGTCTCGTCCCGATGGGCTCGAGGCTCTTCGCCGCCCTGGGCGATTACCTCGCCCCGCAAGGTCGGGACACCCTCTTGGCGTCGCGGAGGACCAATCGGGTCTTCCTGAACTCACGCGGATCGCCGATCTCGCGCCAGGGGATCGATCTGGTGATCGACAAACGGGCGCTGCAAGTGGGAATCGAACGATCTCGCATCAGCGCGCACGTCTTTCGACATAGTTGCGCCACCCACATGCTGGCCCACGGCGCCGACATCCGCGTCGTCCAGGAACTCCTCGGCCACGCTTCGATATCGACCACTCAGATCTACACCGCGGTGGCGGTCACTTCGCTCAAGCGCGAGTACGACAACGCCCATCCCCGGGCTCACGATTAAGTTTGGCGGTACATGTCCTACATCTACTACTTCATCGCGATCGTGCCTTCGATAGTCCTGCACGAGGTGAGCCACGGCTGGGTGGCCTACCACTTCGGTGATCCGACGGCCAAGGAGCAGCACCGCCTGACCCTCAATCCGCTTCGTCACATCGACCCGTTCGGCACCGTATTGTTGCCGGGTCTCCTGCTGATCAGCGGTCTACCGGCTTTCGGGTACGCCAAGCCCGTTCCCGTCAACGTGAGCCGCCTTCGCAACCCGCGCGCCCAGTCGCTCTACGTCTCGCTCGCCGGCCCCCTGGTGAACGTGATCCTCTCGGCGGTCGGATTCGGCATCTCGGAATTCGCGTTGCACGTGAACCTGAGTCAGGTCACCTTCAACATCGGCGTCTCACTGGGACTGGTGAACTTGATGCTGGCCGTCTTCAACATGCTGCCGATTCCGCCCCTCGACGGCTCGGCGGTCATCGAGCGCTTCATTCCCAATCGACACATACCCCGCTACTACCAACTGCGCGCGAGGGCCCTGCCGATCGTGATGGGATTGGTGATCCTCGACTCGCTGTTCTTCCACCTCGGTGGCAGTGCACTGACGAGTTTGCAGCAGTGGTGGATCAACCGCTTGTTCTAGATGAGGCCCATCGCGGCTGCGGCGCGTCGGTAGACGGGCTCGGCGACGGCGCTAGCCTTGCGCGTACCACTTTGGGCGATTTCTCGAACGTGGGCGGGATCCTTCCTGAGTTCCTCGTAGCGGCGCTTGATGGGGGAGAGTGACTCGATGAGCAGTTGGGCGAGGTCCTTCTTCAGGTCGCCGTAGCGCGTGTAGCGCTCGGCCACCTGCTGGGGCGATTCCCCGCTGAAGCTCGCGTAGATCTCGAGCAGGTTGGCCAGGCCCGGCTTATTCTCCCAGTCGAAGCGCATCTCGCCGTCGGTGTCGGTGACCGCCTTCATGATCTTCCTCTCGAGGTCCTTCTCGGAGTCGAAGAGGTAGAGCGAACCGAGGGGACTCGAGATCGACTTGGACATCTTGCGCGTGGGCTCTTGGAGGTCCATGACCCGGGCCGCGACCCTGGGCTGGGTCGCCACCGGAACGGTGAAGGTCGGTCCATAGCGGTTGTTGAATCGCTCCGCGATCACCCGGGTGAGTTCAAGGTGCTGACGCTGGTCGTCACCGACGGGTACTTCCTCGGCCCCGTAGAGCAGGATGTCGCCCGCCATCAGCACTGGGTACGTGAGCAGGCCAACCCGATAACCCTCCTGGCGCGAGGCCTTCTCCTTGAACTGGGTCATCCGACTCAATTCGCCATAGGTGGCCACACATTCGAGCAGCCAGTTCAACTGGGCGTGGTAGGGCACGTGGCTCTGGACGAAGACGGTGCAGACCTCGGGGTCCAGTCCCGCGGCGATCAGCGTGGCGACTGCGTCGAGGGTCTGCTCGCGCAACTTCTCCGGCTCGATCTGCAGCGTGAGAGCGTGCAGGTCGACGACGCAGTAGAAGGCCTCTTCGCCCTGAGATCCCACCCACTGGCGAACGGCGCCCAAGTAGTTGCCAAGATGCATGGCCCCCGAAGGCTGGATGCCGGAAAGTACTCTCACGTTCCAATCGTAGATGAGGAAATCCCCAAGTCTGTCAAGCACTAGAGTTTGCGCGTGACCTTCGTCGTGACGACGCCGTCCTTCAGCGGCCCAATGGAACTGCTGTTGCAGATGATCAGCAGTCACGAAGTCGACATCTTGGACGTCCCGCTCGCTCCGATCGTGGATTCGTTCGTGGCCTTGGTGCGTGATGCGGACGCACTCCTGCCAATCGAGGACCTGTCCGAGTTCTTGCTCATCGCCTCGATCCTCCTGGAGATGAAGAGCCTTCGACTCTTGCCCGGCCGCGACGCGCTCGAACCCGACGAGGAGTTCGTCGGTTGGGAGGAACGCGACGTGCTGTTGGCGCGTTTACTCGAGTTGAGGACGTACGCCGCCCTAGCCGACGCGTTCGTCTCGCTCTTCGAACGCGCCAGTCGATCGTTTCCACGCCTGCGCGGGATTGACGAGGGATTCGCCGTACAGCCGCCCGACCTGCTCGCCGGCGTGACGACCGCGTTATTGGCCGGTGCCTACCTACGTGGGATCGAGGAGAAGCCGGTGCCGGTAGTGCGGCTCAACCACGTCACCGTCGATGCGGTCAGCGTCGCCGAGACCGTCGTCACGCTCTCCCAGCGTCTTCCGGGTATGGGCCGGCTCTCCTTTCGCGCCCTCACTGAGGGGCTGGGCAGTCGAATCGAAGTTATCGTCCACTTCCTGGCGTTGCTCGAACTCTGCAAACTCGGACTAGTCGACCTCGGCCAGGGGGCCACATTCGGTGACGTGCAGATCGAATGGTTGGAGGCGGCCGGGGGGCTCGATCTCGGAAGGATAGACACGTATGAGGGCTGAATTCTCGCTGGAACAGAAGCTCGAGGCGATGCTCTGTGTCGCCATCGAACCAATCTCGGCCGAGGAACTCGCCGACCTCGCCGACGCCGACGCCGACGCCGTGGCCAAGGCGCTGCGCGACCTGCGCGCCGAATTCGTCGAGTCCCGGCGCGGCTTCGTCCTGGTCGAGCTCGCCAGCGGTTGGGTGATGCAGTCGTCTCCAGACGTGGCGGAGTGGGTCACCAAGTTCGCTAACCGTGACGTCTCGCACCGGCTCAGCTCGGCTGCGCTGGAGACCCTCGCAATCATCGCCTACCGACAACCGGTCTCGCGCGCCCAGATCACGGCCCTGCGGGGGGTGAACGTCGACGGTGTCTCGCGGCTGCTCGAACAGCGGGGCTACATCGAGGAGAAGGGTCGCGCCGGCGGTCCCGGTCAGCCAATCCTCTACGGGACCACCGAACTGTTCCTTGATCGGATGGGTCTAGCCACGCTGGCCGATCTCCCGCCGGTCGAGGAGTTCATGCCTCCGGTGACGACGGCCCACGAACTGGCCGACGAAATGGGCTTCAGCGGTGACTCCATGAACGAGGAGTCCTAGTTGGACGAGGGGGAGCGGCTCCAAAAGACCCTGGCCCGAGCGGGTTTCGGCTCGCGGCGGTCATGTGAGATCTTGATCAGCGAAGGACGCGTGACCATTGACGGGCGCGTCGCCGAGTTAGGCAATCGAGTGAACCCAGACGTCCAAATGATCTGCGTCGACGGGGCCCTGGCGCCCACCGCCCAGAACGCCGTCTACTACCTGCTGAACAAGCCCGACGGAGTCGTCACGACCGCCTCGGATCCCCAGGGACGCACCACCGTGCTCGATCTGGTGGAGTCCTCTGTGCGGATCTTCCCGGTGGGACGTCTGGACATGAACACCGAAGGACTCTTGATCCTCACCAATGATGGACGGCTCGCGCATCTGCTCACCCATCCGAGTTCCGGCATCGCCAAGGAATACCTCGCGCGGGTAGAGGGTGACCCCTCACCGTCGGCGATTCGCCACCTGCGCGAAGGAGTGGTCCTCGACGACGGGCTCACCAGCCCCGCCCAGGTGAGCCGCGTCAGCGAGGGGCTCTTGCGCATCGTGATCCACGAGGGTCGTAATCGCCAGGTGCGACGGATGTGCTCGGCCGTTGGTCACGACGTGACGAGGCTCGTGCGCACGCGCATCGGCCCGATCCAGGACGCCACCCTCTCGCCGGGCTCCTCGCGCCAGCTCTCGCTGAGCGAGGTCCGACGACTGATGGAAGCCGTAGGGTTGACCCCCGAGATGACATCTACGATGCCTACATGAGTTCTGCCACCCTGCGAGCCCTGAGGGGCGCCACGACCTGCGACGCCGATACCCCGGACGAGATCTACGAAGCCACCCGGGAACTGCTTACTCGCATGATGGAGCGTAACGAGCTCGCCCACGACGACGTCGTGAGCGTCCTGTTCACCACGTCGCCCGACCTGAGGTCGGCCTTCCCAGCGACCGGTGCACGCGGTGTGGGCTTTGGCGACATTCCCCTCATGTGCGCCAGCGAGATCGACGTTCCCGGCGCGATGACTCGCTGCGTGCGCGTGATGATGCACGTGTACACGACGAGGGGTCGCGAAGAGATGCGCCACGTGTATCTGCGAAAGGCCCAGGCGCTGCGTGACGATCTTCCCGAATAGACGCCGCGCCCACGTCGTCGGATTGGGCCTGATCGGATCGTCGATCGCCCTGGCGCTCGCCCGCTCGGGCTGGATCGTCACTGGCAACGACCTGCACTCCGAAGTCGAGCGCCAGGCCCTGGACGCGGGGGTCATCGTCGCGGTCGGACTCGATGAGGTCGACCTGATCGTGGTCGCCACGCCCGCGGGGAGCGTCGCCCAGATCGTGAACGAGCTTCTGTCCGAAGTGGGCCCCGAGGTAGTCCTCACTGACGTGGCCGGTGTGAAGGGGTCCATCGTGCGTGGGGTCGCCGACCCCCGCTTCCTCGGCGGCCATCCCATGGCTGGCTCGGAGTTGCGGGGCCTCGCCGGCGCGCGCGCCGACCTCTTCGAGGGCTGCACCTGGGTCCTCACCCCGACCGAGGCGACGTCGCCCCAGACGTACAGCGCCTTGCACGGCGTCCTGCGAGAGATAGGTGCCAACGTGGTGGCGGTCGACGCGCTCGACCACGACCGACTCGTCGCCGTGGCCAGTCACGTCCCTCACCTGCTGGCG
>Ga0075030_100001743_pt1 | contig 19628 bp, 15 predicted proteins | sample LitLauG_LLR_2012_FD_71393 | JGI IMG/M metagenome (GOLD analysis project Ga0075030, IMG submission 71393) | Freshwater sediment microbial communities from Pennsylvania, USA - Little Laurel Run_MetaG_LLR_2012 | ecosystem: Environmental > Aquatic > Freshwater > Creek > Sediment | place: USA...
TGTTCAGCTTCCCGACGCACAACGAGCATTGGCGCGAGACCGGATTTCTCGCGGGCGAAGCCGCTCTGAACAGTCTGGTCACGGTTGAGGCGCTGAAATATTCGCTCGGTCGCGAGCGTCCTTACCAGGGCAATGGCGCCGGCGCATTCTTTCAAGGTGGTACGTCGTTCCCGTCCGAACATGCAGCAGCCGCGTGGTCGATCGCAGGAGTGATTGCCCATGAGTATCCTGGCACCTTACCGAAGCTGTTGGCGTACGGGATGGCCTCGGCGGTCAGTTTCTCGAGAGTTCGGGCACAGCAACACTTTCCTTCGGATGTGCTTGTGGGCGGCGTACTGGGGTACCTGATCTCCCAAAACGTATACCGTCACCGGCACAATCCCGAAAACGGCGGCGGCGCCTGGGAATCTCCGCACGAATTCGTCAGCGACGATCGGATTCGAAATCCCTCGTTTATGGGCTCGCCCTATGTGCCTCTGGATAGCTGGATCTATCCAGCACTCGAGCGCTTGGCCGCCTTAGGTTATGTGAAGACCGCGAGTCTTGGGATTCGGCCCTGGACCCGGCTGGAATGCGCTCGGCTGTTAGGTGAAGCTGGCGGTCTCCAGCCCGATAGGAGTGCTCCATCGGAAGTCGAACAACTCTTCACTGGACTCTCGCAAGAGTTCGCTCATGACTCCGACTTGGAGAGTGGCGAAAGCAACCGCGATGCGCAACTCGAATCTGTTTATGTCCGCGCGCTGGGAATCTCGGGGAAGCCGCTGACTGACAATTATCACTTCGGCCAGACGATACTGAACGACTACGGCAGGCCATACCAGGAAGGCTTTAACAGCGTGGCCGGAGTATCGGGATGGACCACAGCCGGTCCGTTTGTGATCTACGCGCGCGGCGAGTATCAGTCGGCCCCGTCTGCTCCCTCGCTTTCACCGGCAGCGCTCAATTTCATCAGTAACGTCGACGTATTACCGCCCAATCCTCCTGCCCTTCCGTTCGCATCCGTGAGTCGATTCCAGCTGTTGGATGCTTACGTGGGAATGAATCTTGCGAATTGGCAGATTTCGTATGGAAGGCGGAGTTTTTGGTGGGGGCCAAGTGAAGGCGGCGCGATGCTTCTTACGAACAACGCTCCCCCGCTGAATAACACCTTCACCCTAGATCGCGTCAGCCCATTCGAGTTACCAAGCTTCTTTCGGTATCTCGGTGATATCCGCTTCCAAGCTTTCATCGGACAACTGTCAGGGCAAGAGTTTATGGGTACGATCTTCACTGGTACCGCCGGGCCGACGATCGGGCAGTACGGGCACGCGTTGAAACGCCAGCCTTTTCTCAGCGGCGGAAAGATAAGTTTCAAGCTTACCCAGAATTTCGAGTTCAACCTGTCTAAGACGACGATATATGGGGGGCCCGGACTTCCACTGACGCCGGACACATGGCTGAGATCTACATTGGCGTTGCATATTCACGGCGATCCCTTGGGTGACGGACGGTCGGGTGCGGACTTTTCTTATCGAATTCCCAAGATGCGTGACTGGCTAACTTTTTATGGGGAGGCCATGAGCGAAGACCAGCCTTCCCCAATCCCTTACATGCGACAGTCGATCTTTCAGGGCGGACTTTACTTCGCCAAGATCCCAACGATTCCAAAGATCGATTTGAGACTGGAGGGTGGATCAACCAGTGCCGTAAACTACGATGTTGCGCCGGCTGGCTATTTTTACTGGAATACTCAATACGTCAATGGGTACACGAACAATGGTGGATTCATCGGTAGCTGGTTGGGGCGCGCCGCGCAAGGTGAATCCTTGCGGACGAGCTACTGGCTCTCCGCAAAAAGTAAAATCGGACTGGAACTTCGGCATCGGAAAGTGGATCGACAGTTTCTTCCGCAGGGTGGAAGTCAGAATGACGTTGCGGTTAACGCGGACATCTTCTCGGGTCCGGGCTTCCGCTTTTCAGGCAATGTTCAGTATGAGCGCTGGCGGATTCCAATGCTCGCTATAAACCGTCAATCCAATCTGGCTGCGTCGTTCGAGTTCGGCTTCTGGCCGGTCGCACACCACCATTAAGCGACATTGCGGCGGCAGCTCTATTCTTCATGTTGAAAAGTAGGCGCTATCGATCTGGGTATGAGCCTGGAAGCTGACGTGACCGGCTGGGTTCACCTTCTTCCCGAACTGGACAACACACTAGCAGAAGGCCATGGCAAAGCGAGATCTCCAAGTCTTTCAGACGCAGCTTGAACCGCCGAGCTCGACGACCACACCGCCGAGCAATGGCGGCTCCCCAACGGAGGTACAGTTGCCGGGAAATGGGGTGGCGGGCTCGGACTTGATAGTTCAGCCGATTGCGTCGCCCCATATTTTCTTGCCCTATCTGGAACTCTTTTGGGCAAATCGGCGTCTGCTGGTGCGAACGGCCATTTATGCGCTTGTTGCCAGTATCGCGATCGCTCTTCTCATTCCCGTGCGATATCAGTCTGTGACGCGCCTGATGCCTCCCGACGGTCAGTCCGGAAGCGGACTGGGAATGCTGGCCGCTATGGCCGAACGGAGCGGCGTCGGCAGCGTCGGAGGTGTAGCCGGCGATTTGTTGGGGCTCAAGAGTTCCGGCGCGCTGTTTGTCGGCATCCTGGGCAGCGACACCGTCGAGGACGACTTGATCAGTCAATTCCAACTGATGAAGGTGTATCACGTCTCCAAGATCGAGGACGCAAGGAAAGAACTGGGGCAACACACCGACATTTCCGAAGATCGGAAGAGCGGTATCATTCTGATCGGCGTCACCGATCACGATCCCCAACGCGCGGCGGCGATGGCTCAGGAATACGTGACGGAGTTGGATCGACTGGTGGCGCAAGTTAGTACTTCTTCTGCTCGACGCGAGCGTATCTTCCTCGAAGAACGATTGCAAAAGGTCAAAGCGGACTTAGACGCAGCCGCCACCAACTTCAGCGATTTTGCCAGTAGGAACACGGCAATCGACATTCCTGCGCAAGGCAAGGCGATGGTGGAAGCCGCCGCTACGCTGCAAGGACACTTGATTGCCGCGCAGGCTGAGTTGAGCAGTCTGCAGCAGATCTACGCCGAGAGTAACGTCCGGGTGCGAGCCACTGAAGCGCGTGTGAACGAACTGCAGAAAAAGCTCAATGAGATTGGTGGTGCCGGGACCCAGGGTGAGCTCAAGAGCGACAACTCGCTGTATCCATCGATTCGGAAACTGCCCTTGCTTGGCGTTACCTATGCGGATTTGTATCGGCAGTCCAAGATCCAGGAAACCGTCTACCAACTGCTGACGCAACAATACGAATTGGCGAAGGTGCAGGAAGCGAAGGAAATTCCAACCGTAAAGATTTTGGATGCCGCACTAGTACCGACGAAGAAATCTTTCCCACCGCGCTCCGCGATCGTGATGCTGGGTGTGATCCTGGGAGTCACGCTGGCCATGACGTGGATCGTGGGCAAGACTCGGTGGGACGCGGTGGACGAAAGCGATCCGCGGAAACTTTTTGCCGAAGAGGTGTTCATGACGGTACGAGCAGGAGTGCCGTGGTTCTCTAGGAACGGAACAGGATCCGTAGCGAATCGGTGGCGGACGTTGAGGGAGACCCCGAGCGCGGATGGCGGCGACCAACGCGAAAATGAAGAACGCGACACAAAGTAGCCTCGATTCTTACTGTAAGTAATTGAAAACCTTGGTTATGTCTTGAAAAGGTGAAGAACCTGGAGAGAGGGGAAGAATGGGAGAGATGGGGATCGCAGAAGCCGTACCGTCGGTGAAGGAGAAGGCGTGGGCTGCGCTTGCGTCCTTGGGTGGCGCCAGCAAAGCATTCAACTTCGCCGGAATATTCCAGAGACTTAGGAAGAAGAGCTTGAGGCAGATCGTTGCGATTCCTAGGGTCGCGATAAGCAGGGCGAGGGGCATCCTTTATACGCAACCAGCCCCGCCGCCGAGCGGGTTCGCTCCGTTCGACCAAGTATTGAATCATTCCCGCCTACCCTCTGATATCTCTGACCACCTACTTACTTTGTTCGTTGAGGCTTTGGAAGTCAGGCCCGAGCTGATTGTCGAGCTTGGAGTTCATGATGGAGATAGTACGTACGCTCTAGAGCGCGTCGCGGAACACTTCGGATCCAAGCTGGTGAGTGTAGATATAGAAGACTGCTCAAAGGTATCGGCCTACAAGCACTGGTTTTTCGTCAAAAGTGATGACATCGCGTTCGCGAACAAGTTCTCGGTTTGGTGTGATCAAAATGGTATTAATCCTGCCGTTGATGTTTTATTTATAGATACTAGTCACGAATTTGAGCATACTCGACAAGAGATCGCTAGCTGGTTTCCCTTTTTGTCGGATCGGTCTAAGGTGTTCTTTCACGACACGAATCTGGGAGAAGTGTATGTTAGACGTGACGGGAGCGTGGAATTCGGCTGCCACAGTCACCGAGGCGTCGTTGCAGCTATCGAGGAGCGCATAGGACGCAAAATCGACGAAACTCGTGATTTCATTGATTCGACGAAGGACTGGATCATTAAGCATCACTCGTCTTGCAATGGTTTGACGATTTTGGAAAGAATCCCACGGAAGGCCGAGTAAGTGAACTGGTTACACCAAGGGATGGGTCTTACTATAGCTTGAAAGCGTGTAGCCTGTTTTCACCCAAGAACATGGTGGACGAATCGAAACGTACAACAGCCAATAGCCCCTTATTGGCGCGGAATGTGGTTTGGAACCTGCTTGGCAACGGCGCACCAATGGCCGTGGCAATCTTTTTCATTCCGATTCTCGTCCGCGGATTGGGCAAGGAACGCTTTGGTGTGCTGACGCTAGCCTGGGCGCTGATCGGGTACGCAAGCCTGTTTGACCTCGGCTTGGGCCGGGCGCTCACCCAGCTCGTGGCTCGGAAGTTGGGCGAGGGGAAGGAACAGGAGATTCCTTCCCTCGCCTGGACGTCTCTTCTCCTGATGCTGGTGCTAGGGCTTGCCGGTACTCTGGCCGTATTCCTGATTTCGCCGTGGCTGGTTGGGCGGGGATTGAACGTCTCGGCGGCTTTGCAGCGGGAGACGCTGCAATCATCTTGGTTGCTGGCGCTTTCTATCCCTTTCGTGATCACTACTGCTGGCCTGCGCGGCTTGCTGGAGGCACACCAACGCTTTGGCTTGGTCAATTGGTTGCGGGTTCCCATGGGAGTGCTCACGTTTAGCGGGCCACTGCTGGTCTTGCCATTTTCGAGGAGTCTTGTTCCAGTGGTGGCCACCCTCGTTGTAGGACGGATCGCTGCCTGGGCTGCGCATCTGCTGCTATGCATGCGGGTTCTGCCGGAGTTTGGTCGCTCCATTGTGTGGGAGCGCTCGGCGGTCAGCCCACTGCTGCGGTTCGGCGGATGGATGACGGTAAGCAACGTAGTGGGACCGTTGATGGTGACACTCGACCGTTTCTTGATCGGCGCTCTCGTATCTATGACGGCCGTCACCTATTATGCGACGCCTTATGAGCTCGTTACAAAGTTCCTGGTTCTCCCGGGTGCACTGGCGGGAGTTATGTTTCCCGCTTTCTCAGCGAGCTTCACGCAGGATCGTGAGCGCACCGCACTCCTCTATAACCGTAGCGTCAAATCCCTCTTCCTAACTCTGTTTCCCACAGTCCTATGCACGGTCGCGTTGGCGAAGGATGGCTTGACGCTTTGGCTCGGACCCGAATTCGCGCAACACAGCTACCGCGTGCTCCAGGTCCTGGCGGTGGGTGTGTTTATTAATAGCGCGGCATACGCGCCTACCGCGCTATTGCACGGCGTGGGGAGACCAGACCTAACCGCCACGCTGCATATCATAGAGCTTCCTTTATATTTGGTCTCGTTGTGGTGGCTGATCGGCACGCGCGGGATCGAAGGCGCGGCTTTCGCCTGGTCCGCGCGGATAGCGGTTGATGCGCTGTTCCTGTTTGCACTTGCAAAACGCCTTCTGCCTGGCAAGCGCCGAATACGGTTGCGGACAGCCCTGCCACCAGCCATGGCCCTTCTGGTTATGGCGCTCGCCGCGGAGCTTCAGCACCCTGTTGTGAAGGGCGTTTTCCTACTCGGAACTATTTTGTGTTTTGCGCTTGTGGCGTGGTTCCAGATTCTCACTCCGGAAGAACGGGCTCTGGCACAAACCTACCGTTAGAGAATCGTCTACTCCGCTTAACCAGTGTCGCTGGGGGATCAATGGATCGGGTGCATGCAGGGCAAGATGATGGGAGTTATGACCTCTGCGTTGCGTACCGCATCTATCCGAAGGTTTCGAAGCCGGCGCAAAGCCTGCCCTTCGGTGACGACAAGCTGCGCCAGGCGGAAATTTGCCTACGGTCGTTCCGTAATTCGCTTGGCTCCCTCCGAGTAAAGCTCTGGGCGATTCTCGATGGATGCCCGAGCGACTATCACGAGCTTTTCGAGCGTTATTTCGCACCGGAAGATCTGGTTTTGATTGAACTGAGCGGGGTCGGCAATAGAGCGACGTACGGCAAGCAGTTGGATATCCTGGTCTCGCAAAATGATGCGGAGTTCGTGTACTTCGCGGAAGACGACTATCTTTACGTGCCGGATGGATTCCCTCTCCTTTTGAAATTCCTTCGTGATGGAGAAAACGTTGATTTCGTGACGCCCTACGACCATCCGGATTGTTATTTGTTGGATTTGCACCGCGAGCCGAAGTGGGTGACGGTCTTTGAAGGGCATCACTGGCGGACGGCCGCATCAACGTGCCTTACGTTTCTCACAAGGAAGAGCACGCTGGAGAAATATGAGCGTGTGTTAAGGACATATTGCCACCGAAACGACGACTGCGCGATGTGGTTGAGCTTGACGAAGCGGCGTGTGTTCAATCCGCTCAGAGTGCTAGGGTATTTTGCGCGGAGGGAGCATTACAGGAAAGTAGCGCTAAAGGCCTGGCTGTTCTGCTGGAGGCAAATCATATTTGGTAAGGCGGCAAAGCTGTGGCTCCCGATCCCCGGACTGGCCACGCATTTGAGCACAGCATCGTTGTCACCCGGCATTGACTGGCCCGCACTAATGCGATCAGCGCCAGTCGAGCAAGAACATATTCGAGTCAGCCACGGCTTGACTAGAGAAATTTGGCCCAATGGCTGAGTCCTCCAACATTGAAGGGCCATTCCTGAGCGGCGAGTCCACTTGGATTCGCGAGCACATGCCTGCTTTAGTAATTGCTACGCTTGGCGCGATGGTCGCCGGGGTTGCGATCTACGCACCACTAAGCACCATCCTAGTGCTCGGGATGATGCTCAGCGTTGCGGTGGCTCCGTACGTGCGACGGCGGGCATGGTCCTTGCTGTGTTTCCTCGTCATTCCGGCAATCGGCTTAGGCCAGCTCGGAAGGTTCGAGACAAATAGTGGGACGCTCATCTCCCCTTCGCTCATTGTTGTTGCCGTGTGGGCAGCCGGGTTCTTTATGACGGTGCTCTCCGAGGAAGATCAATCCCTATGGCGACTTCCTTTGGTTGGGGCCTTCGCTATTTACCTGTTATCTATCGTCCTCTCAGTGATTAACAGTGTGTCTGTGCTCCACTGGGCGCGGGGCCTGCTTGAGGCCAGCCTGGGATACGCGTTTTTCGTTTGCCCTATCCTTTATCTAAAGAATCGTGAACAGCTGAACGTCTGCCTGCGGGTCCTGGTTGGTCTAGCGGTTATCACCGTTCTTTTCGGTGTATTTCAGTACATCGCTTTCGAATCCCTCAGAGATCTGTTTCCCCTATTCTACTCCGCGAAGGAAATTCCATTCATCGAGCATTGGCAAGAAGCGCGGCGGATGGTTGCGAATTGGGTTCACCCGAGCGACTTCGCATCCCTACTGAACATTGCCGCTCCAATTGCGCTCTACTCGGTGTTAAGTACCAGAAAAAGCCGACTAATGCGGCTAGTAACGTTCTTGATTGTTGCAACCGGCGTCATGTTGGCAGCCACGCGGACACCCATTATCGCTTTTTGTTTCTCGAGTGCACTGCTCTGCTTTATGATGCGTGCCCGGAAGGCTGCCCTTTTTATGATAACGGGTGCAGCTGTGGTTCTCCTCTTAGGGCCCTCTCTTTTTTCGCATACGGCGGAGCGGTTCAAATTCTCGGAAGAAGCAAATCTGACAAGTTTTGATGAACGCAGGCTGCTGTGGCTGCAGGCTGCATCCTTTTTCGCCCAGCATCCAGTAGTAGGCATCGGGATGAGAAATTATATGGACTATCCAGTTCTGTCCGACCCGACCCTGGCTACCCATAACGTTTACCTTGAAACGGCGGCTGAGACCGGTGCAATCGGTCTTTTCGCGTTCCTTTACCTCTTGTACCGGGGATTCCGTGTTGACTTTCGTGGAGGGGAAACCCGCCTGCCGGGTGAATTGCAAGATCTGCGACGTGCATTACTCTGCTCTTCGATTGCCATCATGGTCGAAGGGCTAACAGGCAATGACTTCTATGTGTGGCAAGTTTGGTGCTTGTTCTGGCTCATTCGAGGCTTGTCTGTAGCTATGTCTGCTAAGCCAGAGGGATTCAGGGGGAACTCTGAGACCGCAACAATTTAAGGCAGTTGATGTCCCTCGGGGAATTGTGGATGCGAAGCGGATCCGTTGAAGTAGTAGTGGTGACGCGGAACAGCGCGGGACACATCGGGGCGTGTGTGGACTCGATTGTTGCCGGGGGAGGAGAGCCAATCGTTGTGGATAACGGCTCCACAGACGCAACCTTGGAGATTGTTCGTTCGAGAAGCCGCGACGCTCGGATCGTCACAAGTGGTGAAAATCGAGGTTATGGCGCGGCGATGAATTTGGGTTTCCAGGAGACGAAAGGCGACTGCGTTATTTTATCGAATCCGGACGTTGTGTTTCTGGGTGATTCCATCCGGAAGATGGCGGAATTTGTTGCGAGCCACCCGAAGATCGGCCTCACGGGCCCCCAGCAGATGTTTCCAGACCGAAGCTGGCAAAGGAGCTACGGGGATTTGCCGGGGATCTGGCCCGGTATCAAAGACGCGGTGGGCCTCACGACACTGCATAACATAGTGCGACGTGTTTTCTGGCCGCGGAGGATTGACCGGAGGCCCAAGGAAGTGCCGTACGTGGACGGGGCCGTGTTGGCGGTGAGGCGGGACGCGTTTTTGGGTGTGAATGGGTTCGACCAAGAATTTTTCTTGTCTGCAGACGAGTGTGATATGTGTGTGCGACTTAGGAAAGCAGGGTGGGACGTAGTTTTCTTCCCCGAAGCTCAGGTGATACACGTGCGAGGGGCAGATACGACCAAGAGGGACCCGTCGGACCGTTTCGTTCGGTATCACGTGGGCAGCCAGCACCTGCTGGCGTCCAGGAATCTCCCACCGTGGCAAGTTCGATTTTACATGTGGCTGGAGAAAATACAGTTCCAACGACTGGTGCTGACTTACGCAGTTCTGAGAACTTTCCTGTCAGAACCAAGGGCATCCCGAGCGACCGAGAAGATCCGATGGTTTCGCGTCTACTCAGAAGTTCTGGGGGAATGTATTCAAACCGGCTCAGTGGTCCTCCCCAAGTGAGACGGGCATTCATGGCGGGTCGTGGTCGCGATGGCACCAGCCGGAGAAAACAGTCAGGGCGAATCAATGGGGACAAAGACGGAGCAAGGTCCGCTGCCTGTGGAGAAGCCGGCAGGATGTGTCTGTCTTCTGAATACTCGTAGAGTTACGGATTTCTGACCTGGTTCACGGCTAGGTGCACTTACGCGATGAAACTGCTATTGGTTGCTCATCTTTTTCCACTTCCGGCGCATGATGGCGGCCGCATCGCTTTCTTTAACACCGTAAAACATCTCGCCCGAGTGCACGAGGTGGGGGTAATATGCCTGGCGGGACGCGACGAAGACGCGCCGTCAGGAGACCTAGAAAAGCACTGCAGTTATGTGCACGTTTTTCGTCGGAAGGCACACACAGATAAACTCCGTATCTTGCGCGGAATGCTTTTGGATCCTCCTGGCGCTGGGTCTAAGTATTGGTACCCCGCTGCAGGTGAGTTGATTAGGAAGAGTGTCAGAGCCCAAAGGCCGGAAGTTGTCGAGTTTCATCATTTGAACATGGCGGTATACCGAACATTCGCAGAGGGTGTGCCGACGGTTCTACGGGAACACAATGTGGAATACAAGGTGTGGGAACGATATGCCCGAGGTGCCTCCGGCATGCTGGAACGGACCTACGCGAAATGGACTGCACCGCGCCTCCGCCGGTATGAAGCGGAGGTTGCTTCTCGGTTCGACCGTTGTGTCGTAGTGAGTCCAGCCGATGCCGGGTACTTACGCGCGGTTTCACCTAGTTCTAGGATCGAGGTGGTTCCATTCGGAATTGACACCGAATATTTCTATCCGCTCCTGGAGGTCCCGGAAGAGCCCTGCTCGATAACAATCACAGGAAGCTTCGACTGGGGGCCAAAACAGCAGAGCCTTCATACGTTATTGACCAGGGTGTTTCCGTCGATTCGTGCGCACTTTCCGGAAGCGAAGCTTTACGTTGTGGGAAGAGGCGTATCGAGGGAGCTGAAGGAGGCGGCCGACAAGATGCGGGGTGTCGTTGTGACTGGTCCGGTTGCTGACGTTAGACCTCACATTGCGCGATCTTCTTTGCTGATTAATTACATGGAAAGCGGCGGCGGTATTGCTATCAAAGTGCTTGAGGCGATGGCGATGCGCAAGCCTGTGTTGTGCAATTCGCTCGGGTGCGAAGGGATTCCCGTGACGCGAGGCCAAGATGTTTTTGTAGCCGATGGGGCCGAAGAGTTTGCTACCGCTGCTGTCTGGTTGTTGAGAGACGAATCAGCACGGGCTCGGATTGCGGAAGGCGGGTACCGTAGGGTCTTGGAGGAGTACAGTTGGCAGGTCATAACCGGTCGACTCGGGAGGGTTTACGAAGCGTTGCGATCTGAGAGGGGGACCGTTCGCCCGGTGGTGGAGTTAGGGCAATTGGGCGAGGTGAGTGCGATCCAGGAGCGATGATAAAGCGACGAGTACAGAGCTTGCTTCAGCGGTTGCTGGGACTTAGGGCTTATTTGTTTCTATTCGGCCTATACGCCATGGCAAAGTTTCGCTGGGCGGAACCAGCCTTCTTTCGCTTTCTCGGTCTTATTCCCGCTGAGGGCGTGCTTCTCGATATCGGGGCTAATCTGGGTGTTACAACCACTTTGCTCTCACGACGATTTCCCAAGGCAAAGATAATCGCTTTTGAGCCCGTTCCATGGAACGCAGCAAACATCGAACGGATGGCTAACTTGTTTCGGTTAAGAAACGTCTCGATTCAGAAGTGTGCCATTGGCAGTCAGGATGGCTTCGTGGACTTCACGGTGCCGATCGTGTCCGGCGCGCGTATGCATGCACTCGGGCACTTAAGCAGCGCCTCCGAGGAAGGGGAACAGTTGAGGGTTCGCTGCTGCAAGCTCGACGACCTAGGGCTGAGTGGCATAACGGCCGTCAAACTTGATGTTGAGAACTCGGAACATGCGGCTCTGATCGGGGGGCTCGCAACGCTGAGGCGATGGCAACCGGTCATCTATTGCGAGTTGTGGAATAACGAGAACCGGCAAAGGTCTTTTGAGTTGTTGGGCTCACTTGGATATGTTCCGTATACGACTTGCTCCACTGGTTTGGTTCCATTTGATGATGCTAGGGGCCAGACAGAGAATTTTATTTTTCTTCCCAGACGATAATTTTCCAAGGGAACAGACTTGAGGCGGCGCCGACAGAACAGCAAAGTGTATCTTTGGAGAGATTTCGCAAGAAAGCGGTTTACGTGCCGCATGGAGGATTGCGAGCGGTGCTGCAACGTGCAGCGTTGCTGCCACGTGCCGCGGTGCTGCCCAGGGGCTCGGCCGATACTCAAGGCTAAGCATGCTGGAGTCAGAAAAGAGGTAGGACCGCACGAAGATTTCGCTGTAGCTCTAAAAATCACGACAAGGGGTAGAGAATCATTATGAAGCGAGCATTAATTACGGGAATCTGCGGGCAAGACGGGACTTACCTTGCGGAATACCTGCTGGAACTCGGATATCAGGTTTTCGGCGTGGTGCGCCGCGAGCCCCAAACGGCCCGGTGGCTACACCCGATCTCCGATCGACTGGAGTTGGTCTACGGCGATCTGCGCGATGCCACGTCGCTGGAAGTGGCCTTTCGGAAGGCCGCGCCAGATGAAGTCTACAATCTGGCTGCCCAGGTATTTGTTCCAACCAGTTGGGAATGCCCCACGGAAACATTCGACATCAATGTCGGCGGATTGGCCCGATTGCTTCAAATAGTTGAACGACAAAAGCCAGATACACGGGTGTATCAAGCGTCTAGCTCGGAAATGTTTGGCAACGTGGATGGCTCGTGCAACGAGCAGACGTCGTTGGCCCCGGCTTCTCCTTACGGCGTTTCAAAGATGGCGGCTCACCGCTTGGTCCAAATTTACCGGGAGCGAGGGCTGTTTATTGTAGGCGGAATTTTGTTTAACCATGAATCTCCTCGGCGCGGACCGGAGATGGTCACGCGTAAAATCACTCGAGCGGCCGCCGGGTGGGCCAAGGGGGACAAGAAGAAACTTCAGCTGGGTAACCTCCAGGCGAGAAGGGATTGGGGATTTGCTGGCGATTATGTCAAGGCAATGCACGCAATGTTGCAGCAAAGCGTTGCTACGGACTATGTCGTTGGAACCGGTGAGTCGCACAGCGTTGCGGAGTTCGTCGGCCAGGTTCTATCCGAACTCCACACTCTAACAGACGATGGCAATTTCTCTGGGCCGATCGAGCAGTACGTCGAGGTAGATCCCCGGTTCGTCCGCACCAACGAGATCCACGATTTGCGGGCCGACGCTCGTTTGATCCGCAAGGACTTGGGATGGGAACCAAAGGTCGACTTTCCGAGCCTCGTCAGGATGATGCTTGAGAGTGACTTGGCTGCCGCCAGCGAGCTCTCGCCGAGGCTGATGGTTGCTAGCTAGTGGATGCTTCGTTGCGAAGGTACGAATTTTGACTGAGCTTTCGCGGCTCGCAGTTGAGAGGTCACAAGGAGGCTGTGGGAGGAATGAGAATTTTATGCATTTTACCATCGGTACCGTCTCCGCTAAAGGTGCGCGCTCACAACCTGCTGCCGCGGCTGGCGAGGCAGAATGAGATCCACTTAGTCTGCATATCGAGCGCCGCGCCAACCGAGGAGCAAATGAGGAATCTGAACACCTACTGCAAGAGTGTGGTGCACATTCCGCACAGTTCTGTAAAGGCGCTGATGCAATGCATTGAGGTGTTGCCGACAAGGACTCCGCTGCGGATTGCGTACTGCAGGTCGAAGGCGGCGGAAGAAGCGGTGCGGCAGGTGTATGAAGCGGTGCAGCCGGATGTGATGTTTGTAGAAAGGTGGCGGGCTCTGCAGTACGTTCCTGAGGAAGCTGAAGTGCCGGTGGTGTGCGATCCGACGGATTCGATGACGCTGTATAACCGGCGGCTGATGAAGGCGGGAGCGTGGTGGGAGAGACTGGTCGGTTGGGAAGAATACAGAAAGTTTTTGCTGTACGAGGGGAAGTTGGCGCGTACGGTGGACGTTTCCGTGTTCTGTTCGCGAGTGGACATGGAGTGTGTAAAAGAACAGGCACCGGACGTTCAGTGCGACTTGGTGCCGAACGGAGTGGATTGCGGGAGATACTTCTTCAAGGACGAAAGCGAAGAAGAAAGGGATACGGTTATATTTACGGGGGGATTCCAATACCCCCCCAACCGCCATGCGGTGAGGTTTTTTATGGAGAAAGTTTTTCCAGTAGTCCGGAGGAAAGTACCCGGGGTGAGGTTTTTGGCGGTCGGAAATGCAGCGAGCCACAAGCTTCGAAGTTATCAGGGCAGGGATGGATTCGAGGCGATTGATTTTGTGCCTGATTTGAGGCCATATCTGGCGAAGGCGACGGTAGCTGTGGCGCCATTGACTGTGGGATCGGGCGTAAGCCTCAAGGTGTTGGAAGCGTTTGCGACTGGGACAGCGGTAGTCGCGACGCCGATGCCGTGCGGAGATTTGCCCGTCAGGAACGGGGAGCATCTGTTGATCGCGGAGGAAGCGGGGGAGTTTGCAGAGTATGTCTCGAAACTCCTTCAGGATGCGCAGTTACGCAGGAGGATCGCTGTCCGGGCAAGGCGACTGGTGGAGGAACAGTACGACTGGGAGATCGTATCTGGAAAACTGCAACGGGTGATCGAGGAAGCCGTGGGAAGGAAGGTGGTAACCGAGGCGACGGCGTCGGTGGCATCGGCGTGAGAACCGCAGCGGAGGAGATTGCTAGCAGTCTGCTGTGACATCCACAAGGAATTATCTTAAGGTCATGAGAATACTCATTACAGGCGGGGCAGGCTTTATCGGTTCCCATCTCGCCGATCGCTTCTTGCGCGAGGGTTCAAAAGTTCGCATCCTGGATAACCTGCATCCCAGGGTTCACCCTAAAGGCCGGCCCACATACCTTGCGTCGCAGGTGGAATTTGTTCTTGGAGACGTCACCAGTTATACAGACTGGGAACGCGCTCTAAGTGGCGTCGACATGGTATCCCATCAGGCTGCATATCAGGACTATGCTCCAGACTATAGTGAGTTCGCCCGTGTTAATGTTACCGGCACTGCTCTTTTGTTCGAAGTGATTGCCGCCAAGAAGTTGCCGATCCGCAGAATTGTTCTAGCGTCTTCTCAGGCGGTCTATGGTGAGGGCCAGTACTACTGCGCGGTTCACGGTTTAGTCTTGCCATCTTCACGCAACATCGAAAGCCTTGAAGGCGGGGCGTGGGAGGTGTCTTGCCCCGAATGCGGAAGTTTCCTAAGACCAGCACTACTCGACGAACGCCATCCTAATCCTCTCAGTCCTTACGGAATCTCGAAGTATGCTGGGGAAGTCACAGCATTGAAATTGGGCGCATTTCTGGGAATTCCTTGTGTCGCGCTAAGATATTCAATCACGCAGGGTCCTCGACAGTCTCTGTTCAATCAGTATTCTGGGATCGCCAGGATTTTTGCTCTTCGATTGCTAAATGCCCAGCGCCCGATCGCATTCGAAGATGGACTCATGCAGCGGGACTATGTGCATGTCCTTGACGTTGTCGAAGCGAATTGGATTGCCATGAACGATGAGCGAGCCGTAGGCATGGCTTTCAACGTGGGTTCGGGCGTGCCTACCACCGTCCTAGAGTATGCGGAGCGTTTGGCGCAGCGGATGGGACTCGATATCCGGCCAGACGTGCCTGGTGTCTATCGGCGTGGCGATGCACGCCACTCTGTCTCCTCTATCGAGAAGCTGAAAGAGCTTGGATGGCAGCCTCGACGCAAATTGGACGACATTTTAGATGACTTCTTAAGATGGATCGACAGCTTGGGCGGCCTTGATTCCGCTCTCTCAGACAATCATCAGAAGCTGCTTGAGATGCAGGTGCTCCGCTTAAGTTCGAGCTGCAAGTAGAATGGACATTCCTTCTCACAATCATGGCCACCAAGAGCCCTATTGAAGTTCCCTTCTCGCAGGCAAAATCGACAAGTTCTGCCTGGAGTTATCGTTTCAGCTCCAAACGCGTATTTGACGTGTTGTTTAGCGTTGTCGTTTTGCCGGTCGCGCTACCTTTCGGGCTCCTGGTTGCGCTGATTATAAGACTCGACTCCTCGGGGCCCGTACTAGTTCGTGTTAAGAGGTTAGGACGAGGGGGTAGCGCCTTTTATAAGTTAAAGTTCCGCACCATGATTCCCGATGCGGAAGCGGTATTAAGAAGGCTGTTGGAATCTGATCCTGGAATCAGGGATGAATATCAGAAGACCTACAAGATCAAGAACGATCCAAGAGTCACACATTTTGGGAAGTGGCTGCGTAAGACCAGTCTTGACGAATTACCGCAGATTCTGAACGTGCTCAAAGGCGAGATGAGCTGGGTAGGGCCAAGGGACATCCTCGACACCGAGTTGGCTATGTACGGTGAGTCTGGTCCCAAACTGCTCAGTGTTCAACCCGGAATTACAGGACTATGGCAAGTCAGCGGTCGGTCAAAACTGTCGTACGACAAAAGAGTGCAGCTAGACTCCTTTTACGTTGACAATCTGTCTTTGCTTCTGGACTTGAAAATAATAGTTAAGACCGTCCCCGTTGTGTTGTTTGGGGACGGAGCGGTCTAAGAATTTTGCCACGATTCCGGAGGGGAATAATGAAGGTTTTGGTGACGGGTGGGGCTGGATTCGTTGGGAGCGTGTGCGTCGAGTGCCTGCTTGCCGAAGGGCACTGCGTCGCCGTCATCGATAACCTTAGCACGGGACATCGCAACGCAGTTTCCCGCGAAGCGGAATTCTTTGAAGGGGATTTTGTGGACGCGGAGTTTGTTACTCCTCTGATAGAGAGCTTTCAACCCGACGTCGTCATGCACTTTGCGGCGGAAACACTGGTTGAGAACTCTATGACCCGACCCCGTATCTACTTCGAGAACAACGTGCAAAAAGCGATATCCTTCTTGAACGTGCTTTTAGATTTGGGTGTCAAGAACTTCATTTGTTCCTCGACGGCGGCTGTGTATGGCAGTCCCGTCGAAACCCCAATCACCGAGGAGCATCCAACCGCTCCGGTCAATGCTTATGGTGAATCAAAACTCATCTTCGAAAAAGTACTTGAGTGGTATCGTCGTGCCTACGGACTCAATTACGTTGCATTTCGCTATTTCAACGCTTGCGGGGCCACGATGTTTCTCGGTGAATGTCACGACCCGGAAACGCACCTGATTCCGAGAATACTCAGTTCTTTGGAAGAGCCCAGCGTTGACTTTGTGATTTACGGGGATGACTATCCTACGCCAGACGGAACCTGTGTCCGCGATTACGTCCACGTAGAGGACATTGCTCGCGCACACATTCTCGGGATGCACCCGCTCGTACGAGGATGTCGCGGAATTTATAACATTGGCTCGGGCTCGGGGTATTCTGTAAAAGAAGTTATGTCAGTCGTTCACCAGGTTACGGGGCGACCCGTGCCTTATCGTGTGGGACCGCGACGGGAAGGAGACCCAGCGGTGCTCGTCGCTAGCAGTGCGAAGTTATCGACCGACTTGGGTTGGCAACCTCAACATTCTGGCCTGCAGCAGATAGTCGAGAGCGCTTGGAGATGGAGGAGAAATCGCCCCCAAGGCTACGAACTGGAGTACGGAGAGCGAGCCGTCGGTGGTAGACGATGACGCACTCGGAGAGAATCGTTGGTGAGTCGAAGACTGGAATAAGCGCAGCTATTCGGGTGTAAGGGGATAAATTCTTCCAATGCAAATTCGAAAGGAATCTACGCATCTAGGTGAGGTAATCATCGTTGCCCCAGAGGTATTTGAAGACGAGCGCGGATTCTTCATGGAGACCTATCGTGCCGACCAGTTCAAGACACTGGGACTGCCCACCGACTATCTTCAAGACAATCATTCACGCTCGAAACAGGGTGTGCTGCGCGGGCTCCACTTCCAATACGATCCTCCTATGGGGAAACTTATGAGGGTAACTATTGGTCAAGCATTCTTTGTGGCGGTCGATTTGCGAAAGGGATCTCCTACGTTTGCTAAGTGGTGGGGAACAGAACTCTCTGCCGAGAACAAGAAACAGATGTGGGCCCCGGCCAGTTTTGCTCGTGGGTTTTGCGTCCTTTCTGACTGGGCGGAAATTCAGTACAAGGTAACTGGCCTCTACAACCAACGGACTGACGTCGCGGTCCGGTTTGACGACCCCGATATCGGCATTCAGTGGCCAATCGCAAATCCACAAATTTCGGAGCGCGATCGCAACGCCCTGCCGTTGGCGCAGTGGTTGAAGTTGCCGGAATCAGACACCTTCCGTTACTAGGCAGTGCGAGTCAATCTCACAATTCCCATCCAATAAGGTTTCGAGGAGAAAAAGCGAATGACGAACAATGGCTCTCAGGCTTTGGTGTTGGTGACCGGTGGTGCCGGCTACGTGGGCTGTGAACTGGTGCCGGTGCTTCTCGACGCAGGGTATCGCGTGCGAGTGTACGACGTGATGTTCTATGGTCACGTTGGTCTGGACAGAGTTCGGGACCGAGTGGAAGTGATTGAAGGCGACATTCGCCATGTGAAGCCTGACCTGCTCAACGGCGTCTCGGCCGTTATCAACTTGGCGGGACTTTCTACGGAACCTGCGGCGGAATATCGGCCGGAAGCCAACCACGAGATCAATTTCAAAGCGGCTGTAGCACTCGCCCGGCTGGCCAAGCAGAAGGGAGTCTCGCGGTTTGTGCAAGCCTCCTCCGGTTCGATTTACGACGTGGGTGCCGGCCATCCCGAAAAAGACATCATGCACACCGAGGCTTCGTCCGTGCAGCCCTTTCGAATCTACTCCATTACAAAGCGGGAGGCGGAGAAAGAGATTCTGGCGATGGCAGACGACACCTTCACTCCCGTCGTCATTCGCAAAGGGTCCATTTACGGATATTCGCCCCGAATGCGGTTCGATCTTGTTGTGAATGCGTTTGTTCTGAATGCACTGCAGGCGGGTCGACTGGTCCTGCATAACGGTGGGGAGATGTGGAGGCCCCTACTAAGTCTGCAAGATGCGGCAGCAGCGTACAAGTTGATGCTTGAGGTACCAGCTGACAAGGTTCGAGGCGAGATATTCAATGTAACCAACGGCAATTACCGGATCTCGGAACTTGCCTTGCGCGTGCAAAAGAAACTCGGCGAGATCGGCATCCGTTGCGAGATCGAGCCGGATTACAACTATCGCAACCTCCGCAGTTGCCAGGCGTCTGGAGAGAAGATCACGGAAAAGCTGGGTTTTAAGCCCAAAGTCACAGTGGAGGAAACGGTCGTGGACCTGGTGAAGAAGATTCAAGGGGGCGCGTTCCACGACGTTTCAGATCCCTCATTTCACAACATTCGTTGGCTCGATTTGCTCGAGGAGGTTAGAACCAAGCTTGGCTACACCGAGTCGGTCCTGGACCTCGATCCTGAAAAGCTCCGAGAAGTCAGAAACTCAGCCACGGTGCAAAGGAGCGTCGTCCCGTGCGAATCGTAATCACCGGCGGAGGGGGACAACTCGGGTCCGATCTCGCAGAAGTACTACGGCAGTCAGGCGACGAGGTGGTGCCTCTCACGCGGCAGGACTTGGACATCACTGATTCCCTGGCGGTGCAGGAGAAACTGACCCACTACGCTCCGGACGTGATTCTGAATTGCTCGGTCTACCATCCTGTTGACGAGTGCGAGAGCCATCCTGCTGACAGTTTCGCGGTGAATGCGATTGCAGTTCGGGATCTCGGGTTGATGGCCAATCAGATCCATGCGGTGATGGTCCATTTCAGCTCCGATTATGTCTTCGATGGGCAGGTCGGGCGTCCCTACAAGGAAGAGGATCCGACCACTCCGGCAAGTGTTTTTGGAGTCTCGAAAGTGGCGGGTGAACAACTCTTACGGCAAGTGCTTCCACGCCACTTCATCATCAGAACTTCGGGTTTGTACGGACTCGTGGGAAGTCGAGTCAAACGCGGCAACTTCGTGGAAACCATGTTGCGTTTGGGAAAGAAGGGTCAGGTTCGCGTTGTCAATGATCTTCGCATGGCCCAGACCAGTACTCGCAACGTTGCGAAGCAGGTGCTAGCGTTGATCCACACGGAGCACTATGG
>Ga0075030_100001745_pt1 | contig 19617 bp, 19 predicted proteins | sample LitLauG_LLR_2012_FD_71393 | JGI IMG/M metagenome (GOLD analysis project Ga0075030, IMG submission 71393) | Freshwater sediment microbial communities from Pennsylvania, USA - Little Laurel Run_MetaG_LLR_2012 | ecosystem: Environmental > Aquatic > Freshwater > Creek > Sediment | place: USA...
GGGGAGTCGATCCGCGAGGGGCACAACATTGAATACTTCACCCTGCCCACCCGGTCCCTGTTGAACCGCGTGGTCAGCAACCGCAGTCTTCCCTTCACGTGGGCCATCAATCCCTACCGCGGCTGCGAGTTTGCCTGCAAATATTGCTACGCCCGCTACACCCACGAGTTCATGGAGATGTCGGACGTCGACTTCGAGCGCAAGATTTTCGTCAAGCAGCATGCTGCGGACTTGCTGCGGCGGGAATTGAAAAAAGTAAAGAAGCACGAGGAGATCGCCATCGGCACGGCGACCGACCCGTACCAGCCCGCCGAGCGGCGCTATGAAATCACGCGCGCGATTCTCGAGGAATTCGCACGCCACCGCGGCCTAGAGCTGGGCATCGTGACCAAATCGAACCTGGTGGTGCGTGACGCGGCTCTGCTCCGCGAGGTCGGCCAGCACAACAGCCTGTTCGTGAATGTCACCATTACCACTGTGAACACGGATCTCGCCCGCATCCTCGAACCGCGCGCGCCCCGCCCTGACCTCAGGCTCGAAGCGGTGCGCCAGCTCAACCTTGCGGGGGTTGCGGCCGGGGTCATCTGCGCTCCGGTGCTGCCGGGCATCACCGATTGCCCTCGTGACCTTGAGGCTCTGGTCGAGGCATCGGCGAACGCGGGCGCAAAGTCTGTCTTCGCGAACCCGCTCTTTCTCAAGCCCTGCTCGGCTGCGGTCTTTCTTCCCTTCCTCGAAAAAGAATTCCCGCAGCTGGTCGCTAGTTATCGTGAGCGTTACGAGCAGCACGCCTTCCTGCCACCGGCTTATGGGAAACGGCTCTCGCAACTCATGGCGGGATTACGCGCGAAACACGGCATCCGCAACGACTACGACCGCTACGCCCGCCGGGCGCACCCGGTTCCAGCCGAGGATGACAACGAGCAGATGGCCTTGTTCCAGCCCGAGCCGGCGCCGAAAAGCACGACGAAAATGTAGAATCATTGCTCCCGCGACCCGTTTCGGCCCGCGGACGTACCAGACCCGTGCCCAGCAAGCGCCCCATCTTCCGCTATTGCGTTCTCGGCTTCCTCTTCGTGATCACGGCTGCGTACGAGGTGCCGTACCTGCACGACATCGTGACCGACAAGACCGTCGTCCCATTCTTCTTGGTGGAGCTCGCTAGTGACCGGGTGGCGGTTTCATCCAAAGAGGCGGGGCAAGCGGGTATCCACACTGGAGACGAGGTGCTCTCCATCAACGGGCGGCCCTACCGCGGCGCAAGCGACTGGGCTGAGCCCTATGACCACGCCTCCGCCGGAGACAACATCAGCGTGGTGGTGCGGGCCGACCCCGCAAGCCCGGAGCGTACCGTGATGCTTCCCGTCCGGGCCAAGCCGGTCGAATCCTGGCGCATCCTCGGCGAAGTCGCGCTTTTCTTCCTGCTGCCGGGAATTTGCGTTGTGCTCGGCTTCTGGGTGGCGGTGCAACGACCGCACGATCCGATGGCCTGGCTGCTGCTCGGGCTGATGCTGACGTTTCCGCACATTTTTGAGAGCTACAAGATCGAGTCCTGGCCTCCCGGCTGGCGCGAGGCCGCGGTCTTCTACCACGTCCTCCTGGGAAGCATGCTGCCGGTCATGATGTTTCTGTTCGGCCGCTTCTTCCCCGAGCCCTTTCCCGCGGGCACGCGGCTCGAGCGGATCTGGAAGCTGCAGCAGTGGGTCCTCGCGCTTCCCTTCGCGATCTTTGCCATCCTCAGCACGATCGAATCCGTGATCGGCCTGAGCAGTTACCGTTCCGCCGTGCCGCTTGAAAATGCTACACACGTTTTCGATCGCATCGTGCAGATCTTCGGGTACCTGCTAATCGGCAGTTTTTTCGCGGCGATGGGGACCAAGTACGGTATCAGCCGCTCGCCCGACGCGCGCCGGCGTCTGCGAATCTTGTATTGGGGCGCAACCATTGCGTGGACTCCCGGGCTGCTTCTCCTGATTGTCTACCCCAAGGTTCTTGGGAAGACCGCGCCCGAAGTGCTTCCGCAGTGGGCCATCGTGATGGCACTCGTCCCTCTGACTCTTTTTCCGCTCACGCTGGCTTACGTGATCGTGGTGCAGAAGGCAATGGGGGTCGGGGTGGCGCTGCGGCAAGGGCTGCAATACGCGCTGGCGCGAGGCGGAGTGCGCGTGCTGCAGATCCTGCTGATCGCGACGGTAATCTTCACGGGTATCCTCATGGCCGAAGACCCCGCCCGGAATCGCCCGCAGAAGATCACTGTGATTGCGCTCGGCATCACCGCCGCGGTGACCATCATCCGACTGGGAGGCCGGGCGCGCACCTGGATCGACCGCCGCTTCTTCCGCGAAGCCTACGACGCCGAACAGATGCTGATCGAATTGAGCGACCAGGTCCGCACCATGGTCGAACCTAAGTCCCTGCTGGAGACGGTAGCGACTCGCATTTCCCAGACCCTGCACGTACCGCAGGTCGCGGTGCTGCTCGGTGGAGGAGAGTTGTACCGGCCCGCCTTTGCCATGGGATACGCCAACGTTTCCGAGGTGTCCTTCTCGCAGAACACGGGAACGGCGAAAGTCCTGCGCCAGCAGAAAGAGCCGGCCCGTGTCTTCCTCAACGATCGCGATTCCTGGCTCTACCGCGAAGAAGACATCAGCGAAGAGGAGCGGGCGAAGCTGGCCACGCTCGGCTCGGAACTGCTTTTACCACTGGCTGTGCGCGACAAGCTGCTTGGCTTCATCTCGCTCGGCCCCAAAAAATCGGAAGAACCCTATACGGGTTCCGACGTGCGCCTGCTGAAGTCGGTCGCCGCGCAAACCGGCATGGCCCTCGAAAATGCCAACCTGATGCGCGAGATCGCCACCGAGGTGGCGCATCGCGAGCGCCTGAACCGCGAGGTCGAGATCGCGCGCGAAGTGCAGGAGCGGCTCTTTCCCCAAAAGCTGCCAACCATCGTGGGGCTCGACTACGCCGGCCACTGCCGCCCGGCGCTCGGGGTCGGCGGCGACTACTACGACTTTCTCGGACTGCCGCAGGGGCATCTTGGGGTTGCCATCGGAGATGTCTCCGGCAAAGGGATTGCCGCCGCGCTCATGATGGCCAGTCTGCAGGCGTCGCTGCGCGGCGAAGCGACGCGCGCTCCCGAGAATCTGGCAGCTGCCGTCGCGAATATTAACCGGCTGGTGTACGAAGCCTCTTCGTCGAATCGCTATGCCACTTTCTTCTACGGCCAGTACAGTCCAGCGACACGCAAGTTCGATTACGTCAATGCAGGGCACAACCCACCCATGCTCTTTCACCGCAGCGACGGGCGCTGGACGGTATCGCGTCTGGACATCGGCGGGACGGTGGTGGGGCTGCTTGAAACCTTTCCTTACCAGCAAGGTAGTGTCGCACTGGCCCCCGGAGATCTGCTCGTCGCCTACACAGACGGCATCAGCGAAGCCATGAATAGCGACGACGAAGAGTGGGGCGAGGAACAGATGATGGAAGTTGTCAAAGGCTGCGATGGATTAGCGGCCCAGGACATTCTGGAGCGTGTCTTCACCGCCGCGGACCAGTTCGTCGCAGGCGCCAAGCAGCACGACGACATGACGCTGGTGGTGATGCGGGTGGTGTAGGAGCCAGCGGGGCGGGTGTGAGGTTTCAAGGTTTCAAGGTCACAAAGTTTCAGGCGTTCAAGTGGCAACGGCCGATTCCCACGCCGGGCCTTGATTCTGACTTTGAAACCTTGAAGCCTTCGAAACCTTGAAACTGTCTCGCAACAGTCGCCACCCCGACAAGACTCTATAATTCAACTCTCGAGCTTTCATGCCCCCTACCTATCCACCTTCCGCTGCTTCGACGCTACCACCGCGGCTCACCTTCCGGGAGAAGGTCAACCGGTTCTGGCTGCGCGTGACCGAAGGTCTTGAACTGAACCAGCTCTGGGGACAATTTGAACGCGACGCGCGCTCCAGTTACCGCCTGTACGCCAAGGACCTGGAAAGCACGCAAGCGGAGAATGCCGGGCCGGGGCGCAAGTTCTTTCACGTGGCCCAGCAGTTCTTCTGGGCAGTCTTGGAGAAACTCACGCCGGCGCGGCGGGTCTTGCTCCTGATTGCGCTGATCTTGTTGATCTTCAATCCCGAGTTCAGCTGGCACAGCCAGGGCGATCTCCACATCGTCAGTTTGGACTTTCGTTTATACGGCGGCCTGCTGCTGTTTCTGCTGTTGATCCTTGAGGTCGCGGACCGCGTGGTGATGAAGCGTGACCTGCAGATCGCGCGCGAGATTCAAACCTGGCTGTTGCCGAGTGAGCCGCCCACGATCCCCGGAATCGCCATTGCCTTCCAGACGCGCCCCGCCAACACCGTGGCGGGCGACTATTACGACGTCTTCGAGCGACCCGGCCACACCCCGGAGGAGAACCGCTTCCTAGTCGCAGTGGCCGACGTCGCCGGCAAAAGTATTCCGGCTGCCATGCTGATGGCGACGTTTCAGGCCAGCCTGCGAACGCTATCCGTGACGCAATCTTCCTTGCCGGAGCTGATCGGCAACATCAACCGCTACGCGTGCACGAACAGTCAGGACGGACTGCGGTTCACGACGGCGTTTCTTTCCGAGCTCGCCCCCTCCACTCGTACATTGACCTATATCAATGCGGGGCACAATGCGCCCATGCTGTGCCGCAAGTCGGGAGTGCTGGAGCGGTTGGACGCCGGCGGCCTGCCCATCGGCATCTCCGTAGACGCGGTATACCAAACGGGCAGCGTAGCCCTGGCGTCCGGGGACTGGCTGGTCATCTTCACCGATGGCGTGGTGGAAGCCATGAACACCCGTGGCGAGGAATTCGGGGAGCCACGGCTGCTGGCTACCATCGCCCTGGGAGCCAACGGAACGCCCGCGGAAATGATGCGGCGGCTGATGACCGATCTGGACGGATTCGTGGGGAACACACCGCAGCACGACGATGTTACCTGCCTGCTCCTCAAGGTGGTTTGAACGCAGCTATCGCAAGCTATGGGGAACGACGAGCACGAACCGTCAGGTCCGGCACCAGTCCACGTAGGGACGGCCGCCCCGGCCGAGCGCCAGCTCGGCAGGTTCTTGGTCCGCAACCGCACAGACCGCCAGCACAAAATCTCTCGCACCGAAGCGTGACCCAAGGCCCCCTTACTCTTGACACAGCAGCACAATCTTCCCGGGTACCCGAGCATGCTCAATCAATTCGTGCGCTTTCGGAGCGTCCCGCAAAGGTAGCCGCTCAGATACAAGAGGCTGGATTTCCTTTTTCCCCAGCAGCTGGAACAGATGGGCAAGGTCTTCGCGGAACAATTCGGGGTGGCGTTTCTTTTCCGAACTGATGTTGTACCAGCGCAGACTTGCCGTCGGGCAGGAAGTTCAGCAACCCCAGTAGCGCGAAGCTGGCCGCGCCGGTTAATTTGCTGGGCTTGCCGTCCACAATCGCGGCTGAGATGCCGTAGCCGATCAGTTTGCCCGCGGGCTTGCCGCGGTTCATGCGCAGCAGTTTGTACGAACGCCACCAGTTGCCGCCGCCAACAGGATCGAACACGGCGTCCACGCCTTGGCCGTTGGTCATCTGGAGAATGCGGCTCACGAAGTCTTCGTTCTTGTAGTCAATGGGTTTGCCGCCGAGAGCCGTCACCACGTCGTGTTTAGCACGGGAGGCGGTGGCGTACGTGTCGAGTCCGGCTAATTTGCCCAGTTGAAGTGCGGCGGTGCCGACACCACCGCCGGCACCGTGAATGAGGACGCTCTGTCCGGACTGTAGCTTGGCGATGCGGTGAATCATTTGCCAGGCGGTCACGTAGTTCAGAACCAGGCTGACGGCCTCGGCGGGATCGAGGCCGGCGGGAACCAGCGTCAGTTCGGTCGCGCGCAGGTTGATGAATTGCGAGTACCCGCCGAACATGGTAAGAGCGGCTACGGTTTCACCGGGAACCGGTCCAGCGACACCTGCCCCGATCTGGTCGATCGTGCCCACGATGTCGTAGCCCGGGGAGAACGGCACGGCTGGTGTGTTCGGATAGAGGCCGTAACGCATCAAAACGTCGGCGAAGGCGATTCCGGTTGCGAGGATCTTGACGCGGACTTCGCCGGGACCAGGCTCGGGAATATCTTCTTCGATGGGTTTGAGAACTTCGGGACCGCCGTGGGCGGTGATGACGATGCGGGTGTTCTTCATATGGAGAGGTGACCTTGGTTGGATGTCAGGAAGCAGGTGAAGGGTGCGCTAATGCGGTGACTTCGAGTGCGGATGCCGGTCGCGAAACGAAAGGCTCAGATTCAAAAGCGGAGGCCGTCTTTTTGGAGATTATTGTTTCCGGATTGTCGATCATCGGGAGCCTCGTTCGATTACGAGGTGAACGGGCTGGGAGGCCCAACTTTATGCAATATGTACTGTTGATTTACGGCAACGAGCGCCACTTTGGCACGCTGAGCGCCGCGGAGCGGGACGGGATCATGAAGGAATACACGGACTTCACCAACAGCATCGCCAGGAGCGGGCACCTGCGGGCGGGCAACGAACTGCATCCGACCTCCAAGGCCACCACCATTCGGGTACGGGATAAAAAGCGAGCCGTCACCGATGGCCCGTTTGCCGAGACCAAGGAGCAGTTGGGCGGATACTACCTGGTCGAGGCCAAGGACTTGGACGAGGCCCTCGAGATCGCAGCGCGGATTCCTTCGGCGCGCTGGGGAGCGATCGAGGTGAGGCCCATTATCCCACACGAGATGCCGAGTTGACGGTCGGGGCTTTCGGTGGAAGGCGCCAGGCTGCCCGCTAGGCGGCGGTCCCCACGTGGACCTTGCCTGCTAGGCGTGGGACTTCCGGGTGTGCTCAATCGCACTGCGGGTCTGCGCCAGTTCCTCGGACAGGATGGCCATGACGTGAAAGCAGAGCTCCGGTTTTTCGCGGAGCAAATCGAGCAAACGCTGGCGGTGGACGTATACGAGTTCGGAGTTCTCGAGGACTTCCGCCGTGAGGCTGTAAGGCATATCGGACAGAGCGGCGGGCAGGCCTACCACGGATCCCGGACCGAGGCGGCGTGCAGGAAAGCCCGGGAGATCGTTTCCGAGTCCGAGCAGAACCGCACCCTGGGCGATGAGGAAAACGCCACGGTCTTCGTCTCCGCGCCGAAACAGGAACGAACCTCGCTCTTTCTGAATTCGCGAACCAACGATTTCCAGTTGCCGTTTCAGCTCGTCCGGTGCGACAAGGGTTCCCATCTGCGGCCTCACCCGAGGTGGAGTAGAGGCTTGTATAAATCCATCGGCGTTTGCGGAATGTGACACGGATCACTGACTTAGGTGATGGATCGAAAGAGGAGCCCGGCGATCGGGTCTGCCTCTTCCATCCAGCTTGGTGAGTTCCTTCTAAGCATTGGCTCGCGGACGAGTGCCGCTTACCTGGTTACCGACACAAATTGGCTGCCAGAAATTGTCAGTTCCGCCGTTTCGTCTCATTGCAGATCGACCGGGACGGGCACCCCTTCCGAGCGCGCCGAGCCTAAGTCTGTGATTCCCCTCAAGAAATGCAGAGAACGGACAAGGCGTCAGCGGGCCCTGCGTCCTTGGCATGGTACGTGCCTTAGCTAAGGGCGTTGTTCGAGATCTTTTAACAATTTGAGTTGGCGAAGTACCTGGGGGAGGGTACAAGCCGGAGAGCAGCGAAAGGCAACTTTCGCTGCTTTTCTTTTTGGGGGCTGATGTGGTTAAGCGTGAGCATTGATTCTAGCAACGCCTTTGAAATCACGGCGATCCTGAGGGCACCCACGACTGGTGACTAGAGATACTGGGCTTTGTGGCCGGAGACGCTGCTGTGGTCTACGGCATGCTGCCATCTGAGTGGAGGGTTGGCCCTGGTTTGGGGCAGTAAATCGCCAACCACCATGGGGCACAGGAACATGCGAAGAGAGATAGGGTTCTCACTGATTGAGTTGCTGATCGTCGTCGCGATCATCCTGATCATCGCGGCCATCGCGATTCCGAACCTGATGCGCGCGCGCATCGCGGCCAACGAATCCGCCAGCGTAAGCCAGTTGCGAACTCTGAATACCGCCGAAGCCAGTTACGTGACGGCGTACCCGACGACGGGCTACGGGACCCTGGACCATCTGGGCGGAGCGGCCCCGTGCACCCCGAGCGCGACTACCGCCTGCCTGATCGACCAGTCCTTCGCCACCAACTACGCCGGCCAGGGCAAGAACGGCTACAGCTTTGCCGTCGCCTTGCCGAACGCCGCCCAATACGTGGCCTCGACCACACCGCTGACCGTCGGGGTTACCGGCGTCAACAGCTATTGCTCCACCGAGGACGCCGTGGTCCGCCAGGACCCCACCGGCGTACTCGACGCCACCGAGGCGGCCTGCGGCGCCCTGGCTTCAGTTTCCAACTGAAGACTTCCCCGGAACAAGATTTTTGGGAACGATGGAAGGCGCGGCCCACGCGCCTTTCGCCTTTTTGCCTTAAAATAGAGGGAGGAACTGCGGCACCGCGTGCAGCAAAGCTGCGAAGGTGCAGGGAAGTTGCAGAGAAGGTGCAGAATTGGCGCAACTCCGTGCACATAGCACGTTCTACTCATTGACTGGGCGCGGCGTTCCACGATACAGAAGATCAGGGCACGAGTGCGCGCCGCCGATGTCCCAGGAACGCGGAAGCGGCCGTCTGAGTGCCAAACCCGGGTTACCTAGGTCCACGGCTTAACTCCCAACAGGTTCACCCAGAACGAGAGAAATTCACATGAGGAAACAGAGGGGCTTCTCATTGATCGAGCTGCTGATTGTGGTTGCGATCATTCTGATCATCGCTGCGATTTCCATTCCGAACCTGATGCGGGCGCGCATCGCGGCCAACGAGTCGGCGGCCGCCAGCCAGGTGCGCACGCTCAACACCGCGGAAGTCAGTTACGTCACCGGATACCCGGCGCAGGGCTACGGTACCCTGGCCCAGTTGGGCGGCCCCGCGCCCTGCGTGCCGGTGATTGCCGGCGCGTGCCTGATCGACAACTCGCTGGCCACCAACTACGCCGGCAAAGGCAAGAGCGGCTATAACTTCGCCATTGCCATAATCAACCAGGGCCAGTACGTCGCCACCGCGACCCCGATTGCGGTCGGCAGCACGGGCGTGAACAGCTTCTGCTCGATTGAAGACGGCGTGGTGCGCAAAGATCCGGCAGGCGCGCTCAACGCCACGGAAGCCGCCTGCGGAGCACTGGCGGCCTTGGGCAACTAAGCAAGACCGGCTTGGAATCCTCGTCCCGGCACGAGGCACAGGGAAGGGAGCGGGAGCACCGCTCCCTTTTTTCTTGCGATTTCGGTGTTGCCGTCTGGCGGCCGCTGGGGCGGCTTGCTGGCTGCCTGGACGCTGGACACTGACTCGTTCCCCGCGGCAAGGTTGCACCCATTGAAGTTGCCGTTTTCTGAGGCCGACCTGAACCGCGCGGACCCGGTCCTAAGATGAGAAATCCCAGCAGAAAACCTGTCTCAAAAGGGGAGCGGCCCCCGCCGCAGTATGTCGATCTCCCATGACGAAAAGTGTCAGTCTCCCCTCAAAACCGGCACGGAAGCCTCCGGCGGTGACCTTCGTATATGGCCCGTCGGTTGTAAGTGATTCACGGCACGCAGGTTCGACCAAGCCTGGCACGATAGTAACCGTTTCCCGTTTTTGGTGATTGAGCTGCAACATCTCAGCCGTCAGCGAGAATGTGACGACTGACAGACAACCAACAAAGACGAGGGGAAAAAACGAGATGCGGAAACAGAAGGGTTTTTCACTGATTGAGTTGCTGATCGTGGTCGCGATCATCCTGATCATCGCTGCGATCGCCATTCCTAACCTGATGCGTGCACGTATTGCGGCCAACGAATCGGCGGCCGCCAGCCAGCTGCGTACCTTGAACACCGCGCAGGTGAGCTACGTTACCGCGTATCCGGCACAGGGCTACGGAACACTGGCCCAGCTGGGTGGAGCGGCGCCTTGCACTCCGGCCGTTGCCAACGCGTGCTTGATCGACAACTCGCTGGCCACCAACTACCTTGGCAAAGGCAAGAGCGGTTATAACTTCGCAGTGGCCGTCATCAACGCCGGCCAGTATGTTGCGACCGGGGCTCCGATCACGGTCGGCAGCACGGGCGTGAACAGCTTCTGCTCGATCGAAGACGGCGTTGTGCGTAAGGATCCCGCGGGTGCAGTCGACGCCACGGAAGCCGCTTGCGGCGCCCTGGCAGCCCTGGGTAACTAAGCGCAGTCGCTTCGAACCCTCGTCCGGAGGGGCGAAACAAACTGGGGAGCGGTGGTTCACCACCGCTCCCTTTTTGCTTTTCTCCGGAATCTTCCTCGGACTCGCCAATGCCAGCGCGCATGACCTCAGTAACCACTCGCGCCTCTCCCAACCCGGCGAAAACTGCATATAATTAATTCGAAAAAACCTCATTCCATCTGCGAAATGTTGGTATGTCTACCATCGAAATTTCAGCTCTTGAGAAAACCTACACGGTCGGCTTCTGGCGCAAGCAGCCGAAGCGCGCGCTCCATCCCTTGACGCTCAACATTGAGGACGGCGAGATCTTCGGGTTTCTGGGTCCCAATGGTGCGGGCAAAACGACCACGCTGAAAATGCTGATGGGCCTGGTGTTCCCAACCGGCGGTTCGGCGCGAGTCCTGGGCATGGACGTGAACGATCCCCGGGTCAAGGCCCAGATCGGGTTTCTTCCCGAGCAGCCGTACTTCTACGACTACCTGACCGCGCGGGAATTGCTCGAGTACTACGGGCGGCTTTCGGGCGTAAGTGGGAAAGATCTGTCGAAGCGTGTTCCTGAAATGCTGGGCCGCGTCGGATTGCCCGAGATGGGCGGCGTGCAATTGCGCAAGTTCTCAAAGGGGATGTTGCAACGGGTCGGAATCGCGCAGGCTATTCTCCACGACCCTAAGGTGGTGTTCTTTGACGAGCCCATGTCGGGCCTCGACCCGATGGGACGGCGCGAAGTGCGCGACCTGATGGAGCAACTCAAGCAGGAAGGCAAAACCGTCTTTTTCTCGACCCACATTCTGTCCGACGCCGAGGCCCTCTGCGACCGGGTGGCAGTGATCCATCTCGGCGAATTGCGCGGAGTGGGTGCGGTCGCGCAGTTGACCTCGAATGTCCACGGCAAGGTGGAAGTAGTGTGGCAGGGCGCGGTACTTGCGGCACTGAAGTCGTTCGGGGTGGAGTGTCACGTCACCGGGGACACGGTCCGGGCCGTGCTCGCGGAAGAGAACCTGGACGCGGCCATTGATGCCCTGCACCGGGAGCGAATGCGGCTGATTTCGGTAACTCCCGTGCGCAATACTCTGGAACAGTATTTTGTGGAAAGTCTGAAGCGCTCGGAAAAATCGGCGGGGAGTGTGGCATGAACGCGCGCATCGCTCACATCGCTTCCAACACCTTCCGCGAAGCCGTCCGCGACCGCGTGCTCTACAACCTGATCGCGTTCGCAGTGCTGCTTTCCGGAGCCGCGATCCTGGTGGGACAGATCTCGATCGAGATCGAGAAACTGGTGGTGATCAACCTGGGACTGACAGCGGTTTCGCTGTTCGGGGTAGTGATCGCAATTTTCATCGGCATCGGCCTGGTTTCGAAGGAGATCGAGAAGCGCACGCTGTACACGGTGCTCTCGCGTCCGGTGCGGCGGTGGGAATTCATTGTGGGGAAATTCTTTGGCCTCGCCGGAACGCTGGTGGTGAACACGTTCTTCATGGCTATTGGCGTGTTCGGAGCGTTGCTGTACGTGGCCCACAAGTTTCAGGCGTCGGACAGCTGGGTGCTGGTGGCGTTGTATTTCATCATCCTGCAGTTCCTGATGATCTGCTCGCTGGCCTTGCTGTTTTCTTCCTTCTCCTCGCCGCTATTGTCCGCGGTATTTGCTTTCTCGCTGTTCGTGATTGGAAGCTTCTCCGAGGACCTGCGCGGCTTTGCCCAGATGGCCACGGGAGCGACGCGGTGGCTGGTAACCGGCGTGTCCTATCTGGTGCCGAACTTCTCCGCTTTGAACATCATCGGTTCGGTGGCTCACGGGCAGCCGGTCGCCGGGCAACTGATCCTGTACAACAGCGCCTACGCTCTCCTCTATTCAGCGATGGCCTTGAGCGCCGCAATCCTGATTTTCCAGCGCCGGAATTTGAAATGAACCACACCCGCCAGGTCACGCTCGCGGCCAGCCTGCTGCTGGGCGCCTGCCTGCTGGGATCGGCATTTTCCCTGCGCCGGGTGGATCAACTGCGGACCGATCCTGCGTCCGACGACCTGTTGTTCTTCCGTTCGCCAAAGCTCTTGCAACGTCTGAGCCTGGGATACGATGGGCTGCTCGCCGACGTCTACTGGACACGCGCGGTGCAGTACTTTGGCGCGCGGCACGCGGCGCATGCCAGCCAGTATCGCCAGCTGGCTCCGCTGCTCGCGATCACCACCACGCTCGACCCTCACCTGGTGGTGGCCTACCAGTTCGGCGCCAATTTCCTTTCGCCGCAGCCGCCCTACGGGGCGGGCATGCCAGACGACGCCGTCAAGCTGGTCGAATTCGGGATCCAGAACAATCCCGACGACTGGAAGCTCTACTACGAGCTGGGATTTATCTATTACATCGACATGAAAGATTACAGGCGGGCGGCGGAAGCCTTTGCGCGCGGCTCGCAGGTACCGGGTGCGCACCCACTCCTGAAAGTTATGGCCGCGCAGATGGCGCAGCACGCCGGCGATACCCAGATGGGACGCGCGCTGTGGACGACCACTTACCAGAGCACCGAAGACAAGCAGATTCGGGCCAACGCCATGGCGCATCTGCGCGCCTTGCGGGTGGCCGACGACGTAACCGCGCTCGAAGACCTGGTGGCCCAGTACGGCCAGAAAACCGGGCAACTGCCCAGGAGCCTGGCCGACATGGTAGCAGCGAAGCTACTGCAGGGCATACCGCTCGACCCAACGGGGCGTCCCTACAAGCTGACGGCTAGCGGGCGCATCGAAGTCGAGGTGCCCGACGATATCCCATTTCTCGAGAAAGGCGCCCCGCCGGGATACCAGCCGCCTCCTCCGAAAAACCTTGAGAGCCTGGCGCGCTGAATCCTCCGAGATTCGTGCATCAAATCACGTGAACAACGCGTATCGAAACGATTCGACAGCAACCCTCAACTTGACGAGGTGTTTACGCTGCCGTGCCCCTCAGACGGGTCCTGCAGCTCGTCCGTATACCGTGGGTAGGCAAATGTGCCTCGGAGGGCGTTGACGTACATGAGGATGAACACGATCGTCAGGACCCCAATCCCGCCTGCCCTGTTCGCCAGTGAGAAGACGGCCTCAAGCACGTATAGAGCGATCCCGACCACTGCCCAGGCACGGGACATCTTGCTGATGCGCCAACCGATCACTACAAAGAGACCTGCGTCCACGAACGACCAAGCGTTAAGTCCGAAGATCGGCTTTTGGTACACGAGGCTTAGTACCGCCAAAAGTCCAGTAAGCGCTGCAATGAAGTAGCTGATTCCGACCGCAGCCTTGGTGGCATCCTGCGCTGTATCTTTGTCCACAATCTGTTTCCAGTACCAGGACATGACAGTTCCCTCAGCTAGAAGCCGTCGCGTCGGGCAGATCGGCGTGCGGCACGGTATTCTCCGTCATCGGATAGCAGCAAACAACTGAAATATTCGCAGAAAATACGGGCCAGGCTGGAAAAAGAAGTCGACAGTATCCTAGAAGTACGTTGTGTGTATTCACTTCTTCGTCGCGTTCTCGTCCTTGCCGTTTTGGTGCCGCGTCAGAACGGTGAACTCACTCTTATCGTTCTTCGAAAACTCGAATTGTTCGGGCCAAGGCTTGGAGAAGAACTTCGTTTCCGACTCAGGAAAAACTGGAAGCGTCCCGCCATTGTCAAACTCGACCAGCAGATGATTGCCTTCGGGCACCATCTTTAGGCTGTAATGCTGAAATTGATACATCCCCGCATACCGCGCCAGAACTTCCTTGGATAACGAGATTTCCCTATGTACGGAAGGAATCGGAGCGGTCTCCCCGTGGGCCACGGCCGCAAGTGCCCTCGTCATCTCGCCGGTGACGGTGCCATTCAGATTTGCCAAAACGATTACGGCAAGCCCCTCTTCGGGGTAATAGGCCATGTCTGCGTTAAACCCGATGTTGTTTCCGTCATGTTCAACCATAAGGCGCCCGTTAACGCGACTGACATGCAAGCCGCAGGCATAGTCGCTCTTGAACGGTGTGGTCATTTTGCGCAGAGATACAGGCGACAATAACCTGCCGCCGAACAGTCCCTCTTCCCACCGGAGCAAGTCCTCGGTTGTCGAATAGAGAGAGCCTGCCGAAAAGCCGATTCTTGCATCGGGACGATCCGCATTTTCGATCCCATTGCTGCCGGGCCAATAACCAGACGCACGTCGCGGAATGATAGTCACAAAGGACATGAGTCCCGAGTCGTTCATCCCCAGCGGTTTGAAAATATTCTCCTGAACGAACTCCTCGTAAGTGTGCCCGCTGATCCTCTCAAGCATGTACCCGAGCACGATGTATCCCAGGTTGGTGTACGCCCATTGTTCGCCCGGCTGAAAGTTCAAAGGCCTGTCATGAAAAACCAATCTGTCCGGAGTACCAGGTTCATACTTCGCCGCGTCGTCGGGGATGCCCGATGTGTGCGTCAGCAGGTGATAAATGGTGATCTTGTCCCAGGATGCGGGCGCGTCGGGAAGGTATTTCTTCACTAAGTCGTCGGTCTTCAGTTTTCCACGGTCCTCAAGCAGCAAGATCGAGGCTGCGGTAAATTGCTTCGTCATTGAAGCGATATTGAACCGAGTCGTGGGAGAATTTGGAACGCTCCACTCCAAATCCGCCATGCCGTAGCTCTTGCTGAAAACGACCTTCCCGTTTTTCGCCACGAGTACGCTTCCCATGAACATCTGGGCATCGACATAGGGCTGCACAACTTGCTGCAAACGGTCGGCCGGCGCTTGAGCATTGGATGCATGAGCCAGCACTGCGAGGACAAAGGTGGGCAGTGCCCTCCGAAAAGTGCGTTTAGGCAATCGCGTCATCCGGCAATTGTAGCGGTTGAAGTATCGCCGTGGCCCTCATCCTGTTCACAGCGCCCAACGAAGAAGAAAAGAGCGCTGGCCGTCTGATTCGGCCCCCTGCTAAGAACAGCAGGACAGCAGTCATGGAAGGTACAGTCGCGCTATGCGGTGCGACCTGGTGTCTTGAAGTACGCGATCGCGAAAAAAACACAGAGCAACAAATCCGTCCCGCCGAAGACGAGGTCCGACGCATGCATTCGCCGTTGCAGGACTAAGAGGACCACAGCCGTACTGTAACTGAGCTTTTCGAGCACCGAAGGAATCATGAGCGGTCGATAGCGCAACGGGTCGGTCGCGATGAAGAAAAAGGCGATCTGCCAAGCCAGTGCCGCTCCCACGAACCCGTAGAAGAATCCCGGATGCGTGATCGGCGGCGGATCATTCCGGCTGATCAAATCAAACAGGAAAGTAGAGCGGGGGGATAACCAGCACGCCCCAGATGCCAGCAATCCAGAACACAATCTTTGCAAATCGCATTGCTGCTCCCAAATGCAACCAGTTCCAAGAATTCTATTGGACGGACAACGGTTGCGGAACCCCTTCTTCACATGATGCGAGCTTGGCCTAGCGTTCCAGCGGCGCGCCAACCGGCTCTTTTTCCGTCAGGCCGCTTCAGGCCCCGAACTGCGCGAACGTCAGGGAATGCCCGGCCGGATCCTCCACCCCGATCTCGCGTGCGCCGTAGAAAGTCTTTCGCTCCGGCATGACTACCTTCGCGCCTTTCGTGGCTGCGATCACCTCATCGAGACTGTCGACCTCGATGTACAGGAACGAAGGGCCCTTGGCGTACCCGCGGGCTGAGAACGAACCATCTTTCTCGACGCTGGCATAGCTCTGATACATTATCTCGACGCCTCCCTTCTGCAGCGACACGAACCCTAGCTTGTCGCCCTCGGGAACTTCTATGGCGACCTCGAAGCCCAGTCGCTCTTTCCAGAATCGAACGCAGGGCTCGACTTCGTCGACCAGCAGTACCGGCGTGATTTTCTTAACGGTCATGCGATTTCTCCTCTCTGGGTCGCGGCCTCTGCGGAACATCCAGCGCAATTTTTCCCTTGCCATGGGGCGGTAGTCTTATTTAGACTAGCTGAACGATAAAAGATCCTGGAGTTCCCGTCAAGGAGGTTTTATGACAGGCGACGAACGGCAGTTGCGCGACCTGGTTTCGATTGGCCCGGCGATGTTGCGCGATTTCGAACTCCTCGGGGTGCGCACCGTGGCCCAGCTGGCCCGGCGCAATCCCGAGAGAATGTACGAGACCCTCTGCCAAATCACCGGCCAGGCACAGGACATCTGTTGCCTGGATGTATTTCGGGCGGCGGTCGCGCAGGCGAAGAATCCGAATCTGCCGTTCGACGAGCGCCTGTGGTGGCACTGGAGCCGCAAGCGCAAGGCCAGCGATGCCGGCCGCTAGGCAGCGCGAGCTGACGACACCCGACCTTGTGCTCCTCAGCCTGCTCGCCGAACGGCCGATGCACGGCTACCAGGCCAACGCCGAACTGGAACGGCGTGAGGTGCGCGATTGGGCGGGCATTTCGCGACCCCAGGTGTATTACTCGCTCGAGAAGCTGGCGCAGTTGGGGCTGGTTCGCGCATCCGCGATTGAGGCGCCGGCGGCGGGTCCTGAGCGCAGCGTCTTCCAGACGACCGCCAAAGGGCGCGCGGCCCTGGCCGATGCATTGGAGCGTGAGGAGTGGGCGATGCACCGCGAGCGGCCACCGTTTCTCACCTGGGTCGCGCTCTCCTGGCAGGCGCGGCCCGGGGTGTTCCGCCGGCAGATCAAGCGCCGCCGGGAATTCCTCGAGAACGAGCTGTCCCGGGAGGAAGCCACGCTGCGATCGATCAAGCAAGAAGTGGGCCACCGTTTTCACGAGGCCGTCTGGATGGTCAGCCTCATAATCGAGCAGTTCCGTAGCGAGTTGCGCTGGCTGCGGAAACTGGAGCGCGAACTCCCGCGGCGCGCCCACGCGAAGCACACGTTAGTCGGCAGTTAGCTAAGAATGCGCTGAAAGCCCTCTCACAAATTGTTCTCGGGAAGGGCACGGCTTCAGCCGTGCCGTTTCAGGCCGCTATGGGCCGCCTGCCCATCAGTCGGACTTTCCCCGGCTGGCGGGCGGCACAATTCCGTTCATCCGCAAATACTCCACCATCTGTCCGTAATGATTGAAGGCGTGCGCGACGCCAAATGTGGCCAGGCGCAGGCGGGTCGACTTGCTGTGCTCCGGCGTCTGCAGCATGTTCTCCGGGGTCAACGTCGCTGCGGCCTTGTGACCCAGGGCAAAAGAATCCGTCAGGAACTTCAAAATCTCGGCTTTTGTCTTGACGTCCTCCGGACCATTCCCGTCCTTCAGGTTTTCGGGCAGCTTATCGCCCGTGAGCCCCGACCAGATGAAATAGTTGGAAGCCGCGATGTGTTTGACCTGCGCGGCAAAAGTGCGCACACCCTTGTAGTTACTGCCCGGAAGACTCAAGCTCTCCGGAGAGAAGTTGAACTTGTCTTCTGGCATGGCTTCGGCAGCTTCCAGAACTTGCTTTTCAACGGCGCTGATCTCGCGATCGATGGCGGAAGCAAGGGTGGGCGCAACCTGCGATGCTTGTGCCTGAGGCGCGGTCGCGACTGCGACACTTTTTGTGCCCTGTCCAAGCGCGCTAGCCGCCAGGATGAGCACTGCTGGGAGCAACAAGATTCGGACTGGTTTCATTCGAGTGAGTCTCCTCTGCCTGCCAAGGCAGAGTCTAGACGTAGAACGACTCCGGAAGTTTGGGTAAATTTCAGAACTGTCCCGGGATCCGGCTGGACCATGGATCAATCCGACGGGGTCGGTAGAGCGCCAGCGACCGACGAACCGGTGTTGACGGCCCGTTGATGATCGCGTCTAACCTCGTGTTGATGTGCTCTGCGCAGGTCGCTGCCGATCTGAAGGAGGAATTTCCGATGAAGTGGTCTACCCTTGCACTGGTTTCAGTCACCCTGCTTGCCGTCGTCGGAGCCAGCCTCTACAGTCAGGGCCAAACCCAGAATCAAGCGCCGCGCCCTTCCCTTTCCCGTGCGGATGAGACGCTGGCCATGTGGAACGAGATCGGGAACAAACTCGTCGCCATGGCCCAGGATTTTCCGGAAGACAAGTACGACTTCAAGCTGCAGAAAGACCAGCGTAGCTTTGCAGAGAATCTTCTACACGTCGCCGCCGTCGACTACGATCTGATGCGCTCCGCTTCCGAATCAACCATCGGGCCCGACTTCGGCAAGAACAAGCACAACCCGTCGCGAGAGGTTTACAAGACCAAAGCCGACGTGTTGAAACTGATGCAGCAGGCGGTCGCCGACGGAGCGAACCTGATTCAACGGCAGGGCGACGTAGGGCTCGACAAAGTTACTAAGTATGCGTGGGGAAACAGGCCGGTCCACAACTCCTACACCTGGATGTTCGCCGTCGAGCACAGCGGCGAGCACTACGGACAGCTCGTGGTCTACTACCGCGCGAACAACCTGGTGCCGCCGGACTCGCGGCGCTGAGACCCGTGAACGTTCGACTTGTAATTCCCAGCTTGCTGCTGTCGCCGGTGCGGAAACAAGGCCGCAGTGGGCGAAAAATCCCCAGGCCACCCGACGAACCAAGCAGGGGCTCCATCCCCTCGGGCGATGCCTCCATCGGGCAGCTCATTCATTTCCCCGAAACAGGTCCGCTCCGCCCGCGAAGACGACGATCAGCACTCCAAGACAAACACTGTAAAACCATCCCCTCAGTACCGGACTAAAAATGGTCAACTGAATACCGGCTGCCGCTGACCCGAGCATGAAGACGAGTCCTATGCTTTGCTTTTTGGTCATGCTTTCATCTCCTGTGGTCTCTTAATTTCTGCTTGTGCTCGTGCCGCTCCTCCTTTGCGGTAGACGATAAACACGGCACACAGAAAAGAGCTCGTGATCCCTACGAGCATAAAACTGTCCGCTTTGATTGGAAGGCCCCTCGTTGCTTTCGGGGGCGCACTCTGGTACAGCACCTTTAGTCACTCATGGATTTTCTGGGCAAAGGCCTCGTCCGCGATGTGGGCCCGCGCGCTAAATCGCCATTCCAGCAACTCGCCACCTGGCGGTGGCTGTGGGGTCAAGGAGTGCAATCGCCTGGTTTCGTCAATTATCATTCCCGTGATGATCTCCGAGGAATACAAAAAAGATGGTGAGGGACATGACGTTCCACCATTCTCCCCTCACGAAAAGGAACTGCCGCGATGGGTCCAAGTCCCAGTTGGCATCGTTCTCGGGTTGGTCACTCTTTTTTGCGGATTCGCCGTGATCTCGCTGTTGCTGATGCGAAACGAGTACGCGCCCGCACCACTGTTGCTAGTTGCTGTGGGGCTTTTGCTCCTGCTCGGGTGCTATTGGATACTTGCGAAGTGCATCCAGTTGATTACAGGTCGGAAGAAGCGGGGCGGCCTATTGAGTCCCCGCACGCTGCGCATAGTGTCTTTCTTCCTTCTGATCCTTCCAGTCGTTGGCTTATTCACGGG
>Ga0075030_100001746_pt1 | contig 19612 bp, 16 predicted proteins | sample LitLauG_LLR_2012_FD_71393 | JGI IMG/M metagenome (GOLD analysis project Ga0075030, IMG submission 71393) | Freshwater sediment microbial communities from Pennsylvania, USA - Little Laurel Run_MetaG_LLR_2012 | ecosystem: Environmental > Aquatic > Freshwater > Creek > Sediment | place: USA...
GATGTCGAAGGCGGCCAATCGACTCTGGTCGTGAGCCCGTCGGGCCAATCGTTGTTGATCGATACGGGCTGGCCAGGGAATGAAGGGCGCGACGCCGACCGCATCCTGGCCGCGGCTCACCAGGCAGGCCTGCAGCAGATCGACTATGTCCTGATCACGCATTATCACCGCGACCACGTGGGCGGAGTTCCCGGGTTGGTGGATGGGATCAAGGTTGGAACCTTCGTCGATCACGGGGCGAATCTGGAGGACTCGCAAGTGACACGTGTCAACTATGCGGCCTACGAGAAGGCGATCGCCGGCCACGCGCATGTTGTCGTCAAGCCGGGGTGGAAGCTTCCCATCAAAGGGATAGAAGTGCGGATCCTGAGTGCCGCCGGGGAGCACATCACGAGCCCGTTGCCGGGCGCAGGAGAAGCAAATTCGTACTGTAAAGCGGAGCCGGCGGCCTCAGATGATGCTACCGAGAATGCCCGTTCCGTGGGTGTTCTGATCACCTACGGCCAATTCCGGTTCCTCGACCTTGGCGACCTCACAAAGAAGAAGGAACTGGAGCTTGCCTGCCCGAATAATCTTCTTGGTACGGTTGATCTGTTCCTGGTAACTCACCATGGCGCCGATCTTTCGAACCCAAAGGCGTTGGTCTGGGCGTTGCATCCGCGCGTCGCGGTGATCGACAACGGCCCCCGCAAAGGAGCTAGCCCTGTGGCCTGGCAGATCGTTCGCGATGGCCCCGGTCTGGAAGATCTCTGGCAACTCCATTACGCGGCTGAGTCGGATCGAGATCACAACATGGATCCCGAGCACATCGCCAATGTGAAGGAGAACTGCGAGGGGAAATCCTTCAAGGTCACGGCTGAATCGGACGGTAGCTTCACCCTGACGAACGCGCGCACCGGAACTCAGAAGACGTACCCCAAGAAGTAGCCACGGCCATGATCGTAATCGTCATGGGAGTCGTGGGCGCCGGCAAGACGACCGTGGGGAAACTGCTGGCTTCGCAGCTGGGCTGGGAGTTTGCCGACGCGGATGATTTTCATCCTGAGTCCAACGTAGAGAAGATTCGTCACGGCATCGCGCTCACCGATGAAGATCGCGAACCCTGGCTTGACCATTTGAGGGAGGCGATCGTTCGCTGGATCGCCGGCGGCAAGGGCGTTGTCCTGGCCTGTTCTGCGCTCAAGCGCGCCTATCGGGCAAAGCTTTGCGTGAGTCCGCAAGTGCGGTTTGTTTACCTGAAGGGCAGCGCTGACTTGATCGGTGATCGCCTGCGTTCCCGCCACGGACACTTTGCCGGAGAATCAATTCTCGCCAGCCAACTTGCGGAGTTGGAAGAGCCTGAACAAGCGATCACGGTCGAAATAAGAGACACGCCCGAGCAAATCGTCGCCGAGATCAAGAGAGCGCTAGCGATGGAGTAGAATCCTTCAACCGTAGCGCCGGCGTCCCGTCGGCTGTCGCGCGGGCCTCTTGCCCGCGCATCCTCGGGGCGTCGAGAGGCCGGAGTAAGCGCTGCGAACTCTCTGGGTGATCGGGAACTGCCTTTGGAAACCACTTCCAACCACCTCGAACCCGCCGTCGTCTCCCGCCTGATGTGGCGGCTGATGCCGTTCCTGTTCCTGCTCTACATCATTGCGTATCTCGACCGCATCAACGTCAGTTTCGGCGTCCTCCAGATGCGCGAGCAACTCGGCCTCAGCGATTTCGTCTATGGCCGGGCCGCCGGCATCTTCTTCGCCGGCTACTTCCTGTTTCAGCTTCCCAGCAACTTGGTGCTGGAAAAATTCGGCGTCCGCCGCTGGATTTCCGCCCTGATGGTCATATGGGGCGTGGTCTCCTGCCTGATGGTCTTCATCCGCGGCCCAATCAGCTTCTACACCATGCGCTTTCTTCTGGGCGCCGCCGAGGCTGGATTCTTCCCCGGCATGATCCTCTACATGAAGCGCTGGTTCCCGGCTACGGCGCGTGCCCGCGCTGTGGCGTGGTTTATGACGGCCAACCCGCTGGCTGGAGTCGTGGGGAGTCCCATTTCCGGCTCGCTTCTCGGACTTCACGGCGCTGGGCTGGTGGGCTGGCAGTGGATGTTTCTCATCGAGGGCTTGCCTGCTATCGTCCTTGGCGCTGCGGTGTTCTGGACCCTCTGCGATCATCCCCGGGAGGCGGATTGGCTACAGGGGGATGAAAAAGAGTGGCTGCTCGCGAGACTGGCAAGCGAGCAAAGCTCGGAAACGGCAGTCTCCCAGGGGGACTTCTGGAAAGTTCTCGTCAGCTTGAGGATCTGGCTCCTCTCGATGGTCTACTTCGGCGTTTCTACCACCATGTACGGGGTTACCCTGTGGCTACCGAGCGTCATCCGCTCCTTCTCGGGACTGAGTTATTTCTGGACTGGCGCGGTTGCCATCCTGCCATACCTTGTCGCGGTGGTCGCCATGGTCCTGGTCGGGGTGCGCTCCGACCGCGTGGGTGAGCGCCGCTGGCACACCGCAATTCCTGCATTCACCGCCGCTGCAGGCATGGTGATCGCAGCATATGGCACCTCGACTCTGGTTGTCGTCGCCGGGCTCGCCATGGGCATGGCTTTCGCAGAGGCAATGTGCGGTCCCTTCTGGGCCATGGCGACCTCTCGCATGTCGGGACTATCGGCTGCAGCGGGCATCGCCGTCATCAACTCCCTGGCGAATCTGGGGGGCTACTTTGGCCCCTACATCATAGGCTGGTTTCGAACATCAAATGGCGGGTTTAAAGGCGGCCTGCTGGCGATCGCGGTCACTGTGGCCGTCAGCGGGATCGTCGCGCTGGTTGTGGGCCGTCAGCGCTCCGGTGGCCTTGCTCCGGAGTACTAAAGAACCGGCCCTTCGGAAGAGGGCGCACTGTTTCCAATGCGGTAAACACACTTCCGTCCGGTTGCGCTTCGCTGGTTCGGCTTCATTGTTTACAATAAAGGTTTCGTTCGGCCCCTGGGCCGCAGCCCTTTGAGGCAATAAGAGAATTTTGGAATCATCAAACCACAACTCCAGTATGGCCCCCACCGTCTACTGGCGGGTTGAGGGCAGCCTGCTGGACCTGACCGTGGTCAGGCCGGTGGCGTTCTTCACCTGGAATGCGCAGACCTTCGCCGAGCGCTTCCGGCGCCGCGGACTCATTTTTCTGATGGCCGTGCTGCGCCCCATTCTTTATTCCACCAACCGCAAATTCGCTACCCGGGTCGTCCACACCGTTCTTCGCGGCGTGACGAGGGACCGTCTGGACCTTTTGGGAGAAGAGTATTTCGAGTACAAGCTCAAACCTCACCTGAAGCCGGAAGGAGTTCGGGCAGTCCAGGATCTCGTGCAATCTGGCGGCGACGTGGTGCTGGTCAGCCAGGCTCTCGATCACCTGATGCGTCCGCTGGCGCAGCACCTTGGAGTCAAGCACATCATTGCGAACCGCCTGGAATTCCGCGACGGTACGGCAACTGGCCGACTTTTGGATCCGGTGATTCGTCCCCGGGGAGCCTTCGCTCCTTTTCGCGAGAACATGCCCGACGGGCGTCGTGCTCCGAAAACCCTGGCCCGCCATCTCGATATCACTCTCGAAGAATTACGCGCCGCCGTTACTCCGGTACAGCGCGAAATCCCGTCTACTGTGCGCCCGGTGGTTCACTTCGACGGACAGAAGCAAGCTTCAGGATTTTCCGTACGCCGCGCTTTCGCGGGCAAGGAGATCATGCTGATCGGCGTGACCGGATTCATCGGCAAAGTCTGGTTGGCTAGCACCCTTCTGGACTTGCCGGAAGTGAAGCGAATCTATTTGCTGATTCGCAGGCAAAAGTCGAATCCGGGCGAACGCCGCTTCGAGAAGATGATCGAAGATTCACCGGTGTTTGATCCGCTCTTTGAGCGCCACGGCGACCAGTTGCCCGAATTCCTGCGCGAAAAGGTCGAAGTGGTGGAGGGCGATGTCACCCAGTCGGGTCTCGGATTATCGCCAGAGACAACCCGCTCCCTTCAAAAGCACCTTGACCTGATCATCAACAGCTCAGGCCTGACGGATTTCAATCCCGACCTCCGTGACGCTCTCACCACGAATACCGACGCGGCCGTCAACGTTCTGGAGTTCGTCCGCGGCTCCGACCACGCCGGACTCGTGCACCTCTCCACCTGCTACGTGGCCGGCGAACAGGATGGCCGGGTCAGTGAGAACCTGATTCCCAACTACAATCCCCGCGGCCTTACCGGCTTCGATGCCGAACAGGAATGGCGCTGCTTGCATGAAGTAATCCGCGAGGCCGAGCAGCGCGCCGAGAGCGAAGAAGTCACCTCCGGTCTGCGCATGCAGGCGCAGGCGAAGGAACATGCGGCGAAGAATCTCCAGGGTGCGGCTCTGGAGAACCAGATCCGCAAGGGCCGCGTCCGCTGGCTGAAAACGTATCTGACCGAAGCCGGGACCAGGCGCGCCAAGGAACTCGGCTGGCCCAATACCTATACGCTCTCCAAGAGCCTTGCAGAGTCCCTGATGATCAAGCACGGAGCGGGGCTGCCGGCTGCGGTCGTGCGACCGGCCATCGTGGAAACTTCGATGGCGAAACCCTTCGTAGGCTGGAATGAAGGCATCAACACCTCGGCTTCACTTTCCTATTTATTGGGGACCTATTTCCGCCAGTTGCCCACGAACGAGAGCAAGCGCCTCGACATCATTCCGGTGGATGCAGTCTGTTCGGGTATGACCCTGATTGCCGCCGCGGTCATGGAGCGCCGTCATGAGCCGCTTTACCAGTTGGCGACTTCGGTGACGAACCCGTGTGATATGGGCCGTTCCATCGAATTGACCTCGCTGGCCCATCGCAAACACTACCGCGCACAAGAGGGACTGGAATCGTGGCTGCGGCTGCGCTTCGACGCCATCCCCGTTTCCAAAGAACGCTACAACCGCATGTCGGCTCCGGCGCAGAAGGCGATCGTGAAGTCAATTCAGCGCATTATGTCGCCCCTGCCGCTGAAACGAGCGCCGCTGGTGAAGACGGAACGCAACCTCGAGCGCGTCGAAAAGCTAATCGAGCTATTTGAGCCATTCATTTTGTTAAACGAACACGACTTCGCCGCGGAAAATATCGAGAAGCTTTCTTTCGCGCTCGTCCCCGAAGAGCGCGATCAGTTTGGTTACGACACGCGCTCGCTCGACTGGTGGGAATACTGGATTAACATTCACATCCCGGCGCTGCGCCGCTGGACCTACCCACTCATCGAAGGCCGCCCGCTGGAACCGCGGCCCCCGCGCAGCTTTCAGCTTGCGCCCGCGAACGTAGACACTGTCAGAACAGGCACCAACGGAGCAACGTGGCGATATTCCTGACCGGATCGACCGGATACATCGGCGCACATGTCGCCGCCAATCTTCTACAGGGCTACGGCGCCTCGCTGAACCTGCTGGTTCGTGCGCGCGATCCTCAAGAAGCCCAGTCGCGCCTCTGGCGTGCTCTGCAGTTGCACCTGCAGTTCCCGGCTTTCTTTGAATATCTCCAGACCAAGGTGCGAATCTTCTGCGGAGATCTTACCTCTCCTGGTTTTGGATTAGACCGCGACGAATACGATCGCCTGATTCATACGACGGATTCTGTGATACATTGCGCGGCCTCGCTGAACCGCAAGTCCGAAAAGAGCTGTCTCAATGTAAATCTGCGCGGCACTTTGGAGGTGTTGACCCTGGCTCGGCATGCCGAGCACTATCACGGCCTGCGGCGCTTCAGCGAAGTCAGCACCGTGGCGGTGGCGGGGAAACGCAGCAACGAAGTGGTCACTGAAGATCACTCGATCGAATGGGATCGCTCCGACTACGATCCCTACGCCCGCACCAAAAAGTTTTGCGAGCACATGACCTGGGTTCTGCTTCCGGACACCCCGAAGACTGTTTTCCGTCCCAGCATCGTTTTGGGCGACAGCCGCCATGCGGAGACGACTCAGTTCGACATGGTGAAGGCGTTTGTGTTCCTCGCAGGCTTGCCGGTGCTGCCATTTCGGCCGAACGACAAAGTCGACATCGTCAACGTCGATTTTGTTGCCGACGCTATCGCCGCGTTGCACCTGAAGGACCAGCCGAAGTACGACACCTATCATCTCTCTTCGGGCACATCGTCGCAGACCTTTCGCGAGCTGACCACAGCTCTCGCCGACGCGCAGCAGAAGCGCCGCCCGGTATTTCTGCCCTTCACCGAAAAGCCGTTCGCGGGTTCGGTTAACTTCCTCTCGAACCGGAAAGGCTCGCTAGGTTACGGCGCGTCCCTGATGAAGGTCTTCATGCCGTATCTCGTCTGGAATACAGTGTTCGACAATACGCGTGTGACCTCCGAACTGGGCCGCAAGCCAGTTCCGTTTTCGCAGTACAGCTTTCCTCTGCTGAAATTCAGCCGCGAGAATAATTTCGAGTACAAATATGAGCCGTGGCCTGCGGCCCGAGGAGGTACCGCCGCATGATGGACGCAATTCTGGAAGCCTGGGTCAGTGCCAACATCGAGCGCGCCAAGGCGCGGTGGATGCTGGGCAAGAATAAGCCATGGCAAGCCGGCGAAAAGCTCAAGCTCCTGTTCGCCGGATACAACGGCACCCGCAACACGGGTTCGGATGTGCGCGTCGAAGAGATGCTGCGCCAGATCCGCCACATCCTCGGCGCTGACCGCGTCGCGTTCAGCGTAATGAGCCAGAACTTCGAGCGTTCCAAGGGATACTTCGAAGGCACGAATCAGGTTCACCTGCCTGACATCTTTCCGCCGTTTTTGTCCGATGAAGTCCCCAAACATCACGGCGTCGTCGCCTGCGAAGGCTCCATGTTCAAGAGCAAGTTTGCCAACGCGCTGACGACGATGATGATCGGGTCCTTGGGGATCGCAGCCGTAGAAAACAAGCTCTCGGTGGGTTACGGCGCAGAAGCCGGACACATGGACCCGCTGGTGGCAAAGATGTGCGCGCGCTACTGCAAGAATTCGCTGGTCATCACGCGAAATGAAGAGTCGCGGGTCATCCTGAGCGAGTTGGGAGTTCCTACCCAACTCGGAACCGACACTGCCTGGACCTTCGAGCCGAAGCCTGCGGAGTACGGGCAAAGCGTTCTGCGGCAGGTCGGTTGGGACGGCAAGACGCCGGTGCTCGTCGTTTGCCCGATCAATCCGTTTGAATGGCCCGTGAAAGCCTCCGTCGCGAAATATGCGTTGCACGGCCTCACCGGGGCCTACAAAGACAGTCATTACCGAACGGTGTACTTCCATAACTCGGGACCCGCGGCAGATCGTGCTTACCAGCACTATCTGACTTCCATCACCAACGCAGTCGACGCATTCCGGAAACAGCGCAATGTATTCGTGATCCTCGTAGCCACCGAACGGATGGATGCGCGTCCCGCGAATCGCATTTCCGATCGGCTCGGCGGAGTGCCGGTCCTTACCAGCGATCAGTACAACATGTACGAACTGGTCAGTATTCTATGCTCGTGCCACATGATGGCTTCGTCCCGCTATCACGGAATCGTGACATCAATGCCAGCGCTTGTACCGTCGGCTGGAATTACCATGGATGAGCGCATTCGCAACCTGATGCGGGAGCGCGGGCATCACGAACTGCTGATGACCGTTGACGATCCTGACCTCGAAGCGAAGCTTTTGACCGCGCTGAATGTGCTGGCGACGGAGGGCGAGCGTATCTCTGATGGGATCGCAAGCACTGTTGTAAGGAATCTGAAAGTCATGGCGCAGATGGGAGTTTTCTTCGAAGAGGAAGTCCAGCGGCGATATCCCGATTTCCCGACGCGCACCGGCGGGTGGAGTTGGGAAGATTACCTGCCGCCGATGCACGAGTCCCTGCGGCAGTTGGTATCCGCCTACAGTTAGTCGTCCCAGGCATCAGAACTGATCATGCCATTTGTTGGAGACATTTTTTCGCAACTCAAGGCCGCTCCCGATGTCCGGGTCTTGCAAGAGATCCGCGACGGTCAGTTCACCGGCGTAACCGGGCCCGAGTTGCTGGAGTTGGTCCGCAAGGCGCGGACATTTCTGGCAGCGAAGGGTCTGAAGAAGGGCGACCGCTGCGGCATTCTGGCCGCCAACAGCATTCGATGGATCGCGATGGATCTGGCGGCAATGGCCGAGGGCCTGATCGTGGTTCCGCTGTATTTCCGACAAGCTCCCGCCGAAGTCGCCGCGATGATGAAAGACAGCATGCTGGCCCTGGTTTGCTGCGGCGACGCAACGCTTCGTGACGCCATGCAGCAGGCTTGGTCTCAGGGCCCGCCACTTATGCTGTTCGATGAGATCTTCCGCGGCGTGGAAGGAATTTCGCTGGACCGTCCTCAGGTACGCGACGAAGACCCGGTCACGATCATCTATACGTCCGGCACATCAGGGGAAGCCAAGGGAGTCGTGCTCACGGCGGCGAATGTGGGTTTCATGCTCGGCTGCACCTCGGCACGGCTTAACGAGTTGATGGGCGGACGCAAGGGACAAGACCGAATCTTTCACTATCTGCCGCTGAGTTTTTGCGCCTCATGGATTGCCGTTCTGACATTCATGCTTCGCGGAAGCCTGGTCGCGCTGAACACCGACTTGACGAAGATCGCGAGCGACATGCCGGCGGTAGCCCCGCATTACTTTCTCAATGTCCCGCAGTTGCTCGAGCGCATGCGGCGAGCGGTCGACGAACAGATCGCGCAAAGGGGCGGCATCCCGAAGGTCATCTATAACGGAGCGAAAACGGCTTGGGGACGAGATAACCCCCGATCTCGAGGTTCGGGCAAGTCTTTCTTGTTGTTGCTCGCGAGCCGGACGCTCTTTCCTGCCATTCGTAAAAAGATGTTCGGCGCAAACCTGCAAGCACTGATCTGCGGTTCGGCTCCGTTGAGCCCGGAAACTCAGGACTACTTTCGCATGCTGGGCGTTCCGGTGTTGCAGGTCTATGGGTTGACTGAAACGACCGGTATCTGCACGATGGATGATCCGAAGAATCCGGTGCCCAGGCACGTTGGTCCTACGATCCCGGGAACCGAGTTGAGGCTGGCTGACAACGGCGAAATCATCGTCAGAGGACCGCACGTTTTCCTCGGCTACTGGAACCGCCCCCAACAGACAGCTGACGTGCTGCGCGACGGCTGGTTTCACACCGGCGATCAGGGTGAATTAGACGAAACCGGCACATGGAAAATCGTGGGCCGTATCAAGAATCTGATCGTCCTCGGCTCCGGCCATAAGATCGCACCGGAAAGCATAGAAGACGAGGTTGCGAAGCACCTGCCGGGCGCGCAGCAGATTGTCGTCGTCGGCAACGGCCGGGGATATCTCTCCGTAATTGTGACCGGACCCGTGAGCAGGGAACAAGTGCAGTCCGCGTTGGATGTCGTCAATCCGCAACTGCCGCACTACAAACAGGTGCGCGCCTTTTACGTGCGCACCGAGCCCTTCTCGATCGAAAGCGGCATGCTTACGGCGCTTGGCAAGCTTAAGCGGGATCTGATCTCCGTACGGATGAACCATGAGATCGACGATATGTATCGAGTGCAACAGGCTGTCTAGATCGTAGCGAAGAGAGACTGCAACCGACGTGAACCACTTCGAGGGTCTGGCGATATCGTGGGAAGCAAAGAACGGAGTCGTTGAACTCCGGCTGCATCGTGCGCCGTGTAATGAGCTCGGTTCGCTATCACTCGATGAACTCGAACAGTTTGTTACTGCCCTTGATGCCCTCGAAAAAGACTCCCACGCGCTCATTATTCATAGTGAGATGAGCGCCGGCTTCTGTGCCGGCGCCGACCTGCGAGAGCTGTACGAACGCTCCAGCGCGATGGAGATGACACAGGCGATCCTTGGCGTACGCGATTTCCTCGAGCGCATCCATCGCGGGCTGAATCGCATTGACGCGTCACCCTTCATGACCATCGCTGCTGTTCATGGGGTGGCGTTCGGCGGTGGCTTGGAGCTGGCCCTCGCATGCGACCTGATCATCGCCGACAAAACCACACGTTTCGCTTTCCCCGAACTCAGACTGGGCCTGATTCCCGGTTTTGGCGGAATCCCGCGCCTGAAGCGGGATGTTGGGAACGCGGTGATTCGCGACCTCCTGCTCACCGGACGCAGTTTTAACGCGACCAAGGCGCAGCAGATCGGAATGGTGAGCCAGGTTGTCGCGGAAGGCGAGGCCCTGCAAGCGGCCCGCGCCACCGCCCATCAAGCAGGCAAGTTCGATCGCCACACGGCGGCAACCGCCAAGCAATTCATCAAGCCCATCCCGTACGACGAATTGAAACGTGAAATCGATATTTTCTGTGACCTGTTCTCGCGTCCGGCCGTGCAGGCGGGGCTGAAGAAATTCGTAGAAAGCAAGGACGCACAACCCTATTTACCGTGAACCATCTCCCGAAGATACAATGACCTTTATGCCGACAGCCGATAAGACGCTCGATGAAATTCTGAACCTCGCTGCTGCACACTTCAAAGTCCCGCGCGAGAAGCTTTCACCCGACGACGACTTTTTCAAGACGCTGGGTATCGATAGCTTGCAGACGCTCGATTTGCTCACCAAGCTAGAGACCCACTTCCGTGTGGAATTGCCGGACTACGAATTGCAGGGCGTGACCGATTTCCGCACTCTGGCCAGCAAGATTCAGGTTCGCCTTTAGAACTCAGTCGCTGAGTTCGTTGTTAATCGGTAGGGAACACCGCCTCAGAACCAGTCTGCGGTTTGTTCGACCGGCCATCTACAATCTAAATTCAGCAACTTCGTAATGCTCGATCTTCGTCAATACACTTGTCTGGGCGCGGCTCTTCGCGACGCTCTCGACCGCTTCCCCAAGGAAGTGTGTCTCATCGAGGCCGAACGCGACCGCGAAAAACTCCGCCTGACCTATTCCGATTTCAAGGAAGTCGCTCTTCCGCTCGCCCGTGCTCTGGAGGACGCCGACTTCGATGCCAACGATCGCGCCGCCATCATCATGACGAATCAGTCGAAATGGCTGATTTCTGCGTACGCCATCTTCTATTGCGGCGGCGTTGTGGTTCCGCTCGACTACAAGCTGACCGCCGCCGAACATTTGCAACTGCTGGCTCACTCCAAAGCCAAGGTGCTGATTGTCGAGCATTACCTCTGGCGCGCGATCATGACTGATCCCGGATTTCAAAACATCGGAACCAAAATCGTCCTCGTCACAGAAGCCCCGCTGGGCGTGGATCTTGCGGGTGCGTTCCGCTGGGAGGACTTCAAGCGGAAGGGCGCCCCCGACTTCGTGATGCGGCAGAAAGACGATGTGGCCTGTATCGTGTATTCCTCGGGAACAGGTGGCCGTCCCAAAGGTTGTGTCCTGACGCACGAAAATTATCTGGAGCAATGCCGCTCGCTTACCGCGTGGTACCCGTTCTGGCCCGGAGTGCGCTATCTGAGTATTCTGCCCACGAATCACGCCATTGATTTCATGGTGGGCTTCATCGGTCCGTTCGTGTGCGGAGCATGCGTCGTGCATCTGCGCACTCTGCGTCCCGATTATGTGCGCGATGCGTTCGTCCGCTATCGCATTACGTACGTCTCGCTGGTCCCAATGATTTTGAAGAATCTGGAGCGGGGCCTGCGGGCCAAGTTTGACGAACTTCCATCCTGGAAGCGGGCACTGCTGGACTCGATGATCGCCGTAAATCGGGTTCTAACTCGTCGACGGCCTAAGGTGACCCTCAGCCGCATGCTGCTGGGCAACATCCATCGCGGATTCGGCGGGGAGCTGCTGGCCTTGTTCACGGGCGGAGCCTTCATGGAGCCTTCAACAACGCAGTTCTTCTACGATCTCGGCATCCCGGTCGCCAACGGGTATGGGCTCACCGAAGCGGGCACCTCGCTCACGCTCAACGATCTGAAGCCATTCCGCGCGGATACCGCAGGCAAGCCCCTTCCGGGAGTCGAACTGCGGATCTTGAATCCCGACGCTGAGGGAATCGGCGAAGTTGCGGCCCGAAGCAAAACCGTCATGTCGCACTACCTCGACGACCCCGAACTGACGCTGGAGACGATCGTTGACGGCTGGCTCCTGACCGGCGATCTGGGTCGGTTCGAGTCCCACGGGCATCTGCAGTTGTTCGGCCGCAAGAAGAACATGATCATCACCGAGGGCGGAAAGAACATATATCCGGAAGACATCGAAACCGTGTTCGACGGCCTGCCGGTAAAAGAATATGCAATTTTCGCTGCGAACTATATCTGGCCCAGAAAAGAATTAGGAAGGGAAGCGCTGGTACTCATTCTGCGCCTGGAGCAGAACCAGAAATTCGACAGCGTTTTGCGGGAAGACATCTCCGCCAGGAACCGCAAGCTTTCCGACTTCAAACGAGTCAGCGGATATCTCATCTGGGAGAAAGATTTCCCCCGCACCGCGTCGATGAAGATCAAGCGTCAGGTCCTGGCGGAAGAAATCGGGAAAGCAGTAGCGAGAAATGCAGTGACGCAGTTGTAGCGCCAGCGTCCCGCCGGCTGTCGGTGCGGCGTCGCGCCGCACCAGTGGGAGCCAAGACTAAGCATTGCGGGTAAACAGCGGATAAACATTTGGGGCAAACTTATCTAGCCATTGTGAATCCCGCCGCCGGAGGCGGGCGCAGCGCTAAACTGCTCGTTCCTGCGCTCAAGCGACTGAGCGAGGCCGGCATCGAGGTGAAGGTTGCCACAACCCGCTCGCCGGGACAGGCGACCGAGATTGCCGCCGATGCCTACAGCCGCGGTACCCGGCACTTTATCGCCGTCGGCGGGGATGGCACTTCCTATGAAGTGATCAACGCCTTGTTCCCGCAGGCCATTGGTAACGAGCCGCCCACCTTGGGATTCCTGCCTCTCGGTACCGGAAATTCCTTCCTTCGCGACTTCAGTGACCGCGTCGTCGAACATGCGATCAAGTCTCTGATCGCCAACAAAAGCCGCGCCTGCGACGTGATGCGAATGCGGCACCGGACCGGAGTCATCTACTACATCAATCTCCTCAGTATGGGCTTCTCGGCGGATGTTGCTACTCTTCGCGCCCGCCGTTTCAGCCGATGGGGGGAACTGGGATACTTCACCTCCATCTTTCTGACGCTGGCACGGTTCAACCGCCGCCCTTTTCCGGTTCGCGTCGAAGGCCAAGAAGTTTTCGATGATCGCCAGTGCTTGTTCGTCACATTCAACAACAGCAAGTTCACCGGCGGCACCATGATGATTGCACCCCAGGCGGAAGTGGACGATGGTCTCGTGGAATACGTACGCTGGGGACCGATTGGAAGGCTTGGCCTCATCAGAAACCTCCCGGGCCTTTACGACGGAACTCATATCCAGCATCCGCTGGCCGAGCGCAAAGCGGTGCGGAATGTGGAGTTCAAGCTCGATGCCCCGGTCGACGTCATGGTCGACGGCGAAGTATTGTCTTTGCACTGCGAAGAATTGGATGTACTCCCGCGAGCATTGAACGTGGTCGCCTGAATCCCGTGATATAAAAAGTGAGTCATGTCCGAAGAGAGACGAAAGCGGCAAGAGGCACGCCAAGGAGGCGGCAGCAAGACGAAGAAAGTAGTTCTCTATGGCATCATCGGGGCTCTCTTTGTCGGCGCATATCTCGTTGGCCGGTATTACAAGAATCATAAATACGATTCCTTTGCGAAGTGCCTCGCCGGCAAAAATGCCAGGATGTATGGCCTCTACTGGTGTCCGCACTGCGCTGACCAGAAGCGTGAGTTCGGTTCCTCGTTTCACTACGTGCCTTACGTCGAGTGCGCCAGCGAAAACAATCCGCATGAGTTGACGCCCGCCTGCAAGGCCGCCGGAGTCAAGCTGTTTCCCAGTTGGCAGTTTGGAAGTGAGCCGCCGAAAGAAGGCGTGCTCACCTTGCAGGAACTCAGCCAGAAGACAGGGTGCAGACTGCCGTGAGCGAATTGGCGACGGACAATCGGATATGGTTCGTCCTCATTGCGATCCTGTCGTTTGCCGGCATGGTCGTCTCGGTGGTTTCGCTCCAGCGCCACTACGCCAAGTCGGCCTCCGAGTTCTGCGATTTCAGCCAGAAGTTCAACTGCGACATCGTGAACCGCAGCGAATATTCGGAGGTGGAAGGGATTCCGGTAGCCACCATCGGCGTGCTCGGGTACGCAACGTTATTCTTCTTGTCTACGTTCTCGAAATCCCCATCCGAGGCGCCGAACCGCGTGCTGGGAGCCTCCATTGCAGGGTTATGTTTCGCTTTGTACCTGACCTACGTTGAAGCCTACAAGCTCAAGACGTGGTGCATCTTATGCGTGGCCTCTCAGGCGCTTATTTTTCTGATCACATTGTTGGCCGTAATCGTGAAGCACCGAAGCGCCAAGGCATGAATGGGTCTGCCGTTGTATTCTAAGAAAGCGCTTTTCCTGGATGGAAGAAACCCAGAAAACTGAAATCAGCGCTTCCCCTGTCGCTCCCGGCGTCATTCGCGTGGAAGCGGCTACGGGTGATCTGCGCTTGCACGAGTTTCGCAGCCGTTTCTTCCGCAATACGAGATTTCTGCGCGTCTGGCTCCCACCAGGCTACGACGACACCGAGAATTCCGCCAGGCGCTATCCCGTCCTGTACCTGAATGATGGCCAGAATCTCTTTGAGCCCTCGACTTCCTTCACGGGTGTGGAGTGGCAGGTCGACGAGACTGCCGAACGGTTGATCAGCGAGGGGCAGGTGCCGCCAATGATCATCGTGGGCGTCGACAACGCCGGCAAAGACCGTTTCCGTGAGTACATGCCGCATCGCTCGCTCAGTCCGATGATGCTCCGGGTGCAGGGCAGTCGCTATCCCAACTTCCTGATGAAAGAAGTTATGCCGTTCGTTGCGCGAAATTATCGAGTTGCTGCCGGGCCGGAGAACACCGGCCTCGGTGGATCGTCTCTGGGCGCCCTGATCGCCCTGTACACTGCCGCTGTGCATCCCGGCTGGTTTGGCAGACTACTGATCGAGAGTCCGTCTCTGTGGGCCTCGAACCGCCAGATGATCAAGGACAGCCGCAACATCAAGCGGTGGCCCGAGCGGATCTTTCTGGCAATGGGAACTGCCGAAGCCGGACGCGAAGACCGGAACCGAAGCATGGTCGACGATGTCCGCGAACTGGCCGGCATTTTCCGTCGCGCGGGCCTGGACGATCGCCGCCTGCGGCTGATGATCGACGACGGCGCCACTCACCACGAATCCGCCTGGGCACGGCGTTTCCCGGATGCGCTGTCGTTTCTATTCGGTAAACGCTAGCGATAGCTATCCCAGTTAACTCGTAGTTTCCACCGCTGCTGCGTAATCCATATTCCCGTGATTCCCTTTCTCCTTAATTCTCCAAATCGTGTACAGCAAAGCTGCCATCGCGACGACTGACAGCTGAATATGGATCCAGCGCGTGGAAGGCCCCAGCAGCGGAAGTGCGCAGACCAGGTAGATAAGAATCCCGGTTCCTTGTGGAGCCCCGGGGCGAGAAATCAGCCAGTCGGTCAGCAGAAGAATTGCCGGCGCCAGAATCACGAGATCGTAGACCGTAAGATGCGGCGAAACCAGCACCGTCGTAAGCAACAGGGCAGAGTACTTCAGCGGCAACGCTTCCCGGCGTCTCCAGATGGCAAGCGTCCAACCGAGGACGACGGCCGCGCTGATGACATAAAGGCCGAACGACACTCCGCTCCACGGCACAAGCATCGACCAGAACGTCCTCAGGCAATGCGTCTGATACGGTCTCGGTTCAAATGAAGGAAGCAGCGCGGGTACGTGCCACAACGTTCGCAGCCAGGAACGAAATGGATTGGTGCCATAATAAGCAACACCCGCCGCGATTTGTGCCGTCGCCGAAAGTGCTGCACCGGCCAGGATCTTCCAGCTTCCGATGAGAATGAATACGACAGCCGCTGCCAAGCCTAACTGGGGCTTGAAGATCAGGCATCCAAGAGCAAGTCCGGCGGCAAGCTCCTTCTGATTGCGGAGCAAGAGAAAAGCCACAGTGAAGCAGGCAAGAGCGAGGGCGCTGGTTTGCCCCCACGCGATCAGATGAAAGAAGGCAGGGAACGCCATCGCAACGAGAGCAACTGTCCCGCCGTAATCACGCAGGTTCGGGCATAATCGCCAGATTCGAAAGCAGCAAGCGCAGTAGATTAGCGCCGTGAAGAACCACCACAAGGCGAGCGCCCAGCCGTAAGAGAGGTGCGCCAATGACGCAAACACAAGCGAAACCTGCGGCGGATACAACGGCAGGTAGCGGATGCCCGCGGTGGTGGGTACGCGTTGCGCTGCCAGGGCAGACTGGGCGTCGATGTCGTACAGGTCACCGCCACGATGCGAGAGAGCGAGCGATCCAAGAGTGTAGAAATGCAGAAAATCTGTGCCTTTCAAGTTTCCGTTCCGGTCGCGAAGAGTAGGAGTCGCAATCGTCCAGATGTAGAGAGCCCATATGGTCAGCGCAAGCAGTAGTCCGTGCGCGCGCAGGCGCCGCGCTGTTAGCCAGAACCCGACGCCGTTGGGAAAGAGTGGCAGTGATTTCGGTCCTCAGTTTTCCGGGTACGGTTCAAGGCGTGGCGGGGAATCGTCGCCGAACATCAACCATGCATGACGACTGCTAAAGTATCGGAGTAGTTCCTGGTTCTGTACTTTACTCATATCGCGGGCCCAAACGATCCGGGCTCGATCGAGGTCAGGCGCGTTATAGATCCAGTCGCGATCGACGTTGTGATCCGGTCCGTAGCGCACGATGACGAGGTGGTTCCCGGGAATTTTATTCAGTCTCTCTGTCACTGCGATTCGATCGAGGTTACCGATCGGCCAGCGAGGCTCCAGTGGGGCGTGTGCGACTATCCCGACGAGACGAAAAACAATCATACCCACGCACACAATCGGCACGCTGCGAACCAGAAGTTGGCCGATGCGGCGTCCGTTGCTACGGAACAACCGCAAATGTCGCGTGCACTGGATCACGGTTAGATAGACCAAACCCGTAGCTGGCGCGACGTAATGGGGGAATGTCCAGGTCTCAACCAGCCATCCCAAACAGAAGACCGCGCCAGCCACGAACACGAGCCGCATTCGGCGATCTCGCATAATCCACGGAAAGGCGATCAATGGTAGCGAAAACGCAGGACCTAAATAGAATCGCCAGAGCTGCAGCGTCTTATTGGCCGTGCGGCGGATGAATCCTCGGATGGTGCAAGCCTCGTCGAACTGCCCTACCTCCCATCCTGCATAGTAATCCCGCATAACTGCGTGGTGATACTCCGGTACAGCCCGTTTGGAGAAAAGCACAAAATACGGAACGACGGCATAGGTTTCGCGGTTGACGGCATATGTCATACGAAACGGACTGCCGGTAACCCGCCAGTAGTAGTATCCCATTGCGCCCGCTGCCAGCCCGAGCATGCAGGCTGCGGGCAAGAACAGGCGCCGAAATAAGAGAGGCCAAGGCGGCAGGCGTCGACCTTTCAGCCAAACCAGAAGACCTGCGCCTACTGCGATGCTGAAAACCAGCCCCTCGTAGGGACGGCTATTTGCCATGATCACCAGACCAAGGCCAACCAGAACGCCGTCCCACACGCGCGGACGATTCCGTAGTCTCGGAATCGCTCCCAGCAGCAGCGCACCTCCAGTTGCCGCCAAGGCGGGACACCAGTAGCTGTTCATCCAATAGCTGAAAGTGGCAAAGCGCAGGACGGAAAGCAGGCCGCCGAAAAGCGCCCAGTTCGGCGGAAACCATTCCTGCAGCATCCAGCAGAGGGTGGCGCAGAGAAGGGCAGTGATCAACAACACCCCGATCCAGGGATGACCCAGTACAATGCCGGCGGCCAGAACAAGGCCCTGTCCTGGCGCATACATCGACATATAAGTGGGACGCTCGATGATCTGAAAACTCTCGAAGTGGATCCACATCGGGTGAGTGGGATTGGTCACATGACCCGATGCAAATGTGCTTGCCGCAAGAAGATGGCTGTATTCGTCATTCCAGTCAGGAAGAGGAATTCCAAGCAATGGGATGAGCATCAGCCGGATGCTCAGCGCTGAGAGACCGACGAAGCATACAGCCAAACGCTTGCGGTGGGCCAGTCGACCAAAGAAGGTTTCCAGGCGGTCAATGAAGCGATGTGGACGATCGCTGCCAGCACGAAACGAAATCAGTACCCCGCCCAGCACCATGATTGCCTCGGTGATTGTGAGCAACCACGGTGCTAGATGTCGGTAGAGTTCATTCATGCGGACCTGGCGGGCTGAGCCGATCAGTCCAATGTCGACCGGTCCAATGAATCAGATCCTTACTTGCTGGCCACCTTTGCGCCAATCTCTTCAAACAAGCCGTCCGCGATCTGGATCATCTCGTCATCTACAACGCGATTCTTCGAGATCGCCTCTTTCAGCGTGATCGAGACAATCTTGTTCGACCGCAACGCCGCCATGCAGCCGAACTCGCCGCGATGCACCATGTCGATCGCCCCCAGTCCATAGCGCGTCGCCAACACGCGGTCGAAGGCGGTGGGAGAACCACCGCGCTGAATGTGCCCGAGCACTACGGCTCGCGTCTCGAACTTGGTACGATTCTCAATCTCACGCGCAAGAATGTTGGCGATGCCGCCCAGTTTGGCGTGCCCGAACTCGTCCTTGCCCATGTCCTGTACCACCGGAGCACCTGCGCCGGTCGCGAACTTCGCGCCCTCGGCTACGACCACGATCGAGAAGTAGCGTCCGCGCTCGTGTCGCTGGCGAATCGACTCGGCAACTTTGTCGACATCAAACGGCCGTTCCGGAATCAGGATGACGTCGGCGCCGCCCGCAATCCCGCTGTAGAGCGCGATCCAGCCCGCGTCGCGCCCCATGACTTCCACCACCATCACGCGGTTGTGCGCCTCGGCAGTGGTGTGAACCCGGTCAATCGCCTCGCACACGATGTTGCAGGCTGTGTCGAACCCGAAGGTGTAGTCGGTTCCACCCAGGTCGTTGTCGATCGTCTTTGGCACTCCGACAACTTTGATTCCTTTCTCGTGCAGTTTCTGCGCAACAGAAAGAGTGTCATCTCCGCCAATCGCAACCAGGGCGTCAATCTTGTGGGCGGCGATGGTCGCCATGCAGCGGTCAAAGCCATCCGGACGCTTGGAAGGATTGGTGCGCGAGGTTCGCAGAATCGTGCCGCCACGGGGCAGAATGCCGCTGACCGCATCCAGATCGAGCACCATACTCTGGTTCTCGATCAGTCCTCGCCAGCCCTCCATAAACCCCAGAAACTCGTCGTCATAATGGAAGATCCCTTTGCGAACCACCGCCCGGATGACCGCATTTAATCCGGGGCAATCTCCCCCGCCTGTTAATATGCCAACCTTCATCGTATGCTCCTCGCTGTTATGAGTTCAGGGTGAGTCCTCGGAATGCACCCCGGGTGCAGAGGCGTGACGAAATGGCCCGACGCGGGATCGCAGTCTTTCGGAAGAGATAGAGTAACACTAAACGAATCAGCCTGAAACCCAAGAGCGCATCGAAGAAAATCGATCATGTACGTTCTTTCACGCTCCTCGCGGACTTTGCCCGTTGCGCTCGGCTCGCGGATTCGACACAATGCTCGACGGCATGAATAGGCCTCTATCGATTCTCGTCTGGGGTGTCGTCTCATTGCTTGCAGCTGGAGCGAC
>Ga0075030_100001747_pt1 | contig 19605 bp, 20 predicted proteins | sample LitLauG_LLR_2012_FD_71393 | JGI IMG/M metagenome (GOLD analysis project Ga0075030, IMG submission 71393) | Freshwater sediment microbial communities from Pennsylvania, USA - Little Laurel Run_MetaG_LLR_2012 | ecosystem: Environmental > Aquatic > Freshwater > Creek > Sediment | place: USA...
TCCTAACTGTTCCTTTCCAGGATGGCCGCGAAGAAACCGTCGCAGGGATGTACGCCCGGGATCGTACGAAGGTAAGGGCCGTTCACCAGTGAAGATGGATCGGGCCAAGCGAGTTCTCTTGCTGCCTGCAAGAGCTCGAGTTCCACGCGGCAATCGCCCAAACGGAAATCTGGATTCCCATCTAGAACGTGATGAATGAGGTCTTCGTTTTCTTCTTTCTCCAGCGAACAGGTTGAGTAGACGAGACGGCCTTTCGGTGCGAGCTGAGCAAGCGCAGATGCGAGGATTACGTTCTGGCGTTCCTGCAGTTCGCGCAGATCCTCCGGTGTGAGCCGCCACTTGATGTCGGGATTGCGCGCTAGGGTGCCGGTTCCCGAGCAAGGCACATCGGCAAGAACGGCGTCGAACGGAACAGCAAGCGGGAGACGGCGAGCATCACCCGCGACGACCTGAATGTGCGCGGTGGGTTTGGCACGATCCAGCAACTTCCGTAACAAGCGGGCGCGATGAGGGTGAAGGTCGATGGCAGTAATCGAGCTGGCTGGATTGTGGTCGGCAAGGAGCAGAGTCTTGCCGCCGGGGGCGGCGCAGCAGTCCAGAATCCGATGCCCATTTCCGACGAGGGTTGCGACAAGCTGGGAGGCCTCGTCCTGGATGATGATTTCGCCTTGGCGGAACGCTTCGGTCTTCGTGACATCACCAGCGATTACGCGGCGAGCGGATGTCAGAAGATATCCGGGCTGAAGATTGATTCCCGCACGCGCGAGATCTTCCTCGGCGATTGCCGTTCGAAGACGGATTGCGGTGTCAGGGATCGTCTGGTTGTGCTCGCAGATGTTCTTCGCTGCGGCAAGACCGTAAGCACCAATCCAGCGTTCCACGAGCCAAAGCGGGTGGGCGTACGCAGAAGCCAGCGCTCGTGGCGAATCCATCTCTTGCTGCGGCGTGCGACCGATCGGCGCTTGCGCCAATTTTCGGAGGACGGCATTGACGAACGAGGCCGCGGACCGCTTGCGGGCCCGCTTCACCAACTCGACGCTCTCGTTGACGGCGGCACGCTGCGGAACCCGGCTAAGCCACCGGACCTGGTACAGGGCCATCCGCAACGCAATCAGGATCTCTAGATCCAGTTTGCCGATCGGTTGCGAGGATGCCTGCGCGATCTCATCGTCCAAGCGCGAGCGCCAGCGCAATACGCCCATGACTAATTCTGTTGTGAGTGCATGATCCGGGCCCGATAGGTTTGTATACGCGGACGAGTGAAGCAGTTCGGAAGCGTAAGAGGATTCGCGCTCGATCCGGAGAAGAACGTCAAACGCAGCTGCGCGCGCGGGAGAAACGGGCATGCAACCTGATTGTAGGGCTGTGCGCGTTGAGGCGAAAGTCGCCCGCACCAGAGCTACGTACCTAACGCCTCGCCTGCCTTAGGGTGGTAGCCTTGCAGGAAGGCGTGCGCCGGCGTTCGCTTCTTCCCCTCGAGTTGCAGTTCGAGGAGTTCCAGGGACGTGTTCTGACCGCAGCCCACGAAGAGACGGTCGCCTTCGACGCGCAACTCAGCCGGAGGCACGCTCAGACTGGCAGGCTTCGCTTTTAGAACCTGGAGATTCTTGCCGCGGAATTTCGTGTATGCGCCGGGCCACGGTTGGAAGCCGCGAAGGCGGTTGTGGATCTCCATCGCCGAGCGGGAGAAATCGATCAGGCCATCATCTTTCTTCAGAATGGGGGCCAAACTGGCTTGCGAGTTCTCCTGTGGCGTCGGATCGAGGGTTGCTTCTTCGAGCCCACGCAAGGTCTCAATCATCAGTTCTGCGCCAATCTCGGCCAGACGCGGCGCGAGGGTTTCGGAGGTATCGTCGGGAGAAATCGGCAGTTCCTTCTGCAGGAGAATGTCGCCGGTGTCGAGGCCTGCATCGATGCGCATGGTGGTTACACCGGTGACGGTTTCACCTTGCGCAATCGCCCACTGGATGGGGGCGGCGCCCCGGTACTTAGGAAGAAGTGACGCGTGCAGGTTGAGGTTGCCGTGTTTTGGCAAGTCGAGCATCCATTGCGGAATGATGCGGCCATAGCCGACTACGATGATCGCGTCGGGCTTGAGGCGGTCCAGCTCCGAGCGGAACTCTTCGTTGCTTTTGATGCGGTCCGGCTGAATGATCGGAAGGTTCAGCTTGATCGCAGATTCTTTGACAGGAGACGCAACGAGTTCGAGGCCGCGTCCTTTGGGGCGATCGGGCTGAGTTACGACAAGCTGCACCCGGTGGCCGGCTGCGACCAGCCTTTCCAGCGTGGGGACAGCGAAGCGCGGAGTGCCGCAGAAGATGAGATCAAATGCCATTGAGTAATTGGGGAATTGAGTAATTGGGTAATTGAAAATCTCGCGTGGTACCTAGTGGGCGACCTTGAGTTCATGGGCGATGCGTAAAAGCACTGCCTGATAAGAACTCTCAATTACACAATTACCAAATTACCCAATTACAAAATTTCTACCACTCTCCCGCCTTCATCAGCTTGCGGATTTTGCGCTTCATGAGATCACGTTTCAGGGCGCTGAGGTGGCTGATGTAGAGCTTGCCATTGAGATGATCGGTCTCGTGCAGAAAGGCACGCGCCAGCAAGTCCTCCCCCGTCTTCTCGAAGGTCTTGCCGTTTGCGTCTTGGGCACGAACAGTGACTTTGTTCGGGCGCGTGACGTTTTCGCGAAAGTCGGGGACGCTAAGGCATCCTTCGCTCTGGGTGTGCTTTCCCTCGGTGTGGACGATTTCAGGGTTGATGAGCACGAGCTTGGCCTCGGGATCTTCCTTGAACGTGACATCGACCACGGCGATCCGTTTGCTGAAGCCAATCTGCGGGGCGGCCAGGCCGACACCGTGGGCCGCGTACATAGATTCGAACATGTCTTCGATGAGTTTCTTGAGTTCTTCATCGAAAACTGTGACGGTGTCTGCAGGTCGTTCCAGAACCGGGTTGCCATACTTCACGATGGGATAAATCATCAGTAATTTTTCAGTTGCTGGCAGTAGCCTTGGAAATTGCGCAAAGTCTCGGTCATTGAGTCGCCCCCAAACTTCTCGAGCGCACAGCGGGCGAGTGTCAAAGCGACCATAGCTTCCGCTGCGACTCCGGCTGCGGGAACTACGCACACATCGGAGCGCTCATAGGCTGCTTTCACGGGCTCACGCGTGGAAAAGTCGACTGACTGTAACGGACGCCTCAGCGTGGAGATCGGCTTGAGATATCCGCGGACACGGATCTCCTCGCCATTGGAGACGCCGCCTTCAATGCCTCCTGCGTTGTTGCGGGTGCGCGAGAACGCGGTGAATCCCGAGGTGGCGGTGTAGCCGATTTCGTCGTGCACCGTGGATCCGGGCGCGAAGGCTGCAGCCACACCAGCGCCGATTTCTACAGCCTTCACCGCTTGCAGTGACATGACCGCGGCGGCGAGCATGGCATCGAGGCGCTCGTCCCATTGAACATACGTACCCAAGCCTGGCGGGACGTTGTGCGCGAGGACTTCAAAGACTCCACCGAGCGAATCTCCGGTTTTCAGGACTTTGTCCACTTCCTCTTTCATGCGCTGCTCGATTTCGGGATCGGCGCAATTGAGGAGGACTTCATCTTTGTCCCATAGCGCACGAATTCTTTCCCACGGCACCTGCTCAGCGAGCGTCACGCTGCCCGTCGTGACAACATGGCTGAGGACGTCGATTCCCAATTCGCGGAGAAAGAGTTTTGCGATGGCGCCCAGGGAAACACGGGCGGCGGATTCCCGGGCTGAGGCTCGTTCCAGCACGTAACGCGCTTCGGTGAAGTTGTATTTCAGTGCTCCCGCGAGATCGGCATGGCCGGGACGGGGAGAGGCGACACGCTTATGCTTTGCGGGATCGCCATCGCCAACCGGCAACGATTCCTGCCAGTTTTTCCAATCGCGGTTCTCGAGTTGGATGGAGATGGGCGAGCCGATGGTCAATCCATGTCGGACGCCGGAGAGGATGTGAGCGGTGTCGCGCTCGATCTTCATGCGTCCACCGCGGCCGTAACCTTGCTGGCGGCGCCAAAGTTCGCGGTCGAGGAATGCCTGATCAATCTTCAGGCCCGCGGGCACGCCGGAGAGAAAGGCGACTAAAGCCTCGCCATGCGATTCCCCGGCTGTGAAATATCGCAGCATAAACGCTCGATTGTAAATGATAGTGAGGCGCGCCAGAGGTGCGATTTCTGGCACGGTGGTGTACCAAATTCGTGGACCACGAAGGTCACGAAGGGTCGCGAAGGACAACCAAGAGCAAGTTCGCGGGACCGCTCGAATCCTTCGCTCGCGAATGAAAGCGGCGCGGACGACAAGGCAGGTGAGGATCGTACTAATCAAGATGGGCAGGGGGATTTTTTGGAAGCCACAGTATTCCAACAACGGTTACAATAGAGCATCGATTTACCCTCACCGCCGGGGTCAAACCGAACCCGCGCCGCAGCGCAATCTCTGGCCGCACAAAGGAGGAACTGTGTGCCCCCACGCACAGATCCAGCGAGAAACACTTTTTAGGAAGCAACGAATTCGTTGTGTCCTGGTGCACGACCACGTGTTGTTGCGACAGGGATTACGACGCTTGCTGGAAGACGAACCCGACATGGAGATCGTGGGCGAGGCAGGAACAGTTGCCGAAGCGCTGCAGCGGGTGGCCCAGCATCGGCCGGAGATCGTGATTGCTGACGCTCGTATGTTCCAGTGCGCGGCCGAGCAGACTGAAATTCTCATTCTCCACGAATCTCCGCAGAGCAACGTGTTGTTCCTTACGATGCATATGGAGGACGCGCCAGCCGCCGAGGAGATCAGCTGTACGGTCCGTCAGACTTCTGCGGAGCAACTGGTAGAGATGGTGCGGAAAGCGCACTACGGGAATGGGGCGGTCCACGAAATGCCGTCTCAAGCTATTGGCGATAAACAAGAAAAATTACGGAGACGCAAACGCCTCCTGACAACGCGCGAGCGCGAGGTGCTGAAGCTCTTGGCGGAAGGCAGGACTGTGCGCTCTGTGGCTGACTTCCTGGGCCTGAGTGCGAAAACCGTAGATGCTCACAAATTCAACCTGATGCGGAAACTGGGTCTGCACAACAAGGCGGAACTCGTGATGTGGGCGATCCAGAAGAAAGTTCTAAAGCTGCCCGTCAATCTCTAGACAACGCGGCACTGAAGGGCGGCTCTTGCACAAACGCACTCAGCGGCTGAAGCCAGCCCGATCACGATCTGATTGCGGCACGCCTGAAGGCGTTGCGAAAAGAGCAATATCCACATCGCAGCCCCTACAAGGGGCATATTAAAAATACGTGGCTTGCGGCATCGCTAAAGCGATGCCCTGATACGAATCCTCCACGAAGCCCTGGCAGGAATCCTCGCTTTTTCTGCAACGGCTTGCGAGCGTGCCCTGATACGAATCTCTACGCTGGGATCGCCGCCTCCGCTAACTCCGCGAGGGCGGTTACTGTCAGATCCGGCTGGGCCTCGGCCGCTTTCACGGCGCCGACTCCAGGACGAGCGGAAGGACGGTTTACCCAGACTGTCGCCAAGCCCAAGGCCTGTGCGGGAACGACATCGTGATAGACACTCTGGCCAACATGCAGCACCCGGTGCGCTGGTGCGTTGACCCGACTCAACGCAAGCTCAAACATCTTCAGCGACGGCTTGTAGGCCCGGGCCTGTTGGGCGGTGATCACTTCGTCAAACTCCACGCCGAGCTTTGGACGTGTCGTGGCGAACAGATCATCATCGACATTGGAAACGATCGCGAGACGAAAACGGGTTTTCAGGCGCTGGAGTGCCGCAACTGTGTCGGGCCAAGGCTGCCAGGACGGAAGAGAGTTGGGCAATGAAGCGCATTCATCAGGGGTGGGGCTGAATCCGAGGTTGGCTCCCAAGCGCCGTACCACGGATTCCAGCACTGTGCGATAGGGATGAAACTCGCCCTGCTCCGACAGCAGCTCAAAATCTCCGTACATTTTGAGCAGCACAGCATCGTCGACCTTCTTGCCGTGCGACGCAAGGAGGCGATGCAGAACAGGGAGAATCCCTGCCTCCCAATTGATCAGAGTCCCGTAGCAGTCGAAGGTAAGGATTTCGAAGCGGTTGAAGTCGAGCATGCAGCGTGGCGGTCCTGTTCTGCGGAGAGTGCGTTGCGATGAAGAGTGTTTTACAGCGTTTTCGTTGCTGGTTTAGCCGCCGGGGAACACAAAGTCCCTCCACTCCGCGTGCCATTCCCTTCGGGAACGGCACGCTCCGGTCGGGATGACAATTCAGGAACGAGATACAGTAAATTATGAAGCCGCTCCAGTTTACATCCGTTGCAGTTCGAGCGGTTGCGTGAGTTCGAAAGTGAGGTCGGACTCGGCGGGCAAAACAATATCTTTGTTTCCTGTGAACGCAGCACCGCCGGTGCCGGCGCCAGCGCCAGCAGCAGCGCCAATCGCGGCACCTTTTCCGCCACCGGCCAGCGCGCCGATAATGCCGCCGAGCGCGGCACCGCCGCCAGCCATTACGGCTGTCCGCTTGCCCTTACCCTTCGCGGAGAAGCTTTTGGTCGAAGCCTGCACTTGCAAGTCATAACCATTCAGGTTGATGGAATCCAACCGCACCTGAAGGGATGCGCCACCCGCGAAGCGACCCAACGCCTTCGCATCCGTCACAGTTCCTGAAACATTGGAGCCTTTCGGGATCACGACTTCGTTGCCCACCATGATGTCCTTGGCGACCGTTCCGGTGAAGGTTTGCCCGGATTGGCTTAGCTTCGAACCGATGGCGGATCCGAGGCTGACGGTGATCGCGGTTCCCGCCGGGACTACAACCGGCTCTTTCTTCTTCTCTTCCTTTGCCTCGTGCTTGGTGCCGTGAAGTTCTTTGGAATCTTTGCCTTTCGCGTTGCTGGTGTCGGACGTCGTGCTGTTGTCAGCAGTGGTGTCAGCGGGGGGTTTGCTGGTACAACCCAGCACAATCAGCGCCAAGTACACACTAAGAGCTAAAGGAATCAGACGAGCACGCATAAAAACCTCCGGGGTTGATACAGCAAATGTACCGAAACCGGGCGGGATGGGGCAACGTTGGGAGGCGAAACTCCGAGACTCGGAGGGGACACGAAAGTTCAACAGCGAGTGGACGCGCGCTTGTGCGCACGTGCTCCTCCGGAGCAGAGAGGCCTGCGAGCTACTTTGTCACTTCAGAAACGAGGCCCGGCAATGCAGGGCTTGGATCGGGGGAGTCGGACGAGTTGGAGGTCGTCTCTTCGGGGCTGGGACTTTTTTCTGCAGGGGCGGCGCTTTTCTTCGGAGTCAGAAATTTTTCGGTATTCAAAAGTGGCCTTCCTAGCGAGGCGTTGTAGCTGGTCCACGGGCTATCCATCGCGGACTCGCGTTCGAAATGTGCGCGCATGGCCTCCATCTTGGAATCGAGATCATCGAGGTAGTGGAGCATGAGGGCCTCGGGAAACATGGGTAGCTTCGGTGATCCGAAGTCGTATTGCCCGTGATGGCTGATGATCAGGTGCTCGACCAGTGTTTTGAGCTCCTCGGGGAATTCCGGAATCAAAGGCAGTTTCGCCTGCAGCATCTCAAGTTCAATGATCATGTGCCCGAGAAGCTGACCTTTTGTCGTATAGGAGAAAGAGCGATTGTAAGTGAGCTCATGAATCTTGCCGATGTCGTGGAGAAAGGCGCCGGTTAACAGAAGATCGCGATTGATCTGGGGATAGTTGCGACACATGAGATCGCACGAGCGGAAGAGAGAGACCACGTGATCGAGAAGACCGCCGATGTAGGCGTGGTGGAGCGTTTTTGCCGCAGGGGCATTGCGATATGCGGCGGCAATTTCAGGATCCGCCATGAAGGCCCGCACCAGAGCTTTCAGATGGGTGTTTTGGAAAGAATCGATGAAATTGCCCAGAGTCTGCCATAGCTCATCGATATCCTTCGTGGTCTTCGGCAGATAGTCCGAGTAGTCGATCTCGGAATCACCAAGCTTGCGCAGCTTGTGGATGGTGAGCTGGAAACGAAGTTTGTATTTATTGATGAGACCTTTGACTTTCAGGAAGTCATCCTGCTCGAAAGCGTCGAGAACGTCATCGACGTTGTCCCACATCTTGGCTTCGATCTGGCCGCTACGGTCGCCGAGGGTCAGTGCGAGATATGGCTCACCGGTTTTCTTGGGTTTGATCTGCTTGGCGACTACCACGAAGGTGGAAGTGATGATCTTGTTTTCGTGGTGGCTGCAGTCGCAAATATAAAAATCCTTCATTGGTTGAGGGAAGTATAAAGCAGGATGAGTCGGTGGTGGCCGGATTCTCCAACGTTTCGAGCTAGAATCCCCACTTCTGCCGCAGAAAACGGGCAGAAATGGGGCACCCCTCAACTTCTCACAGGATGCCCAGCTTCTTGTGTTTCTTCTTGAGTTTCTTGGCGTCGGATTCCTTGGCGGCCGCGGTTTCCACCGGCATGGTCTGGTTCGGGCTGGCCCCGCTGTCGACGTAGCCGGGTTTGGTGAAAATGTACGCTTCTTCGCGGAGCTTGGTGAGATACGCACGCAGCGCGGGTTGCAACTTCTGGTAGTAGAGCGCGTTATCGATCTTATCCTTGACGTCTTTCATCGGCGGGATGCCGGCTTCCTGGTGCTCGACGACCTTCAGGATGACGTATCCCTGCTTGGTGTGGATCACGTTGGTGATGTCGCCGGCTTTCATCGCGAAAGTCTCGTCTTCGAGTTGCTTGGCAAGCTGGCCGCGCTTGAAACTGCCCAGTGTGCCGCCATCCGAGGCTGAAGGGCCATCGGAATTCTTCTTGGCGATGTCTTCGAAGGTCGCGCCGGCACGGATTTGCTTGAGCAGATCGTTGGCTTTTTCTTCGGCGGCGGTCTCGGCGGCTTGGCGGGCGGCTTCGTCAACCTGGGGCTGAGCGGGTGCGGCGCCTGGAGCGGCGTTTGGATCAGGCGCCGGGGTCGAAGGCGCAGGCGTTTTCGGTGCGACCAGGATTTCGCTCAGCACAACAGCTTCCGGCCGCTCCATCTCCTGTTTGTGTTCCTCATAAAACTTTTCCTCTTCGTCTTTGGTGAGGCTGAGGTGTCCTCCGACTTCCTCCTGGATTACTTTCTCGGTGACGATCTTGTTGCGCATGTTTTGCTTGAAGTCTTCCCAGGATATGCCCTGCTTGGCGGCTTCCTTTTCGAGGTCCTCCATCGACTCCAGCTTCATCTCTTTGCGCATGGAATCGAGCTGCTTGATGAGTTCGGTATCGCCGGTGATGCCCATGTCTTTAGCTTTGTCGAGCAAGAGTTGCTGGTCGACGAGATCGCGGAGAACGTCCTTTTCGCGCTCGGCATAAGCTTTGTCGGCATTGTTCGGATCCTGCTGTTTGACTTCGTCTTTGAGCTGCTCTTTGCTGCGCAGGTATTCCGAGCGCGTCACGATCTGATTGTTGACGCGAGCGATGATCTCTTCGACGACCTGGCCGGCGGCGAGGGCGGGCAGGCAAGCCAAGGCTACAAGAACAAGGGAGAGTCTCTTCATAGTGTTTAACCAGTCAGTGTAAGCAGGCCGCCACAATTCCGCTTGCGAACATGGAGGTGGGTCAGGCCAATTACTGTCATTTTACTACTTACTTCCGAGAGGAGGGGATGGGCGGGACCGGATTTGGGCAACGATTCGACAATCGGAAAAGGCCGGCGCGGGATCTTCATCATGCATCATGCGGTTCTGACGAAGGCCAGGGCGGTGCGGTCGTCGCGCAGGATCGACTCACGGTTGAATTCAGCTACGGCGTTGAGAATGGAAGCACACAGGTCTTGGGCGCTCTCCCCGCGTTTTTGTTCCAGAAGCTCGATGATCCGGTCGAGACCAAATTCCTCATCGCAGTGTTTGTCGTGCGATCCGCACTCCACAACACCACGCGAAACGAGCAATAACGCTGCGCCCTTTTCCATCCCGATGATTGGAGCATCGCAGGTGGCATGGGAAAAAAGGCCCAGGGGCAGACCCGTGGAGTTGAGTGGCACGACACCCTTGCCGTCGCGGAGCAGGCCGGGGGTGTGCCCGGCATTGGTGTAGCAGAGAGTGCCAAAACGCTCGTGATAACAAGCGATGAAGGCCGGGCAGGAACGGACCTGGTGCGAGAAATCGATGAGGCCGCGATTCATCTTTAAGCACAACTCGGTCATGGCGTCGGACTCATTGATGTCGGGATCGGAGAAGAGAGTGGGTCCAAGACTGCGGAAGATTTCTTGCGCGGCTGTGAGAATGGCGCGATTGTCTTCGCGGCGTCCGGCAACATCGAGAAGGCCGAACAGTACGCGCTCGGGACTCACGCGGACAGAGTCGTAGAAATCACCGGCAACGCGTTTGCCCACAAACACTGCGGCGATGTCTGCCCCGTTGATGGCGGGGAAAACGGTTGGCACAGGTTCAGCTGGCGGTGGAGGATCCACCGAGTGGTTCTGGAATAGAGACCGCATCGACGAGACGACCCCGAGTTGAAGCTAGCATACGACCTTGCAGGCGGCAAACCTGCCAAGGGACGTTGACGAAACCGTAACGTGAATCGCCTGCACGCATTCATTTACGAACGTGTGTAGAGCTGGAAGGGTGCCCAGTAGAACGGCTTGCGAAACGCCGTTTTGGAGTGCAGAAGCGAAAGCTTGGCAGCGCGGAGGGCGGAGTCGGGGCTCTGTCCTTTTTTCAGGCCTGCATAGAGATCGTCCATCAGCTGCGGAGTGGAGACGTCGCTGACTTCCCATAGCGCGCCGATCACGTTGTGGGCGCCAGCGCGGAGGAAAGCCCAGGAGAGTCCTACGAGGCCTTCGCCGGAATAGGCTCGGGATCCTGCGCCATAGCAGGTGGAGATGGTGACTAGTTTTGCGTTCAAGGGATGCTGGATGATGTCGCGGGCGTAGAGCTTGAAGGAGTCGTCTTCGGCGGTGGCCTTGGAGAGCACGATGGCGGAATCGAGCGGGCTGATGCGGCTGGCCGTGCCATGGGCGACGAAGTGGATGTACGAGAATTGATCAGGCTTGCTGGAGAGATAGGCGACGGGTGTTGCGTGCTCGCGGGAGAAGGCGTGGTCTTCAGCAGCCGGGAAATGCTTCTCGATACTGTCCATTTCGGCGGCGGCTTTGCGTAATTCGGGATAGTCGGGATTGGGGGCGATCGCGTTGCCGAGCAGCAGCAGGGACTCGGCTGGCTTGTGCGCATTGCGCGAGGCGGCAAGCAGGTGGAGCGAACTGGCGTCGGCGATGGTGACGTCTTCGATCCAGTAGTGTGGCGTTGGATCGGGGACGAGGAGCGTCTCGAAATTCAGCGTGTTCAAAGGGCCGTCAGGAATGATAAAGAGCTTGGCATTATTAGACAGCGGCGACTTCGCTGGCTCGATGAGCATGCGGTAGAGCGCGAATCCCTCAGTGTTGCCAGTCTCCAGCACATCCTGCGGCCCGAGCAGCGCTTTGCGGTAGCGCTCGAGAGCAGCGTTGATCTCTGAAGCTGGCGGCAGCGGGTAGAGAGTGGTCTTCTGCGGCGTGATGAGCCATAGGTACGATTGCTTTTCTCCCAGCCAGTAAAAAAGGATGTTGCCGCCTGCGGTCCTGGCCAGCTGGCGGGTGTTGAGGGGATCGGGGTGGAAGGTTGTCCCCTTCTTGAGGACGCCGAGACCTTCGCTGAGCGTGCGGGCGCGGCTGAATTCGGCGACTTGCAGGGCCTCGTCGGACTTATCTTGCGCGACAAGCAGGTGGATGTAGTCGTCGTAGATGCGCGTGGCGTTGGTGAGAAACGGCAGGCGCGAATTTTCCTTCTGCAACTCGGAGCGCGCCGATTCGAACGTGGTTAACGCGGTTCGATATTCGGCAGCGGCTTTGTCGGGTTGGTTCTCGTCTTCGTAGAGGCGGGCGAGCGAGTGTTCGGCTTCCCATTTGAGAAAGACAGGGCTGTCGGGTGAGTTCTCGACTTCGTGGAAGGCTGCTTCGGCGGTGGCGGCATCGTGCTGCCTGGCGGCTATGCGTCCCTGCACGAGGCGCGGATAAGTTTCATCGCGCTTGTTGCCATCGGCGCGAGCCATGGAGAGGGCTTCGTCGGCGTAGCGGGTGGCGTCGGGGACATTGTTGGTTTGCTCGGAGAGGAAGGCGAGAGCGATTAGGGAATTGATGATGTCTTCGCGACTCTGGATCTCGCGGGCGAGCGCAAGGGATTCAAGGAAGGACTGCTCGGCGACTTGAGCATTGCTGACATCCATTTCGACGTAGCCGAGGTTCGTTAGCCAACCGATCTGGGCGCTTTGCATGCCAAGCCTAGAGGCCTGATTTTTGGCGTCAGTGAACATCGATTCCGCTTTCTCCAGATCGCCCAATTTGTAAAAAGCCCAACCCATGTTGCCGAGAGCCGTTATCGCGATACCGTCATGATGGTGCGATGCTGCAATTCGCCTAGCATCCGCCGCCCACTCTAAGGCTTGATCAAAGTGCTCTTGTTCGTCCGCGAAATGGCTCAGGTCCAACAGCGCACTAGCCTCACCGATATCGTCGTGAGTCGAACGCGCTTGCAGGAGCACTTGAAGGAAAAACGCTTGCGCGCGCTCAAAGTGACCTTGTTCCATCTCAAGGTTACCGCGTGCAGTCGATACGTCCTCACACGTAAGGTACAGAGTTCCTGCGCATAGACTGTCGGCCGCAGATAGTTCTTGTTCTGCATTGCGGAACTCGTGCATGGAAGTGTGCAGTAGACCTTGGATCCAGAGCCTCTTGACGCCTATTTCGTCGCCAGGAATGCCTGCGGTTTCAGAGTCAAGCAATTTGAGTCCTTCGCGGTAGAGGCCTCTGCGGTAGAGGATGCGCGCATTCAGAATTGCGAACTTCCACGCCCAGTCATTACTCAGAGAGTGGAATCTGGTATAGCCAGCGGTCGCTTCTGATTGGGCGTTGATCAGGTCTCCACTTTGAAAGGTGTCCCATGCCCGATCGAATGCGGTATTGGGATCAGGGGTACGAGTGCAGGAGAGAGAAAAGGAGAAAGCAATGCTGAGAAGAAGACTACCTAGAACTGCTGCCACCGGGAACACGTACAGTTCCTTGCTCCTACAGAGCGGCATTGATAGTTTTTTCACATCCCATCAAGAACATTCTTACCATCTGAAATTTGTAGCGTCGGTAAAAAGCTCCAACGTGCGTCAACGAGGCCTATTTGTGTGGTCCACCACCGCTTCCTTGGCCATTCGAATCCGCCATGACGAGGCTTCCCGTTCCCGTTCCCACGCAGCCCATTTCGAGGCGGATCATGGTGAGATTGAAGCGGTACCTGTCGTTCTTGCGCTTTTCAAGATCCGGGTCGTTGTTGCCGCGCAGGCGCCTGATAATCAATTCGCCCAGGAAAATCCGGCCGAAATGCTCCACGTCGATCACGTGGTTAAAGGGTGTTTTGTAAGCCTTTGGGAGGTCTTCTATGGAGGCTACCAAAGATGTCATTCTTCGTGGGGCGTCGGTCCACTCATCCTTTGGCTCCTCCAGGTTCAATTCGCGTATCTCGGGGATGAGCGGCTCCAACTTGGCAAGGCTGTCGGATTGCGTTTTGAGATTAGCGTCGTCGAAATAAGAAGCGTCTTCTTTCGGCGCACCGAGGAAATCGGGCGCGGGCTCGATCTCGATTTTGTGGCCACCGATGCGCAGATTCTCAAAGCGCGTGCCGAGGAACGTGACCTCAGGTACCTGCTTCCCAGTTGTAAACTCCGGATGCACCGTGGAGATCTGCGCCACCACGCGGTCTGCGGTTAGCACGTCCAGAACATTGACGCCTTCAAGGACTGAGGTGGCAAGAGTCGCGAACCCATTTTTTTTCGAACTCGGGTGCCCCGCTACCTGGGTGTATCCGTAGCGATAGGAGATGACACCTTCGACACGGAAGGGATCCGCGTGTCTGAAGCGATAGTGCCCATCTTTCGGCAGTTTGACGCGGGCGCGAGGATGAACTTCTTCCTCGAGAGGATGCTTCAACCTTGCCTTCAGCACGCTGGCTTCCGCGTGGTACTCATGAGCCGAGGTGATCTCGCGAGCCTGTTGTTCGTTTGCCAGTGGAGCGTCAACTCCTGGGATTCTCACAGTTGCCATAACGTCCTCCCCCAAACGCGTAAAACTTACTTTTGAATTTTCACGTCGATCGGATAATTCCCGAGATTCGCGTTCTGCCCTGAAGTAGTGATTCCTGTGACTGCGAGGGTATAAGTGCCTTCCCCGAGCCCGTCCCCGGGGACACGAATCGAGCGCGTATCGTCCGGCGAGGAAGCCGGAATCTTGAGGGCCCATTTTAGACTTCCCGCCGGATTATGCAACTCCAAATTGTAGGCCGAGTACGTGGAATCGGGCGGAATGCTGAGGAACAGGTTAAAACTCTCTTCAGGCTTGATCGTGACTTGGGTCGGCACGGTGCCGCGGGTACTAATGTTCATCGAGGCGTAAGGTAACGCCACCGGCTGGTTGACGGCCTGCGTCAGGTGAGGTACCTGCACCAGATTCTGATACCCAATGACTGCGATCAGTACCGCGAATGCGGGCACGGCAAAGGCGGGACGAAGCCAGGCGAACCATCCGGGCTTGGCTGGCGCACCGACTGCCTGCCGAGCTGGAGCCGGGGCATCGGTCAGAGCAACTTTACTTTGCTCCACGAACATTGCGCCTGCGCGCAGGTCGAGCGCACACTCCTGACAGTCGAACAGGTGCTCTTCAAACTCCTCCCTCGTGGCAACGTCGAGTTCATCCAGAAGATACCGTTCGGTCGCTTTAATTCGGACCGCCTCGGTGTGGTCCATATATAGGCCTCTCATACAAAGAGTAGTGTTTCGAATCGGCTCAGCGTTTCAGGAATTTTCAGCAGTCACGACGCCTGGCGGACGACCACCCATGCTCTTCAGATACATGGACTTAAAGGACTGTTTGGCCCGGTGCAGCAGGACGCGAAGATAGTCACGATCGACACCAAAGTCACGGCACAGCTCATCTTTATCGCGTTCCTCGAGGAAAATTCCGCGCAGCAGCCGCCGGTCGCGTTCGGGCATTTCGTCGAGGATCTCCCGGACCTTCTGCCCCAGTTGTTTGGCCACGAGGGCGCCGAGGACATCGATGCCCAGGGCGGGAAAGTCTCTTTCTTCATCCTCGTCGAGCGAGGTGTCCCGCGAGCCGGAACGGTAGTGCTCGAGAAGCACGTTATTGCACATCGAGTTCACGAATGCGCCCAGGCGATCGGGCTGACGAATCTTCCCGGCATGCAACGCCGCAAAAACGCGGGTAAAGGTTTCCTGGCGGACATCGTCGATCGCTTGCGGGGAGCGCAGCCGCGAGCGCAACTTCAGTTGAATCAGCTCGCTGAAGTAGGCGACGAAATGTTCCTGCGTGCGAAAGTCACCTGAGCGAAGGCGTTCAACATACGGCTCGTCAAATGACTGGAGCTGCAACGGACGGGCCTCGCGGGAGCGGAGTGGCAGTAGTGTAGCACCTCGAGGGCTTTCGCAACGGAATAGTGGAGTGCGCGGGGTCGTCTTAAGTTCTGAAGACACAGAGACTTCGTCGCCGCGAGGGCGGAGGGCAAGAATCTTTGCAGGATGGCGGGGGATCTTCATAATTAGGTAGAGAAATAGCAAAAAAACCCCGAAGACTGCTGGAACCGCTTCCCCATTCGGTTCCAGCAATCTGAAGGACCCAAGCTTCCCCCCGGTCGCCAAGGGTCTTCCAAGTCGGGATTTCTTGATGAGTGTCGAGTGCTGCGTGAAGGCTCACTTTTCCACTCACCAAGGTAGTGACAGCGCTAGGAGATTCGTTTCAAAGGGCGGTGATTTTTTTGGGCGGACCTATGGGAGACGAAGACACGTTTCCGGGCCAGACAGAAACCAAGGTTCTGTTCTGTGGTCAGTTGGGCGGTTTGTTCGCAATTCGTAACGTGAAGCGATCTGCTGTGAAAGTACAGCAAATCTGGGGTAAGAATGGCATCAACTATGAGGGGGGTGAGTGGGTCTGGCCGACTGCCCGAACTGCAGTGGTAGTGGATATATCACGAAACCCGTCGACTTGAATGGAAAGTCGGAGGGCGTCGCGTTTATCCGCGTCAAATGCCCGGTTTGCGGGGGTACTGGCCTGACTCGCACCATCCCACCTACGACCGCCGGCTGACCGCACGGCCCGCGGTGCTTGCGAAAACGTACGGGTCCGGACTGTCGCTTCCCGTCCTGACGGTAGACAGTCCGGGCCTGACGTTGCTCGATGGTTTAAGGGTCTTCCCGGGGACGAATCAAACTAGGCAATACCTGCCGCTTTGATTTTGGTGCGTCCACTCGGTGCAGCTTCCACACGATTCCTGCCACCTTCTTTGGCTCGATAGAGAGCCTTATCCGCGGCCTCGAGGACTCCGTCTACGTGTGGATTCTGGTCGGAGCAGGTCGCAGCCCCGATGCTTACCGTCACGGACAAAACGTCTGATGAAGGTTTTGATTGCGCGAGTCGCCGGATCGCGTGCCCTTTTCGTCCCCGCGCCGATTTCCGCTCCTGACGCCGCTCTGCGCCCCGCTGGGTCTGCCGGCGCTCACCCTTACGCATGCGAAACTCTGCCGCTTCGACGGCGGCCCGCAACGATTCGAGGTGAGGCAGGATTTCAGCGATGAGTTTGCCGGGAAAGAGAATTGAGAACTCTTCTCCTCCACAACGGTAAGCCTGGCCGCCACCCGTCACGCCCGCCAGTTTCGCAGCGACCAGACGCAGGACCTGGTCACCGGTGTCGTGGCCATAGGTATCGTTGAAACGCTTGAAGTGATCAATGTCGACAACCGCGATGCAGTAAGGATCCTGCAACCGTTGAAGCGCGTCGTTGAAGGCGCGGCGCGAGGGAAGTCCGGTGAGTTCGTCGTGATAGGCGAGCAAATACGAGGTTTCGATAATCGAGGTTGCGAGAATGCAGGCCGCCGTCGCGGAATACACTGACGAAAGATGGGCAGTGTTCAAGAACCGCAGGGAAAGGAAGAACGCCGACAATCCCCAGAATTGAGCGCTGTCGGCAGGTTTTCGGGTGATGATCGCCTTGGTTAGAAGAAAGAGTCCGGCGATCGCGAATGAAAGTGTGACAAATCCCGGCAACTGGATCGCCTCGGCGAGGCGATGCGCGTGCATCAACGGCGGAGCCGATCCTTCCGCCGCGCGGTAAGCCACGGTTACGATCACAACCTGTACAAACAGCAACAGGCCCGGTGGCCCGAGGCTTGCGATCGCCAGTCCGCGCTCCTGCATTAAGACGATCAGAATGAAGTTGATGGGTACCAATACTGCGACGGCCATCAATGCAGTCCATTCGGGAGTGCCAGGGACCGCCGTTCTGGTTCCGTTGAGGGTGAGAACTTGTCCCGCGAAGAATAAGACAAGGAGAGCGACAAAAGTGCGACGCGAATGGAATCTCCAGGCCAGCAACATCCCGCCCAGGATGGCGCAGTAGTAAATGAAGTTCACCGCCGGCGGCGGCAGGGCGAGCCAGCCGGCATGGGTCGTGATCGCGACCCCACCCAGTAAAACACCGCCAGGGATCGTTACGGCCTTTAGTGTCTGCCGACTCCAGAATCGCACCGAGTACCCCCGCCCGTTAGTCCCTTGGATTATCCCCGTTCGGGGCAGGAGTTCGGGATTATCCGCGGAGGTTCACTTTGAAACTGTGGTTCATTCCGGTCTCTACATACCTTTGTGTGGCCGTGGTTTTGGCTGCAACTGAGCGGTTTCTAACTAGACTGAACAGTTCGATTAAGGATGGTTCACTCATATGCGAATTCTTATTGCAGAAGATGATGAAGCTCTTGCCAGATTTGTTCGTCAAGGACTGGAGAGCGAGCACTATGCGGTCGACGTCTGTGGTGACGGTGAGCAGGCGCGGGCCGCAGCCACGCAACTCGACTATGACCTTGTCGTACTCGACCTCAATATGCCAAAACTCGACGGCGTCAGCGTACTACGGCATCTGCGGCTGAAGAAGCCCAGCTTGCCGGTTCTGGTGCTCACCCAGCGCACAAAAGTAGAGGATCGCGTGCAAGCCCTCGATACCGGAGCGGACGACTATGTCCCCAAGCAACTTTCGCGCGCTTCGCTCGACATCTTCCACATTCGCGAGGATCTCATTGGAAAGATTCGCGCCGCGGCTGCATCTCGGCGATTACGGGCACAAAGTTCTCCCGTTCGCAAGCCGCCGCAAATGTCCCATTCGGGATGGGATGTTGCGATGGCGGAAATGCCTCCGGCCATTGTCGCCATGGGGAGTTCGACTGGCGGGCCAAAAGCTCTTCAGGAAATACTTCCCCGATTTCCACGGGACCTCCCCGTTCCGATCCTGATCGTACAACACATGCCCCCAGGGTTTACCGCCGCGTTTGCTCAACGGCTGGATAATCTCTGCGCCCTCACTGTGCGAGAAGCTGCGCATCGCGAAGCGATCGCACCCGGAGTTGTCTACATCGCTCCTGCTGGTAGACATATGAAGCTCGATCAACAACACGGGTCACGTCTGACGATCTGCCTCGACGATCAGCCGGCCGATTCTCTCCACGTGCCGTCGGTCGACATCATGATGAAGTCTGTCGCTGCGAGATATAGAAATCTCGCTGTCGGCGTGATCCTCACAGGAATGGGATCGGACGGCGCCGAAGGGATGAGAGCCATTCACCGTTGGGGAGGGTTGACCATCGGCCAGGACGAGACAACTTCTATCGTCTATGGCATGCCAAAGGCGTGTGCCGAACTCGGTGTGCTTAGCCGAATCGTGCCACTGCCCGAAATTCCTGCTCACATTCTGCAGGCTGTGCATTACCGCAAGCGCGCCTAGGCAGGAGTCCGTTGGAGAATTCTGGACCATCGTGTTCCAGCACCTGCGCAACCTTATCCAGCAGCGTCGCACCCGAGAATGGCTTGGCAAGGCAATCCACTCCCCATCTCCCGCTCATCTGTTCGGGATATCCCGTCGCAAACAAGATCTTGAGTGACGGGCGACTCTGCTTCAACCTCCCGGCCAAGACTCGTCCGTCGTCCCCTGGGAGAACGATATCGGTGAGCAAAAGCGCAGTCTCTTCCTCATATGCGAGGAAGACGTTCTCTGCCTCGGCGGCATTGGCTGCGCTGAGAACCGTGTATCCCGCCGACCGCAAGATTTCGCATGTGACTACTCGTACAAACGCTTCGTCTTCAACCACTAGGATTGTTTCCGGCTTAGTGCTCTCGGCGTTCATTGCAATTCCCTCACAAGTCAAAGCAAGCACGCGTAGTGCCATCGATGGGAACAACTTGCTCGCGAAGAGAGAACGCAAAACCTATTACTTAGGTGGTGGTCCGTCGATCTCGTGGCGTTTCTTGATTTGTAAGGTGTCGTTTTGGGAATTTGTGGATCAAGCCGCGCACCCATTTGGAACGGATACGGACCCCGGCACTATTTCGACGCAGCCAGGATTGTTTCATTGGGATCGAGCAGAATCTTGCGGGTTCCGGCCGGCGCCGACAGGTGAAATGACGTCTCCTCCCCATCGGCGAACACTCGCCCAAGCAGAACGGGCTGTTTCCCCAGAAGCACTCCATAGACGGGAACGGATGTGACCAGG
>Ga0075030_100001748_pt1 | contig 19603 bp, 17 predicted proteins | sample LitLauG_LLR_2012_FD_71393 | JGI IMG/M metagenome (GOLD analysis project Ga0075030, IMG submission 71393) | Freshwater sediment microbial communities from Pennsylvania, USA - Little Laurel Run_MetaG_LLR_2012 | ecosystem: Environmental > Aquatic > Freshwater > Creek > Sediment | place: USA...
GGCGGCGCCGACGTGATCCTGATTCCCGAGCGTCCCTTCGATGTGGACAAGGTCGCGGAATCTCTCCGCCAGCGGCATGAGCGGGGCCGTTACTTTTCGATCGTCGTGGTCGCCGAGGGAGCCAAGTTTGCCGAGGCCGGCAGCGGCGCTCCCATCGTGCAGGACATGGGCAAAGATGAGTTCGGCCACGCCAAGCTGGGGGGTATCGCAAATATTCTTGCCCGCGAAATCGAGAAGCGCACGGGTTTTGAAACGCGGGCGGTGGTGCTGGGGCACATTCAGCGCGGCGGTTCACCCAGTGCCTTCGATCGCGTTCTGGCAACGCGCTACGGACTGGGCGCGATCGACATGGCGCATCGCGGGGAGTTTGGTTGCATGGCCGCTCTGCGGTCCAACAAGATTGTTTCCATCCCGCTCAAAGAGGCCATCTCGCGCAACCGCACCGTGGACCAGGAAATGATTCAGATCGTAGATGGGCTGTTTGAAGAGACTGGCGCCAAGGAAGCAGCAAGCAAATAGCAGGTTCGGAACCGGGGGCGAACGCGCTCTTCGCGCGAACCTCCATGTTCCCTGCCCGCACATCTTTTCTGCTGCGAACCCCGCAACGAACTTCTTCGAGGTTCGCAGAGAATGACGGTAGTGGGCCACCGCACCTTTTTCTCGATCGCCCTGCTCGTGCCGAGGGCCGTCCGGGACTGGTGTTCACCACCATGCTCAACCTCTACGTTCGGCTCGCGCCCAACCTGCTCACCCTCATAGAACTCCTCGTGGTGATCGCCGCGGCGGTGTTGGTCTTCTGGTCGCAGCGGCGCAAGGCGAGCGTTCCCCGCTCCGGCGGTCCACGCTCCATTGAGCGTGCACTGGGGAGGCTAGCGCGACGGCGAAGCCTGGCGGTATTCACCGTGGGCGCAGGGGTGATCGCCGTCCGGCTCGCGCTCATACCGGCCCTCGGGGTGCCGGAGCCGAGATTCCACGACGAATTCAGCCTGCTGCTGGCCGCCGACACGTTCGCCCACGGCAAGCTGACCAATCCGACCCATCCGATGTGGATTCACTTTGAGAGTTTCCACATCATCGAGCAGCCCACCTACGCCTCCATGTACCCGCCGGGGCAAGGACTGGTGCTGGCACTCGGCCAGGTGCTGGGGCATCCGTGGATCGGACAACTGCTGGCTGGCGGCGCAATGTGTTCCGCGCTGTGCTGGATGCTGCAGGGGTGGGTCCCGCCCGGGTGGGCATTGCTGGGAGCGCTTTTGGCCGGGTTGCGGTTGGGCGTAATGAGTTACTGGATGAACAGCTATTTCCCCGGCCCTCTGACAACCCTGGGAGGCGCGTTGGTTTTGGGAGCCCTGCCGCGAATCCGGCGGCACGCGCGGCTCCGCGATTCTGTCTCCATGGGAGTGGGTTTAGCGATACTGGCCAATACACGGCCCTACGAGGGGTTGGTTTTCAGCCTTCCCTTGGCGCTGCTGATGCTGCACTGGATCGTCCGGCAGAAGAGGTTTCCGGTCGCGGTCGTTCTCAGACGCGTGGTCTTGCCCCTGGGAATAGTATTGCTCGCAACCGGGATCGCCATGGGCTACTACTTCTGGCGAGTAACGGGCGATCCGTTCCTGATGCCATATCAGGTCAACCGGCGAACCTATGCGGTAGCGCCCTATTTCATCTGGCAGCAGCCGCGGCCCGAGCCCGCTTATCGGCATCAAGTCATGCGGGAGTTCTACCTGGGATTCGAAGATCGCGATTTTGAAGCCGGGCGTAGCCTGTGGGGACTCTGCCAGCGACTGCTCTACAAAGCGAGAGTCCTATGGACCTTTTATGCCGGGCCTATCTTCACGGTCCCGCTGTTGGCTTTGCCATGCATGGTCTGCGACCGCAGGATGAGAATCCCCCTGCTCGTGGCGGCGGTGATGCTTGTGGGCATCGTGCTTGAGGTCTGGACGGGAGCGCACTATGTGGCACCCGCCGCCGGCCTATTCTTTCTCGTTCTCGTCCAGGGCATGAGGCACCTGGCGTTATGGCGTTGGGGCGGCGGGCGGCCGGTGGGGGCGGCATTGGTCCGCGGCCTGCCGCTGCTTTGCGTGGGAATGATCGTATTGCGAGTGAGTACGGTGGTGGCTGGAACCCACATCGAACCCATTTGGCCGCGCGGCAACCTGCAACGAGCGGCTTTTCTGAAAAAACTTGATGCCATGCCGGGGCGACATCTGGTGATCGTGCACTATGCGCCGGATCATGGACCCCATAACGAGTGGGTCTACAACCGAGCCGACATCGACGGCGCGCAGGTCGTCTGGGCGCGCGATATGGGGGAAGAACAGAATCGCGAACTGCTCGAGTACTTCAACGGAAGGCGGGTCTGGACCCTGTATCCCGACGCCCCCCAACCGGAATTAGAAAGCTACGCTGCGAGTGATTGAAAGCGGGTTCGGCGCAGATGAATGAGACCGTTAACGAAAGGCTTCGCCTCTCGCCCGGCGCGAATCTCGCTGGGTGGCTGACGGCGAAGCGCCTGCGCGCGCACGCTTTGATTCTGGGGCTGTGTTTGTGGTCGTTATACGTGTGGAATCTATCCACTCCCGGTCTCCTCGACCGCGGGGGCAACATCAAGGGAACAGACTTTCTGCACTTCTACACGCTCGGTTCCTTGGCAGCCGCGCATCGCGGGGCCGATCTGTACGACATGAATGCGGCGGCAGCTTTGTCGGCCGAGCGCGTACCGCAGGCTGCTGGCAAACGCTATTTGCCCCTGTACCCTCCACAGGTTTCCATCCTGTTCGCGCCTTTGGCGCAGATCTCCTACGGCTGGGCACTGGCGATCTGGTGGTGCTGCTGTGCGCTTCTTTATGGCGCCTGTGGTTACGCGATCTGGCGTGCTTGTCCCGCCTTGCAAGGTCAGGGAGCGACCGCCTTTCTGCTGGCGATTGCCTTCCCGGCGTTCTTTCACCTCATTGCCTGGGGCCAAACCTCGGCTCTGGCTCTAGTCTGTTTCACGCTTTTGTTTTTTTCCCTGCGTGCCAAGCGTGAGGTGTGGGCCGGCGTCGCCGTGGGATTGCTGATCTACAAACCCCAACTCGGCCTGGCGGCAGCGGTTGTATTCCTCTCGCTCGGGGCCTGGAAGACGGTGGCCGCTGCCATCGTTTCAGCCTTGGCGCAAGTTTCAGTCGGGGTCGTTTATTACGGGTGGGGTCCGCTGCGCCACTGGATCGTGGCCCTTCACACGGTGCGCGCACAGTGGGGTTGGCTGGAGCCCAGGCCCTATCAGACTCACTCGCTCCGGACTTTCTGGGTCATGCTCTTCCCCTGGAGCACCCTGGCGTTCGGGTTGTACGGAATCAGCGCGGCACTGGTGCTGGGGATGACGATCGCCGTGTGGAGGCAGGGGCCGTCGGCGCCGCTGCCCTTGCGCTATTGTTGCCTGCTCCTGGCCACGGTGCTGGTGTCGCCGCACCTCACCGTCTACGATCTGGTGATTCTCACTCCCGCCTTCCTCGTTGCCGCGGACTGGCTAGTCGGGCAACCAGCGCGCTCTTCGGTGCGGAATCTCGGCCCTCTCCTCTACCTCGTCTACCTGCTTCCCCTGCTCAGCCCGGTCACCGCGCGGACGCACCTACAGCTTTCGGTGATCGCCATGACGGCCTGCGTCTATGTAGTGTGGAGGGCGAACTCTCACCCGGGCGCACGGGCTGGGATCAACGCTGTCTAGTCGCTGATCGGGCGCGGATTACGACCGGCCGAACAGGAAACGAAGCGCCTCGGGGAACCGGCGTGCCCAGGCGGATTCGTGATGGTTCGCGCCCTCTTCGACCACGACCTGGAGCCGCTTCCCGTCCAGGCCCGCCCGCCCGAAAATGCCCGCAAGTTCCCGCACATCGTCGACGACGCTACGATCGCGGTCCGGTCTGCCGGCTTCGGCAGTTCCGGTGGCCAGATGAATCCGCTCGGGCCAGCGGCTTACCTGCCGGCTGTCGCGGATGATTTGCCGGTTCGACGCCCACAAGGAAGGGCTTTCGAGCAGCAACCGCCCGATCAGGTCAGGTTGCGCGATCGCCGTGTACAAAGCGATGAGCGCACCCAGCGACGATCCCCCCAGGCCCGTGTTTTCGGCCCCGCCAGCCACACGATAATTGCGGGCCACAAAGGGGATGATCTCTTTAACCAGGAAGCTGGGGTAGCGGCTTCCCAGCGCCCGCACCATCATGGGATGGAGCGAACGGTGGGGCATGTATTCGCGGATGCGCGCCCTCCCCGTGTTGTCGATGCCCACCATGATCATCGGCGGCACCACGCCCTCTCGAATCAGGCGATCGGCGGTTTCGTCGACCTGCCATTCCACACCAGTGAACGAGATCGCCGCTTCGAACAGGTTCTGGCCGTCGTTGAGGTAGAGCACCGGGTAGCGCCGGCCGCTGTTCGCGGGGTCGTCATATCCCGGAGGCAGCCACACGCGCAGATAGCGGGTGTTGTGGAAAATGCGGCTGCGGAACTGGTGCAGACGCAAGTCTCCTGTAGCCGACTCGGCGCGGATGAAAGTCGCGCTTCGGCGGGACCCCTGGTTCTCAGTTTTCCGGATTTCGGCCATCAGGACAAGCGCACTCTGAGGATACAACGGCCGGCTCGATTCACGAGTTCGCACTCCGCAGCTTCACAGCGACCGCAAGCAACGCGATCAGAAAGATCAGGATTTGCGAGGTCACGCAGAGAATGCACCAGGTTTCGAGCACGTAACCTTCGACGTAGGTCAGGTACAAGGCAAAGCCGAATCCGGCAATCGCCGCGCCCAGCAGGCGATTCGGCGACTTCGGGCGCAGTTTCCAGAGAGTCGACAGCCAAAACAGTGCCGCGTAGCCGGCCACACCGATTCCGGCAACCGGGATCCCCAAAATGGTCGAGTATTCGCTCCGGTTCACAATATCGCAATTGAGTTTCTGGTTGAAGTCACAGAAGGAGGTAGCGGACTTTGCATAATGACGCTGCAGCGAGATCGCAGAAACAACGATTCCCGCCAGCGACAAAATCGCAATCAGAGCCAACAGAATTCGATTCGGCGCTTGGGTCAACCCGCCGTCTGAAGCCCGAATTTCGGTCACGGGAGGCTGCACCCCGTCTTATCGCCCAACGCGTCCAGCGACAAAACTCCTTCCTTGGGCGATTCCATGCCAAATTGCCAGCTGGGAAACATTTTGACGCCGGCGATCTTGCACTCCGCTGCCTCTACCGTAGAACCTTTGACGGCGCACTCCACGTAAGGAACGTAGTGAAAGGAGGCGCCGAACAGCTGCTTCTGTTCAATGCAGTGCGGGCACCAGTAAAGACCGTACATTTTGGCCTGTTTCGCGGCGAGGCATTTCGCGAAATCATCGTACTTGTGATTTTCGTGGTACCAAACGGCGAAAACCGCTGCCCCGACGGCAAGCAGGATGCCTCCCCGGACGAGATACTTCTTCGCCTTGCCGGCCAGCATCCCGCCCGGCTCCTGCTGACGTTTTCTTCGTTCTTCAGACATGACTCAATTTTTATATCACGACGCCTAGGCGACCACGATCAGCGCCGAGGGCAACACGTCGAGTTCCTGGCAGCGCAGGGTCAACACTTCCCCGTCGACCATTACATCCACCGGGGCATCGAGATTAAACTCAACCCGCCGCGTTGCGTGGCGTTCGGCCAGCGGATGCTGGATGTGAGTTCCGTCGTAGAGCGTGGGCAGATTGCGGATCAGGCCCAGCCGTCCGATGGGCCCCCAGCGCACGTATTCGACCAGGCCGTCGTCGATCTCGGCCTTGGGTGCGATCATCATGGTGCCGCCGGTGAATTTGCTGTTATTGAAAGTGAGAAACAGGCAGCGGCGGCTGTCAAACCCGGTTGAATCTTCCATTCGCACCGGGAACGGTCGGCGATTGAAGCGCGCCAGGGTGAGAAAGATCGAGGTGAGGTAACCGAACTCTCCCCAGGCACTAAACCGCCGGGCGCGAAGGGTTGCCACGTCGGCCGAGAAGCCCATGCTCAACAGATTGATGTAATGCAGCACTCCGGCGCCGTGGCGAAGGCGAATGACGTCACAGGGGCGAGTCCGGTGCGCGAGCAACGATTCGATCGCGTACTCGACGCCCCGATCGCTGAAATCCTTCAAAAAGGAATTCCCCGTCCCCAGCGGAAGAAAGCCTAATGTGGGAACTTCCCCCTGCTGCGTCAGAGGATAGAGACCGTTCACCACCTCGAACGAAGTGCCGTCGCCGCCGACTGCGATGAAGTGCCGGATGCCGCGCTGGTAGGCCTGTCGCGCCAGATCCCTGCCCTCGCCCGGGGCCTGCGTCTCCGCCACTTCGACCGAAAGGCCTCCGGCCCGCAGGCGGTCCAGTGCCGGGCCCAGCAGCTTACGGCTGCGCCCGCCTCCTGCCGCCGGATTGACAACCGCGAAATAGTTCAGCCCCAAGAATCTGAATCCGCTCTCAAGTGAATTTCTTCCCGGCTGTGAACCACCGGTGCACCTGGCAACTGCGGGTGGGTTACAGCCCCACCACCCCACTTCGTTCCATCGATTTGCCGATCTCCTCAGCCATAACCTGCCGCTTGATCTTCATCGAAGCGGTGCGCGGGAAATCTTGCTCCCAGACGAGGTATCCGCCCACGCGTTTGAAATCGGGCAGCCGCCGGTTGCGCGCCCCGATGTCGTCCAGCAGGCTGCCGTCGAATTGCTGATTCTGTTCGAGCCGCAGCACCAGCACCAGAACCTCCCGGCCCGGTTCTTTCGCCGGCCAGATATAGTTCGCAGCAAAGACGCAATATTCCTTCACGGGCAGGCCGTCAAACACGGTCTCGACGTCTTCCGGGTAGATGTTCTTCCCGCCTTCGGTCACGATCATGTTCTTCTTGCGCCCGAACAGCTGCAAGTGTCCGCGCCCGTCGAAGCGCCCCAGATCGCCGGTCAGAAGCCACCCATCGACGATGGTCTCCAGCGTGAGTTCGGGATCATCCAAGTAATGCGACATGATGGTCTTGCTGTGGGCCGCAACTTCGCCAATGCCGTCAGCGTCCGGGTTGAGGATGCGAAGCTCCACCCCGGGAAGGGGCTTGCCCACGGTGTCGGCGCGGAACGGCTTGAGATCGTTCACCGTCAAAACCGTACCCGCCTCGGTCAACCCGTAACCATTCACCACCGGGATGCCCAGCTCGTAAAAAAACTGCATGGTCGAGGGCTCCATGAATGCCCCGCCGGTAATGAGCGCGATCAATTCGCCTCCAAACGCGCGGTGCACCCCGGGCAGCAGCATGCGGCTGAGCTTGACGTTCGGCCGGCGGCGGGTGAGCAATTTGTTGGTCGCAATCAGGGAATTCAGGATGGCGCGCTTCCAGGAAGGAAGTTCGTCGAAGTTCGCCCGCATCCCCCGCTCCAGATTCTTCACGATCATCGGAACCAGCGCGACGTAGGTGATGCGATAGCGCACGAACGCGTCCCGCACGAACTCCGGGCGCAAGGTCCGCAGGTGAACCACGCACGCTCCACACACAAAAGGACCGATAAAGCCGACCATGAAATCGATGGCATGATTGGTGGGCAGAATGCTCAGATACCGCACTCCGGGCCAGAAGGGATACCACGCGGTGAGCGCCCGGCACTGCTCCAGATAATTTTCATGGGTGAGCACGCAGCCTTTGGGCCGTCCGCCGGTTCCGGAGGAGTAGACGATGCAGGCGACATCCTCGCGCTGGCGCATCACGAAATCGGGAGCGCCTTTGCGCTTGAAGTCTTCCCAGCGGAAGGCTCCCGCCAGATCTGAACCGAGCGGTGATTCGGTGACCAGCACGATCTTGGTCGCGATCTTGGGGAACTCCGGCGACTGCATGATCGCGCGCCACAGGTGATACTCGACCACCAGCACCTTCGACCTGGAGTGCGCCAGCAATTGCAGGTGCTCGGCGGCGCTGAGTTTGTAGTCGAGTGGCACCACGACTCCGCCACAATAGAAGATGGCATAGGCCGAGATCAGCCACTTCGACTGGTTGGTCATGATGACGGCGGCGCGATCGCCAGGGTCGAAATCGGCGTCCTCAAGCGCGCGAGCCAGCGGCAGCGCCATCTCCTTGAAGTCGGAGTACATCAGGCGCACCCGTTCGCGATCGCGATCGGCCTCGATGAGGCAGACTTCTGAGGCAAAGCGCTCCACAGAGTCGCGCAATGCGGCCCCGAGACAGGTGTATTGGCGGAGATCTAGCATAGAGAAACTGGTGATTTTAGATTGCTGATTGCCGGGTCAGCAATGGCCGACCCGTGTGCCGGACCATGCCCACAAAATCGGTTCAGAAATCAGCCATCCCCATTGGAGACTCACAGTCGGGCCTGGATCTTCCCCGCCAGGGTGCGAAAGTCAGTGACGCCCTGCAGTTCGTAGTCCGGCAATTCGATATGAAAGTGATTTTCCAGTTTGGTCAGCAGGTCCAACGCCTGCAGGCTGTCGATGCCCAGCGTCTTGAAGAAATCGCCGTCCGGAGAAAGCTTTTCGCGCGGAACTTTGAAGTGCGCGGCGGCGAGAGCGAGAATTTCGTCCAGCGTCTTTTCTGCAGTTTCCATAGGTTGTCATTCTAATGCACCACGGCACGGGCAGCCCGCTAAGGAAGATAGGGCTGGGGGTCGGTGCTCTCCACGAACTTCTTCAAGCCTGCCTCAACGGCTGGCCGGGAGAATAGCTCACAGAAAAGGTCGATCTCTCTCTGCAACTCCTCGTAGGGAATCGGCTTGATAAACTTCTTGGCCGCAATCGCGGTGCTGCGATCAAATTTCCCCAGCTGCGCGGCGGTTGCCCGGGCCGCCCGCAACCCCTCGCCTTCGGCGACAACCTGGCTGACTAGCCCGGCTTGCTGCGCCTTGGTGGCGTTGAAGCTTCGTCCGGTCAGGAGCAGATCGCGCACGATCGCATTCCCCAGATCGCGCTTCAGGCGCGGGATTCCACCAAATCCGGGAACCAGGCCCAGCCTCAGTTCCGGAAAGCAGAAACGTGCCAGCTTGTCCGCGACGATCAAATCGCAGACCAAAGCGAGTTCGAATCCGCCACCGAAGGTCACGCCGTGCACCGCCGCGATGGTGGTCAACCGGGCGGCGTCGATGCGGTTGAGCACCCGGTGGATGCGCTCCAGAAAATCGCGCACCCCCGCTCTTGCCAGCGATTTCTCCATATCCTGCGAACGCCGATAAAGCTCGCGCAGATCGGCACCCGCGCAGAAGCCCGGTTTCATTTCGCTGTGCACGATCAGGGCATGCGCGTGTTTCTCCAGGCCGTCCAGAGCCGCGGCAAACTTCTCCAACTCGGCCAGCGACAGCGATCCGATCTCGTTGCACGGTTCCCGATGGAGCGCCAGTTCAACAACGCCACCGGTCACCTTCCAGGACAACGCCTGTCCGCTGAAGGATTCCATGTAGCCTTTCGCAATAGGGTTAGACCGCCCGCTTCACCTGGTACATCTGGTCAATCTCGCTTTTCATCTGCGCCGAGATCAAGTTGCGCCGGAACTTGCCATTGGCCGTCAGCATCCCGTTCTCGATCGAGAACGGCTCCGGACGCAGGCAGAAAGCCCGGACCTGCTTGTAGTGCGGCAAATGCGGATTTACAGCATCGAGTCCCGCCTGAATCTGACGCTCCGTCACGCTTCCCGTGACTATAGCGGAAAGATATCCTCTGCCGTTGCCCACCACCACCACTTGCGGTGCGCCCGGCAGATGGCGGGCGAGCTCTTCTTCAACGCCTTCCGGTGCAATTTTGTGACCGGAGCCGAGGACAATCAGGTTCTTGATTCGTCCCACGATACGCCAGTTCCCTGCCTGGTCGAACTGGCCCTGATCGCCGGTGTGAAACCAGCCCTCGAGGAGAACTTCCGCGGTTTGCTGGGCGCGGTTCCAGTAGCCGGGAAAGACGTTTGGTCCGCGCACGACGATTTCGTCATTCTCTCCCAGCTTCATTTCGATGCCCGGGACCGCCGGTCCAACCCATCCGGGAATCGGATTCGCCGGATCATCCATGGTGCAGATCCCGGTTGTTTCGGTCAGCCCGTACACCTGCAAGACCGGGATCCCCAGCATGCGGAAGTACTCCTGGGTCTCGGGGACCAGCGGGGCGGAACCGCAGATCAGAGCTCGCAAGTTGGCGCCCACCATTTTCTGCCGAATCGCGGGAAACACCAGGGTGGTTGCCAGCCACAGCCAAAGAGCGTCGGCCGCTGGCCGGCGCTTTTCCTTCCGCCGAATCCATGCCTGCCGGGCGCGCGCGTACAGCGCTTGCGCCGCTCCGCCCTTTTTCGCAATCTGCTCATCGACGGCACGGCGCATCCGCTCCAAGAGCTGCGGCACATTCAAAAAATAATGCGGTGCCACCGCCGGCAGGTCATTCGCAATCTTGGTCAAATCCGTATTCAGGGTCACCCGGCTGCCGCGCTTCATGAACGTCAGCACCGCGATCCAGGACGCGCAAAAACTGAAAGGAAGGTAGTGAAAAATTCGGTCCTGGCCGGACCGCCCTGCCATTAACCGGTCAAGCCGCGCGGAAGTGCAACCCAGCATGAAACCGACATTGGCCGCGGTGAGCACAACGCCCTTTGCCTCGCCCGACGTGCCCGAGGTGTAGATGATCGTGACCGGATCGAGGTCGCGCACTTGCGGACGGTCGAGTTGCACGCCTTCCGCCCCGGCAAAGATCTCGTCGAACAGGTAGTGGAGTGGGGCCTCGGTCCAGACTCTCTGAATCCCCTCGCGCAGAGCCGCGTCGCCGCAGCAAACCAGCGCCGGCGCGCTGTCTTTCATCATCGCCACCAGTTCCGACGGAGCTTGCCGGGAGTAGAGGGGAACCACGATCAGGCCTTCGGCCATGGCGGCCAGGTCCATGGCGATCCAGCGAATGCTGTTGGCCGCCAGCAACCCGCAGCGCTCGCGTTTCTTGAGTCCTTTGGAGGCGAGAAAAGTCCGTGCCTGGCGGACCATTTCGAGCAGCTCGTTGCCGCTCACCGCCGTGACCTCGCCGTCGCGCAGCTCCTGCAAGACGGTCGCCGCTCCAGACGACTTCAGTTGCTCGAATATTTCCCCGACAAAGGGCATACAGTGATTGAGTGGGTCAGGCCCGCGCGATTCGAATAGCCTTCAGTTATACCCCGCCACCAACTGCCGAAGCGAGTCATGCAGGGGGGGCAGGTAGTTGTCCCAGCTCCATTCCCCCTGGCGTGTGGGAAATTCCGGATAACGCCGCTGGACTTCCTCCTCGAAGAAAACTCCCATGCGCGCCATGACTTTCAGATTCTTGACCACCGTCCGCGCGATGCCGTCGGCGATGCGTTCGCCCTGTGTGGCCAGCGTCTCCAGCGCCTTCAGGAGCCTGGACTCCAGGTCGGGATCATCCACGGTCATCAGCAACTCCTGATGTCCACGCTCCCGCATCAAGTTGCGGATCCGCTCATCCATCGTGATCCCGGCCGAAGGCACCAGGGCGGGCATGGAGGTCACAATCCCGTGGTAGCGCGACGAGGCCATCATGTGGCAGGCCCGTAGAATGCTGACCAGTTCGTACATGTTGTACTGGTCGGAGGTTAGGACCGGGACGCCGCCGAGTTTCTCGGAGATGCGGTTGGCCGGGCGAGCATCCAGTCGTTCGGTCGCAGCCAGGATCACGAATAGGGACCGCTGCTTGCGAAATGCGTCCACCGCGTTGGCGATCGAGGTCAGGTAGTGCTGGTAGGCGCGATCCGCCGCCGGGCCGGAATTATGAAAATAGACGGTCCGGTAGTGACTGTCTTTGTATGCGCCGGTCACGCTGTGCAACGCGTACTTCGCCACCGACGCCTTGACTGGCCACTCGAACGGGTTGATGGGGCACACGACCAGCACAGGTTTTCGCCCGTCCCAGCCGACCTGCCGCAACACTCTTTGTCCGTACTCAGCCGGGCGGGGCTCAAACGTCCAGGCGGTGTCGGTGCCGAGTTCAGTGGGCACTCCCAGATCACGCAAGATGGTGCGCGATTCTTCATTGCGCGTGATCACCAGCGAGTGCTTGCAGTAGCGGCCGCACATGCGTGCCACCAGCGGATCCATGTGGCCGGCCTCGGCCCCATATCCCACCGACAGCTTGTTCTGCACGGCGGCGATGCCCAGTGAACCGATCATCATCGTGGTCAGCGCGTTGGCGAACTTGCTCTTGAACATGGAACCTTCGCACGCGACCACACCATGATGTCTGGGTACTTCGTTCTTCAGGAACGGCGGGAAAATATCCGGCAGATGGACCTGCCGGGTACCGTCGAAATAACCTTTGGAGAAGTCGAAGTTCTGGCTCATCACGCTGAACTCAACCCGCTCGGCGCCCAGAATGTGGCGGATCTGCCGCAACATTTCTTCGACGCGGACGTCCGATCCCATGTTGCGGGTGCCGTTGTAGCCGGCAAACAGCAGCTTCAATTTTTCCCCGGGCTGCCAGGGCTTGCCCGAGCCCAACATCCATCCCAGGCGGGCACGCTCAATGTTGGTGCTGACCCAGGCTTCCAGAATTGCATCCATCATGCGGCAGAACCTCCTGCAGCCGCGGGCCAAGGCTGGTACTTGAACTGGAAATTGTTGTCGCGGCTGAACTTCAGCAACGGAAAGCTGTACTGCGAAAACGGCACCGGCTTGCGGCCCAACTCGCTGGTCACGCGGGTATTGTCGAACACCGTGTTCCAGACCAGATACGGCAAAAAGACTTTCATCAACGAGGCACCGTGGCCGAGCGTGCCCTTGCGGTTCGAGAGCAGGTTCACAGAACTGGCAAACGGCTTCTCGGTGAAGGGCAGGAATACCGGCCCTCGCTTTTGTTGCGCCGCCGCCAGTGCCCGCGTAATTTGACGGAAGGTCAGCGACGCCACACCGGAAGACAGGTGATAGGTATCGAACTGTGGCTGATCTTTCTGGTGCAGGTCCGCAATCGCGCTGGCCACAAAATCGACGTTGACGATGTCAATCTTGTCCGTAGGACGAAACGGCAGCACCGGCAGACCCGCCAGAAACACAAACGCTTTCACCATGTCGAACTGAGTAGTGGCCGCGTGGCGGCTGTCGCCCAGCACGATGCTCGGCCGGAACACCGTCTTGGGAGTATCGGGAAGGAGCATGCGAGTCATATGCTCGCAGAATTTCTTGGTGCGGGCGTAAGGATCGTAGTCCGATCGATCCCACTCGATTGACCGATCCTCGGTCACCAATTCGTCCTGGCGTTTCCCGGCCACCGCGACGGTACTCACTTCGCTGAAGCGCCGCAGGCCGTGATAGTGCTCCGCGTGGCGGGCCACGGTAAGCACTTCGAGTGTGCCCCGCAGGTTCACGTTCAGGCAACTTTTCTCCGACTTCCGGTTCAGCGACGCCGCGCAGTGAATCACGGAGTCGGTGGTGTGCACCAGCCGGTCATAGTCATCGCGGCCGAGTCCAAAACCGGGAGCGGTCAGATCTCCGCAGAACACCCGCACCTTGGTCTGCAGGAGTTCGTAGAACCGCGAAAAATCCAGGTGCAACTGCAAGGCGCGCCACAGCCGCAATTGCGCGTCTTGCGGGTCCCGTGCCCGCACCAGCAGGTTCAGCGCGGCGCCGTGCCCATCCAGCAGGTTTGCGGCGACGTGCGCGCCGATGTATCCGGTCGACCCGGTCAGGAATATCGCCACGTTGCTCCGTCAGTCCCGGTCTTCACCACATCTCCGCTCGCGGGGGAAATTTGCAGCGTGCGGGGAGGCCGCGCCTCCAGCGGGCGGCCTTCGATCAAAGGATAGGTCCAGCGGCGCAGCGCGGGAATATGGATGTTGATCCAGTACTCCCACCAATCGAGCGACCGGGTGTCGTAGGCGAATTCCTCATGCTCCTCCCGCACCAGGGCGTGGGCCAGCTTCTCGATATTTTCCGCCACGAAATCGTGCTCGTTCAGCAGGATGAACGGTTCAAACAGTTCAATCAACTTTTCCACGCGCTCCAGGTTGCGCTCCGTTCTCACCAGCGGCGCTTTCTTCAACGGCAGCGGCGACATGATGCGCTGAATGGACTTCACAATCGCCTTCTGGGCCGGGGCGGACATGCGATTGTAACGAGTCTTCGAGACCGAGATGGCGTCAAAACGCAGTCGCAGCCAGGATTCCAGCCCTTCCTGCGCCCGGTAATGCTTGCGGTGAGCCAGCGAGGTCAGTTCGATCGACCGGCCCATGTCGCACGGATTGGTCACCGAAGTCGCCAGTTGATACATCGGGTCATGCCGCCGTTCCATGACCGCGGCGGCAATCAAGGTCATGCCTGCGCAGACCGAGTCGACCGGAATGATGTCCAGTCGCTTGCTCTCTTTCGAAGGCAACTGGCGAAAATATGTACCCAGCAGATACGACAGGGACGCCGAGGTGTTGATGCCCTCGTTCCACCCCAGAAAAGGTTTGGCGACCGAGGTTTCGACAATCGCCGGACGCACCACCGCAATCGGCAATCCAGTTCCACGCTTCGCGATCAGCGATTCGGCCAGGCTCTTGGTGAGGGTGTAGGTGTTCGGCCAACCCAGTTCCTTGGCGCGGCGGGTCCCCGCTTCGGTGAGATAAGTCTTCAACCAGCGCACACGGTTCTTGCGGATCTGGTTCTCCAGCGCTGTTCCACGCAGATCCTTCGCCGCATGCTCCTTCGCCCGGGCTTGCATTTGCAGACCAGAGGTGACTTCTTCGCTCTCCGACTGCTCTTCGGCCCGCTTGATCAGTTGGTGCAGCGCTTGCCATTCCTTTTCGGCGTCGAAGGCAGAGATCCCGCGCGGGTTGTAGTTCGGAGTCAGCTTCTCGCTCACCCGCCCGTCCTGCTCGCCGGCGACGTAGCAGGTCGACAGGTGTACCAGCCCGGCATGATCAGTTCCTCGCGTGAACTCCAGAACGTTCACCGCCGCGTCGGTGTTGGTGACCAGCGCATCGCGCAGGTCAGGATTAAAATCAGTCAGGCCCGAACTGTTAATGATCAGGTCGAGATCTCGCTGCAAACGAGCTGCAATATCGCCACTTAGACCGAGGCCAGGTTGAGTAACATCCCCTTCTACAACCTCGATTCTCTCGCTCAAGAACTGAGGAAGCTGCGAGCCCCAGCGCTCAAAAAGCGGATCAAATACGGGAGAATCCTCCACCATCTTCTCGAACCGGCGCTCGGCCGGATTCGATTTCTGGCGGCGAATCAGAAGATAGATTCGCGCCACCCCGGGCAAATCCAGCAGGGTATTCGCCAGCCAGACTTTGCCGATAAAACCCGTGACGCCGATCAGCAGAACGTGTTTCCCGGCAAACGCCCTCCGAACCGACAGTCCCTGAGCCTGCCTCTGACCCCCAAAATGGACCACCGGCCGAGCTGCCAGCGCCGGCTTCCGTGCGGCTGAAATCACCGCTGCCCGCAGACGGTCCAGCGAGATGGCCAAATGGCGGGCCAGCGTTTTGGGAGCCCGGCGGCCATCCGGCATGTTCTCCCGCAACAGGGCAAACGCGCCCCGCGGGCGGACTACTGGATCGAGCAACCTCCCGGTCGCGGTTCCGTCGCGAAACTCCAGCCGGTTCGCGACAATATGCTTGACCCCTAGATGCTGCGCCAGCGGGCGCATGACATGTTCCAGCGCCTGGCTCACCAGAACGACGTCGGCCCCAGCCTCCACCAGTTCTCGAACCTTTTGCACGCCTTCGGCTTTCAAACGCGGCTTCAACTTGTATTGGAAGAATTCCTCGCCCAGCAGGTCGAGACGATCCCGGGTGACGTCCCGCAGCACCGTATGCACCACCCGGGTAGCAAACTTGCGGTTCGTGGAATAGAGGAAGGGGCGCAGCAGCGCCATCAGGAAAATGAGTCCGCGGCGACGGAAACGTTCGCTGAACGTCTGCGCGTTCCAGGTGAAGAACGCCACCGGGCGGACCACCGTCAGGTCGAGGAGGCTGCCCTCGACCCGCCAGTAGACAGTTGGCGCCGAGTTGGAATTGTGGTTGGAGTTTTCCACAGTGCTTTTCAACCGCACCGAAGCCCTCACTCCGGCAGACAGGCGAAGCTCCTATTGTAATCAATTGAAGGCAGACCGCGAAGAAGAATGGCCCGCAAGGCTACGCCCCAGCATCAGGATTTTAACCGCTTGAAGCATGCCTTCCGGTTTCGCCAGTCAACCGTCCCACAACCAGCGCGGTGGCGCCGCTGAGCGTCACCGTCGCTGCGATCGCCCAAAGCCCCCCCCGGAACCCGCCGTTCGCCGTCCGGAACATGCCGATGATGTCGGGACCGAAATATCCCCCGAGATTGGCCAGCGAGTTGATGACGGCGATGCCCGCCGCGGCCGATAAGCCGGTCATTCGTGAAGTCGCCAGTGCCCAGAAGGGACCCACCATCGACTCGGCCCCGGCCAGACCAAGCCCAATTCCCGCCACCACCAGGACGGGCGAACTCCCGTACCCGGCAATCACCAGCGCAGCCGCTCCCAGGAACGCTGGAACGGCAATGTGCCAGGAACGCTCTCCCGTGCGGTCGGAGTGGATTCCCACCAGGATCATGGCTACGGTCGTCACCACGAAGGGAACCACTGCCACCATTCCGGTCCAAAGATAACTCAGCCCCGACAGGGAGCGAATTACGCTCGGCAGCCACAACGTGACTCCGTACATGGTGGTGGAGACGCCGAAGTAGACCAGCGACAAAAGCCAGATTCGCGCACTCAGCAGAACCTTCCAGAAGCTATTCCCGGTCAGGGCAGATTCCGATTGCTGCTCGGCGGCAAGTTTGTCGACCAGCCACGCCCTCTCCTGCTCGCCGAGCCAGGCTGCGTCGTGTGGAGTGTCGGCAAGGGTGAGAAAGACGATGGCTCCCAGAACGATGGCCGGAACGCCTTCCAGCAGGAACATCCACTGCCACCCTGAGAACCCCGCACCGTGAAGCCCGAGCAACGCTCCCGAGATCGGACTGCCTACGATGCCCGCCAGCGGATTTGCCGTCATGAACCACGCCACCGCTCGCGCCCGTGCGCTGGCCGGAAACCAGCGCTTCATATAAAGGATCATGCCCGGGAAAAATCCGGCCTCGGCAGCGCCCAGCAGGAACCGCATCACGTAGAAGCTGACCGGGCCGCGGATGAAGATCATCAGGCACCCGATGACCCCCCAGGCCACCATGAGGCCGGAAATCCAACGTCGAACCCCGACCTTATCGAGAATGAGATTGCTGGGAAGCTGAAAAAAAAAGTAGCCGGCAAAAAACATGCCGGCGGCGCGGCCGTAAGCCCGGTCGCTCAGGCCCAGCTGCCCCTTCATCTGTAACACGGCAAAGCTGACGTTGATCCGGTCGAGATAAGCAACAATATAGAGAAGGAAGAGAAACGGCATCAGCCGCCACATCAATCGGGAAACTACGGCGGATTGGAGGCGGTCGGTAGCGGTTTCCAAAATTGTTTCCGCAGCTGAAGGTTGACGCCTGAGGATTCTACGCTAAGCCAAGCTCTTGACGAATCTCGGCGACAATCTCCGCCGGTGTGCCTGCGATTCCGACCGTAATCGCGTTTTCCGGAGCCTCCAGGTCGGCGAACTGGCTGGCCAGAATCTTGTCGTCCGCGAAGTGTCCGACCCGCGCGCGCAGGCGGCCCTCGATCAGGTCCGGGCTTCCTGCAAGATGCACGAACCGAACTTCCGGCCCCACTCGAAGGTCGCGCCGGTAGTCCCGCTTCAACGCGGAACATGCGAGAACCGCGTTGCGACCCGCCGCAATCCACTCCGTCACCTGTTCGCGAAGGCGGGCCAGCCACGGTTTCCGGTCCTCGTCGGTAAGCGCAACGCCGTGACGGATCTTTTCCACGTTCGCCGGCGAATGAAAATCGTCGGCATCGGCGAATTCCCAGCCCTTTTGCTCGGCGAGCAGGCTTCCCACCGTCGTTTTGCCGGAGCCGACGACTCCCATCACGATCACGATCATGCGCAGGTCTTTGCGGAAACTATTTCTTTGCGTAATTCCTTTGTGCGCCGGTGCGCGCATTGGTCAGGGTAAAGGAGCCGTCCGTCTCCGCCACCACCTTCACATACTTCCCTTCACAATTCTCTTTGACGTTGGCAATGTGGTCTTCGGAAACATTGTGATCGCGGTCAGATTCGGCCGCATAGTGGAGTTGCCAGAGGTCCTCCAATCCGGGGGAGTCGTGCACAATCTGCCAGGCCGCCGGAGAGGCTCCCTTCCGCGGGCCGTTGTCGATCAGGGCGACTCGCGGATGCAGCGCCCACACCAGCGCTTTGGGATTGGAGAGATCCGTGCCATGGTGCGTCACCAGGAAGAAATCCACCGTGCCGATCATATTGTTTGGGCATGCCAGTTCCAGTTCCCTCTGCTTCGTCAAATCACCCAGATCGAGCATCCGGAAATGTCCGAAGGTAATCAGGGTGCCGACCGAACGTGCATTCTCGGTGTCGTCCTCGGCCGGCGACGGTTGGTTTGCGCAATAAGGATTTGCCAGGCCGGCGCCGGGCAAAGCGCTCGCGATATGCTCCCCGGCAGACGTGAGGATGCGGACGTCGACTCCTTTCATCGGCAAACCCCATCCCGGCTTGACCACCACATGCGCATGTCCGGCAATGGCCTTTTCATACCTGGCATAGTCGACACGAGTCACTTCCGAGTTTTCCAGATTGGGACCGTGGTCCACAAAAGTGCCGATTTTGATGCCATTCGCCAATTGCGGAACGCCGCCCACATGGTCGCGATGGTGGTGAGTAATAAGGACAAAGTCGATCTGCTGCACGCCCGCTTGGTGGGCCGCCGCCACGATCCGGTCGGCGTCGCGCCCCTCATATCCCGGCCAGCCCGTGTCAATCAGCAAAGATTGACCGGATGGGCTTACCAGCAGTGTCGCCTGCTCACCCTCCACGTCGATGAAGTAGATCTGGAGAGATTTGGCTGGGGTCGGACTGGCAGCAGTAGACGGCGTGACTGCAAACGGCAGGCACAGTAGTGCGGCGAATGCGACGCGAAGCATATTCAGCACCCGGTGAGAAGTCTTGGGCGGAATTATGCCATGGGTCCGAGAAATTGGGCAGATTCTATCAGGCGTCGTCGCGAGTAGGTTATCGCCGACTGCTTCACCAGCCGTCGCCGGAGGAAGACGAAGGCGGCTGGTCGTTGGTCCGGTTCCGCTTTCGATAGGCCAGTACGGTAATCCCCACCGACATAAGCATCGGAGGCACAATCAAAACCAGGATCCCGGTTCGCAGCCCGAGAATAAACCGATGCCCGGCGCCGGCCGCCTGGGTGTAGCACAGCGCGCAACTCTGCCCAAAGCAGGCCGCGTTCCCCGCCAATACCGTCGCGCCCGCCAGCCCAATCTTTGCCCCTCGTGCCACTCGTGGAATCACCTGAAATTTCATAAACCACCTATTTCGCAAACGGACGCAAGTGGATCAGGCGGAAGCTGTCCGCCCAAATCATGTTCATCATCACCAGCACGAACAGTGTGCCAGGAATCAGAGCCAGCCTCAACGTCGACTTCTCATCGCGCAGATGCATGAAGAACATCACCGCCAGATACGCCTGAATCGCCGCCAGGATCAGCATTCGCCCCAGCGAGGGACCCATTGTCAGCGCCACCACCACCTG
>Ga0075030_100001750_pt1 | contig 19594 bp, 20 predicted proteins | sample LitLauG_LLR_2012_FD_71393 | JGI IMG/M metagenome (GOLD analysis project Ga0075030, IMG submission 71393) | Freshwater sediment microbial communities from Pennsylvania, USA - Little Laurel Run_MetaG_LLR_2012 | ecosystem: Environmental > Aquatic > Freshwater > Creek > Sediment | place: USA...
TCTCCCGGGCTCCGTGGCGGAAATTGAGCTCACAAAATCATGTTACTCCCGTAATTTCCCTTAGGTCACCTTCTCTTTGCTTCGTGACGAATTATTACTATGCTGAGTAGAAGAATTTAGGCCCACAGGGAAAACTATGAAAGCAGCAGTCGCCAGAAAACCAGTCATTCGAATCGCGGTGGTGGAAAGCGATCCATTACGCTTTGTCGGGTTCCGCGCATTGTTCGATTCCGAGCCCGAGTTCGAACTCGTCTCCGCGGGCCTGCCTGAGATCAGTTTGCTGCAGGGCATCGACCTCATCCTGCTCGGCAACCGTTCCGGGCAGAACCTGTTCGACGTGATGGCCAGCCTGAAGGCTACGCGGCCGGACCTGAAGATCATCGTGACCGGTTCGGGCATCGATGAGGAAACCATTCTGAAGGCGATTGCGTCTGGGGCCAAAGGTTATGTCGATGAGGCCGCTCCGCCGTCGGAGTTTGCGCAGGCAATCCGCATTGTGCACCAGGGATCGGTCTGGGCTCCGCGCCGGGTGCTCTCGCTGTTCATCGAGCGGGTGTCATCGGCGCCGGGACGCATCTTCCCCGCGGGACGGGTTACGTTCACCGATCGCGAGAAGGAAGTGCTCGAGATGCTGGTGGCGGGACGTTCCAACAAGGAGATTGGCGCCCAGCTCGGGATTGAAGAGCGCACAGTAAAGGCTCACGTCGCCAAGTTGATGCGCAAGGTTGGAGTGCAGAACCGCATCGCGCTGTCCGTACACGCGATTACCCATTCTCTGGTTACCACGAAGTAAGTTTGAGTTGCGAGCCTCGAGCTATGAGCTTCGAGCAAACCGGCTCGGAGAAGGTTCTTGAAGTAGGCCAAACGACCTCAGTGCACTCATAGCTCGTCGCTCGTGGCTCGACGCTAACGTAATCGCCGGGACACTTACCTTCGTAATCTTGCCGCCCGCGGCTCTCTATCGCATACTCGCTTCACCTACCACAGAACCTGGGAGACGGGGTTGAGAGTGGCGATTAGGGTCACTACTTTCAGCCCCGCATTTTTTTGCCTATCCCAAGCTTGATTCCCAAGAGCCCTCTCCTCTGACCACCATGCAACTTCGGGTTCATCATTTACAATCCAAGGAATAGATTCCAGTCATTCGTGTGGTGAGGTATATGAAAAGACTATGGATGTTGGCAGTAGTCGTGTCCCTTTCTTCATTGATGTTTGCGGTAGACGAGCCGAAAGACTCCAAGGCGACGGACCGTGTACAGGCCTCGGCAGATGTTCTGAACGAAATTCAGGCGGCGCCGGATTCCGGCATTCCACAAGAGATTTTGAGCCGCGCCGAGTGCGTGGCGGTGGTGCCCTCGATGCTGAAAGGCGGTTTTATTGTCGGCGCAAAGTACGGGAGAGGAATCGCCAGTTGCCGGACGCCGAAGGGATGGAGCGCCCCGGCATTTTTCGTGGTCACGGGCGGCAGCTTCGGATTTCAGATCGGCGGGCAGGCCGTCGACCTGGTGATGCTGATCATGAACAACGACGGCATGCAGCATCTGTTGTCGAGCCAGTTCGCGTTGGGAGCCGATGCTTCGGTGGCGGCGGGACCGGTAGGCCGGCACGCGGAAGGTAATACCGACTGGAAGATGCGCGCGCAGGTGCTGACCTATTCGCGGGCTCGCGGTGTGTTTGCCGGTGTGTCTTTGAATGGTGCCGTCATGAAGCAGGACAAGGACAGTACCCGTGAATTCTACGGGCACATGGTGACGTTCAAATCGGCGTTGACGGGTGAGGTCGAAGCCCCGGCGCCGGCGAATTTGTTCTTAAGTTCGCTGGCGAAGTGGGCGCAGGAGGCGGCGAAGTAGGCCGACGGCTCCGAGCTTCGAGCCGCGAGCAATGCGCGAGTTGGTCTCATGAATCGGGGTTGCCGGAGAGAAGGTACCCTCAGGGGCTAAAGCCCAAGTTATATCAAATAGCCAACTTGCGATGTCATCCTGAACGGTGGCGAAGCCGTCGCGAGGGACCGTACGTCGGCCGGAAGCCTTCGATGTCGTGGACGGGAGTGCCCAAGGTTCGTGCGCTGACCATGAAATCCCGGCACGGAAGTGCGGGGAGACAGATGCGGAAACGCGCGAGTCCCGTAGGGGCGAGGCGCTGAACGCCGACTGCTGACTCCAGCCGTTCCGAATCATGCGCACGAATACCGCCAACAGCGCCGCCGGGGAGCGGTCTGCTGGATGCGGAATAGCCGCATGGTACATTGACCCTTCGACCCTTTCCCTGATGCGGCGGAAACTGGAATACGCGGCAGCCTGGCCGTTTCTCAAAACCATGGGGACTCTGCCGCGACCGGTGTCCCGCGCGTTTGCCATTGCGATGGCGCAGGTCGTCTACCTGCTTCATTTTCGTTTGCGGCAGGTGGGAATGCGCAACCTGGAGATGGTCTTTCCGGGAAAAAGTCTGGGCGAGCGGCGGCGAATCCTGCGGGGCGTGTTCACTTCGCTGGGCCGACAGCTCGCCGAACTGTGCCAGTTTCCCCGATACACTGCGAAGAATGTAGACGACGTCGTGGTGTACGACAGGCTGGAGAATTACGAGCGCGCCTACGCTCGCGGCAAGGGCGTGCTCTTCCTCACCGCGCACTTCGGAGGATGGGAGCTTTCCGCGTTCGCGCACTCGCTGCACGGGCACTGGCTCCACGTGGTGATGCGTCCGATGGACAATCCTTACCTCAACCGGATGATCGAGCACTATCGCACCATGCATGGAAACAAGACCGTGGCAAAAGACGACTTCGTGCGTGGATTGCTAGCCGCGATGAAAGCGGGCGAGACCGTTGGAATATTGATGGACACGAATATGACTCCGCCGCAGGGAGTATTCGTGGACTTCTTCGGAATTCCCGCATGCACCGCGAGTGGATTAGCGCGAATCGCGTTGCGCACGGACGCGGCGGTCGTTCCCGGCTTCACGATTTGGGACGAGGCAGTGGGCAAGTACCGGTTGCGGTTCGATCCGGCGCTTGAGTTGGTGCGCACCGGTGATCTGGAAGCGGACATCGTCGCGAATACTCAGAAGTTCACCAAAGTGATCGAGGATTATGTGAGGGAGTATCCGGATCAGTGGTTGTGGGTGCACCGGAGGTGGAAGACGCGGCCGGAAGGGGACGCGCCGCTGTATTGAAGAATTGTGCTTGAAATCGCCTTACTTAAACGACGTCATTACTGGGGCACGACTCAGTTGAACCCGGCGTTGTCTCGAGCCCGCCGTTGGCAGCAAGCTCAGTTGGCGCGAATTTTGCCGTCGACGGCCAGGCGGTTGAGCCAGCGGCGCGCAGAGACCGATTCGCGGCGGTCGCCATAATCGCGGAGAAATTTGCGGAGCGTTTGCGCGGCATCTTCGTAGCGGCCCACCGCCGTGAAGGACTGCGCCACCAGCAATTCGATCTCGGGCGCCTTCCCGTTGGAAGACGACCACGCTTCCTGCGACATTTGCAGTGCCTGGTCATAGCGGGCCTGCTGGAAATAGGCGTTGGCGAGCGCCCAGCGCGCGTCCCAGGAGGCGGGAGCGGGGTTGAGCTTCAGAGCTTTTTCCAGCGGCGCGACTGCCGCTTCGTACTTCCCCTGATCGCATAGCGCCATGCCGAGCGCCGCCAGAGCGTTCGCGTGAGAAGGATCAAGCTGCGTGGCTTTTTCCAGGAGTTCCTGCGCTTTCGACCAGTCGCGTTGCTTCAAGAAAATTACACCCTGCAGATACAAAACATCGGGATGCCCTGGCGCGAGACGCATGGCTTGGCTGGCGTGCTTCTGCGCTTCCGCCAGGTTGTTAGCGCCGAGGGCCTGCAGACCTTGATCGACCGCTTTTTTCGCCTTGGGCGCGAGCACAGGACGACCAGGAGCAGCGGCCGGGTTCGCGGACAAAGCGCGCAGGTAAACGTCCACCTCGGCTCTGCCAGCCGCATTAACCGAAAAGTCTTTTTGTGCGTTCGCATATCCCCCTGCCTGGACGATGACGGTGAAGTCACCGATTTCATTGACCACGAGTTCGGCCCGGCCGACCGTTGTCTCTGCTTGTCCGGCAGGTATGGTGCCGCGGAACAGCTTAACCACGGCCGGGGAGGAAATGAGCTCGCCTGAGGGGGCGTGGACGACCACGCTTATGGCAACGCCGTTGCCATGGAACTCGGTTGAGGCGGTACCGGTATCTTGCGCACGCGAGGGGAAGACGAACAGCAGGCCGAGCAGGAGCGAGAGCACGAATGCCGGGTTCGACGGTAAGCAGTTATTGGCTGTTTCTGGAGTTAGAAGCTGAGGACGGCGAGAACTGTGTGCTTGCCAACGGCGCATGACCACTCTCGACGATGGGCGGAAGACTATGCCAAGGCGGAAGCCGCGTCAAGAGATACCCTGCACAGACGCACGGAGCTATAATGCGGCATGCGCTTGCGATTAGCGCACGTCGGCTTGTGTGTGGGGCTCTTGACGAGCCAGTCGTCTACCTATGCGCAACACCGAAATTCGATCGAGAGTTCGCAACATCCGGTTTCCTGCCCGTTAGCACCTGCTCACAACGAACCTCCCTCTGGCCCGGAGTTCTCAATTAGCGATGTGACCTTCTCAGGATTCATCCAGATGCCGATCTTGGACCAAGACGAGATCGTTGCGTCGATCAAGCGGGAAACACACGGACCTGCTCTTGATGGAGTGGTTGACGAAGCGCTTGAAAGGGTCAGGGCGGGATGGCAGGATCGTGGGTACTTCAAAGTAAAGGTCAACGGTGATGCGAAGACGGTGCCAAACAGCGCAACTGATTCTCACATTGCCCTTTTTGCCCACGTGGATGAAAACATCCAATTCCGGCTAGGCGGGATCACTTTCAAGAACAATAGAGCAATCACGAACGCCGCAGCACTGCGCACTCTATTTCCAATCAAAGATGGGGACGTTTTCAGCCGCGAGAAGGTCGTCAAAGGCTTAGGGAATCTCCGAAAGGCATACGGAGAGTACGGTTATATCAACTACACGGGAGTTCCCTCGACGACCTTCGACGACGACCAAAAGCTGGCGTATCTGGAAATTGATGTGGACGAAGGCAAACAGTTCTATGTTAGCGACATAAACGTGGTGGGTCTGGGCGAGCCTGCTAGACAGAAGGTGTTGCATGATTTACTCGTTAAGCCTGGTGAGATTTACAACGGTCGGCTTTGGGAACTTTCCCTGTCGAAGGTCGCTTCGTTGTTTCCGGAGTGCGCATGCCGCGCCTCGCAGCCGCTTCAATTGGATGAACGAACGGGCACGGTCGCAGTGACGCTGGACTTCCGTCCCTGTTCAGCCAACTAACGCTGGTCTCATCGATCAGGAACGAAGTTGTTTCCCGCAGGGGCTGAAGTGTCTAAGTGAGATCTCGTTTTGCAGATTCGGTGTGGAACAAGGGCAGCGGTTTCTAGCCGCGAAGGGGCGAAAGAATAAAGCCCACGGCGTAAGCCTTGGGTACAAGTGGGAAATGATCCAGCCCCAACGGGGCGAAAGAGGAGTTCTCACGCACACTCTGAAGCCCGTGTCTTTTGTGGCTTTAGACCGTGCTTCCCAAAAGCCGCACCCTTTCAAAACTACTGGGTTTTTGGCTGCTTCACGTAGCTGCGCCATATATTGCTTATTGGTCCACTTTCCTGATCCAGCCCTCCGATCCACCGTGCCTTCCGGTAGAATCAAAACTTCCTATGAATACCTTTGACCAAATCGCTGAACTTGAGCGGCAGTATCTGCTGCACACGTATAACCGCTATCCGGTCGTGCTGGCGCGCGGCAAGGGCGTGTTTCTGTGGGACATCGAGGGCAAGAAATATCTCGATTTTGTTTCCGGGATCGGTGTGAACGCGCTGGGACACGCACATCCGCGAATCGTCAAGGCGATTCGCGATCAGGCGGCGAAGCTGATCCACGTGTCGAACCTTTACTACCACGAATACCAGGGGGCGCTGGCAGAGAAGTTGTGCAAGCTTTCGGGCAGCTCCTCAGGATTGTCCCGCGCGTTTTTCTCCAATAGCGGGACCGAGGCAATCGAGGGATCGATCAAACTGGCGCGGCTGGCGGGGCATCGCTCCGGCGGAGAAGCGAAGTGCCGACTGGTGGCGCTGGAAGGCTCGTATCACGGGCGGACGTTTGGGGCTCTGTCGCTGACTGGGCAGGACAAACATCGGAAGGGATTTGAGCCGCTGCTCGGAGACGTGACGTTCGTGAAGCAGAACGATGTCGAGGGCCTGCGCGCGGCGGTCAGCGACAATACCTGCGCGATCGTGCTGGAGCCGATTTTCGGGGAAGGCGGAATTTACGAGTGTTCGGTGGAGTTTCTGAGTGAGTGCAGGGCGCTGGCGGACCGGCATCGCGCGGCGCTTATCTTCGATGAGATTCAGTGCGGGCTGGGGCGCACGGGAACGATCTTTGCGTTTCAGAGCTTTGGAGTGACGCCCGACATCGTGGCCATTGCCAAGCCCATCGCGGCGGGACTTCCTTTGGGAGCGTTTATCGCGAAAGAAGAATTTGCGACGGCGATTTCACCGGGGCAGCACGGGACTACGTTTGGTGGTGGGCCGCTGACGTGTCGCATTGCATTGGAGTTCCTGTCGATCGTGGAGGAGGAGAAGCTGCTGGAGAACGTGAACAAAGTTGGCGCCTACTTGCAGGAAAAGTTGAAAGAGCTGGTGACGAAGCGGAACGCGGCGATTGGCGTGCGGGGACGAGGATTCATTCAGGGGATTCAGCTGGAGATTCCGGCGCGTCCGATTGTGGACGGGGGATTGGCGGAGGGCGTGTTGTTCAACGCGACACAGGATACGGTCGTTAGATTTCTGCCGCCGTTCCTGCTGGAAGAGAAGCACGTGGATAAAGGGATTCGCGTGCTCAAGAAGTTGCTGGGAAGGAAGAGCAAGGCGGCGGCCTAGGCGGTGGCGTGAAAGTCAAAATCCCCACGCTGTCGCAAAAGGCGCGACAAGGGTGGGGCACCCTCAATGGGAATAAGGAAGCGAACCAAAAGCGCGATTACGGCGTCGCAAAAAACGCGACGCGCCACGCGGCTCGCCGGATCCCTTCGACTTCGCCCAGGGCAGGCCTTCGGCGGGCAGAGTGCCCCCGCCTCAGAATGACAACGCGAAAAAGACTGATGACAATCGCGGGAGAAAACTGGGGAGCCGAAGCTCCCCAAAGTGAAGCGACAGAGGCGTTGTTTTCACTTACATAGAAGGCGCCGAAGGGGGAAAGAGTTGTCCCCGGCGCGGGAAGAATTTTCATGCGGGATGTGACAGTGAGTGAATTGCGGGAGGTCCCAACCGAAGGCGCACCGGTTCTGGGAGAGGGCGTGGAAGAGTGCTGGATGGATTTCGCCGGGGCGCGGATGCGCTATCTGCGCGCGGGTTCGGGGCCGCCGATCCTCCTGCTGCATGGGTTGCTGGGATATTCCTTCTCCTGGCGCTACACCATGCCCGCACTCGCGCCCTTTCGGACCTGTTATGCGCCCGACATGCTGGGGGCGGGATTTTCCGACCGTCCGAACGTCGATCATTCGATGCGCGCGACTGCGTTGCGCGTGCTGAAGTTGGCCGAGGGCTTGAAACTCGAATCGTTCGATCTACTGGGAACCTCGCGTGGCGGTGCGGTGGCGATGTCGGCCGCGGCGGAGTGTGTGAGAAGAGGGAAGCCGCAAATTCGAAGTCTCATCCTGGTTACGCCGGTGAATCCTTATTCGGCGCACGGGCGCTGGCTGGCGCCGTTCGCAGGGACGTCAGTCGGCTCAGCGATCGTGCGCGCTGTGTTGGAACGGTTTCCCTCGCTTTATCCCTATTGGCACGCGCGCATGTTCGGGGACCGCAAGAGGATTCCCCCGGATAGTCTGGAAGGGTACAAAGCTCCGCTGGCAAAACCGGGCTTGTTCGAGCACGCACTGAGCATCGTCAGGACGTGGAGCGCGGATTTGCGGGAACTGGAGAAACTGCTGCCAACGCTCTCGTCGATTCCGACCATGCTCATGTGGGGCACGGACGATCCAGTGGTTTACTTTTCGTCCATGGAACGACTGGCGCGACATTTTAAAAATGCGGAAAAAGTTGCGTTTCCGGGAGCGGGGCACTTGCCGTATGAAGAGTGTGCGGAGGAGTTTAATCGGGCGTTGATACGTTTCTTGAAGAAGTAACCGTTTTTCTCGCGGGGGTGCGAGGGCGAGTCGCCCTCGCGACAGCCGGCGGGGACGCCGGCGCTACGATGACCCATTCCATTCTCGATTTCTTGCGTGGCGCCATCGTTCACTATGGATATTGGGCGGTGGGCGGGGTGTTGCTGCTGGAGAATGCGGGGATTCCTGTTCCGGGCGAGACCATCCTGCTGCTGGCCAGCTTTCTGGCCTATTCGGAACACGATTTGAAGTTGTCGTGGATCATCGTTGTGGCAACGATATTCGCGACTCTCGGAGACAACCTGGGATTCGCGCTCGGTTTTTACGGTGGACGTCCGCTGCTGGGGCGCTATCAATCCATTTTTCGGATTCAGAAGGCGACCCTCGAAAAAGGAGAGCGCCTTTTTGTGCGCTACGGGCCCGTGACGGTATTCTTTGCGCGGTTCGTGTTCGGTATGCGCATCATCGCGGGTCCACTAGCGGGCGTTCTTCGCATGCCGTGGAAGAGATTCCTTGCCTTCAATTTCATGGGAGCGGCCGTGTGGGTGAGCGTGATCTCCTGTGCGGGCTACTTCTTCGGGCGACACTGGGAGCGGCTGGAACGGGAGATGAAGCGATTTGATCTCGGGGTGGCCCTGGTGGTCCTGCTGGTGGCCGCGTTTATCTGGTGGCGTAACCGGCGCGCCAATAACCGGGCATCTGCGAAGTAACCTTTTGCACAGGGCTGGTGCTAGCTTCTGCGACTATACTGTGCGCAGTCGCGGTCGGGATCTCTTTAAGTTTGGGGCGGGCATATCCGTGGCGTTCGCAGGAAATCAGACCGGTTGCGTCCGAGCCGGAATTCGGACGAGGAGGAAGCAATGAAAAAGGTCGGGTTCATGACTCTGCTCATTATGGCGACACTTCTGTTTACCCTCGCGTTTTCGGCGGCGGCAGCGGGACCGAAGCCGGCAGCAGCGCCGGTGCCTGCGGCAGCCGCGGTCCCAGCAACCCCAGCTCCAGTCGCGACGCCGGAACGGCATCCGCACATCGACGAGGCCATGGAGCACATGCGTGCTGCCAAGCACGAACTTGAGATCGCGGAGCATGACTTCGACGGCCATCGCGTGAAATCGATCGAGCACCTCAATCAGGCGATGCACGAAGCCGAGATCTGCATGTCGATGAAGTAAACCGGCATTCCACGATTATCAAAAGGCAGCGTCGGTGACGCTGCCTTTTCTAATTCGCGGAGTGTCGGGGAAGTTATTTCGATCCGAAGGTGTGTCCGATGGAGACTCCTACGCGAAAGACGTGATCGGAATGGAATTCGAAGTTGTTGGGGATGATGTAATAGTGGGCTTCGGGGCGCACGAAGTAAGTCCTCCAAACGTAATACCGCACTCCCACTCCGAAGTGCAGCAGGAAATGGCTGTCGTTGACGTAGGTGCGGCATCCGTTGCTGTAGATACAGTTGATTTGCCTGTAGAACAATAGAGTCTCGCCGCCCACTCCGGCCATGAAGTCGCCGCGAGTTTTTGGCGCGAAGCGATGGGCATACACAGCATTGACGTCGTAGAAAATCGGGCGGAAATACTGGTAACCGTTGTAGAGGCCTTGCTGCGCGCGGAAGGCACCTTCCAGGTTGAGCCCCAAACGCTTCTCCGTTAGGTATTGCAGGCTGGCGCCAGCCAAGATTCCACCTTCTTCTGCTGGAGGAAGGAAGGCCTGAGAAGCGGTCAGCGGTTTGGGAGACCAGAGCGTGCTGCCGCCGCCCCCGACATCAATCTGCTGGGCAGGAGCGAAGCTGACGAGCGCAACGACCACGCACGCGAGCCGCAGGGCTAGGGCTAAGACCCTCGAGTCTGGCGCGCCCAGGCGGCACGGCTGAAGCCGTGCCCCACCCAAGGATCGTGCGCTATCCAAGGACCACTTATGAGATAGCTTGTGACAACTGAGGATTCTATGCATCGGCCCGGGTCGTCTAGTCTGGGCCAATGGTGTATCCGATCGAAGCTCCGACGCGAATGACGTTGCCGGAGGTGAAGTTGTCTGAATTGTTCAGAACGTGGAAGACGCGGACTTCGGGGCGAACGAACATGTGTCCCCAAACGTAGTAGCGAATGCCGCCGCCCACGTCGACCAGAAAGTGGTTGGAACTGGTGTAGCAAGCGCCGAACAAAACGCAGTTGCTGGTGGGCTGATAGCCGTAGAAGCGTGTGCTCTGCCACCCGATTCCGCCGAATAGATCAAGGCCGGCCTTCTTGGTGAGGCGGGGTTGATACACACCGTTGAACGTGAACAACAGGGGGCGGTAGGGGATGCCGAGTCCGCCGAAGTTACCCTGGCTGGCTTTCCAGTTCACGTCGAATGCTGCGCCGATACGGCCCTTGAAGATGACATCAGCGCCCAGATTCAGATAGGTTCCGCCCTTTTCGGGGCAGAGAAAGGTGCCGTTGGTCTGGACACCGCATGGGGAAGTAGCGCCGGGCGAGAGCAGTGTTCCGCCGCCAATGTAGGCATCGCCCTGCTGGGCGGAGGCGAAGCTGCAGAGGACAAAATATGCAACCAGCGTTGCGAAGAAGGCAAACTTTCTCAAGAGAAACCTCCTAATTGTGAGGCTTGGCGGTTAGGATGCCGCCGCCAAAGCGTTTGGATGCAAGCGCCTAGGTGAGCGTTAATCATAATTCCAAGTGTGAGTAACATTCAAATCCAGCGGCACAGGCGTGAGCAGGCGCACGGGGCTCGCCGGATGAACTTGGAATTGAGGTAAACCCTTCCAAAGAGAGAAAGTTGCGTGCTTTTCGGTCGGATCCGCGATCCCGTTCTTCGCGACAATGTCCTGCAGAGCAAAGGGTTACGATCTTGATGCGCCTCCGCCGCGGAGCACGTGGTCCAAGGAAATCGGCCCGGCACCGAAGAAGATCAGCGCGAATGCCAGGGTGGCTGCGGCCAGGGGGAATTCGAATCCGGGGCGGTCAGGCGAGCCCATCAATCCGTTGTGCAAGTGCACCTTCCCGATGGCGACGCACAGGTTGATGCAGACGGCGAAGGCCGCCGGGCGCGTGAAGAATCCCGCCAAGATCAGTAGGCCGCCGCCCAACTCGGTGAAGGCCGAAACGTAGCCCAACCAGGATGGAAGGCCCATGCTTCCGACCATGTGCGCGAACTGATGCAGGCCGCCAAAGACCTTGTGATATCCGTGAACGGTCATGATGGTGCCCAGCGTGAGGCGGACGACTAGAAGAGCCAAGGGTTGTAAGCGATCGAGATAGCGCACGTTGTGCCTCCACAGTGTAGGGAGTAGATTAGCGCACGGGCGGTCAGAGGAAGAAGTTTTGGGAGACGTTTCCTCGTCGGAATTCCCGTCCAACGAAGAAGCGGGACTAAAAGGTGAGAACCAGCCCGGCTGAATAGCGAAAGCTGTTCTTGTGAGTGAAACCATTCCAGTGAGTGACCATCCAATCAAACTGCCCCAAACGGACAGAAGCCAATCGGCTGGCTTTAATATCCAAACCTCCGCCATAGAACATGACTAATCCATTGGTGGTGCCATTCAAGGTTGGGCCGGAACTCCTTCCGCCACCAACCAGAGCATGGGCGAATGGTCGCAAACTTGCGATATGCGCACGAACTTCTGGCCCAAAAGTGTAGGTGTGCAATTTGGAGCCGGACGTATAAACCCCGCTGAAGTCGGCTGTGACCCCAAAGAATGGGCCCAAGCCGCCGGTCAAAGACGCGTTCCATCCATTTAAAGTAGAGGTTTCACCGCCACCGGGAGTTCCAAGGAAAGGAAGGCGCGTCAGTTGATACCCGCCGAACAGCGCGGCTTTCTGGCCAGATGCCGGGAGACAGGCAAGAAGCGAAGTACAGAGCAACAATATCGCTGTATTTCTCACCAAAACTCTTTCTGGTTTGTTTCTCATGAACATGCCCATGACACTCAAGAACTCCAAGATTCGAGCGGACAGCACAAAATTCTATCAGGAAGCGCTCCGGCGTCGCCGTGAATAGTCTCACTTGATGAACGGGCGCCGCTGAGGCGGTTTAGCGAGACGTTTCAGCGGCTAAAGCGCGCTCTTCCACTAAACCTTTTTCACGGAGCAGCTTCAAAAACGCAACAAGCTTCGAACGGCGAACTGTTGATTGTCCAGAAAACCATTGCACCCCTGGACAGGTTTTGATAACGTGGTTCGCCGCAGGACGCTGCGTCGGGCGATACGGATGCCCCTGTCTAATTGCGTTTTGCTGGTCTTCTCTCGGGGCCCCTGAAAACCAGGAACCGGTGTGCGCGATCCCCCCGCGTGTACCCACCGTGATTCGACTGCCGCAAATCTTGACTTGAGGAGTCTCCGATGACGCTGAGCATTAACGCGAGTTCGAAAAACGGCCTACGCCATTTTGTGGTTCTTGCCTTGCTGGCAGTAGTTCCCATGGTTGCAGTTGCGCAGCACAAGAACGCTCCTGCCCCGCACGCCGTGCCCGCGCCGCATGCCAGCGCTCCGCCCCACAACTCAGCACCGCTACGTCAGGCCACACCGCAGCAACACTCGAACATGCCGAGTCACAACGGCATGGCTTCACCGACCCATACGCCGGGACCGGGATCGATGGGTACGCATGGCAACAGCAACATGGCGAATACCCGCACGGGCACAAACGCCAACGGCCATACCTCCAATATGGCTAACACTCACAGCGGAATAAATAACGCCGCTCATCCCGGAAACGCAAATTCCCACAACACAGGAAACATGGGCCACAATACCGGGAACATGGCAGGTCGCAACGCGAACGCAGCGGCTAGCCACATGGGAAGCGCTCCGCACAACGGGCCTGCGGGTCACGTCACGGCGAATCGTACTCCTCCTGGCCATCAGGTCGCGCTGAGGGGCGGAGGAATGGCGCACATTCGTCCCAACGGGCAGATTCGCTCCATCAGCAGGAACGGAATGCAGATCCAGCACGGATTGCACGGCGGCCGAACCGTGGTCAGCACGCACAATGGGGCACGCGTGGTCACGACGGGACGCAGTGGTGGTTATGTGCAGCGGAACTACGTGGTGCGGAACGGAAACACCTATGTCTCGCGCACGTATGTCGTCAACCACGTCACCTACACCGGTGTGTACCGGTCGTATTCGTACGGCGGCTACTGCTGCTACTACGGATATGCGCCGGCGTATTACTGGCATCCCGTGTATTACGGCTGGGCGTACAACCCGTGGCCGGCTCCGGTGTATTACGGCTGGGGATGGCAGGCGGAGCCCTGGTACGGATATTACGGGCCCTATTATTACCAGCCTTACCCGGTGTATCCGTCGGCTGCGTTCTGGTTGACGGATTATTTGATCGCGGCCAGCTTGCGGGCGGCGTATGTTGCCTCGCTTCAGGCTGATGCGGTCGATCCACTCGGGCCGGATTTCCCCCTGGTGGCCGGGCTGGGCATGATCCCCGTTGCTCCCGACGTCTCCAAGAGTGTGGTGCTGACGAAGGAAGTCAAGAATCAACTGGCCGAAGAAATCAAGGCGCAGTTGGCCGCCGACCAGGCTGATGCCAGTAAGGGAAAGTCCGCGGGAGGTCAGTCCAGCGGGCACGCCTCCAGCAGCGGGGCACTGCCGGCTCTCGATTCAAAGTGGCGGGTCTTCGTCGTGCACAACGAACTCTCCGTTGTGGCCGATGGTGACGAGTGCTCGCTGACCGACGGCGACGTGATCAGCCGCGTCTCCGACACGCCCGACAACGACAAGAACGTCGATGTGAAGGTTCTGGCCAGCAAGAAGAATGATTGCGGCGTCGGCAAGCAGGTTGCGGTATCGCTCGATGACCTGCAGGAGATGCACAATCATTTCCGCGAGCAGATCACCGGCGGCATGGATGAGCTCTCCAAGAAGCAGGGAACCGGCGGGCTGCCTAAGGCTCCCGACACCGGCAAACAGGATGGCGAAGTTCCGGCTCCGCCTGCGGATTCCAGCGCCGCCAAGACTCTGAAAGAGCAGCAGGCCGAGGCGGACAAGACTGAAGCGGAAGTCAAGCAGGAGGCTTCCTCCGGCGGCGGATCGCAGTAGGCCTCTGCCGGGAACACCAGTCGAGAAGGCATCCCGGCCGCGATGGGCAAGCTAACTAAGATTGAATCTGGGTCCGAAGCAGACTTACGCAGAACCATTGCCGGCAGGGCTGAAAGCCGTGCCCTTTTCAAAAGCCACTTATGAGACGAGTCGTGATCAGGAGCGTTCCATGCGTCATCGATTTTGCGTAGGAATCATCGCGCTCGCAGTGATGCTATCCGCGGCCCTGGCCCGCGGCCAGGCAGTTTCTTTGCAGGAGCAATTAACCGCTCAATATCAGCTCGCCAAGGTAAAGGCGGATTCGAGTGGGTTTGGCGTTGTCGACCCGGGCACGCTGCTCACGATTCAGAAGGGCGGAGTGCTGGCCGTTCCGTGGAAAGCGATGGCGCTGTGTCCCGCGAAGTATCAGGACAACACATTCAAACCCTCGGTCGGATTCTGCGCCGGTATGCTGAAGAGTGTCTCACGCTACTTTCTGAAGGGAGAGAAGGTCTATCCCACGAAGATCGATGTGAATGTGGACAAGGCCAAAGTCTCATTCACGGTCGTGGCCTGCGACTCGTGCAGTGGAACGAATCCGCCCACCTCCATGAAAGGCGAGGTCGTCTTTCAATTTGCCAAAGGCTACCTCGAGAAGGCGGGGGTAGGGGACGTCGAGGACGCGATCGGGAAAGTCTTCTTGATCACTGAGGACAATCAGCAGAACCAGGGCAACGACTCAGGCCAACAGCAGCAGCAGCAGAACCCGCCTCCGCAGGAACCAGCCGAACCTGCGACCGTGCAACTGGGGATGACGACCGATCAAGTGGAGTCTGTCCTGGGCAAACCGGACAAGGTTTTCAACCTGGGCGCGAAGCAAATCTACGTGTACAAAGACGTGAAAGTGACCTTCCAAAACGGCAAAGTAGCCGACGTGCAGTAGGCGGATTGCCGGAGACGCGGTAGGGCGAAAGGCCTGAGAAGACAATGGTTTGGACTAGCGGCGTAGTACCTCCGTACCGTGCCTAGTACTTCAGTTACCGCTAGGCGGAGGGCCGCAACCCGGCTCTGCAGCCAATCCCAGTAATAGTATCCGCATCGCAATAGACCACAATATATAGATATTCGCCTCTTCCCCTTACTTTTCGCATTCCCGAAAACCGGTAGAAAAGCCCGAAAAACGCGGAGATTCGCTTCAAGCCGGGGTTTTTTGGGGCTGATATATGCTCTGGACACCGATAGCCCCCTGAGCCGATAGACAGGGTGAGGAAGTCTCCGGAAGCAATCCCGTGGGGCCGAGAGATCGGACGGGAAGAACGGCTGCGGAGAGAGAGCAAAAGGAACTATGGCCGACTCGCGAGAAGTGATGAACATTCGCCAGGCGTCGCAATATCTGGGGGTGAGTCCGGACACGCTGTACAAGTACGTTGGCGAACAGAAGATTCCCGCGTTCAAGCTGGGGAACCGCTGGCGGTTCAAGAAATCGCGGCTGGATCAGTGGATGGAAGAGAAGTCGAGCGAGATGGAACCGCAGGCGAAACGGAAACCGAAGGCGGCCACGAAGGCTGCCGGACAGATTTAGTTAAACCGACGCGGGCGAGGTGCCCGCGCCACACACAAAGGGTGGACACATGTTTGGACTCGGATCGAAATCGATTGTTGGTCTGGACGTAGGGTCGTCGAGCATTAAGGCGGTGGAGTTGAAGAAGAAGGGCGGGCAGATTGAAGTCGCACATCTGGGCCTGGAGCCGCTCTCATCCGATATCGTGGTCGACTCCATGATCGTGGACTCGGGCACGGTGTCGAGCGCGATCTCGAAGCTGTTCCTCGACAACCAGATCAAGACCAAGGCGGTGGCCACCGCGGTGAGCGGGCACTCGGTGATCGTGAAGAAGATCTCGCTGCCCTCGATGAGCGACCAGGAACTGGCCGAAACCATCGAGAAGGAAGCGGCGCAGCACATTCCCTTCGATCTGGCCGACGTGAGCCTGGACTACCAGATCTTGTCCGATGAAGTCGGCAGCCCGCAGATGGATGTTCTGCTGGTGGCCGTAAAGAAGGACAAGATTCTGAACTACACGAACGTGCTCTCGATGGCGGGCCGCACCCCGGCTATCGTCGACATTGACGCTCTGGCCCTGCAGAACTGCTACGAGTACAACTACCAGCCGGCGCCGGGCCAGGTGGTGGCGCTGCTGAACCTGGGCGCCAGCGTCATGAACATCAATATCGTCAAAGGCACGACGCCGCTGTTCCCGCGCGACGTCAGCGTGGGCGGGCATCAGTACACCGACTCGCTGCAGAAGGAACTGGACCTGAGCTTCGAAGACGCGGAAGCGCTGAAGCTGGGCCGTAAGGTTGGCACCGTCAGCGAGGATGCCAAGCAGCCGATCCTGCAGCAGGTCACCGAAATCATCGTGCTGGAAATCCAGAAGACGTTCGACTTCTTCCGGGCCAGCGCGGCCGGAGAGCACATCGAGAAGATCTACCTGGCGGGCGGTTCGTCGAAGGTGCCCGGGCTGGTGGAAGCGTTGCGGCAGGAGTTCTCGATGCCGGTGGAATTGCTGAATCCGTTCCAGCGAGTGATGCCGCCGACGGAAGGATTGGGCGCAGAACTGGTGGAGCAGAATCCCGGCCAGATGGCAGTTGCAGTCGGTTTGGCCCTGAGGAGCTTTGAATCCCTATGATCAAAATCAATCTTCTCGAAAACTCCAAAGGAAAGGGCAAACGCGGCGGCAGTGGCCCGTCGATGCCCACGATGGAAATGGGCGATATGGGGTCGCCCAAGCTGAAGATCCTGGTGGTGATGGTGATCGTCGGCTTGGCGAACCTGGGCTACTGGTATCGGCTGGATCATCTTTCCAAAGAAATTGACTCGAAGATGAAGGTGGCCGAGCAGAAGAACCGCGAGCTGGCCGATGTCAAGGCGCGTTTTCTGGAGCGGCAGAACCAGGCCAACCTCTATCAGCGGCGTGTGGATGTGATCAAGCAGCTGCACGATGGGCAAACCGGCCCGGTCAACCTGATGGCCATGATGGGCGAAACCATCAACAACACCGAGGCGGTGTGGCTGAACAAGATGGACGATCAGGGCACGAGCGTGAACCTGGAAGGCACGGCGCTGTCGCCCGATGCGGTGGCCAATCTGATCGCGAATCTGCAGAAGACCGGTTTCTTCAAGAACGTCGAGATCAAGGAAACCTACCAGGACGAGCAGGTCAAGGATATGCAGGCGTTTCAGTTCACCCTCACCTGCGACAAGGCTGCAGGGGAATACCAGACCGGGAAGGGAAAGTCGTAGAGGCGACCTATGGCGAACTTTGGCGAACTGTCGGGCATCAAGCAGTGGGGGCTGGTGATACTGGGTGGAGTGGCCGTGACCGCGGCGCTGTACTTCACGGTATTCAAGAGCCAGAACGATAAGAACGCGGCTGCGCAGCATGCCCTGGAAGACAAGATCCGGGAAAACAACGAGCTGGAGTCGTACCGGCCGAAGCTGAAGCAGATTGAGCAGCAACTGGCCGAGCTTAAGCAGCAGCTGGAAATCGAGCAGCGCATTGTTCCCGACGAGAAGCAAGTCGACGGGTTCATCACCATGTTGGACGGCGAAGCGTTCAAGGCCGGCGTGGAAGTGCGGCGCTACACGGCGAAGGACGTCAAACAGCAGCAGTATTACACCGAAGTTCCGTTCGAGATGGAGCTGGACGGGCAGTATTACTCGGTGCTGAACTTCTTCGACCGTGTGAGCAAGCTCGAGCGCATTGTCAACATCGGCGGACTCATCGTATCGACCACGAAGAATCCGACCGGCGCAAAGGCCAAGCGGACATATCAGTACCAGGCGAACGAGAGCATCGTGGCGACGTTTACGGCGACCACGTATTTCAGTCGTGACTTGCAACCTCCTGTTGCGGCCGCCGGAGCAAAACCGGCGACGACGGCGGCGAGATAGGGAATATCCATGAAGACGGCGATGAAGCTGAAAACTGGCACTCTGGCAATCGCACTCACGATGACGATGGGAGCGGCTTTCTCTGCGAAAGCTGCGGCGCAGAACCCGGACGCCATCGACAACGCGCGCAGCGTGGCAAAATCGCTGCAGCAAAAGCAGGCCAACGATACGGACGCGGCACTGAACGCGGCTGGAGTTCCCGCAACGGCCTCCAAGCCTGCTCCCGGCGCCCCGGCGCCGACGGTGAAGCCGGCGGTGATTCCGGGAGAGCAGAATCCCATCGTGTTGCCGCCTCCAAAGCCAGTTTCGACGGCAGCAGCTCCGGCCCCAGCCCCCAAACCGGCAGCGAAGGCCGCCGCTCCAAAAGCGGAACCGGCTTCGGGCGCGAACAACCATTTGCAGCACGTCAACGTGGTTCCGGGTAGCGATGATATCCAGATCGAGATCAGCTCCAGCCGGGCCGTGACTCCGCGGGTGACCAAGTTGAGCTCTCCGGAGCGCGTGTTGGTTGAGCTGCCGGAAACGGTGGTGGCCAGTGCCCAGAACAAGATTCCGGTGGGCAGCGGTGGAGTAAAGGGCGTCCGCATCGGCATGGACGGCAAGAATCCGCCGACCACCAGCGTTGTGGTGGATCTCGAGAAAGCGATTGCGTTCGATGTGGCTCCTGGCCCTGCGGGCAAGGTGACGTTGATCCTGCACACGCAGGGGGGCGCAGCCGCGGTAGCGAAGAGCACTCCGGCCACCGCTCCGGTGAAAGCGGCTCCGGCCAAACCGGCGGTGGCAAAAGCTGTTCCTGAGACCAAGGCTCCGGCGGCAAAAGCTCCTGCAACCAAGGTCGCGGTTGCGAAGGCTGCCACTCCGAAGGCGGAACCGAAGCAGGACGCGAAAGTAGCCGCCCCGGCCAAGACAACTGCGGCAGCGGCAGGTCCAGCTCCCGCCGCGGCCAAGCCCGAGGCAGCCAAGCCCAAGGAAGAAAAGAAGTGGGCGATGAATGGCAAGCGCGATCCGTTCTTCAGTCCGGTGGTGCAGCAACAGGGATCGGGTTGCTCGACCGGCAAGAAATGCCTGGAGATCAACGCGATCAACCTGCGCGGAGTGGTGAAATCGGACAACGGCTTCATCGCCGTGGTCACCAACAGCATCGGCAAGGCATACTTCCTGCGGGAAAACGATCCTGTGTTCAATGGCTACGTGGTGAAGATCACGGGGGACTCGGTGGTGTTCCAGGAAACCGTGCTGGACAAGCTGGGCAAGACATCGACGCATGAAGTGGTAAAGAAAATCTTTACTCCGGCGGTTTAGTCCTAATTCAGACTAAGTAGCCGGAAGAAAACGCGAGCCAGGCCCGAAGGTGGGGAGAAGGCGAAATGCGAAAGCAACCAACAATCAATTTCGTATCGTTGCTGCTGATGGGAGTGGTGGCTGCGGCTGCCCAAACGCCCAGCCAGCTCGATCGAGTGAACGTAAT
>Ga0075030_100001751_pt1 | contig 19593 bp, 15 predicted proteins | sample LitLauG_LLR_2012_FD_71393 | JGI IMG/M metagenome (GOLD analysis project Ga0075030, IMG submission 71393) | Freshwater sediment microbial communities from Pennsylvania, USA - Little Laurel Run_MetaG_LLR_2012 | ecosystem: Environmental > Aquatic > Freshwater > Creek > Sediment | place: USA...
AGTGGAAGTGGAAGTGGAAGTGGAAGTGGAAGTGGAAGTGGAAGTGGAAGTGGAAGCAACGTCACTCCAGAAGAACAGAAAGCGTTGGATGACCTCGGCGAGCTTAACGGGAAATCGCAGGCGGATATCGAGGCCGAGCTCAAGCAGCAGGGCTATCAGGAGACTACGTCGAACAACGGGGGAAAGGTGTATACCAAGGATCTGGGCAACGGCAGGACTCAGTCTGTGCGTCTCGACCCGGCCAAGGTCAGAAATCCACCCAGAGGCTTCGCCGATGAAGTTCCCCATGCCCACAAGGAATCGGTACCCACCTCGGCTGTCAATAATGGAAATTATAGCGCAAACGCTCCAGGCAAGACTACCTTCAATGATCAGGGGATCCCGAGCACGAACCCGGCTGATGTCCACATCCCGATTCAACCGTGAGGCAAGCGAGAGCGCCGACGGCTTCCATCACTTTCAAGGAAACGGTTGATGATTACCAACGATCGGATCGCCGAAGTTCTGAGCATCCCCGATGACGGCCAGCGCGGCGATGCCCTCCGTCAACTCGATCACCGCATCGCCAGCCGGACTGATGCCTCGCTCTCGACGATCGAGGTACTTTCCGGATTCGAAGGTCTGCGGAGCGAAACGTCCATCCCGGCGCAGGCATTTCTCTGGCGGCTCCTCATCAATGCTCCCGGCCAGCCCCAGGTTCGGGACCATGCCCTGAAAGTCCTCCGCCAGGGGCGCGGTCCCCATCGAGGATTCGCCCTATTCTATCTCCGCTTGCATTACCCCGAGCTGATGCTCCAGCTCATCGCCCAGTTCGAGCACGACCCGGACCCAGACGTGAGGTACGAAATTTCAGAGTATTTTTTCGATAAAGATAGGAATAAGTCCATGGAAATGAAGATTGACTTGCTACCCTGCGAATCCCATGAACTGAATGATGCCCTGGTGCTCGAGATTACCGCAATGGGAGAGCCCCAACATCTCGCCGAATTGAGGAGGAGAGATCAGATCGCGGGCGGGGAAACGATATTCGGCGTCACCGCAGATGCACTCCAGCGACGGCTGGAGGAGTCTTGAACGGGGTCATTAGGATCGACTTTCCCGTGGGCAATCAACAAGTAGCCCAGCCATCGGGCCAGATCGTCGCATTCTGGCAATACTGCGCGGGACTCCGGGATACCCTTCACCGCCGCCCACATCAACACCCGATACACTGCCACCGCCGACGGAATCCCGCTTACACTTTCATTTCCAGACGACTTGCCCGATCCAAAGCGTAAGCCTCGTTCGTAGCCGAGCGGCATACAGTCTCACGCATTGCAAGTGAACACAACATCCTCAGCGTCATTCTTGTGTTCGACGCTCTTCACCCAGGTGTCACGTCCGAGTCTTCGCCCTGTGATTGAGTTTGAACTGACGAGGCAGTCGGGGACGAGAATTGCTTGGAGAACAAGCTGAAACTCGAAGGCGATGCCCACTCCCACAAATAGTCGGGTCATCTCGGTGATCCGGCGGATGAGGTCGCCGTCGGGCGCGAGGGCGACAAACTGGTCCTTTGAGAGCGAGCCGAACCGGATTCGGAAGGTCCCCGAGACGTCCTCCATCCGATCACCCACGATCAGGTCGACGCCCAGCGTGTTGCTCCGGCCCGCGAAGAGGCCGAGCGTGGTCCGGTCCTCGGGCTCCAGGCGGAGCCGCCGCTCGATGAACTGGATCACCTCGACAGGCAGCCCGAAATATTCGCGGAGCAAGGCTTCGAGGGCGAACGCTGGCCGGTGACGATCCGCGAACAGTCCCACGAAGGCGAGAAGGGCCTCGTCGGGGAACGTGTTCCTTCCTCGTAACGCGGGCAAACCCAGGCCGATGATGGCGAACAGGTGGTCCGCGAACCAGTCGGGCTCCGGCGACACTTCCGTGTTCGCCGCCCCCGCTCGGCGAGAGTCCCAGGACCGCTCAAGAGCGAGCGCCGGCCGGTGCCGCTCCCAGGCGAGATAGAATAAAGAGATGAGCCGATGCTGAAAGATGTCAAGAAACGCGGTGGGGGTACCGTCGCGAAAGTCGCGAAAACGAGCGAGGAGTTCCTCGGTGTAGCAGTAGGGTAGGGCTCCCCGAGTGCTGGTCAGGCTCAAGACGGAGGTTTCGAGAGTCACGGGCCGACCCGCTCGATCGGGTGGGGACAGGCGGCGGACGGCGGACGCATCGAAAAGTAGCGACGGTTTCGTGGTGAATCGGACGGCCTCGCCGGACGGTGAGCCGTCGCGGCCCAACGACCGCCGACGCGGTCGCAGCCGGCCGAGAAGTCGGACCGCCTGGAAGAAGTCGAACCGTGGAGCCTGCAGAAACAGGATCCGCTTTAGAGAAGGACGCGGTCGCCGGCGCGGGGTGGCCATCGCTTCAGAGGTCCCTCCCGGCTTGTCTTGGCAACGAGCCGGCTGAACGAATTGATCGCCGCGTAGGTCCCGAAGAACCGCTCCAGTACGCTGGCAAGGAGAAAAATGCCGCTTCCGACGAAACGATCTTCATCGAACTCGACGGTCACCTCGGTCCCCATGCAGGCAAAAGCCCCAACGCGGCCCGGCACCGTCCGGCTTGAGACCGCGCTCACACCTGCAATCTGTTGCCGGGTTACAGGGTCGTCGGCAAAATCATAAAGGCGAAGAATCTCACGGAGCGACTCCGCTCCTCGACCGGATTCTGTGAGTGAGAGGTGGTTCAAGGAGAGGTGAGAGATCAACCGCCATTGGGCACCTCGACCTGTTTTCGGACGGAGAGTCGGGGTCGGCTTACGAAGACAGTGCGCGAACCGACTCACGGCAGCGGTCGATTGCAGTAGGAAAACTCCCTGAGGACCTCCAAATCCAAGTCGCGAAGGCGCGTCGCGGTTCGTGCATGTCACACGGACGCTGATCACCTCTGACGCGGGCCTTGACGGTCGGAACCCGTCGCTCACGAATGTCAGATGGACGTCAGTCCCTCCGTCGGTCCCTCCTTCGGGCTGACGGCGGCTCGCGTGCCAGTAAGCCTGCCGGTCTGAGGCCCCGGCCCCGGCTGAGTGCCGCAACGAATAGAACGGTTCATACTCGACCTCACGCCCAAGGTAACCGTCATTCCCGGTCACCGTATCGACGGAGTAGACCTCATAGGCCCAAGGATTATCCACGTCAAGTATGATCGGATACTCGACACGCGTCTGGTCAAACCGGATCGGTTCCGCGACTCGTGAATCAAGATTCACGACCGGAGTGCAACCGAGTCGAAACGTGAGATCATTAATCTTAACTGATGATGGGGGCTCGCGATCCAAGAAGATCAACAGTTCCACAGACTGGTCGAGCCCAGGGTCCCGTGGATGTCGCCAACCGGTGACATCGGCGAACAGGAACTTCTCTGGGAAGGCAAAATACTCCTGAAGGAGTCGATAGGCCGGCGGCGCGTAGCCTGGATACGGGTACATCCCCTCGTCTTGACCGAATCCGACCTGTCGCAATGATAACCCCGCCAAGACCGGGTTACTCTCGCCCGTGGCGCGTACAGAGACACCGCAGACGTGGTTGAAAAGCGATTCGTACAGACCGTGAACTGATGCGGGTGCACCATCGAGATAGAATCGCAAGACAAATTCAGGGTCCTCCAGCGGAAGTTTGTTAAACCGTATCCCTTCGCATTGCAATCCGATGCGGATCATCGAAACCGCTTCGCGAGGGGCACACCCGACACCCACGCAATCATTCTGAACTCGTGACCATGCGACTCGGACTGGCCAAAGTGTCACCGGGTAGACCGTTCGGTATCCGCATTGCACGCCGTTAATTGCCCCCGAGAGCATTCGAGAGCCTGCCTCGACAGTGACGCCTTTCTCGAGGGCCGCTTTGTCGTCTCCTGGTGCAAGTTGCACGATGGTCATTGAGGGGACTGGACGCTGGTAGTGGGGGTATAAAACCTGAAAGAAGGCGTCGGTGATTTCGGGGAATTCGTCGTCGATCTTCCTGCGAATTCTCGCGGTAAGGAACGCGATCCCCTCCAGGAGACGTTCGACGTGCGGATCTTCGCATGAGTCGGCTCCGAGCAAGAGCCGTCCGGCGACCTTGGGATACTTCTCGGCGAACTCAGTCCCCATCTCGCGCAAAAATGCGAGTTCGGAGACGTAGTAGCTCAAGAATTCGTCCACAATCAACCCCGCAGTTCGAAAGTCCGTAAGGACAGCAGGAGCACAGAGTCAAAAGAGACGAACTCTGGCGCCGGGCGAAGGCGCAAGAATGCATCAATCTGAAATCGGAGGTCGCCACGCTCCGCGAACTCAGGGGGACTCACGATGACATGAGTCAGCCTCGGTTCGAATCGGCGAATCGCGGACTCGATTGCCGACCGCAACTCCTCCCGATCATCGGAGGTATCCATCGTGAGCTGAGAGAAATCGGGAAGTCCGTACGTGAGGACGGATCGATCGAGGTGAGGATTGCCAGGGATAGCCCCGATGTACCGGCGGGAGTTCAGCAACCAGTCAATATTTTTCAGCACGGACGCCTTAACCACGTCGCGAGGGCCTACCCGGAGTGGACGGTCTTCCGATACCTCTGAAGGGAAATTATCACAGAGACGATCGAATACCGAGAGGACAAACTCAGGTTCACTCCACGGGGAGGTCATCGGATGGTTCTCCGCGGATCGCCACGGTCCGTTGGGAGTTCGTTGTGCCCAACAGAGCTATTCAATGACCGAAAACGCATCGGCATTGTTGCTGGGGTCGAGGAATTTTCCATCCGCCGATTTTCCCTTCGACCGGATGTAACGCTTGGAAACCTTCTGTGCTTTTTTAAATTGGTCTACTACCCAGATCCCGTTGACGTCCTGACTCACATAGAATGCCGCGTGGTTGCCATGGTCCTTGTTAGGGTATTTTCCGTTCACGAAAGTGGCGATCGCGGTTCCCTTGGCCACCAGCAAATTCCCTTTGACTGTCTTGCCTTCGCGCCACAAGGCCGTGTTGGGAACCTTGGCGTAATGCTGCACCAAGGCCACACACGAATGTGAGCCGACAAGGTCGGTTTGGTCGAGCGCGTCAACGTTGCTTACGATGTATGACATGGAATGATCCCATCGTGCAAGAAGATGATCTTGGAAAGGCTCATGTTGGATTACAAAGACACCTATCGGTGCCACGGGTTGAGTACAACCCGTGTGGCGTAAACTATCGCCGGAACACGGGTTGAGTACAACCCGTGGCACCCGAACCCGCTGGCCGAGCATGTGGATTCGAGCCACCACCCCGGAATCCATCTTGAGCGCTTGGAAAAACGCGCCCCAGAGGCGGGGAGCTTCGCGCCTCTGGGATTCTCATTTATCGACGATTGCGAGACGCCGGGGTTTCTAGGGGCACGACGGTTCAGGACGACGAACCCGTCTGCTGATTCCAGCTTCCCTTACCTGCGGAGGTCGCGATTCCCTGGTTGTCGGTGGCGAAGAATTCCTGGTCGACCTTGGCGAAATTCAGCGAGATCGACTCATGGGGAAAATCGCTTCCATCAGCCACGGTCCGGTACGACGAGACGATCACGTCGGTCAGTACGATCTCGTTGTACTTAGTCAGTTTGTCGCCGCCCGCCATCACGCAGGTCAACGTCGCCTTGGTCAAATGCTTGCCGCTGGAGCAGTATTGCATCAGCTTCGGCGAAGCTGAACACATGCGGAAAGTCACGGTCATATCCTCGAGATTGGCATTGACCCGTGTCCCGCCCTTGGCGAACGAAAACCCTCCGTGTTGGGCAACCCCAAAGCCGTAATTGACGACTTCAATCTGACCCTCGTAACCTTTTGCGCTCGAATTGCCTTTGATCTCGGGGTCGAATTTCAGGAACATCGTGGCCGGCATGACTGTTGCCTCCTGACAGGGGCCGGTTCACGTGCCGAAACGGGCTCGCGAGCCGTACCCGGAATAAGAAAAAAGCACAGATCTGTTCACCTTCTTCGCCGAAGGGGCAACTGAGAGATGACTGGAACCAAGGTCAAGTTCATGGTCAACTGTCAGCGGCCCGACTGCTGCGGTAGTTCGGCGACGAGCCGAAGTGAGACGGTGAGTTCTTCGAGCTGGAAATGGGGCCTAAGGAGCGCGATCGCTCTGTAACAACCCGGCCTCGCGGGGTCGTCGAGAACGGTGATCTGCGCGTCACTCAGCGGCTTCACTCGCTTGTCTTCGGCAGACAGCGGTGACGCTTTGGTGACATATTGGGAAATCCAATCCCGGAGGTGGTATTCGCAATCCTCTCGCGAAAGTGAATCGCCCACGTAGTCGCGCATCATTACCTTCAGGTAGTGTGCGAATCGTGACGTGGCCATGATGAACGGGAGCCGCGAAGAGAGAAATGCACTCGCGGTGGCTTCGTCGGTGTTCCAAAGTTTGGGCTTTTGGCAGGTCGGCGTCGCGAAGAACGCCGCCTTGGTGCTTGCCTGGCAGTGCTGTAAGGGGATAAACCCCAACTCCGAGAGTTCACGGGTGCGACGATCCGTGAAGGCGATCTCCGTCGGGCAGGTTTGAGCGACGTCACCTCGCTCCGTGTCGAAGGTGAAGTTCGGCAAGCCCTCGACAAGGCCGCCTCCCTTGGGTCCGCGGATCGCCACGCACCAACGGTGCCTGTGAAACGCGTTGGTAATCCGGGCGGCCAGGGCGTAGGCGGCGTTCCCCCATAAAAAAGACGAGATGTCCTTCGCGTCGATGGTCCCGTCGTCCTTTTTCTTAAGCACTTCCTCCTGGAACTGAAAGAGCGCTTCTCGCTTCTTGTAGGGCTCGCGCAACAGGATGTGGGGCATGCAGAGGGCAGTGAATCGCGAATCTTCGGATTCACGAAAGGCGTCCCAAGGCGCGTACTTAGGGTTCAGGTGAGGGTCGAAAATCGGCTTCAGATCGACCTTGTCTTCCAGCTTGGTGTAATCCTTGCATCCGAACATCGCCGAACCGGTGCCCGAGACGAATGGAGCGTGCGCCGCCGCGGCAACTCGCGAGATCGACGAGAGCAGCGCGACGTCTTCCGACTCGGCCGTGAACTCGTAGTCACCCACGAGCAATCCGACTGGCTGCCCACCATAAATTCCGAAATTCTGCTCGTAAACTTTGACGAAGAGGGCGCTGAGGTCTTCCCGGGTGGCGGACTCGATGTCCTCCAGGAGCGCTTCTTTCGAGGCGTCGAGCACCTTGAACTTGATCATCGGATCCGGTTTGGTCTGATCGATCAGGTAGTGCAAGCCCTTCCAGGTGGACTCGACCTTCTGGAATTCGGGGTGGTGGATGACCTCGTTCACCTGAGCGGAAAGTTTATCGTCGATCGCCTGGAGCAGCTTGCTGAGCACGGCGTGCGGGCGTTTGGGAACGGTCCCGGAGCGATCCGGGTCGGCGAGCACGCCGTCAAGAGCCTTGGAGAAGTCATCGGCTACGGCACGTGCCGCGGGGAGCTGATCTTCGCGCGGGGCGAAGCCAGCCGCGTTGGCGAATTGGTTGAAAAGATCCGACGGGGGCTCCTTCGCAGTGGTTTGGCCGCGATTCTCGTCGTTCATGACTTTTCCCCCTCGGGAGCCACGCTGGGGGCCCCTGCGTCGTGGCAGAGTTGTTTGCGTGCGGATTCGTCGGTGATCAGCGTTTTGAGCATGGCCTCGACGTCGTCGTTGCCGTCCATCGATGTCAGGAGCATTTTGATCCGCCGTCGGAGCTCCAAGAGGCGACCGAATTGCTTAACGTTTTCCGCGACCTTTTCCGCGACACGCTGCGGCTCGAAGTCATCAAGGCTTTTAAATGCGAGATTGATTCGGAGGTCATCACCTCCCTCTTGGAGACGGTTTTCGACCTCAAACTTTACCGTCGTTCCCGTCTTGGCCAACACGGTATTGAAGGTCTGTCTGTTGATGTCGACAAGGGGGCGATTTTTCAGCTTCGGGAGCTTATTCCGCGAATGCGCGGAAAGGTCGGCCATCACCACCACAACGAACGGCAGTTCCCGTTGCTCGATCGCGTTGCCGACGTTGACGTCGTAACGGATATGGACGAAAGGAGGCTGATTTCGACCCAAATCGTCATGGATACTGCTCATAACTATCCGCCCCGCAGGCCGGCGGTCCGATCCGAATGGCGGATAGCGCGACCGGTGATCATCGTGCGTCTCAATAAAGGATCCATGGGCCGTGAACGTGTGTCAATAAAAAATTTACCGCGGCCAGACTTTCTTCTTTGCCCTCCAGAATTCAGAGGTTGGGCTTTGTCCTCCATGCTAACGCGTTAAGCCGGAGAGACTTACATGGCGGGCGGAGCCCACCCCACGCGGGAGGGCCTCGGAAGTCACCATTGGATTGGTTCCATGAGTCGAAATCGTAATTCGAATCTCTGTTGCGATGGTTGAAATCAGTCGGGTGGGGGGACTGTCCCACCCGTGAGTGTCTCCGTCTCAAGGATCCGCGCGAACTGAGGGTCGCGAGCGATCCGGGCCGACACCTCGGCGAACTCAAGATCAAGCGCGGCCATCTCGGCGCGAAGATGATTGTATTGATCGCGGTTCTTCCGAAGGGTTTCAGCGGCCTCAGCCAAGGCATGGATTTTCTCATGCATTGCGATGATTTCATATCCAAGGCTGCCTTCAGGAACTCCTGGGACTAAGGCGATGGGCGGTGATTCATGTGCCGACGACCTAGGGAGCGACGGAGCGGGGGAGGTAACGGGTGAACCGCGACCACTCCCACGTCTGACCGCCAAGATCAGTTCGAGCACGTGCCCGCAATCCGCCAGAGCGTCCGTGATGGGGGAGAGGTCCGGCGCGTTCCTCATTCGGTCGCCGAGAAGGCGCGTAAGTACTCGCACGGCCTCCACTGCTTCGTGTTGGTCCTCGGACAGATTTTCGTAAAACGAGAGTGGCGTGAGGGAAATGGCGTGCCCGATCGCACTTGTGGAGATCCGCTCCGCGGTCAGCGGCGAAGAGAAGCCGGAAGCACGGCCTGGCAAGACGGCCGCGAAGTCGAGAGTCACGTCAGTCCCAGTCTCAGTCAGGGAAACTTTGCGGAGCTTACCAAGGAGAAAACGGTCGGAGGCCAGCGATGCAAAGAGCCCCACGCGCGACTCGTCGCCGCCGTCTACTTCGAGGGGCGGGCGACAGTCCTTCCAGTGCTCGGCGACCAAGCCACTGAGAAGATTCAGACCGTCGCGTAATCCGGCGAAACCGGCGACTTCAGTCAACAACTCGGTGATCCACGACGCGATGACAAGATCGCGCGCGGTTTCCGTCAGGCATCGCGTCCCTTCTTCAACAAGACGATCGATCTCCTCACGGCGCGTTGAGAGGCTGTCCGATTTCGACTCGGAGACTTCTGACTCGCGCCGAAAAAACTGGCGAAACTTGGAACCGATGAGGGTGTGGGCTGAGTCACGACTCGATTGCGACGGCTTCGGCGCTCCGTCGAGAATTTCACGAATCGCGAGAGTTGGTGGGGTGGGAATGACAGTGCTCCTTTCATTGCCGCCGGTAGTGGATGACCGTTGGCCGACGACCATTTCCGATCGACCGAAATCAGGCTGGTTTTTCAGGAGAATCGTCGTCCGCGTGGTGCGTCTCGAAGACTCGACACACCCCACGGCCGGAAGTATAATGCCAATCCGCGAAAGTCACCGTCCGTGGGAACCACACCGTGGCCATTTATTGCGACAGTTGTCATGCGCAGATCGCCGCCGGTTCTGTCGTCTGTCCCCATTGTCATTTCGCGATCGATTCACAGTCAATGATCCGAAAGTCTCCTTTCTCTAAAGACGTACCCGTCTCGAAAGACCCTCCGAAAGCCGTGGTGGTAACCCCGCCCCCCGCCGCTGAGCCGAAGCCTTCCCGAACGGTTTCGAAACCCGCCGCGAATCCACCACGCAAGCCGATTCCACCGGACCCGCCTGAGCAACCGAAGCGTCCGGTCGACCCTCCGAAACCCCAGACGACTCGGCCGGATTCAGCGGGACCGGATATCCACTTGCCCGCAACCGACCTGGTTACAAACACGTTACATGCACGCATAATTTATCAGCGAGGACGGCACTTCCTTGAGAATTTAACCAAGCGTAATGGTACATACGTTCGCATTTCCGAAAGTGAGACAATTCAACTGGGGACCGAGTTTCTTGCGGGTGAAGTCCAATTCCGCGTGGTTAGGCCGGTCGGCTCGGGGGGAGGTTCCGCCCTCGTCGACGGCGGGACGATCGTCAGGCCGGGGATCTCCCTCGACGGTCTCAACCTGAACGTGATCAGTCTGGAGATCTTTGGAAACAAAGGCGGCTGGCGACCCTGGCTGGTCATCGACAGCCGTGGTCTTAAAGTCGGGAGAGGAGACAAAACGGAGGATTTCCCCGCGCTTAAGACATTGGCTCGCCGACATTTTCGCCTGACTCCCTGTGGATCCGAGCAAGTCACGATCCAGGATCTCGGTTCTGTTAACGGGATCTATCGCAAGATCTACCAGCCGGAGCCTCTGAAGGACCACACCCGGTTTCGCCTGGGAGCGTACTTGCTCGAATTTCGCGTTGCCGAACCACTCCCCGCAGTTTTACCCGAAACCAGAGATGGCGAAACGCAATGTTGCGCCGACCTATCACCCCACGCCGTCCTTGTCGTCGTGCGGCCTGACGGAAAATACGGCGTGAAATTTCCACTCACCAAGACTGCAACCATCTTAGGTCAGGAGCAGGTCGATTAAGATCTGACATGAACGAACGCTTGTTCATGCGGCCAGCACCGAGCACAAGCTTTTCGCTCGACACGGTGCAAATTTTGGGGCATCCTCGGCGGTTATCTGAGGGTCGGACTCGACCGACCTTCCAGATCAGCCTTCCGCCCAACCGAAGGGACGGGAGCGACCAGCCCCACCACCCAAATTACGGGAATCGCGATCAGGCCGGTCCATCGCAACCCCGGACTGTCCTCCCAGATCGTTTGCCACGCCCAAATTGCACTCGCGACCACGAGCAAACCCAAGAAACAAGCCAGGCGGCGCGTGTTGGTGGCGGTTCGGAGCGCCTGTTTCGTCCGCGCGCCATCATCGCGAGAGGAGAGGAACGGATGCCCCCGACCGTTAAACAGACCCCAGGCGAACGCACTCATGCCGTCGACGACCTCGTCACCGACGAAATATCCCCCCCGAAAGGCAATCGGTTCGCTGCCTCGACCCGCTTCTTCGAATGCCACTTTGAGCACGTTGGAGAACAACTTGCGACGGCGGCGGAACTCGTAATCAAAGACGATGAGGTCCGCGTTGCCCCGAGAGTCGGCAGGGTCAAACCGAAGCAGGTCGAGCACCTGGAGGTGAAGGGTCGTGGCGACCCAATTCACCCCATTCCATGCGAGCGCCGCGTCGAACGGACAAGAATCGGGAACCTCGAATCCTACACGTTGTTTGATATGCTTATCACTAAACGCTCGTTGCCTACGCATGAAAACCCTCGCCCCCGGGATCGATTCCAAGCCGGGGAACAGCGCGAACACCGAGCAACGCTCGCCGAGGGCTTCGTAAAACGCTTGAATCTCCTCCCAGGCCGCCGCCACGACATCGACGGCCGTCGGATCACTGATCCAGTCAACGGGAAAAACGGCCACAAGCCCGGAGACCGTCGGTCGGCCTGAACTCGCCGCGCGGAGTTTGCGAGCGAGATCCTCTGCTCGGTCCGGTCGTTCTCCTTGAGTCCAATTCCCGTTGCAAGTTAAAATAATGCCGTCGGTAATCGCTTGCGCGTGTAAAGGGCTCGGTCCAATCGGGGCCTCGGCGGCCACTCGAAGGCCACTCCCATGCACTAATGCCGCGGCCCGCTCTTCTCCCTGGGGATTTGGCGCGAGCAGCACTTGAACTCGCCTTCCCTGAACGCCGATCCGCGTAATGATCGCCGACCAGACTGCGTCTAAAGGCCCACCGGTCATCCAGTTCGACCGGATCGACTGGAAGGTCCACCACAACCAAACGGCGCAGACTATTAGGCCCAAACCCATCGCAAGCAGCCACCGCCAGTATTGCGACTGGAAATAGCCGGGCACAGCCGTTTGCGCAAGCCGTGTCGAGGAGTCGTACCGCGTCGGGAGATACCAGCCGAACACCACGATCAGGGCGACAAGCGCCAGCACCGGCGCGAACCGCCAGAGTCGCGCAAGTGCCGCCCGGAACCGCTCCGGCGCGAGGATGGCGACGACCAACGCGGTCACCGCCGAGGTTACCATGGCGATCCAAATCAGCCACTGATCTTTTAATAAATTCATATCTATGGCTTAAATAATATGAACGTTCGTCATCCAGAATGGGCCACGAAAATCCAGGCGGCAAGCGTAACCAATACAGTGGCCGCGGTCAGCACGCTGACGCGTAACAGGAAATTCCTCCCGGACTCCGCGCGCGGAGCCGGGTGTGTTTCGCCGGGGGAGTCGGGAACGAAGGGATCGAGGTCAGGTCGGACCTTCTTGTGCGTTTCGGCGATCCAGCGTCGAAGTTCCGGCCCGATCGGATCCGAGGCGTCGGCGCCGTGGGCGGGTCGGAGGCGATTGGGCAGTTTCTCGCCACGAAACCCCAGCGCGACGCAAAGGTAGAACGTTTCCAAAGTGTCGATCGACCGATCCGGGACCTCCGACGCTTTCACGTAGAAATCCGAACCTCCGATCGCTTTCTTGTAGAGCTCTAATTCAAGAAGTCCCTCGCGGCGCCAGCTTTTGGCGTGAACCCATCGCGAGTCGATAAGAACTTCATCGGCCCAGTAGATCAATGCATATTCGGCCAGATGGGTAAAGTCGTGGGGTCGTTCGTATTTGATCGAATCCGATCGCGCGGTCTGAATCAGTCGGACAAGATCCTTTTGGACCGCGATCAGCCCGGGATGACGTTCGGCCGGCTCGTCAAACCGCCTTTGCAGACTGATGACGTATTGTACGAACGGGTCAACGATTGATGCAAATGTTTCGGTCATTTTATATGACGAAAAGTGTGAAACCGATTCTCCGTCCGTCCACGATCATGACTCGGACTCTCTCCTCCCTTTCGGGAACATCCGGATCTCCGTCCTCGTCGCTCGTCGGCGTCGTCAAGTAGACCTCGGGCGTGATCCGGGTCGGGTTGACCTGGACGACGAGTGTGCGAGACTGTTCGATGTCGCGCCAGATCGTCTGGTTCCCCTCAAGCCTGTAGTAGATGTAATCGGGTGGAAGTATCCGGGGGCGGTTCGGCGAGACGGTGACGAGACTCAGGTCGTGAAGGCGGTCTTCAAATGCGTCCCCAACGCTGCCGCCGCCGAGCTTCATATCGATCCGCGACAGAATCTCGTCGCTCTCCTGGATCGACAACTCCGCGTCAATCCCGCGGACACCCAGGAAAAGGACGCGGCCAAGGGCGAGCCATTGAGGATTAAATTGGACCGACAGACGAGCGATCGTCGGCCTGGCTGATGTCCCCCCGGGTATTCCTTCGAACGGTTGCTGCTCGAAGGCCGAGAATGTCGCGGCATCAAGCCCGCGACGGATCTCCTCAAAGACACGTCCGAAACAAGCCCCCAATGCGTCGTGATCGTAAGGAAGGAGTTCGCCTGGTCGACGATCGGGGGTGAATACCGCCAGGCTGCCCGCAAGCCGACAGAGTTCGTGATACACCATCCACGGGGTCATCCCTGGAGTATACACGAGGGAGCCGAGGTAAGCATAAGCCGCGTTAAGGGTCGTCAGTTTGAGAACGCGCTCCGCCTCGCCAGGATCTTGGGATTCGTAGAGCCTCCCTCCTGGTAATTGCGCGATCAGGCCGTCGATTCTGCTGGAAATCAGGCGGTGCAACGACCGGACCGGACGGTACAGATGCGGCGAGGCGTCCATGGCGAGTACCGGTGGAACGAACCCGGGATCAAGCATCGGGTGGCCGGTCTCCGACTGGATCAGTCGCGCAATGGGCATTGTGACATAGGTTTTTGTCGCTTGATCGCCAAGTAGCAGCGTGCTTCGTAGTCTGCGGAATTCAACCTCGAGTTCGTTGTCCCCCGTGTTCTCGTCCTCCACTTCAGCGGCCTCGACCGTGAAACGGGGACCGGTGACGTTCTGATCGGTGGCGACGTTGGAACGCCCTTCCTTCCAGCGCCAGCGAGGGACCGCCAGCATAATCTCAAGACCTTCGACCCGTTTATATCGGTCGGATGGCACGACGAGGGCGTCAGGAGTGCCGTCGGCAGGTATCGACAGTTTCGTCCCGTCGGGAAAGCGGGCCTCACACTCGATCAATCGGAACCGTCGGTCGCGAAGGGCATCACGGTCAATGCTGATCGAACGGAAGCCGAAATTGTACGGGTGATACCAGTTTTCCGAGGCCGTCAGCATATCGCGCGCATGCCGGTCAGCGGCTTGAAGATGGTGAGGACGCAGGAACATCCCCTCGCGCCAATGGACCGGACGCCAATGGTAGCGTGAGGTCTTGTCCGACTTTGACATTTGTCAGCTCCAGTTCACCACCCCGACGGCACCAAGACCTTGACCCTTCCCACGTGAGAGTATCCGATTTATCATGGGTTTTGTAATGATTTTGCCCGTCACCGATTTTAATAACGATCGGAGCTACCATGGCAGGCAATTCGATCACAGTGAAACGCCCCAGCGTCAGTGGTCGCCGACGAACACTCGACACACTCAAATCCAACCCATCGCTCCCCTCGCTGATCTTTTCCGGCACCGGAACCGTCGCTTTTTTCATCCTTCTTGCTTGGCTGGTGATCACGGCGCTTATCGGACGTCCTGTCCGTAATTCAAATCTGTACCATGTCGCCTTGGGTCACTTCGAAGGGGTCGCGCCCAGTGGCTTCGATCCAACGCATGCGCTCGGGTCAAACTTGTCCGACTTCCTGAAACGTCACGAAAAGGGCAGCGTGGTCCTGATCCAGGGGGGCGCGACGTCCAGGGCAAACGGATCGGCGGAAACCAGGGGGGCCTACTTACTGGCTCCCGCGGCAGCGCCTGGCTCGGCTCCGATACCGTTGCCGCTCGACGACGTTCTTCGCGCAATACGTGACCGAGGGCCGAATGCCAACACGCTTCTGATCCTTGACGTCGCGGTGTCTCCCGCCGATCGTGACCTCGGTGTGTTCGGCAACACGTTCCAAAGCGAATTGTCCCAAAAAGTAAAAGTGGACTCCAATTTCGCGGTGCTCACAGCCTGCGCCGAAGGCCAGTCTAGCGCTCAACTCGAAGGTGGCGGCTCTGTGTTCGCTCATTACGTTCAGGAGGCGTTAAATGGGCAGAACCTTGGCGGATGGGTCCGCGCCGATCAACTTCACGCGTACGTTCAGCCTAGAGTCGCCCGCTGGGTGAAGGAACACGGTTCCGGCGCAGTCCAGACTCCCATGCTTTTAGGCCGCCCGGATCTCAGGATTCGGCTGAACGAACCGATCCGTCAGGCGGCAACGACCGACCTTAAACCGGCTCACCAGGACGAAGACGATCAAAAACTGACCGCCGAGTGGAAACATCGAGACAACCTGTCTCGCAGTTCTCCCCCCCCTTACCGTTACAATCCACTCTCCTGGCGGAGATACCAGGATTTGCTTCTTCTCGCGGAACGGCTTTTCCGTTCAGGTGAGAGGGAAGCCGCAATCGCGACCCTCGATGCCGCGACTCGGGAAAGGCCCACACTCACCGAGGACTCGAATCCCCCGGCGCCGTCATCGCTAGCCGAGCTTCGCCGCGTCTCGCCAGATGGTCCCGAAGAAGCCGATCGCAATAAGAAACAAATCGCCCGCCTGCTTGATTCACTCGCTCGCGGGTCTCGTGTTTCACCTCCTGACCTGACGCCCAAAACTGCGAGGGTCGCCCGTGATGCCCAAGGGGAGAGCAACGTGGGAGTGGCTCGCCCAGGCGAGGCGGACACACAGGTCGGGCCGGCCCAGAAGGCGGATGTCGCGTTGAAGGGAGAGGACACATCCGGTGTTGATCCGCTGGAATTCTTGACGAGGGGCGGAGATGAGCTTCATCCGACGTACGTCGAGGCTCAGTTAGCGGTCTGGTACGCTAAGTTTGTCAAATTGGGTGGTGAGACCGATGCCCTGCGAGGTGACCGGCTGGCGTTGATTCGTAAGGCCGTCGCGGTTCGGGAAGAAGCCGAGGAAGCGGCATTTAACGACCCGAGAGTTTTCTCGAGGATCGCGCCGATCGTCGACAAGGCCGATTCCCTCAGACGTGTGGCGCAAGACGCTCTGTTTGCCGGCGATGCGAACCAACTCAAGGCCTGCATTTCCGGCCTCGAGAACGCCGGACGACTCTACAAGCAAGCGCATGACGAGGGGACGATTTACGTCCAGTCTCACGATTTGCTCGAGCTCGTGCAAGACACCCTCCCTTCCCTTGGCGAATGGGTCGCCCGTTCCTGTTACAGTAAACCCGCCGGTAACTCTCAGGGCCCCGAGGACCGGTTGCGCGAGACGGCGGAGTATGCGGCCACCCTCGCCGATTTGGTGTACGCGGACGCCGGGACTAAGCCTGTGGTCGTCTCCCAGATCGAAGCCGCCCGCGCTTCTCTCGAAACATCATTCCGGGCGCTTCAGGATCACTTGCGGAACCGTGTCAAGGTCGCCTCGGATCAGCGCGAGATTGATGCTCTGTTGAGGGAGAGCTCGATCGTTGCCGAGGAACGTCTCGTACTCCTTCAACGCGCCCGTAACGCCTCGCACCGGCCCGCTCCGATCACCGTCGACGGTCTTGAATCCGTGATTCCGGACGAGACTTTTCTGAAGGAAGTCCGAGCCCAAGCAAGCCTTGAGCGCGACCTGTTGCTTATCGCCGGCACGAAACTCTCCGATTTCGATAGAACTCTCAAAAAAATCGACGATGAGTGGCGTCGATCTAGCAACGCCGCATTCGAATTCGACGACCTGGGGAGTCAGCTATCACGCGCACGGGGAAACCTCCCAGCCACGGATCGAGCAACGCGACTGGCGATCGCCCGGACGATTCCCTCGATCCGCGAGGCCCAAGGCGCCGGCCGCGCTCATATCGAGTCGGCGAAGGCTCTGCGCGAATGGTATCTGGCTCGACACGCGAAAGATTGCAATGAGCCGGACCCGGGCGGCATCGACCTGGTGATGGCTTCGAACACCGACGCCGGAACGATCCGAAATGCCACGGTTCGCGTCACAGGGCATTTTCCCGAGGGAGGAAGGGCCGCCGTGTTTCTTGAACACGATCCAGCGGCACAAGTCACGGCGACCCCGCTGGAAGGGGGATTGATCGCCGTAGACGCCGTCCAACCAGCTACCGTAAGTTTCGTCACGGAAAGTCGTCAACCCGGTCGCTTGAGCTTGACGCCTTGCGCGTTTTTCCGAGGCCGATTCTATCTCAACGAAAGCGCCTTCAACCTGTTCCAGACGGAGCTCGTCAAGGTGGAGATTCATGGCGAAACGGAGTACAAGGTTGACCAGATCGTCGGGAAAAAAAACCGTTTGAATTTGAAGAAGTTCAAGATTGACGATCAGTTTTTGAATAACCAACATACCGGATACTTTCATGTGGGGAACGACCTGCCTTACTGGCTAAGAGTTAAAAACGTCTCGAAGAAAGCGCTTTCACTGGTGGTTCTCCAGGAGCTTGATGGGATCCGGAATGAACATAAATTGGCACTCAAGCCGGGCCAGGCGACAGGAATGAAGGATCTCCCGGATCTTCCCGGAAAGGTCTTGGCGAGCAAGGCCGACAAAGCAAAACAACTGACCGTCACCGTCCGCGAAGAGGATGCGAACGGCCCCGAATTATGTGCGCCGTTTAAAGTCCAATTCAATCCGATCGACCCCCGTGATTACGTGAGACGAACTTTTTTCTACTCCTCACCGATCGTGTCGATTGGACTCGAACATTTAGCAACAGATCCAGTTCCTTATCCAGTGAACGTTGATTTAATTCTCGAACCCATCAATGATGTGCGAGAACGCATACAAGACAATGTTCTTTACATTCCTCGTGGTGGCAAGCCGGTTGTTCGAGAATTTGAGCTCCTCAATCAACACGAACTGAAGGATATTAAAATCACTGGCAAAGTTAACAAAAAAGACTCTGAAGAATTGAGCAAACCGCTTTCCGTCAATCGGCTTCCAGAGAAAGCAAAAAGCCAGAAAACCGAAGATGCAGCGACACCCTCGACGCCCGATCCGTAGGTTGGATCGAAGATGGCGGATGCCCGATCGAACGAATCCCAAATTCATCCGTTATCGCTTGTCGTTAAAATGAGTTCAGGGAACTGTTTCTAATGATCGCCACTCTCCGATGTCCGTTTTGTGGGAACCAGTGCCATGTGTCGCAATCGAACTCGACCACGGAAGTCCTCTGCCGGTGCGGGGCGACGTTCGATTCCTTATCGATTCTCCACGCTTCACTGGGACCTCGCGAATTGGAGGAGAACCCCGGAAGTGACGATCATGACTCGACCGGTCTGAGGATTCCTCCGTGTATCGGGCGTTACCAGATCTTAAGGTTAGTCGGGACGAGTCGGTTTGACACGATTTACGAAGCACATCCGGTCGACGATCCACAATTGTGCCTGACTTTAAGAGTTCCCATATCCACGGTCCAGAAAAATCCGAATCTTCGAGCGCGATACTTTGATTCATCAGTCGCCGTCGCATCGATCCGCCATCAGGGTATTGTTGAGATCCATGAAATCGTCACCGATGGCCCGACCCCGTTTGTGGTCACCGAACTTATGATGGGGCAGACACTCAGAGAGATCCTTGAAGACGGCCCACTGCATCCCGACCGTGCCGTTCAAATCGCAATTGAGACGGCTCAGGCACTGGCTTTCCTCCACGCCGCTGGGCTGGTCCATCGTGCCCTCAACGCGTCGAACGTGATCATCCGGGACGACAGCCGCGTAAAACTCGTCGACATCGGGCTTGTGTGGATGGACAACGCGGAAGAACCCCCCGACCACTCCTCGTCAATCTCGCGGACCTCCCGGCCATCGGAGCCGGCGACCGTAATGGCACTGGAGTCCGATCGGCTGGATGACCAGAGCGACCTCGGAATGCTGCTCCATGAAATGCTCCGCGGAAAAGAGCGAACAGCGCTCGATCGAGTCGACCGCCGGTCGATTCCCACTTTCCGTGACTACGGGTTAACGATCCCCCTCGAGCTTGAAAACATTTGCTTGCGCGCCATCTCGAAAGGCTACACGACCTGCCAAGCCTTCGCGAACGCCCTGCGGCGCTGGCTCGATGACCAAACGCCTCACGTTGATGAGACTCATGTTGTGAAAAATGACAGCGATCACCGATCAGAGGCTCTGGATTCATCGCGTACCATCACGGCGCCACTTTCCAGGGAAACATTGCAAGCCCTGATCCGATTGATTGCCCAATCCGCCGAAGAGGAGGCGCGGATCGAGCTCCGTAAGAATACCGGCCTGACGGAGTCAGAGCGAATCCTGAAGGCTCGCGTTGCCGAACTCACCAAGGGGTACAACTCCACCCGCGAAGAAAAGACGCGAACCGCGGAGCGTGTGCGACAAACTCTCGAGGAAAAATCGGCCGATAAGCTCGCCGACATTTCCAGACGATTTAATTCGCGAATGGATCAAATCGATAAAAAAACCCGCGTTCTGATC
>Ga0075030_100001752_pt1 | contig 19589 bp, 15 predicted proteins | sample LitLauG_LLR_2012_FD_71393 | JGI IMG/M metagenome (GOLD analysis project Ga0075030, IMG submission 71393) | Freshwater sediment microbial communities from Pennsylvania, USA - Little Laurel Run_MetaG_LLR_2012 | ecosystem: Environmental > Aquatic > Freshwater > Creek > Sediment | place: USA...
CGCGCGGCGGCGACGGCGAATGTGCAGCAACTGGCAGCGCAGGAAGCCGAAGGGCGCGCGGCGCTGGCTGGGCTGGAAGAGGCGCTGAAGAGTCTGCGCATTGAATCGCAGTCCGCGCAGGAAAAACGCGGCGAAATCGAGCTGGAACTGGTGCGCAAGCAGGGCGACCTGAAGTATCTGGACGAAACGTCGCGCAAGGAACTCAGCTTGGCGGCGGCGGAAGTGGCAACGGCTGAAGAGGTGGAGCTGGACGAAGCGGGCGTGGCCGAGATCGAGCAGAAATACCAGGAAGTGCGGGCGAAGATCGAGGCGCTGGGTCCGGTGAACACGCAGGCCTTGGAGGAATTTCAGGAGGCACAACAGCGCTACGACTTCCTGAATACACAAAGGCAGGATTTGCTCGATTCGATCCGCGATACGGAGAAGGCGATTCAGGAACTGGACGTGGAATCACGCCGCCGTTTCAAGGACGCCTTCGATGCCATCAACGATCATTTCCGTGGCATGTTCAAAACGCTATTCGGCGGAGGCCAGGGCGAGATGCGCCTGACCGACGAGGCGAATCTGAACGAGAGCGGCATCGATATTCTGGCATCGCCTCCGGGCAAGAAACTGCAGAACGTCGCGCTGCTGTCGGGCGGCGAAAAATGCCTCACGGCGATGGCGCTGCTGATGGCGATTTTCCGGTTCACGCCCAGCCCATTCTGCATTCTCGATGAGGTGGACGCGCCGCTGGACGAGCCGAACATCATGCGCCTGACGCGCCTGATCAAGGAGATGTCGTCCGAGACGCAGTTCATCGTGATCACGCATGCCAAGCGCACGATGGAGTCGGCGCAGGCGCTGTACGGCGTCACGATGCAGGAACCGGGCGTCTCGAAGCTGGTCAGCGTCCGCTTCGAAGCGCCTCAGGGGCACTTGCCGGAGCCGGAACTGAGCCGCGAGGCGGTAGCGGTCTAGCGGAAGGAGCCAGAAGCCGGCAGCCAGGAGCCAGAATGCCTGACTGTGAGCGATCCGACTTCCTTCCGGAATCGAGTGACCCGCGCGCTACGCGATGCGGATGGTGCCTTCGAGGTATGCGGCGGCTTTGCCGGCGATGATCACGCGGTCGCCGCGGTGCTCGCACCAGAGTTCGCCTCCGCGCGCGGAGACCTGACGGGCGAACAGCTTGGTTTTTCCGAGGCGGGCGGACCAGTAGGGAATTAAGGTGCAGTGGGCCGATCCAGTGACCGGGTCCTCGGGCACGCCCTTGGCTGGCGCGAAGAAGCGCGACACGAAATCGCAGTCTTTTCCGGGCGCGGTGACGATGGTTGCAAAGCGGTCGATGGCGGCGAGCTTTTCCATGTTCGGCTTCAGCGCGCGGACCTCGGCTTCGGTCTCGAACACGCACAAATAATCGCGCGCGCCGAGGACCACTTTGGGTGTTGAGCCGAGCGCTTCGAACAGCTTGTCGTCGTATGTGGTTTCGACGGGAGGCCGGGCAGGGAAGTCTAGCGCGTAAAGGTCGCCGTCGCGGGTGACGATCAGTTCGCCGCTCTTGGTCATGAAGGAAACGCGCGGCGTGGCCAGTTCGCGGCGCATTTCGAAAATGACGTGCGCCGAAGCGAGGGTCGCGTGGCCGCACAGATCGACCTCGACGCCGGGAGTGAACCAGCGCAGATGATACTGCCCGTCGCGGACGATGTAGAAGGCGGTTTCGGCCAGGTTGTTTTCGGCCGCGATGGCCTGAAGCGTCGAGTCGGGGAGCCACTCGGAAAGAGGGCAGATAGCCGCGGGATTACCGGCAAACAGGCGGGAAGAAAAAGCGTCCACCTGGTAAATGGGAACGTTCATTCCTTACTATAACGCGCGTCACTTAGAATTAGGCTATGAATGCCATCCGAGCGGCTTCAGCGCTCTTCCTCTGGACGACGTTGGGAATCGGGCAAGGGGCGTTGGAGCAGATGTTCCGTATTCCGGTCCCGAACTCTCCGCCGCTAATGAACGTACTGACTGCAACGGCAGCAGTGAAATGGGTGACCGATCCAGATCTGCCTTTGAAGGGTCCAGTCGCACGAGTCGAGTACCAGGAGCGCAATACACATCGTCTGTCGGACACCCCTCCCGCATTATTGAGGAACCTGGTTCAGGAGTTCGATGAATTGGGACGCGTGACGGTGGAGGAAGAAGTCGGTCGATCGAAGAGCGTTCTGTCCTATCGCGGCGAGCAGCCGCTGGGGCGAATGACAACGATTACTAACGGACAGCGCAATGAGTTGAAATGGACCTACGACGCCGAGGGGAGGTTGGCGGACTTTAAGAGCCTCTTGGGCGGCAAGATCAACCAGCATTTTGCGAACATTCGTTACGACGCACAAGGGCGAGTGCTGTCGAGCGAGCACCGGCAAGGTCCTGACGACACGCTGTTCCTGCGGTCCGAGTATGAGTATTCCGCCGACGGGCTGCGGATCGCGGAGACGCGCCGGGACGAAAAGAACCAAATTATGCAGACGCGAGCCAGCAGGCTCGACGGCGGCGGCCGCGTGGTGGAGTTTCAGTGGTCCTTTCGCAGCAGCAGGACAGGCCAGTTGGGTACGCCTCGCGCGTTTCGATTCAAGTACGACGCGAAGGGAAGGGTCACGGAACAGGATAGCGATCCCGAGGCCCCTAACACGCAGGATGAGCAGACCATCCCGGCTGGGAAGATGGAGATTTTATACGACGACGCAAAAAGGATGCGAACCGTTACTTTCCCGTTTGGCGGCGGCGAGGTTCGTTCCACTCAGACGTTCGACGAAAATGGAGCAGTGGTAGGGTTATTCCTTCCGTTGCCGCCCGAGATCGTGAAAGCCGCAATCGAATGCACCTATGACGCCCACGGGAACTGGACGGAGTGCAAGCGGTGGGCGACGCAGGGCTCGGAGCGCCGAATGAGCGGCTGGTGGACGCGCAGAATTACATATCGTTGATTTGGGCGTTATACTATCGCCGTGAGGATTCTCTTGGTTGCCGGTTTCTGCTGCGCCGCTCTTGTCGCGCAGCCTAAACAGTATGTTTGCCATCGCGCGTCCGCTCCCATCAAGGTTGATGGGCGCATTGACGATGCAGCCTGGGCCAAGGCCTCGTGGACTGACTATTTTGTCGATATCGTCGGGCCGGAGCGTCCCTCGCCGCGCTTTAAGACTCGCATGAAGATGCTGTGGGACGCCCAGTTTCTGTACATCGCCGCTGAATTGGAGGAGCCCAACGTCTGGGCGACGCTCACCGCGCACGACTCCGTTATTTTTCGCGACAACGATTTCGAGGTGTTCCTCAATCCAACGGGGGATGGGCTGAATTACTTCGAGTTTGAGATCAACGCGCTGAACACCGGCTGGGATCTATTCCTGCCAAAGGCCTATAACAAGGGCGGCAAGGCGGACAATTCATGGGAGATGCCGGGTTACGAATCCGCGGTGGCGATCAATGGTACGCTGAACGATCCGCGCGACACCGATCGCGGATGGTCGGTCGAACTGGCTCTGCCGTGGAGCGCGTTCGTCGAGCGCAGCGGTAAGGGCAAGCCCGCGCCCGGCGAGGCGTGGAAGATGAATTTTTCTCGCGTCGAGTGGCAGACGCGCATTGCCGATGGCAAGACCGAGAAGATCAAGGGCCTGCCGGAAGACAACTGGGTTTGGTCTCCGCAAGGAGCGGTGAATATGCACATCCCTGAAAAATGGGGTGTGGTGAAGTTTGTCCAGTAGCCGGGGGGACAGACCGCTCTGTCCACGCGGTTCGTACAGGTTGTTCGTTTTGTAGCGATTGGATCCGCTTTGGGACAGAGTGGTCAGTCCCCGTCGGGCTTATCCTTGGCCCACGGCCTTCGTCAGCGTCTGCTGCTGCGTGAGCAACTGGTTTTCGGCGGCGAACCAGTCCTCTTCCGGCGATCCATCCGGGCTGCCTCTGAGCTGCCATAACGTCTGGGCCAGTGTGGCGATCTGGTCATGCGTCGGCGCGGTTTGCGTTTCGTTGGTGTCGTTCATACTGTCTACCCCGTTATAGATTGGTGCTCCATGCTCGCCGTTCCTCTCCAACCTTTGTATAAGCGATAAACTGGAAAGCGGTTCCAATATGAAAGCTTTTTGGGTCTCCCTGATTCTGGCGGCCGGCTCCGCCTTGGGACAGACCGATCCCTACCAGCCCATCCCTTACGTCCAACTTATGCACCCTGAGTGGAGCAAAAACGCAACCATCTATCAGATCAACACGCGGCAGTTCACGCCCGAAGGAACACTGCGCGCTGCCGAGGCGCAGTTGCCGCGCCTGAAGAAGCTCGGCATCGGCATTGTGTGGATCATGCCGGTGCAGAAGATCGGCGTGAAGAATCGCAAGGGCACGCTGGGCAGTCCTTACGCCATTCAGGATTACCTCAGCGTCAGCCCCGAGTACGGTAACTTCGACGATTTCAAGCATTTCGTCGCCTCCGCGCACCAGCTTGGCCTGCACGTGATCCTGGATTGGGTGGCGAACCATACCGCCTGGGACAACAATCTCGTTAAGGAACATCCGGAATGGTACGCCAAGAATTGGAAGGGCGATTTCATGCCCACGCCGTGGCAGGATTGGGACGACATCATTAATCTCGATTACCGACAGCCGGGCTTGCGCAAGTACATGACGGACGCCATGAAATATTGGGTGCGCGAGGCCGACCTCGACGGCTTCCGCTGCGACGTAGCGGGTTACGTGCCTGTCGATTTCTGGAACAATGTGCGCCGCGAACTGGACGCCGTCAAGCCTGTATTCATGCTGGCCGAGTGGGAGTCGCGCGATCTGCACGCCCACGCCTTCGACATGACGTACGCGTGGACCTGGTACGACACGGTGCACGGCATCGCCAGCGGGAAGGCGCACGATCTGGGCGGATTGTTCGGGTACTATGCGTCAAATGAAGGATCGTTTCCGCCGAACGCAATGCGCATGACGTTCGTCAGCAATCACGACAAGAATTCCTGGGATGGCACCGAGTTCGAGCAGTTCGGCGCGGGATTGCATGCGGCGATGGTCCTCTCGATGACCGGCGACGGCATGCCGCTGATCTATAACGGCCAGGAAGCGGGAAATCCGAAGCGGCTGAAATTTTTCGAAAAGGACCCCATCGAGTGGCGCGAGCATCCGAACGGCGAGATGTATCGCAAGCTGATCGCGCTGAAGACGAAAAACACGGCGCTGTGGAACGGGCATTGGGGCGCGACCATGGTGCAGGTGGTGAACAGTGCTCCGCAGCAGGTTTTCAGCTTTGTGCGTCAGAACAGCGCGGACAAAGTGTTCGTAGTGCTGAATTTTTCCGGAGCCGCAAGGACGGTGACGTTCAAGGACGGTCCTTTCCCCGGCAAGTACACCGAGTATTTCAGCGGACGCGCGGCTACACTCGACGCGGCGGCGAAGCTTGAACTGGAGCCGTGGGGCTATCGCGTTTTTGTGAAATAACTTATGAAATCCATCTCGATGTTGGCCCTGTCGGCCACGCTTGCCTTCCCGGCGGTGCGCTATGCGCCGGAATCGAAGCTGTTTTTTATCGAAACAGCCCACACCAGTTATGTTTTCGGCGTGAATGAGCACGGAGCGCTGCAGAACGTATATTGGGGCGGCAAGATCGCCCGCGACGCGGATTTCAAAACGCCGCACACGTTCGAAAACCACGCCTCGTTCGATTCGCGAGACGGCATGACGCCCGAAGAATACCCAGGTTGGGGCGGAATGCAGTACGCCGAGCCTTGTATCAAGGCCACCTTCGCCGACGGTGTGCGCGACCTTGCGCTGCGTTACGTTTCGCACCAGATCGCCGGAGACACGGTCGCGATTCGCCTGAAAGACATCGGCTACAACCTTGAGGTGGAAGCGATCTACCGCGCCTATCCAGCGAACGACGTCATTGAGCGCCACGTCAGCATCACGAACAAGATGACCACCGCAGTGACGCTGGAATCGGCGCAATCGGCTGTCTGGTACCTGCCGGCGGGCGAGTCGTACCGGCTCAGCCAGCTGAGTGGACGCTGGGCCGGCGAAACCCAATTGACGCGCGAGCCGATTGGACCGGGCCGCAAGGTGCTGGAGAGCCGCCGCGGGACCACCAGCCATGAAGCGAATCCGTGGTTCGCCATTGACGAAGGCTCCGCCGATGAGGAGCACGGGCGGGTGTGGTTTGGCACCCTGGGCTGGAGCGGCTCATGGAAGATGGTGTTCGAGGAAACGCCTCACGGACGCACGGGCGTCACGGGAGGCTTCAATGATTTCGACTTCGGCTATGTATTACAGCCGGAGCAGTCGCTCGTAACGCCTCCGTTTTACGCCGGATTTACCGAGGGCGGCTTCGGCGAAAGCTCGCGCCTGCTGCACCGTTTTCTGCGCGAGCAGATTTTACCAGACCATCTTGGGAGTCCTCATCCGAGGCCGGTGCTTTACAACTCCTGGGAAGCGACGACGTTCAACGTGAACGAAGCGGGGCAAACCGCATTGGCGGAGAAGGCCGCGAAGCTGGGCGTGGAGCTGTTCGTGATGGACGACGGATGGTTCGGCCAGCGCAACGACGATCATCGCGGGCTGGGCGACTGGACCGTGAATCCGCAGAAATTTCCCAACGGGCTGGGAGGGCTGATCGGCGCGGTGAACAAACTCGGCATGAAGTTCGGCTTGTGGGTGGAACCGGAGATGGTCAACCCGGATTCCGACCTGTACCGAGCGCATCCGGATTGGGCGATGCATTTTCCGGGGCGTCCGCGGACGGAGGCGCGCAATCAATTGATCCTGAACATGGCGCGCGACGACGTTCGGGAGCATATTTTCACCGTGCTGGACAAGCTACTAAGCGAGAATCACATCGAATTCCTGAAGTGGGACATGAATCGCAACTTCAGCGAGCCGGGATGGGCGGAGGCTCCTGCGGGCGCACAAAAAGAGATCTGGGTGAAGTATGTCGAGAACGTTTACCAGATCATCGACCGCTTGCGCGCGGGGCATCCGGGCGTGGAGATTGAATCTTGCTCCGGCGGCGGAGGGCGCGTCGATCTGGGTATCCTGCGGCGCGTGGATCAGGTATGGACGTCGGACAATACGGAGGCGTTCGACCGGCTGCCCATTCAGGAAGGTTTCAGTCAGGCCTATGCGGCCAAAGTAATGATGGCGTGGGTCACCGATGTGCCGAATATGAACGGCCGCAGTGTACCTCTGAAGTTCCGGTTTCTGTCGGCGATGCAGGGGTCGCTTGGCATCGGCGCGAATCTGAACCGCTGGCAGGCGCCGGATTCGGACCTGGCGACGCGCATGGTGGCGGCGTATAAGTCGATTCGCGAAACGGTGCAACAGGGCAATCTGTACCGGCTGCTGTCGCCGCGCGAGGGCTCCGTTACGGCGAATGAGTATGTTTCAGCCGACGGCAAGCAAGCGGTACTGTTCGCGTTTCTGCATAGCCAGCAATTCCGGCGAACGGTGCCTGCCATTGCGCTGCGCGGCCTGGATGCGGACGCGGTCTATCGCATCCGGACCATCGATGACAAGATGGCGGATCGCACGGAGACCATTTCCGGCGCGGCCCTGATGCGGCGCGGCGTGACGCTGCGGCTGGCGGGGGATTACGACAGCACCATGCTCATCTTCGAGCGTGAGCGATAAAGTATCATGTATAACGCATGAAACGCGTATGGTTCTGGCTGGCGGCTGGCGTCGTGTCAGCGCAAACGGTGGATTTCCAGCGGGAGATCCGTCCGATCTTATCGGACAACTGTTTTCAGTGCCACGGGCCCGATTCGGAAACCCGTATGGCGAACCTGCGGCTGGACGTAAAGGAATCGGTTCTGGAGCGCGCGATCGTCGCGGGAAAACCGGCCGAAAGCAAGCTGTATCAGCGGATCACGGCAGAGCAGCGTGCGCGGCGTATGCCTCCGGAGTCGTCGCACAAGAGCCTGACGCCGGCGCAGATCGCGAAGTTGAAATTGTGGATTGAGCAAGGCGCGCCATGGAAGGAGCATTGGGCGTTCAAGGCTCCCGTGCAGGCAATGCAGCCGGCGGTGAAGAATCCTGCGTGGGCCGCGAATCCCATCGACCGCTTCATTCTGGCGAAGTTGGATGCCGTGGGGCTGACGCCAGCGCCCATGGCTGATCGCCGCACTTTGATCCGGCGCGTGGCGCTGGACTTAACCGGTCTTCCGCCGATGCCCGCTGAAATCGACGTGTATATAAAGGATGCGTCGCCGAATGCGTATGAGCACATGGTGGATCGCTACCTCGCCTCGCCGCATTACGGTGAGCAGCGCGCGCGTTTCTGGCTGGACGCGGCGCGCTACGCCGACACGCACGGCATCCACATCGACAACTATCGCGAAATCTGGCCCTATCGCGACTGGGTGATCCAGGCCTACAACCGCAACATGCCCTATCGCCAGTTCGCTACAGAGCAACTGGCCGGAGATTTGCTGCCCGCCGCCACGCTCGATCAACGCATCGCCACGGGCTTCATCCGCTGCGGTGTCACGACGAACGAAGCGGGCATTATCGAGGACGAATACGCGGAGATTTACGCGAAGGATCGCGCGGAGACGTTCAGCGCGATTTTTCTCGGCATGACGACGGGCTGCGCGACGTGTCACGATCACAAATTCGATCCCATCACGCAAAAGGACTTTTATTCGCTGGGCGCATTCTTCCGCAACACCACGCAGCGGGTGATGGACGATAACGTTCCGGATCCGCCTCCGTTGGTGGTGGTTCCGAAACAGGAGGATCGCGCCACGTGGACGAAGGTCACCGCGCGGCTGAAAGACATTCGCGCGGAGATGGATCAGGCAGCGTCGCGGTCGGACGCGGCGTTTCGCCAGTGGCTCGCGGAGCGGTCGACAACCACGCTAAACTCGCCTTTCGATGACGCGAGCGAGTTGTTCTCGCCGGATTTGGCGGCGGCCGTGAAGTCCGGCAAGGACGTCGATCTGCTCGACGGCGCGATCCATTTTCAAAAGAACACCGGCGTGGAAGTGGCGGGTGCGCCAAAACTGGACGCGGGCAAGCCTTTTTCCGTCAGCGTGCATTTTTATTTTCCAAAAGCCGAGCAGGGCTACACAATCGTCGCGCACAGCGATAAGAAGGATCGGAATCGCGGCTGGTTGATCGACGTTGGCGGGCGCGTTCCCGGCATGCGCATCACCGGCGATAACGGCAAGAGCATCGAGATTCGCGCCGCGCATCTGGTGCAGTTGGTGCCTGGATCGTGGAACAACATCGTGGCGGCGTACGACGGCTCGCGTCAGCAGCAGGGCTTGAGTTTTTATCTGAACGGCCGCGCCGTGGCGACGCAGGGGCGGGGCAATCAGGTGACGGAACTGCCCGGCGACATCGAGGTGGAGACACCGTTGACGCTCGGGCGGTCGTTCGAGGGCGGGTCCATCTCCGATCTGCGGATTTTCAATCGCGTGGTCACGGAATCGGAAGCGAAGTTGTTGAACGACTGGCCGCGGATTCGCACGGGCGACGAGGCCGCGCTGCGGACGTATTATTTGCAAAGGCTGTATGAACCTTATAAGCTGCTTGCCGCTGAACAGGCCGACCTGAACATCAAGGCAAACAAGATCGCACGGCGTGGATCGGTTTCGCTGGTGATGGAGGAGCGCACCGACGCCAAGCCCAAAGCCTGGATTCTATATCGCGGCGCTTACGATCAGCGTCGGGAACAAGTGGACGCGAACACGCCCGCCGTGCTGCCTCCGATGCGTTCCAACATGGAGCGCAACCGCCTCGGGTTGGCGCGTTGGCTGTTTACGGAGGATCATCCGTTGACGGCGCGCGTGGCCGTGAATCGCATGTGGCAAGAGATTTTCGGTATTGGTCTGGCGAAGACCGCCGAGGATTTCGGCAGCCAGGGCGAGCCTCCGGTGAACCAGGAACTGCTGGATTGGCTGGCCGTCGATTTTCGCGACCACGGCTGGGACATCAAGCGGTTTTACAAGCAGATCGTGATGTCGTCCACCTACCGGCAAAGCGCGGCGGTGACGCAAACGAAGCTTGAGAAGGATCCCGAGGATCGTCTGCTGAGCCGCGCGCCGCGTTTCCGCATGGATGCCGAGATGGTGCGCGATTACGCGCTCTCCGCGTCGGGATTATTAGCCGGGCAGATCGGTGGACCCAGCGTGAAGCCGTATCAGCCGGAGGGCGTGTGGGAAGCCGTCGCGATGGATGGATCGAACACGCGCTTTTATAAACAGGACTCGGGCGTGGGGCTGTACCGCAGGTCCATGTACTGGTTCTGGAAACGCAGTGCCCCGCCGGCGAGCCTGGATATTTTCAACGCGCCGACGCGTGAAAATTGCACTGTGCGTCGGGAGCGGACCGATACTCCGCTGCAGGCGCTGGTGACGATGAATGACGTGCAGTTCGTCGAAGCGGCGCGCGAGCTAGCGCAGCGCAGCATGCAGATGACGGTCGATTTCGACACGCAACTGGAGTTCATCGCCACGCGCATTCTGGTGCGGCCTCTCACGCCGGCCGAAAAAGTCATCGCGAAAAAGTCGTACGAACATTTCCGGGAGTATTATTCCTCGCATGAGGCGGACGCGCGCGAATTCCTGAATCAAGGTGAGCGCAAGGGCGACCCCGCACTGCCTCCGGCGGAGCTGGCGTCGATGGCGATGCTCGCCAGTCAGTTGCTGAATCTCGATGAGGTCCTGAACAAATGAACCACCCCATTGATCCGATCGCCAAGAGCATGGCGCATGAGGAAACGCGGCGGCAATTGTTCGCGCGCGGCGCGCAGGGCATCGGCGCGCTGGCGCTCGCGTCCTTATTAAAGGGACAGACGGCGGGGCTGCCGCATTTTGCTCCCAAAGCCAAGCGCTGTATTTATCTGCATCTGGTGGGCGCGCCGCCGCAGATGGAGACGTTCGACTACAAGCCGAAGATGAAGGACATGTTCGATAAGGACCTGCCTGAATCCATTCGCAACGGCCAGCGCCTCACGACCATGACCAGCGGCCAGACGCGTTTTCCCATTGCTCCGTCGGTCTTCAACTTCGCGCAGCATGGCAAATCCGGCGCCTGGATCAGCGAACTGCTTCCGAACACGGCGAAGATGGTGGACGACATCGCTATTATCCGTTCCATGCATACGGAGGCGATCAATCATGAGCCTGCCATCACGTTTTTCCAGACCGGATTCATGATCGCCGGGCGTCCCTGCATTGGATCGTGGCTCAGTTACGGACTCGGCAGCATGAATGAGAATCTGCCGTCGTTCGTGGTACTGCAAGCGAAGCATTATCATCCGAAGGCTAACGTGCAGGCGATCTCCGCCCGCCTGTGGAGCGCGGGATTTCTGTCCGGCAAGTATTCAGGCGTCGGCTTGCGCAGTTCGGGCGATCCAGTGCTTTTCATTAATAATCCCGACGGCGTGCCGACGGCGGTGCGCCGCAGTATGCTGGATGGCCTGTCGCAAATGAATGAGCTGACGTATGGAAAGCTGGGCGACCCCGAGACGAAGACGCGCATCGCGCAGTATGAGATGGCGTTCCGGATGCAGGCATCGGTTCCGGAGCTGACCGATTTGGCGAAGGAGCCCGCATCGACCTGGGAATCCTACGGCATGGACGCGCGCGACAAACCGGGGTCGTTCGCGAACACATGCGTCATGGCCAGGCGCCTGGCTGAGCGCGGCGTGCGATTCGTGCAGGTTTATCACCGCGGCTGGGACGTCCACGGCAATCTTCCCGAGGTGCTGGCATCGCAGTGCAAGGAGATCGACCAGCCCGTGTACGCGCTGATTCAGGATCTGAAACAGCGTGGCATGCTGGACGACACTCTGGTCATCCTGGCCGGCGAATTCGGACGCACCATCTATTCGCAGGGCAAGCTGACGCCCACCGATTACGGACGCGACCACCATCCGCGCTGCTTCAGCCTCTGGATGGCCGGCGGAGGCATCCGGGGCGGCGTGGTCCACGGCGAAACCGACGAGTTCAGCTACAACATCACGCGAGATCCGGTTCACGTCCGCGACTTTCAGGCCACCATCCTGCATCAGTTCGGCATCGACCACGAACGGTTTTCGTACAACTATCAGGGGCTGAATGTCCGTTTGACAGGGGTAGAAAAGGCGGAGGTGGTGAAGGAGATTCTGGCATAACAAAAATGTGTCATAATGTTCCATAGCTTTACCGGAAGAGATTATGACCAAGCGTATTCTGCTGTTGTTCTGCCTGCTCGCCGCGCTGATTCTGCCGGCTTCGGCCGCTACGGCGCATCGCAAACAGGCGGCCGCCGCGAGCAGCCACCGAGCCGTTCGCAAGTCCGTGCGCAATAAAGTGCGTCCCAGCGCTCGTCGCGGCGCGAAATCCCCGGCCTCGCGCCGCAGGGCCGGCAGGACTCGTGCCGCACGCTCCCGCCGTCAACACGCTGCAAAGCGCTAACAGGAAATTCAGAAACTTTCCCGCGTGGATTCCCTCTAAGATAATCTAGAGGACCACATGACCCCTTCCACGCACATCGAAAACCGTCTCACCGAGCTCTCGAAACTCGGGCAATCTGTCTGGCTCGATAACATTCGCCGCGATCTGTTGACCGGCGGCGGTTTGGCGCGCATGGTGGAGCAGGACGGCCTGGGCGGCGTCACCTCCAACCCCGCCATTTTCGAAAAAGCCATCGTCGGGAGCAACGACTATTCCGACATTCTGGCCAGCCTTCAAAACGATCCCGGGCTGGACGCCAAGGGCATTTACGAACACATTGCCATTCGTGATATTCAGGATGCGGCGGACGTGTTGCGCGTCGTCTATGACCGGACAAGCCGGCGGGATGGGTATGTGAGCCTGGAAGTGTCGCCGTTCCTCGCGAATGAAACGACCGGGACGCTGGAAGAGGCCAGGCGGCTGTGGAAGGCGGTCAATCGTCCGAATTTGATGATCAAAATCCCCGGCACCGCTGCGGGACTACCGGCCGTCGAGCAGGCCATCGCCGACGGTATCAACGTCAACGTGACGCTGCTGTTTTCGCAGGACGTTTACGCGGAGGTCGCGCGCGCCTATATCCGAGGCCTGGAAAAATGTGCCGACCCGTCGCGTGTCGCCAGTGTCGCCAGTTTCTTCGTGAGCCGTATTGACTCGGCAATCGAGGGCTACATCAAAGGCGATCCGTCGCTGGCCGATCTCAGCGGTAAGGTTGCCATCGCCAACGCGAAGCTGGCGTATCAAAAGTATCTGGAAATTTTCTCCGGTCCGCAGTGGGATGCGTTGGAGGCGCGCGGCGCGATGACGCAGCGCGTGCTGTGGGCCAGCACCTCGACGAAGAGCGCCAAAATGCGCGATGTAGTTTATGTGGAGGAACTGATCGGACCGGATACGGTGAATACCATTCCACCGGCTACGCTCGATGCCTTCCGCGATCACGGCGAAGCACGTCCGACACTGGAACAGGGGATCGACGAAGCGAAGGCGACCATGGCGAAGCTGGCCGCTTCCGGCATCTCCATCGACAAGGTCACGGCCGATCTGGTGGAGCAGGGCGTGAAGCTCTTTGCCGAGCCGTTCGACAAGCTGCTCAACACAGTGGACCCGAAGTGCAAACTTCCCGTGAAGCCCGCTAACGCGATGACGTATTCGCTGGGTTTCGAAGAGGCGTCCTTATTGAAAGACGCGCTGGAACAATGGAGCATCGCCGGAAAAACGCGCCGGCTGTGGGCTAAGGACGCGTCGCTGTGGACAGGCGAGGACGAATCAAAATGGCTGGGCTGGCTCGGCATCGCCGATGCGCAGCTTGAGAATCGCGAAAAATTTGCCAGAATTGCCACCGATGTGAAAGCGGGTGGATTCACCGATATTCTGCTGCTCGGCATGGGTGGATCGAGCCTGTGCGTGGAAGTGCTGAAGCTCTCCTTCGGTGATCAGCCGGGGTTCCCGAGGGTCCACGTACTGGATTCGACCGACCCCGCGCAGATTCGCGCCATTGAGTCGCAAATCGACGTGGCGAAGACGCTGTTCATCGTGTCGAGTAAATCAGGCTCCACGCTGGAGCCGAATATCTTCAAGCAATATTTCTTTGAACGTTCCGGTCGCAACGGCAGCCAGTTTTATACCGTTACCGATCCAGGCTCCAAAATGCAGCAGGTGGCAGAGGGCGACAAGTTTCGTGGGATTTACTTCGGTCTGCCATCGATTGGGGGACGCTACTCCGCGCTCTCCGATTTCGGCATGGTGCCCGGAGCAGCCATGGGCATCGACGTGGTGCAGTTCTTAGAAGGCGCGTCGAACATGGCGCTGGCGTGCTCCTCCTGCGCGCCTGCCGAAAAGAATCCGGGCGTGCTGTTGGGTGTGCTGCTCGGTACGCTTGCCAAAGCCGGACGCGATAAGGTGACCATCGTAGCCTCGCCCGGCATTCACGACCTCGGCGCGTGGCTGGAGCAGTTGCTCGCCGAATCCACCGGCAAGGACGGCAAAGGCCTGATCCCGGTCGATCGCGAGGCGTTAGGCGCGCCTGCGGTGTATGGCAAGGACCGGGTGTTCGTCTATCTGCGGCTCGATTCGGCCCCCGAAGCCGCGCAGGATGAGGCTGTCGAAACGCTGTCCGAGGCAGGGCAGCCGGTCGTGCGCATCGAACTCAACAGCGCCTACGATTTAGGCCAGGAATTCTTCCGCTGGGAAATCGCCACCGCCGTGGCCGGAGCGGTGATCGGCATCAACGCCTTCAATCAGCCCGATGTAGAAGCCAGCAAGATCGCGACGAGGAAGCTTACCACGGAGTTCGAAGAGAAAGGCTCCCTCCCGGCCGAGACGCCGGCGCTTACCGAAGACGGCGTCACCCTCTATGGAAAAACGAGTGCGACGACGCTGGAAGGTGCGCTGCGGGAGCATCTCGGCTCACTGAAACCCGGCGACTACTTCGCGCTGCTCGGCTACATCCAGATGAATGACGAGCACGAGGCAGCGCTGCAGGCCATCCGCACCCAGGTGCGCGATACGAAAAAGGTGGCGACTTGCCTGGGCTTCGGTCCGCGCTTCCTGCACTCCACGGGGCAGGCGTATAAAGGAGGGCCGAATACCGGCGTCTTCCTCCAGATCACGGCGGACGACGCGGCGGACCTCCAAGTGCCCGGCCAGAAATACACGTTCGGCGTGGTGAAGGCAGCGCAAGCGCGCGGTGATTTACAAGTGCTGGTGGAGCGCGGCCGTCGCGCGCTGCGTATCCACCTGGGCGCGGATGTCGGCACGGGCCTGGCAAAACTGGCTTCCGTGATGGGTCGCGCGGTACAATAGAGTTTTCCCACGTAAGAGCCGGTAGCTCAGTTGGTAGAGCATCGCACTTTTAATGCGGTGGTCGCGGGTTCGAGCCCCGCCCGGCTCACCATTTGTTTTGTCATCGTACCCCCAATTCGCGATTCGGGACCACGCGTTGCTCGGCCTTCTTCCCTGCCGCGACGGACCGGTTTGCGCCATTGGAAAGTTTTCCTGCTTTGCCAAGCTTTCCTAGCATACTGGGGGCCTCAGGGCTTGGGGACGGACAGGATTTCGAGCACTTGAAAGTCATCGTCGTCGGGCTTTCGCGTGAAGGTGACTTTGGCCTTGACCTGCGCCGACAGGGAGAAATGCAGTAAGTTGTCCTTGGTCGCGTGCGCAACATACTCTTGCAGTTCCGGCCAGCCTTTCATCCCGGTGGCTGAATAGAGGCCTATGCTCATCATCCGCCTGGGACGCATATCCGCGGGGTAGGCGGGCAGGTGCGCCAGCTCCTCGGCTAGGTTCCGGCACATGGGGACGTTCTTGTTTGTGGTGCGAATGCAATAGTCCATGGACGCGCATTGGTCGTGGGTTTTCCCGAGGCAATATTTTTCAAGCGGCGCCGGGATCCACACCAGTTGGACGGCTCCGGCAGGACTTTTGCCTCCCGGAAGTTGTACGAACAGAGACGGCTCCATTTCGACGCTACTCTGGGCCACGGCGACGACCGAGCACAGAGCGGCAGCAACCAGTTTTAGCGGCCAAAGAAGTGAGTCCATGGCTTGATTATCTGGAAAAAGGCTCGCAAACTATACCCGCTCCGCAATCACCTTGCAGCGAGATCGGTGGAACTTTCGCCGGCGGCTGAGCGTTTCTGTCTATTATGACCCGCCCCGCAAACGCCCGGCTTGCCGGCGTTACCTTCCTCCTCTATATCGCCACCGGTGTCGCCAGCACGGTCCTGTTCGGCCGGGCAACCGCCGGCGCCCAGGGGGCGGCCGCGATTCTCGCCAGCATCGCCCAACATGCCACCACCATCGGCGCGACATCCGTCCTTGGGCTGGCCATGTTCGTGGAAGCGGTAGTGTTGGCTGTTACGCTCTACGCCCTCACTCGCGATCAGGATCCGGACATCGCCATGCTGGCGTTGTGCTGCCGCGTAGGTGAAGGCGCAATCGGTGCGGTTGCCGCCGTCTCTACGGTGGGGCTGCTCTCGGTTGCGCAGGCGAGCGCGGCGGCATCCGGCGCGGACGCGGCGGCGAACATTGCACTGGGAGCCCTGCTGCTGAAGGCGGGCGGCAGCTACACGCTCGTCTCGGCCACCTGCTTCGCGCTGGGCAGTACGCTCTTCTCCTACCTTTTCCTGCGTGCTCGGAGCATCCCCGTAGTGCTGGCCTGGCTCGGCGTGATCGCCTCGGCGCTGCTGGCCGTGGGTCTACCCGCGCAACTCGCCGGATTGCTCGGCGGACCGTTGACCAACTATATGTGGGTCCCGATGGCGCTTTTCGAGGTGGCCCTCGCGCTCTGGCTACTCGTCAAGGGAGTCGCCGTTCCTTCTATTGCCCGGAAATCTTCGACTCCGCTGTGAATTTCCGGTATTCGCGGAAATCGATCGTCTTCCTGCTGCACTCCTGGCGATCGCAGACACAAACGCGCGTCTCCGCTTGCACCGGCAGAAGGTAGGCATCGGATGACCCCAGTTTGATCTTGCCGAAGGCCACATCGCCCTCCACGCTGCGCAGCGGGAAAGCGGAGGGAATCCCTTTCGCCGCCCTTTCGATTCGCAAAACCCGGTACGACGACCGGTCGAACCAGATGCGGCCAGTGTAGCCTGGAACGATGAATTGATAATCGGACAGAATCTTCCAATCCGACTGTGCACGGCTGATGTGAAAGCCGTACTCCGCGGCAGCCGCGCCGCCAACCTGATCTTCTTTGATGAAATGGAAATCCGCAGCTGGATTCCGAAGCAGGCTTCGGACGAGGCTTCCAAACTCTCCGGCGGAAATGTCGCCGCCCAGTTCCGCCCACGACTTTTGGGAGGGCTGGCCATTCACCCGTATTTCCCGATAATCCTCCCCGGTTTTGCCGCTATAAGAAACCTCGGCCGCGAGCGTATCGTGCATTCCGTTCTCGGATCGCGCGACCAGTTCTTTACACGCTCGCACGGTCTCCCATACTTAGATTCACCTTCGCATTCCGGCCGAAATCAATCACCACGAACCGTGCATCGTCCAATTTCAAAACCATGCTCTGGCCTGTGATCGATTGCACCGATCCCACGAACGTGAACGCGGGCTCCGGCGGAAGCGCTCCCTTAGCCGGCGCATGAATCGCGGCGGCCAGATAAACCTGCTGGCTGACTAAACGCACTCCTTTGCGATTCGATGTCAGGTGCACCGTATGAAACGCGCCTTCCGGCTTTTTTAACTGCGACCGATTGTAATCCAGCAGATAGGTGGCAGCAGTATCGGTTCCCATTTGCGTCAGGGCCATTTTGAGATCGCTGCTATTAAATCCCCGCACCCGGTCGCTGCCGTCAACACCTCCAGGCCATCCCGGTTCAGAGTGCCAAGTATCAGGCTCGGATCGAGTGTGTAGACCGCAATGTCGCCCCGATTGAACTGCGCGGCGAGTTGAAACAACCGCGGTTTCAGGTCCATCCAGCCCTGAACCATCTTCATACTGCTCGGAACACCGTTCGTGATCCATAGCAATTGTTTGGGACCAGGGAATCGGGCCATCTCTTGACCCATCGAATCCAAGGCGGAATAGACTGTCTTGAAGCGTTCCACCGGGTCGGCCCTCAGGTCCAAGGGGCGCACTCCACTTACCTTTTGCAACGCTTGATCGAGTTGCCGCCCTATACCTTGAACCGGATATAAACCGCCATTGGATACCAAGATATAAAGGCGAATAGGGGCGGAAGCTTCCGCGCCCCCCAGCAGGGCGTCCCTCAATTGATTCGCCGCGGCGTTGCGTTGCGCAAAGCTCAAGTCCATAAGGTCCAGCAGGACGGCGACCGTCGGCCGAGTGTTGCTTTGATCCAGGCGCAGCGACGTTATGGACTCGGGCGACCCGTCGTCGGTGACTCGCACATCGCCCGGCTGAAGATCGGTTACCGGATGGCCGGCGTGGTCCGTGGCGACCACTTTCAGCGCGACCTGGGACCTCCGGCACCAGAGACGCGCCCCTAGGGCCAAGGCGTTGCCAGCATTCGCACTAAGGCGCGTCTGCCCAATAGCCCTTCTTCGTTTGGATTTTCAATTTGTCGTTGTTTAGCCGCACCGTGATCGCCCGGAATTTCCCGTCCACCGCCCCATTCGACGGCACGTAGGCAAGCATGTAGTATTGGCGTCCGTCGGCAAAGGCGCGCTCTAAGCCCTTGAACAGATCGTTGCTGTTCTGATAGGCAACGCCCCCCGTATCCGCAGCGATCCCCGATAATGTCAGCCCTGCATCGGTCTCCGCGGCGGTAGTTGCGGCGAGCACCATCGGCGCCATTCTGGAAGCGGTGCCGCCGCCGGAGGCGTCGTAGAAACCCGATGTATAAAGGCCCCGCGAATCGATCGTGTAGAACGGGATGTTGTTGTTGGCGGCCATCCGAGTCACGGAGTCAAGGCCAGCCAAGGGGTCGAGACCGCGCAGTTGCAAGGATCGGAACGAGTCAAAGTAGCCGGCCAGCATGTCGTAAGCCTGTTTGCCGGGCATGAGCTGAAAGCCGTCGGAGAACATTACGACCGTGCGGCGCTCGTGGCCTGGCGCCAGTTGCAGGACGAGGTTGCGCAACTGATCCAGAAAAGACATGTTCACGATGCGTTCCTGGCGCTCGATGGCGTCCGCGCGGCTGGGTAACTCCCTCTTGCCGGGATCGCAGTCGGGCTGGCCCCGATCACAGGCCTGGCGCACTTCATCCATACGGCGGATGAATTGCCTTATTTCCTCGCGCGTGGAGCCGCTGCGGCTGGCCAAAAACACTTTCTGAAAATCCTTGCCGTCCACGGCGTCCAGAACTTTTTGCGGATCCCTCGTCAGATTGACCAGAATCTGCGTCGATGTGCCGACGGCCATCAACAGATACTGCGTGTCGATCCCGCGTTCTGTTTCAAACAGCTTCCTGATGGCCTGGCGCACGCGCACCATGTTGCCAAAATCGGAATGGAGAGCGTCGATGCAAATCACATAAGTCCGGCGGACGGGAACCTCTGCGGTGGCGGGCGGCTTTCCCGCAGAGGGGGCGTTGGCCGGGGTATCCGCCGCCGTTTGCGCCGCCGGCGCCTCGGCGTCCTCCACGCTGAAAGCCGCCAATTTCTGCTCCACGCCGTCTTCGAACACGCGAAAATCCCCGCGTTTCAGCCCGGTCACGCGATGGCCGTCGTGGTCCGT
>Ga0075030_100001753_pt1 | contig 19579 bp, 18 predicted proteins | sample LitLauG_LLR_2012_FD_71393 | JGI IMG/M metagenome (GOLD analysis project Ga0075030, IMG submission 71393) | Freshwater sediment microbial communities from Pennsylvania, USA - Little Laurel Run_MetaG_LLR_2012 | ecosystem: Environmental > Aquatic > Freshwater > Creek > Sediment | place: USA...
GCCCTGCGCAAACATCAGATTGTGAGCCTTGGCCTTGAACTGGGCGCGCCCTTCGATTTAACGTGGTCATGCTATAGCCGTCAGGACCGGGCATGCGGTGTGTGTGACAGCTGTGTGCTGCGACTGCGCGCCTTTGAGGAGGCCGGAGCCCGGGATCCGATCCCGTACGTGGACGCGGACATGGCGCATACTTCGTCGCCGCAATAAGGATTTGCGAGCGCGGATTTCAGACTTGGACCCAGATTTCGTGTAGAGTTGTGCGCGCCAATTCCGTACCGAAATCTGCAATCGTAGATGGATCAATCAGCCGGGAGGCTAAGATGAAACAACGTTTTGCATGGGCAGTGCTCGTCGGCCTGGTGCTGGGACTGTGTATCCCATCCGTTTTCGCCCAGTCCACCGGCACGGTGAAAGGCGTCTGCCGCGATGCCGAAGGCAAGCCGATCGACGGGACCGTAGTTTGGCTCAGCCTCGACAGCGGCCGTAAGTACACGCTTAAGCTCAACAAGAAAGGCGAGTACTTCTCGCTGGGCATCACGACGGGAAAGTACAACGTCACCCTATACGGTGCGGACGGGAAGGAAATCTTCCACTTCAACGGCCTTCCGGTCGGCCTGGACGAAACCACGCAGGACTTCGACATGAAGAAAGAGGCCGCTGCCCAGGCAGCGGGCCAGGGGATGACTCCTGAGCAGCTGAAGCAAATGCAGGAACAGCAGGCCAAGATTCAGAAGGAGAACGCCAACGTCAAGACGCTGAATGAGAAATTGAACGCTGCCAAGGTGGCCGCCGATGCCGGCGACTTGGAAACGGCCATCAACACCATGAAAGACGCGACCCAAGCCGATCCGACCCGGGACCTGCTGTTCTTTAAGCTGGCAGATTACTACCGCTTGTCCGCTCCAAAACAGACCGACCCGGCGGAGAAGAAAAATCGCTACGACCTGGCCGCGACCAGCTATCAGAAAGCGATCGAGTTGAGAACCGCCAATCCCGACCCAAAAGATCCCGATGCGAACGCAAAACTGGCGGCCTACTACAACAATATGGCCGAAGCCTACGCTAAGCAGAACAAAGTTGACGAGGCGGTAGCCGCTTATACCAAGGCTGCCCAACTCGATCCACCGAGAGCCGGACAATATAACTTCAATATCGGCGCCGTTCTCACCAATGCCGGCAAGGTCGACGACGCCATCGTAGCCTTTGACAAGGTCATCGCGGTCGATCCCACGAAGGCGGATGCGTACTACTGGAAAGGCGTGAACCTGATCGGCAAGGCCACCCTTAAAGGCGACAAGATGGTCGCCCCCGACGGAACCGCTGAGGCCTTCAACAAGTACCTGGAATTGGCCCCGACCGGAAGCTACGCTCAGCCGGCCAAGGACATGCTGGCCAGCATTGGCGCTGCAGTTGAGACTGGTTTCAACAAGAAAAAGGCCGCTGCCAAGAAATAATTGCTTCGGAGGAGACACCAGGCGGCCTTCGGGCCGCCTTTTTTTTCTGGATTTTAGGACGGCGCCCGGTAACGGTTACTAAGGGGCACCTACCTTCCGTTCTTCGTGGAACCCGCCTCCCGCGCTACAGTGAAGGATAGTCCCCCCGGATTTTCGTGGTTCGTTCTCCTGTCTGTGGCTTGGAATTCGTCTGCGTGAGGAAATGCAATGGCATCCCCGGGCATTGCCCCGATTTCTGTTGCCTTGGAAGGAGTCCACGGAGCCGGAGCCGTACCTACGCAGGCTCTGCTGGCCGCCATGCTGCGTGCTTCCGAGAAGGTCAGCGATCTGATCTTCTCTCCCGGCCGCGCTCCCCAAGTCGAAGTCTACGGGCAGCTTGTGCCTGTGCATGTCGAGGGACTCGCGACGCTCACGGCGGACGACACCCGTCGCATCGCGGCTGACCTCATCGGCAACAACAAGCAGGCCATCAACACCCTCCGCGAACAGGGTTCCTGCGACATTTCCTACGGATTGCCGGGGCTGGCGCGCTTCCGCGTGAACGCTTTTATCCAACGCGGCAGTTGCGCCGTCGTCATGCGCGTCATCCCGACTGCAATTCCCGAGTTCGACTCGTTGCACTTGCCTGCCCACCTCGCAGACGTCACCAACCTACGCAACGGCATCGTGCTCGTCACCGGGCCGACATCTTCCGGCAAGAGTTCCACCCTCGCCGCCCTGCTCGACCGCATCAACCGCGACCGTGACTATCACATCATCACCATCGAAGATCCCATCGAATTTCTGCACAACCACAAGCGCTCCACCATTCATCAGCGCGAACTGCACAGCGACACGCCGAACTTTGCTCTGGCCTTGCGCGCCGCTTTACGCCAGGCGCCCAAGGTTATCTTCGTAGGCGAGATGCGCGACCGCGAAACCATCGAGATGGTTCTCGAAGCCGCCGACATGGGGCTGATCGTGCTGACGACGATGAACACGATCGACGCCACGAAGACCGTCGAGCGCATCGTCGGTTCCTATCTTCCCGAAGAGCAGAAGTCAATCCGTGACCGCTTCGCAAAGTCCTTCCGGTTCGTCGTCTCCCAACGCCTCATCCCGCGCTCCGACGGCAGCGGCCGGCTCCCGGTATTCGAGATCCTGAAATCCAACGGGCGCACGCGCGAGTGCGTGGAGAAGGGCGAACACGAAGGCAAAACCCTGCTGGACGCGATCAAGAGCGGCGACGCCGATGGCATGCAGTACTTCGACGGGGAAATTGCCAAGCTGGTGCGCTCTGGATTGGTCGACCTGGAGACCGGAGTGTCCTTCGCGAGCAATGCAGCGTTGCTCGGACAGGAACTCGCGAAGTAGGAGTCTTCTTCCTGCCGCGATATTTCAGCGCGAGAGCCCCTTTTCGCTTGTCATTCCGAACCGGCTTGGGCCCGGTGAGGAACCTGCTGTGCCCGCCGTTGCAAGAAACAGACTCGTCTCACTCGGAACAACGATTCCAAACGCGGCTGATTAGATTTTCCGTACTGGCCCCCGTATCATCAGCGCATGGCCGCAGTGCCGCAATCGCCTACCATCCTGAGCTTTGAAGACGCCCGTCATGTCGTCGAAGAGCACGCGGCTCAGGTCCGGCCCGGTAACCTGGAATCGGTGGACCTCCTTGCCGGCGTGGGTCGCGTTCTGGGCAGAGCCGTAGCCGCGGATAGAGATTTCCCACCTTTCCGTCGGGCCATGCGCGATGGCTACGCTGTCCGCGTTGCCGACCTGGTACAACTTCCTGTCACCCTTGACGTAATCGCAGAAATCAAAGCCGGCGCCGCTCCCCATGACGTTCCCGCCCAGATACGCCGCGGCCAGGCCGCCGCCATCATGACCGGAGCGCCCACTCCGCCCGGCGCGGATGCGGTCGTCATGGTCGAATACACCTCGCTGAGCCGGAACCAGGTCACCATTACGCGAGGCCTGAACAGTGGCGACAATGTCGTGCCCATTGCCTCGGAAGCCCGCCAGGGCCAGATCCTTCTGCCTCCGGGGGTACGGATCGATTACAGCGCGATCGCCGTCGCCGCCTCGGCGGGTCAGGACTCGTTGTGGGTCTTTCGCCGTCCGGAAGTTGCCATCCTCTCCACCGGCGATGAAATCGTGGAAGTGAACACGCAGCCAGGTCCTACTCAGATCCGCAATTCCAACAGCTACTCGCTCGCTGCCCAAGTGCTGGACGCGGGCGGTGTTCCGAAGATCCTCGGAATTGCGCGCGACAACGCGGATTCTTTGCGCGCCCTTATCCAAGAGGGACTGCGCAAAGATCTTCTGCTCCTCACCGGAGGCGTTTCCATGGGCAAGTACGACCTGGTGGAGCAGGTGCTAGCCGACTGCGGCGCGGAGTTTTTCTTCATCGGCGCACAAATCCAGCCCGGGAAACCGATCGTATTCGGCCGCGCCCAGGGTACGTATTTCTTCGGATTGCCCGGCAACCCTGTCTCGACTATGGTGACGTTCGAACTCTTCGCCAAGCCCATGCTGGAGGCGCTCGCTGGGTCAACCCCGCGCAAGCTCGCTTTCCTCCACGCCCGGCTGAAAACCGAGATCAGGACGAAGACGGGCCTGACACGTTTTCTTCCCGGGACTATCTCCGGCGAATTCGAGCGCGCCGAAGTAGAACTCGCCGCCTGGCACGGCTCCGGCGACGTGGCTTCCACCGCCCAATCCAACTGTTACATCGTGATCCCGGCAGACCGGGAGAAGATTGTTGTCGGGGAGTGGGTGGCCGTGATGCTGAGGTGACGTAGGGTTTCAAGTTTCAAGCTTTCGAAGGTCTCAGAGCAGGGTCCGTCGTGCGGCTTTGTCGTCTCGCTACCTTGAAACCCTAAAACTTTGCAGCTTTGAAACCTGAAGTCTTTGAAACCCTGCAACCTGTAAGATATCCTTCGATGCCTCGCAAACTCTCCCACTACGATCGTTCCGGCAAGGCCCGCATGGTGGATGTCAGCGATAAGTCCCTCACCCGGAGAGAAGCAGAGGCCAGCGCGTTCGTCGCCATGAAGCCAGCGGTGCTGAAGGCGCTCCCCAGCAATCCGAAAGGCGACCCGCTCGAGGTGGCCCGCGTCGCGGGTATCATGGCCGCCAAGCAGACTTCCAGTTTGATTCCCATGTGCCATCCTCTGCCCCTGGCGCACGTTGCTGTGGATATGCGCCTGTGCGAGAATGGCGTCACTGTTGCCTCAAAAGTTACGACCACCGCCTCGACAGGCGTTGAGATGGAAGCGCTGGTCGCGGCCAGCGTCGCTGCCCTGACCGTGTACGACATGTGCAAGGCTCTCGACAAGGGCATCGAAATCCGCGAGATTCGGCTGGAGCGCAAGTCGGGCGGCAAGAGCGGAGACTACCAGCGCCCGCGCAGGAAGTCCTAGCGAAGCATGTCGAGCAACGTCAAAGTGCTGTTGGTGGACGACAATCCCATGGTGCTCGGGATGTTGAAGCAGGCGCTTGCGACCCTGGGCCAGGTTGCTACCGCCGGAGACGCCGCCGACGCTCTGCTGAAAGCTGTCGACGATCCACCCGATCTCCTCGTCACCGACTACCGCATGCCCGGTATGGACGGCCGACAGCTCATCGAGAAACTCCGCAGCCGCCCCGCCACGGCAAACTTCTCCGCCATCATTCTGGCCTCCAAGACCGACATCACCGAACGCCTTTCGCAGCAGGACCCAGTCGACGACTTCGTCGAGAAGCCTTTCTTCCTTAAAGACGCCACCCGTCGCATCAAGCGCGTCATCGACAAAATTGCTCTCGAAAAGATGGCCAAGGCCGTGCCCTCAGACGGCGTGCTGCGCGGCTCTCTCTCGCAGATGAACGTGATCGACCTGATGCAGTCCCTCGAAATGGGTCGCAAGAGCTGCCAGTTGACCCTGACGAAGGACGACGAAAAATGCGACGTCTACTTCACCGAAGGCCAGGTTGTCCACGCGGTGTACGGTTCGTCGAAAGGCGATGAGGCCGTCTTCAAGGTCCTGCGCTGGACCGGTGGCAGTTTCCAACTCGACTTCGAAGGCAAGACCACCGAAACCAGCACCCAGCTCAATACCCAGGGCCTATTGATGGAAGGCCTGCGCCTGCTCGACGAATCCAACCGCGACGCCGGAGACAAGGCCGAGGAAGAAGATGTCCTCCTCGACACCTGAGCTCACCGCCGCAGTCGTCACCGTCAGCGATTCCTCTTCCCGCGGTGAGCGTGCCGACCTCGGGGGTCCGGCCGTCGTGGCCATACTCGAAAAGAGAAATTTCAACGTCGTCGCCCGCGAAATCGTTCCCGACGATGAATCCGCGATCCGGGAAGTCCTCATCCGCCTGAGTTCTCAAGCCAGATTTGTAGTCACAACCGGAGGCACCGGCGTTGCAATGCGTGATGTCACGCCTGAGGCTACCCGGGCGGTCTGCGGGCGTCTGCTCGAAGGGATAGCGGAACGCATGCGGTCGGAAGGAGCGAAGACCACCAAATACGCGGCCTTGAGCCGCGCCCTGTGTGGCGTGCGCGGCCAGTCCGTGATTCTCAACCTCCCCGGAAAGCCTTCTGGGGCGGTGGAATCGCTCGAGGCGGTTGTAGATTTAATCCCGCATGCCCTGCAACTTCTAGGCGGAGACACAAAGCACGATTGACCGTTCAGAGCCGATCTGCCGGCTCCCGGATCGACGCCCTTCGTGTACCATAGATGAACTTCGCAGTTGGGGCTCCCGCAAATTCTTCGGCGTTTCTAAAGAAAACTCACACAAGCGTGGAATAGAACCACGTCGGCCCAAATCACGGAATCAGGAGAGTGAAATGCGAAATATCGTGAAGTATAGCCTTGCCCTTGTTCTCGCGCTAGCGTGCCTGGGAAGTCTTGCCCAAGCACAATCGCCGAGCCAGGCGGACCGCGACAAAGCGCTCACCTACCTGGAATCGACGCGCCAGGGTGTCATCGACGCAACCAAGGGCCTTTCCGCAGCCCAGTGGAATTTCAAACCGGCCCCCGATCGCTGGTCGGTCGCCGAGGTTACCGAGCACATTGCTGCGGCGGAAGATCTCTTGCGGGGCATGATCGTGGAGAAGGTCATGACGGCCCCGCCGCGGCCTGCCGGTGAAGACGTGGCTGCCATCGACGAAATGGTAGTCAAGATGGTCCCGGACCGCTCCAAGAAGGCGCAGGCGCCCGACCCGCTTAAACCCACCAATCGTTACGGGTCCCCCGAAGCATCCCTCCAGCACTTCACCGAAACCCGCTCGGCCACCGAGGACTTCCTGAAGAAGACTCCTGATCTGCGTGGACACGCGATCGACAGTCCCGTGGGCAAGAAATTGGACGGGTATGAGTGGATTCTATTCATCAGCGCTCACAGCGAGCGGCACACCAAACAGATTCTTGAGGTGAAAGCGGATCCGAATTTCCCCAAAATGTGAGAACTTTATGGATTTTGCTGAACATCTGCGTTCACACAGGGGGAAGGGTTCCCCATCTTCCCCCTTACCTGTGCGGCAGATGCTCTGCCCTCGCGTGAGCCATTGGCTTCACGTAAACTCGTAGCTCCACTTGAAAACCCTGAAGTACATCCTGGCGCGCTACAGTCACTGGGTCCAGAGCGTGCTGGCACCCCTGGGCGCTTGGGGCGTGTTCGCCATCGCCGCGGTCGACGGCTCGTTCATGGGCCTGCCCCTCGATCTAGTCTTCATCGGCTACGTCTACAACAACCGTTCCCGCTTCCTGCTGTATGTTCTGATGGCCTCGGCGGGCTCCGCTCTGGGTAGTTCCGTGTTGTACCTGATCGGCTACCTGGGCGGCGAAACTTTGCTGCGCAAACGCATGCCAGAACAGCGTTTCGCCGACATTCACGCGTCCTTCGAGCGTCACGAATTTTGGGCGCTTATGTTTCCGGCGATGCTGCCTCCACCCACACCTTTCAAGCTGTTTGTGCTTGCTGCTTCCGTCTTCGAGATGCGGTTCACCCACTTCCTCGCGGCCATCTTTGCCGGACGCTTCGTCCGCTTCCTGGTTGAAGCCCTGTTTACGATCTGGTTCGGCCCGCAGTTCGTGCACTTTGCCGGAGATCTCATTCGCGCACGCGCGGTCTGGGTGCTTGCGGGACTGGCGCTAGTGCTGGCAGTCGGGTTCGTCGTTTGGGGGAGAAAGAAATCGGTGAGAAGCGAAGCAACCGCACCCGGAGGTCGAGAGTCGGCCAGATAATCGTGTGCAAAACAAAAGGCCGATCGATCTCTCGACCAGTCCCGGATTTTTCTGACCTGACTTACTGAGCGCAAGACCTACGCGGCAGCCGTGTCGTCCTCGGCTTTTCCGAACGCTACTAAGAGCGCGTTCACCAGCACCGGCAAGCCAAACATCACGCAAGTGAAGAGTATGTCTCCCTCGATCCCGCGGCGAAAGTACGGCACACCCGCCGTGTAGCACGCTAGCAAGCCCCCCAGAGTCTTGGGATACATATCTCCCCAGGCTGCCCACACTGCGAAATTGCTGATCAGGAAGAATGAAACGGATCCCGCCACCGACCCCGCCAGAACCGGCAAGGGGCGCACATGCTCACGCAGCTTTGTCCCCAACCACAGCATCGCTCCGTACCACGCCCAAGTCACGAAATGGTCCCAGGTGAATGGGTATACATACATGAATTTAGTCAGGACGACGTCCGAGCCAGCCAGCAAGACCAGAGGCACCCACCACTGTCGCCGCGGACCGCGCGCCCCGAAAAACAATAGCGATGCGCCGACCGGGGTAAACGCCAACGGATGGGGCATGAACCGCACTGCGACCGCCGCGATGACAAACAAATAAGCCAGCATGATCACCTCACTGCGAGTCATGATTGTTGCGCGCCAGGACGATGGCGTCAAGTTGAGGGCAAAAATTAGAGAGTAGCACCGGTTGTCTGCCCTGAACGAGTCGAAAGGTCGCGCCGGCCGTCATGTCCCCGCCCACATCTCAAGAACAGGTCGGCAGCTCAGTCCGGTGCGACCTGCTGAGGACCCCGGCCGAAGAACTGGGTCACCACTTTAAGGCCGCTGTCCAGTTCGACCCCAGCGCTGAGCGGCCTTGGCCCGCCTCCGTGCGAAACCTGCTCAAAGCGCAAATCCTCAAACCGTACGACGTATCCCCCCTGAGCGAGCGATTCCGTCTCGGTGACCGGGAACTTCGCCCAGTCCAGGTACACCCGCCCAAGGGACGATTCCTTCGCGGCCAGCGTCACTGCCGTCTCTTCAGGCTTGTACCGGATCTCCATGTTCCCCGTAGAGTCAACTTCGGGTTTCACCGAGTCGACATTCGCCAGCACCCAGAAATTCTTCGTTTCCACCACCCCGCGCCATTCGAAGGGATTCACCCAGTTGGGATACGCTCCTACTCGCACCGGATCGAGGTTTTCGTAGGAGCGTGCCTGCAGTGCGTTCACGGCGCGCCGGTGCTCGTAGTCGCGGACTGTCCACGTCAAAACGACTGCGATCAGTGCGACCCTGGCAGCCCATCGCCCCTTCGGGCCCTTCTGGCGCACACCGATCTCGGCGTTGATCAGCGCGGCGAAGCTGGGAACCACCAGGCCCAACACCAGCGCAAGCAGCAGAACGGGCTCGACGATGTACACGATGTCCCACGAGTACCACTTCTCCCAGAACGGCCAGAAAGGGCGCACTCCGTAGTTGTTGGTGAAGTCGAGCAGAATGTGGCTGAGTCCGGCCAGGTACGCGTACACGAAAAGCAGTCCCCAGCGCGGCGGAAGACTCGGATTGTTCGGCTTTCGTCCCCGCAGCCGCCATACGCCGTATACCAAACCGACCACTACCGCGGAGACGAGAAGCAGGCCCAGAAAAGAATGCGTGAACCCGCGGTGGTGCGCAAAAGTGAATACCGACCCCCGGAATCTGCCCAGTACGTCGAGATCGGGAGCTTCGGCGGCCAGCGTCATCGTGGCCGTGGCCAGCGCCGTCTTGCGATTGAACCCGGCACGCCCCAGGCACGCACCGGTCAGAAAGTGTGTGATCGGTTCCAAGATCCTCCAAATCCACTCACGCTCGAACTTTGAGAATACAACGCTGTTCCGATTCCCGGTAAACTGGGGCTACGTCTTCGGCGATATGGCCCGGAAAACGCTGTCGAATCCAGCCAAACAAACAAAAGATAGTCGCACGGTTCCAGAAGATTCAGCCGCCAGTCCTACCCCTGGCCTTTCTTCGGCGCCAACAGGGTCAGGGCGTCCGGCACCATCGTGATTTCCGCTGGCAACCTGCCCACCAGTTCTCCGTCCACTTCCACATAGACCCGGGAGGAATTCTCGGATTCACCTTGGCCTGCGCCCGGAAGGTAGTCACACCGCACGCGCTCGCTGTGCACGGCTTCCACTCCCGGCACGTTCCAACCCGCGCCCAGCAGCCCACGGGTGACATACACGAGATACGCAAGCCGGCTCGAGGTCCGGCACACCACCACTCGCATGTCGTTGCGGTCCAGCGACGCTCCTGGCGCTAATTCCCGAAGAACGCCGCCGAAGTTGCGGATCCGCACTGCCAGCATTTCCGTGGCTCCCTCGTGTCGACGTCCGCTCGATCCCTTGCCACTGTCGTCGACCTCCACCGCAAAACGGTCCATTCGGTGGGTGAACCACAGATACCAGGCCTGCGCATAGTAGGCCGCCATCCCTAAGCGCTGCTTGACCCCGGCATTCAACTTGTAAAAGAGGTGCGCGTCGACTCCGATTCCGACCGCCACGGTGAAATACCGCGTCACGGAATTGCCTTCGAAATCGCACGCCTGCACCCGCCCAAGAGCGATCCGGCGGAGTTCCGCTTGGAGAGCTGCGTGCGCCGCTTTTGCCGGCTCCAGCGGAAGCCCCAAGTCGTGGGCCAGGGCATTCGCGGTCCCCATCGGAATAACGCCCAGAGCCACCCGCGTGCCGGCCATAGCCTGCAGCACGTCGTGGATGGTCCCATCGCCTCCGCACGCAAACACGGTATCGCAACCTTCCGCGATGGCCTTCCGCGCCTGCTCGGTCGCGTCCACGCTCGACTGGGTCAGAACCAGGTTGGCTTCCACCCCGGCCTCTCCCAGAATGTTCAGGACCTCCTGTAGATCGGCTTGCCGCTGGGAGCGCCGCCCGCCCGAACGCGCGTTGTAAAGTAAGGCCGCCTTCCGCATGCTTGTGAAAGTCTAGCGGGTCCCCCAGATGTGCGCCACGATCGCCCCCACCTCTCGGCTCTTGCCTTCAGGAGGCTCGACCCGCCACGCTCCTCGCGGCAAATTGTCGATCATGTATTGGTTGATGCGGTCGTTGATCGCAAACGCATTGAGCAAGCGTCCGACACTTCGATAGGGCCAGTAGATGCCTTCTTTGCCATCTTCCGTCTCCCCCGAAAATTGCGCCCTCAGCTTAACAGGACCACCACTATTGCGCGGCCTCCCAGTTTTTACTAAGCTAGTTTCATTCTTGTGGGCGTCGTTCGTACTAAATCGTTCCTCTCCCGATCGGAACGAGAAAAGTATTCACCAAAAATCTGGAGGACCCCTCCGATGAAGAAGCTAAGCTCCGCTCTGCTTGTCCTGTTCTGGTGTGCCTTTGCGCTGGCGCAACAACACGAACACTCCAGCGCTCTCAAGCCGGCCACCCTGATGACCGGGATTGGGACCCTTCACCACCCGGTTTCCACCAAGAACGCCCAGGCTCAGCAGTTCTTCGATCAGGGCCTGCGCCTGATCTACGCCTTCAATCACGATGAAGCAGCGCGCTCCTTCCAGCGCGCAGCCGACCTTGATCCCAAGCTGGCCATGGCGTATTGGGGTATCGCTGAAGCGGTTGGGCCCAACTACAACGACCCCGCCAGCGATGACAGGTTCAAGGCAGCGCACGAGGCGATTCAGAAAGCCATGGACCTTTCCGCCGGTGCTGCTCCCAACGAAGAAGCCTACATCGCGGCCATGGCCCGAAGATTTCCGGAAGACCCGAAAGCCGACCGCCGCAAGGCGGCCGAAGATTATCGTGACGCGATGCGCGAAGTCGTGAAGCATTTTCCCGACGACCTCGACGCTGCTACTCTCTTCGCCGAAGCCGGCATGAACCTCCATCCCTGGGGTCTCTGGCATGTCGATGGAACCCCGGAAGAAGGCACCGAAGAGATCGTCGCGACTCTCGAATCCGTCCTCAAGCGCGATCCCGACCACATGGGCGCGGTTCACTACTACATTCACGCCGTCGAGGCATCACGCAATCCCGAGCGGGCTTTGGCGGGCGCGAACAAACTGGCCGCTATGGCTCCCGCCGCCGGGCACCTGGTCCACATGCCCGCCCATGTCTACATCCGCACCGGCGATTTCGAAGCGGCGGTGAAGACGAACGAACTGGCCGCTGCCGCCGACCGTGCCTACATCAAGGCCAGCGGCGTCCAGGGCATCTACCCGATGATGTACTACAGTCACAATCTGCATTTCATCGCGATGTGTGCCGCGATGAACGGCAATTACGCGGAAGCCAAGAAGAACGGCGATATGCTCGCCGCCCACGTGGGTCCTGCGGTGAAGGACATGCCGCCGCTCGAAGGCTTCATGACCATCCCCATGGCGGTCGACCTGCGCTTTCACAAGTGGGATTCGATTCTCGCGATGAAGCAGCCGGCTCCGGAAATGAAAATCACGACCGTGTTCTGGCACTTTGCCCGCGGCATGGCCTTGGCCGGCAAGGGCAAGACGAGCGAAGCGGAAGCCGAGTACAAAATCGTCGCCGACGCGGAGCAGGCCACCCCCGAAGACGTGGTCTTCGCCATGCCGGTCAACAACAAGGCCAAGGACATCATGAAGATCGCCGAGAAGGTTCTGGGCGCAAAGATCGCAACCGCAAAGAAAGACCCGGACGCCGCCATCGCCATGCTCAAGGACGCCGTCGCCATCCAGGATACCCTCAAATATGGCGAGCCTCCGGACTGGTTCTTCCCGGTGCGCGAGTCGCTCGGTGCCGCGCTGCTGATGAAAGGCGACGCTCCGGAAGCGGAGAAAGTTTTTCGTGAGGATCTGGACCGCAATCCGCGTAATCCGCGCTCCCTCTATGGACTGCAGCAAACATTGAAAAAGCAGGGGCGAGACTACGACGCTGGATTTGTCGAAAAGCAGTTCAACGCGTCGTGGAAGGGCGGCGCAAATTCCTTGAACGTGGAAGACCTGGTGTAAGAACGCTCGCCCGGACTGTAGCGCCGGCACCTTGCCGGCTGTCGCGGGGGCGTCCCGCCCCCGCTTTCCGTTCCTCGCTCGCGATAGGCGACACCCCCTCCAGTCACAGCCGTAATGACTTGTCATTCCGAGGAGCGCCGCAACGAGGAATCTGCTTTTCGACGGGGGCACAGAAGAAAGCAGCTTCCTCACTTCGGCCAGACCGACGATCCATCCGAGGCAGGCAACGCCGCCCATATCTCTCGCGAAATCCGATAAACGTAGTGTCGAAGTCCCGCCCGGACCGTCTCCTTCCATATCGTCATGCCGTTCCGCTCCGCCACCCTGCAAGAAGCCACGTTCTCCGGACGAATCAGCGAAATCAGGCAATCCGCCTCCAGCTTTGCAAAGCCGTGGTCGCGGCAGGCGCGCGCGGCCTCGGTCGCGAACCCGTGCCCCCACATATCGCGCCTCAGGTGGTAACCGATCTCCGGCAGTTTCTCGCCGTCGACCTCTTGAAACGTGATCCCACAATCCCCAATCATCTCGCCGGTCAACCTCAAGTCCACAGCCCACAGGCCGCAACCGATCACCCGGTAGCGCCGAATATTGCGAGCGATCCATTCCTCAACCTCGGCCCGGCCGAAGGGCGCGGGATAAAAGCGCATTGTCTCCGGGTCGGAGATTATCCGCGCCAGCGCGTCCGCATCTCCGGGAACGAACTCGCGAAGAATCAGTCGCGATGTTTCGAGAACCTTATGCATAGAGACACACATCCGAACTCACCGACGCCGCGTGCCGCGTCCGACGAATATAATTCCTTGGCCATGGCAAGCGCGAGCAAGGACGTCGAGAAGAAGATCGAGGCTCTTCGGGAGAAGATTCGCCACCACGAATACCGCTATTTCGTGCTCGACGATCCGGAAATCAGCGACTTCGATTTCGACAAGCTGGTCGAGCAGCTCAAGAAACTGGAAGCCGAACATCCGAAGCTGATCACCGCCGACTCGCCGACCCAGCGTGTCGGTGGCAAGCCCCGCGAGGGCGTCGTGAAAGTAGCGCACTCTTCGCCCATGCTCTCCCTCGATAACACCTACAACGAGGAAGAATTGCGCGGTTGGGAGCGCCGCGTCCACGAATTGAGTGGCCGGAAGGAGGTCGACTATGTCTGCGAATTGAAACTGGATGGCATGTCACTGGCATTAACGTACGAAAATGGCAAGCTGGCGCGTGGCGTAACGCGCGGCGACGGCACCGTTGGCGAAGACGTTACCCTGAACATCCGCACGGTGCGCTCCATCCCGCTCTCCATTCAAAAGGACAAGCTCAAGAAGGCTGGGATGCCTGCCGACTTCGAAGTCCGCGGCGAGCTGCTGATGCCACTGGCGGGCTTCAAGAAGATGAACGAAGACCGCGAGGCCCGGGGCCTCTCCCTCTTCGCGAACCCGCGCAACGCGACCGCGGGCACCGTCCGCCAGCTCGACGCCAGTATCACCGCCGAGCGTCGTCTGGACTACTTTCCTTACATCCTCCTTCGCAATGGCCGCACCTATTGCGATCGCCATTCCGAGACCCTCGAATCGCTCGAAGCCGCCGGCTTCAAAGTCAACCCGCACCACAAGCTGGCGAAGAATATGGATGAGGTCTGGAGATTCATCCAGCACTGGGAGGACAAGCGCGAAACTCTGCCCTACGAGATCGACGGCGTGGTCATCAAAGTCGATCGCACCGCGCTCCAGGACGAACTCGGCTTCACCGGCAAAGCCCCGCGTTGGGCGATTGCCTACAAATATGCCGCGCGCGCGGGCATCACAAAGATCGAAGGCATTCGGGTGCAGGTGGGCCGCACCGGCAAGCTCACCCCAGTAGCCGAACTCGCGCCGGTTGCCATTGGAGGCACCACCGTGCGCAACGCCACGCTGCACAACATGGACGAGATCGAGCGCCTGGGAGTGAAGATCGGCGACTGGGTGCAGGTGGAGCGCGGCGGCGACGTCATCCCCAAGGTTGCCAAGGTCATTGACGACAAAGATCACCCCCGCGGCCGCGAAGCGTTCGTCATGCCCGAGAAGTGCCCGGTCTGCGGCACAAAAGTAGTGAAGACGGAAGGGGAAGTCGACTACCGCTGCGTCAATGCCAATTGCCCCGCCAAGCTGCGCGAAACCATTCTGCATTACGCCTCCCGCCACGTGATGAATATCGAAGGCATGGGCGACGCGCTGGTAGCGCAGCTCACCGACCGCGGCCTGGTGAAAAACGTTGCCGACATTTACAAACTCATCAAGGACGACCTGCTGAACCTGGAGCGCATGGGCGACAAATCTGCGCAGAACGTTCTCGACGAAATCGAAGCCTCGAAGAAGCTGCCGGTCGAACGAGTGATCTTCGGCCTCGGTATCCGTTTCGTGGGTGAGCGCACCGCACAGTTCCTGGCCGAACACTTCGGTTCGATGGACGCCCTCATGAACGCCAGCCAGGAAGAATTGGAAGCAGTCAACGAAGTCGGGCCGCGCATCGCCGAAAGCATCCAAGAATTCTTCGCGGAGCCGAGGAATCGCGATCTGGTAAAGCGCCTTCGCGAAGCCGGCCTCACTTTCACCGGCAAGAAGAGGGAACGAGGCACGAAACTCGCCGGGAAAACATTTGTCCTGACCGGCACGCTGATGAAACATACGCGTGACGAGGCCAAGAAAATGATCGAAGACGCAGGCGGCCGGGTGTCAGGATCCGTGAGCAAGAAAACCGACTACGTTGTGGCCGGAAGCGACGCGGGCTCGAAGCTGGATAAGGCCCGAGAACTGGGCGTCGCGGTGATCGAGGAGAAAGAAATGGAGAAGCTAGTCGGCTAGAGCATCGGTCACTAGTGCAGACGGATTCAGCGACTGCAAGAGCAACCCCACGGTCCTGCTCACCGAACTTGCCCGGCTGCCTTTTCTTTCGTGGGGCCTATTGCACGTAGCGAAAAACGATCGCACAATGGGTGCAGAGGGCCCAACGACATGAGGGAGTTTGTGAAACGCAAGGAAACGCCTAACAAATTCGGCAAAGAACCCAAGCGGAAAGAGCTACCGGAGCAAGGGCCAAAGCGGTTGGGCACGCTGCAGAGACTGGCGCGTTACCAGAAACTGACCTCACGCTGAACACAAACTTGCTCTGCCATTGGCTATGAAGCGGGGCGAGCACTGGTGAGAATAGAAAGAACCAGTGCGAGCCAAAAGTACCAGCGAGCAAATGACTCCCAGTTCCTTTTGCTCTTCCTGCCTCGTGCTAAATAAGCCACAACAAACGCGATCAGCAACGCAGGAATTGCGCGGGCAACCGCGCCGCCGATGTCGTATGGATTGCCCCTAACCCACTGGGCCAGTCCCGCCAGTACCGTAACGAATCCGACTAAGAACCAGGACAGCGGCTTCATGCGCCCAGATTCTACCTTTCGTTGCTTCTCTGGGAGGTGTTGCTGTTGAGTCGACCTTGTTCCAGGCGTGCTTTCGCCTACCCCCCCAGCGCCTCCTTGATCCTCCCCCAGGTCACCTCCAGCGTCTCCGGGAGTACCCGAGTCTCCCCGATTACGCTGACGAAGTTCGCGTCCGCTACCCAACGCGGCAAAACGTGCATGTGGATATGCCCCGCCACCCCGGCCCCCGCTGCCTTACCGATGTTCATCCCCAGATTCACCCCATCGGGCTTGTAAAGCAGGCGTAAAACACCTTCCATCCTCTGTGAAAGGCCCATCATTTCATGCGATGCCTCCACAGGCAGCTTCTGCAGCTCGTCCAGGTGCTGGTAAGGCACGACCATCACATGTCCGGGGGTATATGGGTAGGTATTCAGGATCACAAAGCAATGCTTCCCCCGGTGGGCAATGTGGGTCTTTGCGTCGTTTCGGGCTTCTAGTACCTGGCAGAAGATGCATCCTGTGGCCTTTTCGGCATTTGTAACGTAGGCGTAACGCCAGGGGGTCCAGAGATAGTCCATGGCGGGCAGAGTAGCAGATGAATATGGTTTTCTGGAACCTCACAGAGGGCTGTGACCGCGTTCCTTGCGGTTCTGCAAGGAGCTCAAGAAAGTTGTATCCGATAGCGCAGCTGAGAAATCCAATACGCGCATAAGCGGAATTGGATGTCGCCACCCAGCTGCGTTTGGGGTTTGACACTGTTCGGAAGCGGTTGCTAAACTCGGAGGGTTCCCATTGGACGCGGGTTCGTTTTAGTCGTCCGAACGCTGGGATTGTTTAAGCTCAACCGCCAGGTTGAGCCCACCACAACCTTAGACCCGTTCCGGCAGTCCGCCAAGCCGCCCGCATCCGTCCCGCACCCTTAGCAGTGCGAGGTATCAGAGAGGCTATGACCTTGTACGATGACAGCACCGCCCACGAACTCGATTCCGCTACCTCCGTTTCTGCCGTAAGCGAGCAGAGCGCGGTCTCAACCGAGGGTTCGGCGCCCAGCACTCCTACTACGCAGCCCGAAGGGGCTTCGACTCCAGCTCAAGAAGAAAAACCACCCATGTCCACTGCTGTAATCGAAGAGAAACCACCTGTGTCCACCACGACCACCGAGGATTTCGCATCCGCCCTCGAAACCTTCACTACCGAAGCCGAGGAGTCCGTCGGCGAAGACCGGGTCATAAAAGGCACGGTGCTCAAGCTGACCGGCACGCACGTGGTCGTCGACATAGGTGCCAAGTCTGAGGGCATGTTGCCGCTGGCGGAAGTAATGGACCATGAGGGCAAGCCCCGGTTCCAGCCCGGCGACGAAATCGATGTGATGCGCGACAAGGGCGAGGCCGAAGAGGGCTACATCAACCTCTCGCACCAGAAGGCGCAGCGGCTGAGGGCCTGGGACGACATTGAAGCCGCCTACAACGAGAAGAAGGCGATCAAGGCGCTGGTCATCGACCGCATCAAGGGCGGCCTGACCGTCGACATCGCCGGCGCGCGCGCCTTCCTGCCCGGCTCTCAGGTCGATCTGCGTCCCGTCCGCAACCTGGACGGCATGAAGGGCACCACCATCGACGTTGCCATCATCAAGCTGAACAAGAAGCGCGGCAACATCGTGGTCTCGCGCAAGCAGTTGCTAGAAGAAGAGCAGAACGAAAAGAAATCCAAGACCCTCGAGCACTTGGAAGAAGGTGCGATCCTTACCGGGGTGGTGAAGAACCTCACCGAGTACGGCGCCTTCGTCGACATGGGCGGCATCGACGGCCTGCTCCACATCACCGACATGTCCTGGGGACGCCTCACGCACCCGCGCGATCTCGTGAACGTGGGCGACCAGATCCAGGTAAAGATCCTGAAGTTCGACAAAGACAAGCAGCGCGTCTCGCTGGGCTTCAAGCAGCTCACGCCCGACCCGTGGCTCGATGCCGAGCATCGTTATCCCGTGGGGGCGCACGTCGCCGGCCGCGTTATCAGCGTGACCGACTACGGCGCGTTCGTGGAACTGGAGCAGGGTATTGAAGGCCTGGTCCACGTCAGCGAGATGACCTGGTCGAAGCGCATGAAACATCCATCGAAGCTGGTCAACGTCGGCGACCAGGTGGAATGCATTGTGCTGAACGTGAATCCCACCGAGCGCCGCATATCGCTCGGCATGCGCCAGCTGGCCACAAACCCCTGGGACAGCCTGCACGAGAAATTTCCAGTGGGCACACAGGTCGAAGGCCGGGTCCGCAACCTTACCGACTTCGGCGCGTTCATCGAAATCGAAGACGGTATCGATGGCCTGGTCCACGTCAGCAACCTGAGCTGGACCAAGCGCGTGAAGCATCCGTCCGAAGTCCTGAAGAAGGGCGATCGGGTGAAGGCTGTTGTGCTCGCTATCGAACCCGATAAGCGTCGTTTGTCACTAGGAGTGAAGCAGCTGCAGCCCGACGTTTGGGAGACGTTCTTCCAGCAGCATCACGTCGGCGACGTAGTCCACGGAAAGGTTCTCCGTGTGGCCACGTTCGGCGCGTTCGTGGAAATTGCCGAAGGCATCGAGGGCCTCTGCCACAACTCCGAAGCGGTCGATGGCAACGGCCAGCAGGTGCATCTGGAGCCGGGCGTGGAGCACGACTTCAAGATCATTAAGATGAACCCGGAAGAGAAGAAGGTGGGTCTCAGCATCCGCGCCGTAGGCGAAGAGGCCTCGCGCTCGGAAGTGGAAGCCTACAAACACCCGGTCTCAACCTCGAGCACCAGCTCAACCATCGGCGAGCTGATTTCCTGGAAGCGCGCCGGAAGCGAAAACAACTAGCCCGTGTGGCGCGGACACTCCTGTCCGCGAACAACCCGAGAACACGAGGCCACCCCTAGGGTGGCCTTTGTGATTTCACCCAGTCCGCTGATAAACCGAACCATTCGGAAGCTAGGACTCCGCCTTCCGCCAGGTTCGCACGTTGAGCCCGTACAGGACGATGCAGAAAAGGTTCGCCGGAATGAATCCCCACTGCCCCGTCTTGAACCCGATGATGCAGATGAGGACGCTGTTCACCGCGGCCAGCGCCCAGCCTTCCCAGTACCGTTTGCCCACGAGGAAGGTCGAAAGAATGGTGAGTACGCAGGATAGATAATCAAGCCTCAGCACGGCGTAAGAAAACCTCCGGCCTCTACCTTGAAGCAATACCGGAGCCGGGGTCTGTGATCTGGAGGCGGATCGAAGGTAACGAAGGGTCGTGATCCACGTGTCGCCGAGTCTGCGAAGCGGTAGCGCACGAAAAACCGTGGCACTCGGCAATCCTCCCGTCCGTCGCACGTAACGGCTACGCCCCCATCGTAAGCACCACCCGGAACCGAACCCGCCCGCTGTTCATCTGCTCAAAAGCTTCGTTCACCTTCGACAACGGATATTTCTCGATCATCGGCCGAACCCCGCTCAACGCGCTAAAACGAAGCGTGTCTTCCGAGTCGATGGAGCTGCCCGACGGCCAGCCCTGGATCGCGTTCTTTCGGCCGACGATCTGCATCACGCTCACGCTGATCGGCTC
>Ga0075030_100001754_pt1 | contig 19578 bp, 15 predicted proteins | sample LitLauG_LLR_2012_FD_71393 | JGI IMG/M metagenome (GOLD analysis project Ga0075030, IMG submission 71393) | Freshwater sediment microbial communities from Pennsylvania, USA - Little Laurel Run_MetaG_LLR_2012 | ecosystem: Environmental > Aquatic > Freshwater > Creek > Sediment | place: USA...
GTGGCGATCCGGCACACGCTGGCGGGAGGCATCTTGCTGGTGTGGGCTTTCGCGCGTGGCTATCGTCCGAAGCGGGAGCACTGGGCCGCGGCGTTCGTGGTTGGTCTGCTTTATTTCGCGCTGGGACACGGGCTGCTGCATTGGGCAGAAAAGTCGATCACCTCAGGCCCAGCCGCGCTGCTGATGGCGACCGAGCCGATGTTCATCCTGCTGGTGGGCTGGGCGATGGGCCAGGCAAGGCCGCACTGGCTGAGCGGTCTGGGCTTCATCGCGGGGCTGGCGGGCGTGGGCATTCTGATTGGGCCGGACTTGAGCGCGCGAGGCTCGTCGTCGATTGGCCTGGTGGCAGCGCTGGTGAGCTCGCTGGCGTGGTCGGTGGGCGTGTGTGTTTCGGCGAAGGTGAGACTGCCGCAAGACGCGGTGGCGCGCACTGCGATGCCGCTGATCTGCGGCGCCGGCATGCTTTGGGTCGCGGCGATTGCTTCGGGCGAGTGGCGCGGCTTTCACGCGAGCGAAGTCTCCACGCGCTCGTGGATGGGGCTGGCGTTTCTGATCGTGTTCGGATCGGTGATTGCGTTTACCGCGTATACGTGGCTCTTGCAGCAATGCTCGCCAGCGCTGGTGGCGACGCATACTTACGCGAATCCGGTGGTGGCGGTGCTGCTGGGATGGCTGCTGGCGGGCGAGGCGGTGTCGATGCGGCTGGTGCTGGCTTCGGCAGTCATTCTGGGTGCGATTGTGCTGATCCGGCGTGGTGAGCGGGCGGCGAAAGGCGCGGCTGGGGCGGGATGCGTCGCGCCAGAGATGGTGTTGGAGTCGGACCGGGCGTCGGCGTAGAGGCGGCTACTACTGCTTGCGGCGGAGGCGTTCGAGGAAGTTTTGCTGCTCGATGGGCTTGCCCGAAGACACCAGCACGTGGCGGACGGTGTGTCCGCTGACCAGGTGGCAGACTTCTTCGGCAAGATTTTTAGCGTGGTCGCCGGCGCGCTCGAGGCATTGGGTCATGAAGATGACCTGAAGGCTCGACAGGCGCGCGACGCCTTCGGGGTTCTCGATGTGGCGGAGGAAGATCAGGTTGCGCAGGCGGTCCATTTCCGCGTCGGTGCGGATGACGTCGACGGCACGGTTGAGGTCATGCCGGGAAAACGATTCGCCGCCGTCGGTCAGCATCTTTTCGAGGAGGGTCGCCATGCGGGTCAGGTCGCGGCAGTCGTCGGGATCGATTTTTCCCAGGCAGGCCAGCGCGCCATTGGCGAAGCTGAGCAGCAGGTCGCCGATGCGCTCCAGGTTGATCATGCACTTCATGCAGGCAAGCAACTCGCGGGCCTCGGTGGCCTCGGCTCCGGCGATGGCGACGGTGACGCCGGCGTCAATTTCGCGGTCGAGCACGTCGAGTTCGGCTTCGCGGGCGCGCAGGGAATTGAGCGTGGCGGACGATCCGGTGGCGATGCCTTCGGCGGCGGCGGCCGCAGCCTCTTTGGCCAGGCGGCAGGCTTCCGCCGTGCGGCGCACCAGCGATTCGCGGACGGATTCGGGCATGGGCGTGGCCGGAGCGCTTGTCATGTTGCCCTCTTAAGACGCAGGCAGACGCTGTCAGTTTAGCGCTTCTTTGAAGGAAAGCGGTTAAAAAGGTGTGAAAATTTAAGGTTGTTGGGAGTACGACATGCAATTAAAGCCCTTCCTGCTGGACATATGGCTGGCCAAGTACGAGCACGACGTCGAGTTCAACCTGGCCTCGAGCGAAGGACCGCGCTGGGCCCTGAACGAGGTCCTGGGCCTCGCGAGTGAAGAGGAGCGGAACCGCTTCCTGAATCACAAGCTGGCCTACAGCCGCCCAGCGGGGGCCGACGGGCTGCGCGCAGCGATCGCCGAGATGCAGGGTGTCAGCGTCGAAACCGTGCAGGTTGTGACCGGCGCCTCGGAGGCGCTGGTCATTCTTTTCTGGCTGGCAGCGGGGCCGGGCGCGAACGTTGTGCTGCCGCAACCGGGCTATCCGCCGTTTTCTGCGCTGCCGCAATCGCTGGGGATCGAGACTCGCTTCTACTCGGTCCGCAAAGAGAACAATTTTCGCGTCGATCTCGAAGCGATCAAGCGGCTGTCGGATCGAAATACAAAGCTGGTCCTGGTGAACAGCCCGCACAATCCGACGGGCGGCACGATCAGCGATGCGGTACTGGACAGTCTGCACGAGTTCACGGCGTCGCGGGGGATTCAACTGGTCAGCGACGAGGTTTACCATCCCATTTTTCATGGGCAATCTCATGGGGAAGGGACGCGATCGGCGTCGCGGCTGCCGCATGCGACCGTGATCCATGATTTCTCGAAGGCGTTTCCCCTGGCCGGCGTGCGGACCGGCTGGATGATCGAGCACGATGCTGAGCGCCGCGAGCGCTACTGGAACGCGCGTGCTTATTTCTCGATTTCCAACAATACCGCCGGAGAAATGCTGGCGGAGATTGCCATGCGGCACCGGAAGACTGTCCTGGGGAAAACGCAGGACATCGCGACGCGGAATCTCCGGCATCTTGCCGCCTTCATGGCCGAGCATCGAAATACGCTGGGCTGGATTCCTCCTCGTGGCGGAGTGACCGCGTTCCCGTGGCTGGTGAGTGGAGAGAACAGCCGCGCGTTTTGCGAGGCGGCTGCGGAACGGGGCATCCTGCTTGCCCCTGGGGATTGCTGGGATGAACCGGCGCATTTTCGCCTGGGGTTCGCGGCGGCGAGTGAGAAACTTCCCGAGGCGTTGGGCCGGCTGGGGGAGTTGGTCAGGAGTTGGTCCCGCGCAAGGGTGATAAAGGCGTGAGGGAGACTCGCCCACTCAATCACAGCGGGCTGCAGTGGACCACGGTCGCTGTATGTTTCCTGGCTTCTGTTCTGGAAAGCAGGTTCCTCACCGCTGAAGCGGTTCGGAATGACATTGCTATTTTTTGTCGCGCGCCGGCGGTGGTGAATCGTCGCCAGGGACGAGAAACCGAACTACAGGACGCGGTCGTGGGCGTAGCCGGCGGAGCTGAGAACCGCCAGCAGTTCGGCGATGTGTTCGGGGCCGCGGGTTTCGAGGGTGATGTCGATGGCGGTTTGTCCGAGGCGGACACCGTGGTGGGTGCGGTCGTAGGCGGTCTCGACAATGTTGGCGCGGAGTTCGGCGAGGATTCCGGTGAGGCGATGCAGCGCACCGGGATAGTCGGGCAGATGGATGCGGAGGCGCAGCAGGCGTCCGTCTTTGACGAGGCCGCGCTCGATGATGCGGGAGAGCAGGGTGACGTCGATGTTGCCGCCGCAGACCAGGACGACGACGCTTTTGCCTTCCAGCGGCAGCTTGCGATTGATGAGCGCGGCGGTGGCAGCTGCGCCGGCGCCTTCGGCCAAAGTTTTTTCACGCTCCAGCAGAAGCAGGATGGCGTTGGCGACTTCTTCGTCGGTGACGGTGACGATTTTGTCGACGTAGCGCTGGACCAGCGGCACGGTGTGCTCACCGGCGCGGCGGACTGCGATGCCGTCGGCGATGGTGCTGGCGGCGGGGATGGTGACCGGGCCGCCGCGCTCGAGCGCGGCGAGCATCGAGGGCAGGCCGACGGGCTGTACGCCATAGATTTTCACGTCAGGCCGCGTGCTCTTGATGGCGCAGGCAATGCCGCCGATCAATCCACCGCCGCCGATGGGAACAATGACGGCATCGAAGCCGGGGAGCTGCTGGAGAATTTCGAGGCCGATGGTGCCCTGGCCGGCGATGACGGTATCGTCGTCGAAGGCGTGGACGAACTGCAGGCCATCTTTTTTTGAACGCTCGACAGCGGCTTCGAAGGCTTCGTCGTAATTGGTGCCATGCAGAATGACTTCAGCACCATAGTTGCGCGTGGCCGAGACCTTGGTCAGCGGCGTGGTCAGCGGCATGTAGATGACAGCGCGAATGCTTAGACGGCCAGCGTGATAGGCGAGTCCCTGGGCATGGTTGCCGGCGGAGGCGGCGATGACGCCCTGGGCGCGCTCCTGGGAAGAGAGTGTGAGCAGTTTGTGGAGAGCGCCGCGCTCTTTGAAGGCCCCGGTGCGCTGCAGGTTGTCGAACTTGAAATAAACGCGCGAGCCGCTGATCTGGGAGAACGATTCGGAGTACGTGCAGGGAGAGAGGTAAAGAGCATCGCCGATGCGGGAGCGGGCCGCTTCGATGTCGGCGAGGGTGACCATGGGGAAGTGTAGCAAAAGGAGTGGTCAGTGATCAGTCGTCAGTTGTCAGGGAAAGCAGGTCTCTCCACTGAGCCGGTCGCTGACGCTCCCGCCTCGGTCGAGATGACAAGGTGAAAGAGTTTTCTTAGTCGGAGGATTCGGCCGGGTCGTCTTCTATCGAAACGGGGAGAGTGAAGATGAATGCGGAGCCGTGGCCGATTTCACTTTCGGCGCGGATGGCGCCTCCGTGGGCGAGGACGATGTGCTTGGCGATGGCGAGGCCGAGACCGGTGCCGCCGGATTCGCGGGAGCGGGCTTTATCGACGCGGTAGAAGCGTTCGAACAGGCGAGGCAGGTGCTCACTGGCGATGCCTGCCCCGAAGTCCTGCACATAGAACTCAACCCCCGCCTGCGCCGGTCGGGCTCCGAGCACGACGCGGTTGCCGGTGCGGCCATATTTCAGCGCATTGTCAATCAGGTTGGAGAACACTTGATGGATGGCCTCGGGATCGGCAAGCACGTTGGGCAGCGCTTCGGCATTTGGGACGGAGCGGCCGGAAGCGCCGACGGGCGCCGGGTTCTGCAGCACGAGTTCCGTGCCCTGGGAGCGCGCGATTTCGCGGAAGCTCTCTTCGGCATCTTTGAGCAGGTCGATGGGCGCGGCGGGTTTCATTTCGAAGCGCGTCTCGCCGGACTCGACGCGGGCGAGCGTGAGCAAATCTTCGGTAAGGCGCGACATGCGGGCGGCGTTCTTGCGAATAATTTCGAGAAACTCGCGCGTGCCGCCATCGACCGAGGGCGTGTCGAGCAGAGTTTCGGAATATCCCTGAATGGAAGTGAGGGGCGTGCGCAGTTCGTGGGAAACGTTGGCGATGAAATCGCGGCGGGTTTTCTCCACGCGCTCGGTCTCGGTGAGATCGCGGAGCACGGCGACGGCGCCGCCATCGGGCAAAGGAGCGGCGGTGACTTCGTAAGCGCGGCCGGGGACGATGGACGTGGCGCGCGCGGTGTGGACTTCGCGCGACCTGGCGGCTTGACTGACGACGGCGAGAAAGTCGGGATCACGAACAGTTTCGACAACGGGAGCATTGAGGCGGGTGCGCGAGGTGGCGAGGCGGTCCATGGTCTGATTGGCCCAGCGCACCTGCAGGTCGGGGCCGACGGCGATGACGGCGTCGCGCATGCTGTTGAGCAGGGTTTCGAGCTGATGCTGGCTGGACTGCAAGGCTTGAAAGCTGGCTTCGACCTTCACGCCGGTCTGGTCGAGGACGGAAGCGAGGCGGCCGATTTCGTCGCCAGAGGATTCGCCGATGCGGGCTTTGAAGTCGCCGGCGGCGAGGCGGTCGGCGACGGAGACGATGCGCTGCAGGCGGCCGCCGATGGAACTTGCGCCGACGCCGGCGATGAGCAGAGCGACCAGGGAAGCAAGCAGCGTGCTCCAAGCCAGCCTGCGATGGACCTGCGCGGAAACGGCCGATACCTCGGAGAGCGGATAGGCGAGACGCACAGCGCCGCCGGCGATCGGACGGGCGACGAACAGGGAAGGCATCCCAGTGGCGTCGCGGCGTTCGGCGATGCCGGTATTGCCATGCAGTGCGGCGGCGAATTCGGCCTGCGAGGCCTGTTTCGGCTGGCCCGCGGGCTCGGCTTGGGAGTCGGCGAGGACCTTGCCAGCGTCGTCAATGATGGTGGCGCGTGCGTCGGCGGTCTCGGCTTCCTGCGCTGCGATTTCCGAGAGTGGGTGCGAGGAGCGGTCGGACTCGACGCGGCGCGCGAATAGCACGGCTTTCTGGGTGAGGTCGCGTTCGATTTCGGTGCGAAGCGAGGCTTCCCAGGCGCGGCTCACGGTCACGTCGTAAATGATTGCGGAAGCAGCGATGACAGCGAGGAAAAGTCCGATCAGCTTGAAAAAAGCGCTCGACCTCACTTCGGGCCCTCAAACCGGTAACCCGCGCCGCGGACGGTGCGGAGGTAACGCGGGTCCTCCGGATCGGCCTCAATTTTCTCACGAATGCGGCGCACGTAAACGTCGACCGAGCGGGGAGTGACGTAGGCGGTGTCGCGCCAGACGGAATCGAGGAGATGGTCGCGGGTGAAGACGCGGCCTGCGTGGCGCGCGAAATAGTCGAGCAGGCGAAACTCGGTGGCAGTGGTGGAGACGGTTTTGCCGCGGACGGTGAGCGTCATGGCGGAGGGATCGATTTCGATGTCACCGATCTTGAGCGGGCTGGGCGGCAGGGGGCGCTCGAAGCGGCGCAGCACGGCCTTGACGCGGGCGACGAGTTCGCGCGGGCTGAAAGGCTTGGGGATGTAATCATCGGCGCCGAGTTCGAGTCCGAGAACGCGGTCGGCTTCGCCGCTTTTGGCGGTGAGAAAAATCACCGGGACGGAGGCGAGTGCGGGACTCTGGCGGATGGTGCGGCAGAGTTCCAGGCCGTCGCGTCCGGGGACCATGATGTCGAGCACGAAGAGCGCGGGACGCTGGCGCTCGGCGTCACCCAGTACGCTGTTGCCGGAGGCATAGACGCGGACTGCGAAGCCTTCGTTTTCCAGATGATGGCGAACGAGGCGGGAGATGTCGGCATCGTCTTCTACGACATAAATGGAAGGTTTCACAGGGGTATTGTAGCCGCAGAGCGCGCGCAGGCCGCACGGGGCGCGGGGATTTTCATGCGATTGTAACAATCGTGGAGAGGGCAAGAAGCAACACCTACCGCGGAGACACCGAGGAGGCGGGGGCGCAGTTCTTTGAGGCTGAATCCATCGGCTAGGAGATCCCTCACGCGGCTGACCTACGCCGCGTCTCGGGATTACTTTAGAAAAAAATCAAGCGCCGGTAGTGAAGGCGAGGGCGAGCAGGGCCTTCTGCTCCATCTCGTGCGCTTTCGCGCTGCCCGTGGCGGGACTGGCGTTGGCGTGGCGCTTGACCGAAAGCACGCTGCGATTGCCGGCGATGCGGCGCAGGCGCGGCAGCATGTTGAACAGAGCGCCCATGTTGGCAGGCTCTTCCTGCACCCACACGATGTCGGTGGCGGAGGCGTGGCGGGCGAATTCGGCTTCGAGTTCGGGATCGGGGAACGGGTAGATCTGTTCGATGGCGACGATGGCAGTGTCGTCGTTGTTGCGCTTCTTGCGCTCGGCGCGGAGTTCGTGGACGATTTTTCCGGTGCAGACAATGATGCGCCTGGCTTCCGAGACGGTGGAGTCGGGGATGATCGGCTGGAAGCCGTGTGTGGTGAAGTCCTCGAGCGGAGAGCAGGCGTCGGGATGGCGAAGCATGCTTTTGGGCGTGAAGACGATAAGCGGTTTGCGCCACTTGCGCAGCGCCTGACGGCGCAGCATGTGGAAGTATTGCGCGGCGGTGGAGGGCTGGCAGATCTGGATGTTGTGACCGGCGGCAAGCTGAAGATAGCGCTCGACCCGGGCGCTGGAGTGTTCCGGTCCCTGGCCTTCGTAGCCGTGCGGCAGCAACATGACCAGGCCTGAGAGCAGGTTCCACTTGGCCTCACCGGCGGAGATGAACTGGTCAATGATGGCTTGCGCTACGTTGGCGAAATCGCCGAACTGCGCTTCCCACAAGACCAGGGCCTCGGGATAATCGCGGCTGTAGCCGTATTCGAAGCCGAGGACGCCGGCTTCGGACAAAGTTGAGTTGAAGACCTCGCAGCGAGCCTGGTCGCCGGAGATGTGCTCAAGGGGAATGTGGGAGTCCTCGTTCTCGATGTCGAGCAGTTCGTAGTGACGATGGTTGAAAGTGCCGCGGCGGCAATCCTGGCCGGAGAGTCGCACCGGGACGCCCTGCTTGACCAGACTGGCAAAGGCGAGAGCTTCGGCCATGCCGTAGTCCACGGTGCGCTTGCCTTGCGCCATCTCGGCGCGCTGTTCGAGCAACTTCTTCACTTTCGGGTGGATGTGAAAGTCATCCGGATAAGTGGACAGGCGTTCACCGAGTTCGGCAATTTCCGATTCGGCGATCTCGGTTTCGCCTTCGAATTCGGGCTTGTGACGGCCGCCGAAGAAGCCGTTCCAGTAAGCGGGCAGCGAGCGCATGGTGGGCTTGTGTTCGAAGGCGCGCGCGGCTTTTTGCGCGTCTTCCATTTCCTGCTTGATCGAGTCGGCGAGTTGCTGCGCGCCGGCGGCGGCAATGCGCTCGGCATAAATTTCCCAGAGCGGAGCATGCTCTTTGACTTTCTTGTAGAGCAGCGGCTGGGTGACGGTAGGATCATCGACTTCACTGTGGCCGTGGCGGCGATAGCCGATGAGGTCGATCACGACGTCAGACTTGAACTGATAGCGATAGTCAGTGGCCAGGCGGGTGACGCGGAGCACGGCGTCGACGTCTTCTCCGTTTACGTGGAAGATGGGGATGGACTGGCGCCGGGCGATACAGGCCGCGAAGCGAGTGGAGTGCTCTTCGCTGGCGTTGGTGGTGAAACCGAGAAGATTGTTGACGATGACGTGGACCGTGCCGCCGACGGTGTAGCCGGGAAGGTCGGCGTAGTTCATGGTCTCGGCCAGGATGCCCTGGCCAGCGAAGGCGGCATCGCCGTGAACCAGCAGGGGAAGATATTGGTTGTGGCCGGCTGCGCCGGTGCGGTCCTGCTTGGCGCGGGAGCGGCCGACGGTGACGGGGTCGACGGCTTCCAGATGGCTGGGGTTTGAGACCAGGTGGATGTGGACGCTGGCGCCGCTGCGGGTGACGTAGGTCCCGGTTGCGCCCATGTGATATTTCACGTCGCCGCTGCCCAGGATGCTGCGCGGATCAACGTCTTCAAAGCCGGCGAAGATTTCGGCAGCCGGGCGTTTGGCGACGTGGGCGATGACGTTCAAGCGGCCACGATGGCTCATGCCCATGACTAGTTCGATTGCGCCCTGCTGTGCGGCGGTGTCGAGGACTTCATCCACCAGCGGGATGAGTGCGGTGGTGCCTTCGAGTGAAAAACGTTTACTGCCGAGATAGCGCTGCTGCAGGACCTGCTCAAAAATATCGGAGCGAATGAGGAGTTCGAGCGCGCGCTGCTGGTCGACGGGCGCGGGCGCGGACTCCATGCGGTCGTAGATCCACTGCACGCGGGCGGGGTCTGAGATGTGGTTGATTTCGACGCCGATGGAGCCGGCATAGATGGCGCGGGCTTCGTCCGCGTAAGGGCCCTCGATTTGCAGCGCCGGATGGGAGCGCGGACGCAGGAAGGCCAGTGGGTCAAGATGGGCTTCGAGATACCCCCAGCGACGGAACGCCTCGAACGCGGCCTCGCGCCTGGGGCCAGAGGAGGGCCCGGAATTCTTGTGATTGGTGGAAGCGGGGCGAGCGGCGGGTTGTACCTTCGTCGTGGACATGGGCAACCTTCTAGGATAAAGCAATGGGCGGTGGATGTGGGGACCGAAGGGCGAAGGCGGCCCTTCAGCGGCTGAAGCAACGATAAACCGAAAAGGCTCGATCACAGGGCCGAAGGCGCTGCGCCACCCAAGAGCTGGCAAACCGGAGTGCGGAACCTTCGAGCGGGCGCGGGATTCCCGCTGGGCGATATAATTCCCGGCATCCGAATGTCATCTTCTGTTCGAGGCGGCTCCAGTGCGATCGCGGTGGACGCAGGGGCAGAGTCACGGCCCAAGTTGCAACTGCACGTCCGTCCGGATTCTGCTGAGACGGACTCGACAAAGGGCTACCACACGGCGCCGAGTGAAAGAGAGCTGATCTTTCTTGCGATGGCGAGCGGCCTAGTGATGTGGGCGACGGCGTTTCTGCTGCACCGGTCGATCCACCAGATGCTGGCGTACGGAGACAACGATGCCTACCTGGGCGTGGCCGAAGGCCTGCGGGATTGGGATTTTAGACACATTGGCATTCAGCACTTCATGGGCTATCCGTATCTGATCGCGGCGGTCTCGGTCATGTTTCACGTGCCGGCGGCGTTTGCGCTGTGGATTATCGCGGCGGTTTCCTCGGTTGTATCGGTGGTGCTGGCGGGAAGATTGTTTGGCGGGTGGGTTGCGGCATATTTCGCGGTCACGAATTTTGCCTGGCTGCAGCTCTCCTTTCTTGGCGGGTCGGAGCCGCTGGCCGTTGCCCTGGGACTGGGCGCGATGCTGGCATTCCGGCGCAAGCACGTGTTCCCGGCGGCGCTGCTAGGTGGGCTGGCGGCGACAGTAAGGCCGCTGATGATTTTTGTGCTAATTGGAATCGGGTTGGCATTGTTGTTCGAGAAAAGATTCGTTGCTTTTCTCCTGGCGTTGGGCACGGGCGCGGCGATTGGGGCGCTTTACGTTTTGCCGCTGGCGGTGTATCTGGGCGATCCGCTGACCACAGTACATAGTTACACCACGAGGGACTACGGCGGAGGCGGCATCCAGGGGCCGCATGGGCATTTGTTTGGCTGGCCGTTTCACGGGATTGTGGCGGGCACGCTGGCTTATCCGGCGCCGTGGACAAACCTGCTGCTCAGCTACTCTTGGATCGGGCTGGTGCTGGCGGGGACGGCGATGATGTTTTCGGCCAAGTATCGCGAATTTGCGCGGAAGCACGTGAACGAGGTGATCTTCGCGGCGGGTTATCTGATGGCCGTGTTCTGCTACGACTACCTGCTGTGGGCGCGCGGTACCTTCATGCGGTTTGTGATTCCGGCGTTGCCTCTGGTGTTCTTCGCGATGTGGCGCTGGCTGCCGAAGGATCGCAGGCTGGTGTGGGGCCTGTGCGTGGTGAGCGCGGCGCTGGCGACTATGTCGGCGATCGGCATCAGGAATGTGGTCGGAATTCCGTAGAGGGTTCGCGATTCGATGGCCAACGACGGCGAAAAGAGAATGGCGGCGGAACGGAGCCTGGAATACATTCGCGACGGCCAGGTCGTGGGACTGGGAACCGGGTCGACGGCGGCCTTCTTTATCGAATTGCTGGGCGCGCGGGTGAAGCAAGGACTGAAGATTCGCGGCGTCCCAACTTCGGATCGGGCGGGCAAACTGGCCGCCAGTCTGGGCATTCCGCTGATCCAGTTGGACGATGTACAGCAGATCGACGTGACCGTGGATGGGGCCGACGAGTTCGATCCGCAACTGCGGCTGATAAAGGGGGGCGGGGGCGCGCTGCTGCGTGAGAAAGTGGTGGCGTCAGCTTCGCGGCAGGTGGTGATCGTGGCCGACAGCTCGAAGCAGGTGGAAGTGCTGGGCAAGTTTCCGCTGCCGGTGGAGGTGGTGCCGTTTGCACAGGCACTTGTGGTGCGGCGGGTTGAAGAGCTTGGAGCTAGAGTGGTGCGGCGCACGGATGCAGCGGGTGCGCCTTTTATTACGGATTCAGGCCATCAAATTTTGGATTGTTATTTCGGGGAAATCGATGCGCCGGAACTGCTGGCGCGCCGGTTGAGTGACATGCCGGGAGTGATGGAGCACGGGCTGTTTATTGGACTGGCCAGCGTGGTGCTGGTGGCGGGCAGCGGCGGGGTAGCGGAAATCCGCCGATAGTCGACGGAGTGGTAGATGGCGGCAAAGACGCAAATTGCGTGGAACCAGCCGACGCGGAGGCGCGATCCGCGGCGCGTGAGCGCGCTGACGGTCGACATCACGGTGGTGCGCGCCAACCGGTCCGACAAACTGCCGGGGAGATGCCTGAATGTAAGCGCACGCGGGTTTGGAGCGGCGCTGGCCGGCGAATTGCGTCCCGGAGAAGTGGTCGGGATTGAACTCGCGCTGCCCAGCGAAAACCAGAGATGGCGCGCCGATGCGGTGGTGCGCCACCGTCGCCGGTTGGATCACGGCTTTGAATTTGCGGAAGTGGCCGAGCCGCAGCGAAAGGTCCTGCTGGAGTGGTTGCGCTCGAAAGAGGCCGAGCCGGGGCTGGCGGAACTGGTCCAGGAAAACCCGGAGGCGTCGCCCGACCGGGTGGACGAAGAGGCCGAGTCGGCCGGTTGGCGGTGGGTGCGGCGCGCCTGCGTGACGCTGATGTTCCTGCTGGCGTTTACGGTGGGCGTGGTGTGGCGTTGGCAGCAGGGGTGGAAAGAGATCGAGAGTCGAACGACGGCGGCGGCGCGCGCGCCGAAGAAGGTCCAGCCCGAGGCGCGCGTCCCTTACGAAGAAATGGAAAAGCGTCTGGTGCAACGGGCCGAACCGGATTATCCAGAAGCGGCGCGTACGCAGGGCATTGGCGGTGTGGTGCTGCTCGACGTCGTAGTGGGACGCGACGGGTCAGTGGCCGCAGTGGATGTGCAGAGCGGCCCGGAAGTGCTGACCCGCGCCGCAGCCGAGGCCGTGCGATGGTGGAAGTTCGAGCCGTTCCAGATCGATGGCCGCCCGGCCGTGGTGGGCACAACGGTGGAAGTGGACTTCAAGCCGTAAATTAGCTTGTTAGGCCGCGCTCAGGATGACAAGAACTTCCGAACGCGGCCCGTCAGTTTCGGCGGCGCATGGCGCGAAGCACCTGGAAGCCGCTGACTCCAAAACAAAAAACCGCGATGAGCGCGGCAACCAGCATGAAGGTTGCGCCCAGGTGCAGGAAGTCGGCAAAAATGGCGGCGACCGCAAACAGCAAGCCGATAAAATTCAGCCACGACGAGCTGCGCACGCCGCCGGCATCGGGCTTATAACGAACCTGCATGAGCAGGGCCGCCATTCCGATGGCGGCGACCACTACCAGTGCCATCGGGCTGCGAAACGCGCCCTCACGTGTGTAAATGACCACGACGGCGAGAGCGAGAACAAGAAAGGCGGCGGCCAGGACGGTCCAGCGGCGCGGCTTTGCGGGTGGCGGGGCGGAATCGGTCATGGCCAGTGGGTCACGTCTTTATACCGTGCGCCGGGGCGAGAAAACAACACCTGCGGCCGTGTTGGGTGTCGCACTTTCTCGTGAGGCGGCGGGTGTAGTAGGCTTCGATGGAATCCCACGCCATGCTCGAAGCCCCGCAAAGGCAATCCACCGACACGCTGATGCTGACCGGGTTCTGGTACCGCGCACTGCCCGCGGACCGGCTGCCGCGCAACCGGCTGGTGAAGGCGACGCTGCTCGAAATTCCGCTGGTCGTGGGGCGCGACCGGCAGGGGAAAGCGTTTGTGCTGCGCGATGCCTGCCCGCATCGTGGTATGCCGCTGCATGCGGGGCATTTCGATGGATTGCGGGTCGAGTGTCCGTACCACGGCTGGAAGTTTGACGCGCAGTCGGGGCAGTGCCAGGAAATTCCGTCGCTCACCACCGACCAGAAATTGCGCGTCGACAGAATCTATTGCGGCAGCTATGCATGCGAAGAGCGGGACGGTTTTATCTGGGCGTTCATTCCGGATCCGGGTCCCTCGGGTGCGGGGTTCACGCAGCGGGATGAACCGCAGGGCGGCGCACCCGAGGTCGAAAAATTCAGCAGCCAATTTGAGACTGCCTATCTGACCGCGGAGATGCCGGTCAGCATTGACCACGGCATTATCGGGCTGATGGACCCGGCGCATGGTCCCTTTGTGCATCAGGCATGGTGGTGGCGGAGCGAGCACAGCATCCACGAGAAGACCAAGAATTTCGAGCCGATTCCGGGCGGATTCCGCATGAGCGCTCACACGCCGAGTGCGAACTCGGCACCCTACAAGCTGTTGCGCATGTATGCGGATGCCGACTCGATCACGACGACGATTGACTTTGCGCTGCCGAACATTCGGACCGAAACAATCCGCGCCGGGAAGTATTGGTTCTCGTCGCTGACGACGGTGACGCCGATCGCGCGGACGCTTTGCCGCATCGATGTCGTGGCGTGCTGGAACATTTTCCGCTGGATGCCGTTCGGGGCGGCGCTGTTGAAGTGGGTGTTCGGTAAATTCGTGGAGCAGGACCGCCGCACGATGGAAATGCAGGCGGAGGGGCTGAAGCATAATCCTCACCTGATGCTGATTGACGATGCCGACCGGCCGGCGAAGTGGTACTTCGCTTTGAAGGCCGCGCATCTGGAAGCGAAAACGAGCGGCGGGACGATGAAACATCCGATGAGCGGGCCGGTCCAGTTGAAGTGGCGGAGTTGAGCGGGCGTTCTGGGCGTGAGGACCCTCGGCCCGCTGGAAAGAACGCGGGCGTTGGGGATGACGGCCTTTTCTGAGATCCAACCTATTCGCTGACCAGCCAGTCGAGCGCTTCTTCTCGCGTTTTGAAGGTGGGGAGGTCGCGGCGGGAAAAATTCCGGATGTGCTCAAAAACGACTTTGGGGAGCTTGTCCGCGCCGACCCAGGCTGATTTCTTCAGGTGCGGACGGTCGAACACGGCGGCCACCTTCAGGCGCTCGATCGATAGGCGATCGAACTGGGCCCCGGTGAAATCGGCGAGCAGCAACACGGAGCCAGCTTTCTCGCTGGTCACGTAGGAGGGAACGAGGAGGGCATACTTCTCAAGCTCTTCGGCGGTGCAGTTGGACATATCCACAAGGAACACCTGCTTGCCCTTGTGCTCGATAAAGCGGATGCGTTCTTCCATGGGCGCCTTCTTGCGGCCCGAGTGGCCTTGGTCCCGAAAAGCGAATCTTCAACGGTATACACCCGCGGCGGGGTGGAGTCCAGAGCGACGGCGAGGCCGGATTACCATATCCGCTTCACGCCTTTGTAGAGGCTGAAGGCCTCGTCCGGAGTGACGATCGGGATTTTTTCGGAGAGCGCCTGGGCGATGATTTCGCGGTAAAGGGATCGCGATGATGCAGCGGGAGATCGAACAAGCGAAATGCGTGGTCGCCGGTGAAGGGTAGGACCCGCGCGTCGAGGTCGCGAATCGCCTGACGCGCGGTCTCAGCGGTGAGTCGAAGCTTTCCGAGCGACGCTTTGATCGCGATCTCTGAGAGGGAAACAGAGCTGAATTCCAGGACGTTGGCTGTATCCTCCAACATCGCCGCCGCTCGCTTGCTGAGACAGGTTGGCGATTCTACGGCGTAGATAAGAACCGCGGTGTCTACGAGCAGACGCACATCAATCCCGCCCCTCGAGGAAGGCGTCGACTTCCTTGTCGGTCATCGGCTTCCACCAATCCGGATCGAGAATCCGGATTTTTCCCTTCAGCGTCCCCAGTGCCCGCTTTTTACGGGAAGGCCGCCGAGTGCGAACGATGTCGGCGACGGGCGTGCCACGCCGGCAGATGGTCACCTGCTCGCCGTGTTCGACGGCTTTGATCAACTCGGGCAGCTTGTTTTTGGCATCGGCCACGCTGACATTCATGGCTGTCATGATAGCTATGTTAGATAGCTATGGGAAGATTGGGGAGTGGTGCGTTTTGGCTTACGCTTTAAGCCGGTTTAGCGGGAGATCCTTCGCTACGCCTGAAAAACGGCTGCGCTCAGGATGACAAAGTCGTAGGTGTTATTGCGGGACTGGAGGCCATGCTACCCAAAACCCGAGTTTTTCAGTCTGAGCGTGTGGTTAGGCGAGCAAGGAATCTACGACACCGTAGGACTCGCCGAGCGCGCCGTCGAGCGCGGCGGGGTCTTTGCCGCCGGCTTCAGCCAGGTCGGGGCGGCCGCCGCCTTTGCCGCCGACTTTCAGCGCGATGGGGGCGATTATTTTTCCCGCCTGCAACCGGGAGGTGAGGTCCTTGGTGACGCCGACGATCAATGACACGCTGCCGTCGTTGGCCGAGCCCAGCACGACGACGCCGGAGCCGAGTTTGTCGCGAAGCTGGTCGGCGAGCAGGCGAAGCTGAGCGCGCTCAAGATTGTCGGCCCGATGGGCGAGGACCTTAACGCCGCGAATGTCTTTGATCTTTTCTTCAAGATTGGCGGCGCCCGACGATGCCGATTTCATGCGCGCCTGGTCGAGATCGCGCTGCAGGCGCTTGATCTCGGCGTCTTTCTTATCGAGCTCGGCCTTCAGCGCATCGGCGGGCGAAGTCGTGTCGGAGTGGGTGGCGATGCTGGCCACGTAGCCTTCGAGCGCGTGGTCCTTGCGGAAATGGGCGAGCGAGCCTTCGCCTGTCACGGCCTCAACCCGGCGAACGCCGGAGGACACGCTGCCTTCTTTCAGAATTTTGATCAGGCCGATCTCGCCGGTTGCGCCGGTGTGAGTGCCGCCGCAAAGTTCGGTGGAGAAATCGCCGATCCGGATGACGCGAACCTTGTCGCCGTATTTCTCGCCGAACAGCGCCATGGCGTGATACTCGTTGACGGCCACGTCGATGGGAACGTTTTCGATGACTTCAATCTTCGTGTTGCCCAGCACTTCCTTGTTGATGATGTCTTCGATTTCCTGCAACTCGGAGTCATCGACGGCGGTGAAGTGAGAAAAATCGAAACGCAGATGATTGGGCGCGACCAGCGATCCGGCCTGCTTGACGTGTTTGCCCAGCACTTCGCGGAGTCCGGCATGCAGCAGGTGCGTGGCGGTGTGATTGCGCATGGTGGACTGGCGAATGTCGGAATTGACGACGGCGTCAACCTTGTCGCCCACGCGGATCGGCTGGCGGACGATGACCTGGTGGGCGCGCACGCCCTGTACCGGCGAATAACATCCTTTGACTTCGGCCACGACGGTGTTGTGATCGTCGGAATAGAGCCATCCGCGGTCGCCGACCTGCCCGCCGGACTCGGCATAGAACGGCGTGTGGTCGAGAATGATTTCGCCCTGATCGCCGGGCGTGAGTTCACGCGCGCCCTGACCGGCGTTGATGATGGCGAGCACTTCGCAGCCGTCGGAGCGAGTGCTGCGGTAGCCCTCGAACTCTGATTTCGGCAGTTGTGCGTAGACCGGGTTCGCAGTCTGTTTGGCCGCCCCTTTCCAGGAGGCGCGGGCGCGGGCCTGCTCGGCGCCCATTGCGGCGTCGAAGCCGGCAGAGTCAAAGTCAACTCCGTGGTCGCGCGCCGCGTCTTCGATGAAGTCGCGGGGCAGGCCGTAAGTCTCGTAAAGATTAAAGGCCTTGGGGCCGGCGAGAACAGGACGATAATTCTTCTGAAAATGATCGAGCAAATCCTGATCGCGCTCAGTGACGACGAAGCTCGCAGCCGTGCCGCCGGGAATGCGGAAGGGATCGAGCTGATTGTCCTGCAGCATGTGGTCGATGATGGCCGCGCCACGCTTCGGGTCGAAGCCCGGGTGAGTGGTGGAGAAACTGGCATAGGAGGCGTCGCGCGCCTCGGTTTTCGCGGCGCTGAGCAACTCGTCGAGCCGGCGCGAAGCAATCTCAACGGTGCGGCCGAACTGTTTTTCTTCGGCAAGGACGATCTGGGAAACGGTGGCGGCGCTTTCCTCGAGTTCGGGGTAGGCGGAGCTCATCACGTCGCGGACGGCGTCAACCATACGATAGAAGAACGGCTGCCGCTGTCCCCACATGTGACCGTGGCGGATGGCGCGGCGCATGATCTTGCGGAGAACATATCCACGGCCGTCGTTGGAAGGATGCACTCCGTCGGAGATGAGGAAAGTAGCCGCGCGCGCGTGATCGGCGATGATGCGGACCGAAGCCAGCGTGTTGCTGCTGGTGTTCTGGTCGATGCCGACGAGCGTGGCGGCGCGTTTGGTCAGCGGCGTGAACAAGTCCGTGTCGTAGTTCGAAATCACGCCCTGCAAGACCGCGGCCACGCGCTCCAGGCCCATGCCGGTGTCGATGGAAGGCTTGGGCAGGGGAGCCAGTTTTCCGCTGGAGTCGCGATCAAACTGCATGAACACGAGGTTCCAGATTTCCACGTAGCGGCCGCAATCGCAGGGAAATTTGCAGTCGGCGTGTCCCTGATCGGAAGCGGTCGGGCCCATGTCGTAGTGAATTTCGCTGCACGGGCCGCAGGGGCCGGTGTCGCCCATCTGCCAGAAATTGTCTTTCGACCCCATCTCGAAGATGCGGCCGGCGGCGACGCCGGTGGCGAGCCAGAGGTCATAGGCTTCCGCGTCGCGCTCGACCCCGTTTTCGCCCTTGAAGATGGTGACGTAGAGCTTGTCTTTGGCGATACCGAACCATTGCGGGGAGGTGATCAGCTCCCAGGCGTAAGCGATGGCGTCCTTCTTGAAATAGTCGCCGAACGAGAAATTGCCGAGCATCTCGAAAAACGTGTGATGGCGGTTGGTGAAGCCCACGTTTTCCAGGTCGTTATGCTTGCCGCCGGCGCGCACGCATTTCTGTGAAGTGGTGGCGCGCGAGTAGTCGCGCTTTTCCACGCCCAGGAAGACGTCTTTGAACTGGTTCATGCCCGCGTTGGTGAACAGCAGAGTCGGGTCGTTGGCGGGAACCAGGGACGAGGAATGCACTTCCTTGTGGCCTTTTTGCACAAAGAAGTCCAGGAACCTGCGGCGGATTTCAGAACCGGTCAGCATGATGGGGGCAAACCATGATTTTAACACCGGGAAAATGCACCCACCACTGGGACACGGAGGCGCAGGGAGGGCCAACCATCCATTGACCGGCCTTCCGCGACGCCCCCGTGTCGTGGAGAATTCGCTACTTCACTGCGTCGGCGGTCTTGTCGGCGCCCTTTTTCATTTCATGGCCGACGCCCTTTACGCCCTTCTTGATGCCGTGGCCGGTTTTCTTGGCCGCGTCTTTGGTGGCGTCCGCAGTCTTGTCGGCGGCTTTGTCGGTGTCTTTGGCCGCAGTTTTCGCGACTTTCTTGGTGTCTTTTCCAGTTGTTTTGGCGGCTTTTTCGGTCGCGTCTTCGGTCTTATCGGCGGCCTTCGCGGTGGCGTGGCCGACCTTCTTTGCGCCCTTCTTGGTGTCGTGTCCGACGTCCTGGGCAGCCTTCTTGGTGTCGGTTGCGACATCCTGCGAGAAGGCGAGCGGGACCGACAGGCACAGCGCGGCGATCATCAATTTCAGTGGATTCATTGGATTTCCTCCAGACGGTTGATTGGGATTTCAGGCAGATCAGTATAAATGCGACCGCAGACTGCGGTTCAATCTTTTGAGATGCAGGATCGGGCGGCTGGGATGACCGCTGGACTCATTGGGGCTCATCCTCCAGAGCCGTAAGGGTTTCGTCGTCCACCTTCCATTGTTTGAGAATCGCGATGGCAGTGCGGGAGCCGAAGCCGGCTCGCTGAAGTTGGCGAAAGATGCGGGCGGCCTCCTTCTGATTGGTGGGCTTGCTAAGCCGCTTCTTGCGCACATAGGACCGGGCCAGGGCTTCCTCTTTGACGCCGTCGTAGGCCGTGTCCACCGCCTTCTCGATGACCGAGGCGTGGACGCCCTTAATCTTGAGGTCAGTGACGACGCGCATGCGGCCGAATTTCTGGTTATCGCGGCGCATCGACGAGAACGATGCGGCGTACTGGGAGTCGTTCAAATATCCACGATCTTTCAGGCGGCGAATGACGAGTTCGATGAGGGTTTGACCGTATTCCGAGTCGGCGTCTTCGACGCGGGCGCGCATCAGGCGCTTCAGCTCCGCCACTGTGCGCATGCGGCGGGCCAGCGAGCCGACGGCATATTCGTAGAGTTCGGCTTCGTTGTACGGCTTGCGCTTGGGGCGGGAGAACGGCATATGCGCTAACGATAGCGCA
>Ga0075030_100001756_pt1 | contig 19577 bp, 8 predicted proteins | sample LitLauG_LLR_2012_FD_71393 | JGI IMG/M metagenome (GOLD analysis project Ga0075030, IMG submission 71393) | Freshwater sediment microbial communities from Pennsylvania, USA - Little Laurel Run_MetaG_LLR_2012 | ecosystem: Environmental > Aquatic > Freshwater > Creek > Sediment | place: USA...
GCCGACGTGCGGCTCATCTTCGGCCTGTACCCCGGATTCGTGGAGCTGGGCAGCCTGAGCGGCAACGGTTTCGATGCGCCAGGCCGGCATCGCGCCGGCTTCGGCACGCTGGCGGTCAACGTCGCGGTGCAGGCGCTGCAGGCACGCTGCCCGCCGCATCTGCCGGTGCGCGGCGTACTGTCCAACACCGACGAGGACGGCCTGCCGCCGGAGGAACGCGCCCGCCTGGACGACAGCCGCGCAGCGTTCTGGCGCCGGTTCGGCCTCGATGTGGTCCGGCGCGGCTCGCCGCCGCTCGATTACCTCGAGGGCCGAGTGGCCGTCCTGCACACCGTCCCCCATGGCCTGGTGGCCGGCCAGTTCGAACGCTGCGTCGGCCTGGACCGGTTCATGCGCGCGTAGTCGGCGCGCTCGGCGTTCGTTTCGCCGCGAAGACCCTCACCCCGGCCCTCTCCCGCGGAGCGGGAGAGGGAGCACGCGGCGGCGGCGCCAAGGTCATCTCAAGGCGCGCCTCGCGCGGCCAAGCTGCGCGCGTTGCATGGAGACGAAGCGCGCCACGGCGGCGCGAAGGCCAGCTCAAGGCGCACCCCGCGCAGCGAGGATGCGCACGTCCTGAACGACGAAGATGCGCCCACCCTGCGCGACGACCTGCTCCCTCTCCCGCGGAGCGGTAGAGGGCCGGGGTGAGGGTGTTCGCCAAGGAAGATCGCCGCGCTTACGTCAAGGCGCGACCTGCGCCGCGAAGACGCGCGCGCCCTGCAGTACCGTTGCGGCGTATACCGGGGTCCAGCTCGCGCCGTTCCAGCCCAATCCCTGCTGGTCGCCGAGAAACAGTGCCTTGCCGGTGGTGCCCGCGGCCTGGTCGGCGGGCGGGGCCAGGTTCAGGTCGAAGGGTCCGTCGATGCGCCGGTCGGCCGACCACGTCTGGCCAAAGTCGGTCGACTCGCGCAGCCACAGGGTGGTCGACAGGACGCTCGAGCCGGCGGAGTAGGCGCGCAGGTCGTAGTAGGTGACGGCGATGCGTCCGCCGGCACCGAAGTGCAGGCAAGGATCGAAGGCGGCGACCCCGGGCTGGCCATTGACCTGGATGGGCAGCGACCACGACGCGCCCTGGTCGCGCGAGATGGTGAAGGCGATGCCGTCGCGCACGCCGCCCGAGAACGACGATTCCTGCCAGACCGCGGCGATGGCGCCGCTCGCCGGATCGACGGCGGCCTGCGCCAGGTTGGCGCTGTCGCGGATCGGCGCGCCATTGGGAATGGGGTTGCGCGTGCCGACCGGATTGATCGCGGCGATCTTGGTCGCCGCGCCCGATACCGGCCAGGTCGTTCCGTGATCGGTCGAGCGGATCATCGACAATTCCGGACCGCAGAAGCTGAGGCCGTTGGGGAGCAGCGTGAAGATCACGACCACCGACTGATCGGGCAGGACCAGCGGCTGGTTGTTGAAGGTCTGGCAGCCCGTGCCCGGATCGTAGATCACGCGCGCCGCATCCCACGTTGCGCCGCTGTTCCCGCTGTGCGCCATCCATGTGGGGATCGACGCGCCGGCAACGCTGCTGATGCGATCCCAGACGAGATAGGCGTTGGGCCCGGCGGGGTCGGCGGCGATCGCGTCGCGGTCGTTGAAGTAGGCCGTGCCGCTCGCCGAATTGCTGTCCTGGATCGCTGCGTGGGTGGCCTGCCAGGTGAGGCCGCCGTCGAGCGAGCGGGCCATCAGCACGGCGCTCGTGCCGCCCGCGGCGAGAAAGCCGCCGGCCGAAAATGCCAGGCTGCTGGCCAGCACGACCGCCGGGCCGCTGCCCGCCGTGCTGATCGCCACCGAGGGATCGGAGGCGCGGTCGTAGCTTGCGCCCGCGCCGGCGCCGCCGCCCGTGGCGACGCCGCAGGCGGAAAACGGCAGCGCGCCGGGCGCGCGCCAGGTCTGGCCGCCGTCGGCCGAATACGAATAGGCGATGGCCCGCGTACCGATGGCATTCCAGCGATCCTGCTCCCAGACCGCCATCATGGCGGGCGACAGCGAACCCGCCGCGCCGCCGGGCGCGAGCACCGCCAGTTGCGGCTGCACCGCTGAGCCAGGGTCATAGGCGTCCTGCGCGCTGCCGAGCGCGGTGCCGCAGGACGCCGGCAGCAGCGTGCTGGTGGAGACCACGGTCTGGACCGCAGGCGGCGTGCCGGACGCGCCGGTGGCGCTGCCGCTGCCGCTGCCGCAGCTGGCCAGCAGCACGGCCGCCCCGAGCGCAGCGGCGAGCAGGGCAGGGTGCCGCAGCGCGGCGCCGGTCGGCGCAAGGGAAGTTGCCCGGATCATGCGGCGATTTTCCCGCGTCCGGCGCTGCCTGTCATCCCAACGGAAGCATGATGCGGATCCGCGTGCCCTGGCCCGGCGCCGAGGCAAGCTCGAAGCGGCCATGCGCTTCCTCGACCCGCTCGCGCATCATGAGCAGGCCCAGGCCCGGATCGCTGCCCGCCGTGCCCAACTGCTGCGGCTCGAAGCCGACGCCATCGTCGTCGATATGCAGCTCGACCCGATCGGCTTGCGCCCGCAGCTCGATGACGACCTGCCCGGCACGGGCGTGCTTCTCGCAGTTGACCAGCGCCTCCTGCACGGCGCGGTACAGGATCCATTCCTGCTCGGCGCTCAGCGGCGTCGCCGGGCCGCCCTCGAACGGGTCGGACGCGAGGCCGGGCGGCGCGCTGCGCCAGTTCGCCGTCCAGCGCACGATGGTCCCGTTGCGCTGGCGGAACTGCTCGATCCGCTCGTCGAGCGCGTCGAGCAGCCCGGCGTAGGCGAGCCGCGCCGGGCGCAGCTCGGCGGACAGGTCGCGCAGTTCGGCCACCGTCGCGCTGAGCAGCTGGCGGGTCTCGGCGAGCAGGGCGAGCAGTTCGGGCTCGAGCCGGCCGGCCAGGCGCTGCTCGATCAGCACGAGGTTCATCGAGATGGTCGCGAGGTTGGGTCCGCCGCGATCGTGCAGATCGGCCGCGATGCGCCGCCGCTCGGCATCGAGCGCGCGCGCCAGGCCGGGCGCGGCGCCGCCTTCGGTGGCGGGGGAGGGCGCCGCCGGCGCGCCGGACGCCGCGCGGCCATGCCGGCGCGCGGACCTCAATCGGAGACGAGCTGGTGGCGGATGGCGTAGCGCACGAGATCGCTGCTGCTGTTGAGGCGCAGCTTGCGCAGTACGTGGGTCTTGTGGGTGCTGACCGTCTTCTCGCTCAGCGACAGTTCGCTGGCGATCTGCGCGCCGCGCTTGCCGGCGACCAGCATCTCGAAGATCTTGAACTCGCGGTCGGACAGGCACTCGTGCGCCTCGCGGCTCTCCGGCTTGCCGGACATGTGCAGCGCGAGCCGCTCGGCCATCGACGAGCAGACGTAGCGCGCGCCGCGCGCGATCTGGCGGATCGCCAGGACCGCGTCGTCGGCGGCGTTCTCCTTCGTGAGGTAGCCGTCGGCGCCGGCGCGCAGCGCGCGCCCGGCGCTGAAGTCGTTGCTGTGCATGGTGACGACCAGCACGCGCACGGCGGCGTAAAGGTCCTTCACGTGGGCGATCAGCTCGATGCCGTCGCGTCCGGGCATCGACAGGTCGAGGATCGCCACGTCGACCGGCTGGCCGCGCAAGGCGGCCATGACCTCGGCGTAGTTGCCGGCCTCGGCCACGACGCTCATGTCGTCATGGTCGCGCAGGACGCGGGCGAGGCCGTCGCGAAAGATGCGGTGGTCGTCGGCAAGCAGCAGTCGGATCACGGCGGCCCTCTTGAGGTAGGCGGATCGATGATCGGGACGACGAATTGGGCCGTAGCGAGACGCGTTTACGTCGGACGGCTCGCGACGACAAAAACATGTTATCCGACTTTAAGAATTTTCCGAAGGTAGGGAAAACCCGTATTTTGAATGGATCACGTGTGGGGACCCGCGCCCAGCCGGCGGGTTGCCCCGCGGGCTGCCGTTATCTCAAGAAAAGCGACCGAATAAGGGTCCTATTCGAGAGAGAAAGACCGCCAGTTTTCATTGTTGCTGCACGGCGAAAAACGCACCAGGGAAGCCATACCAAGAATTAGCTAGGAAAATTCTTAGTGCATGGAAATTATTCTTAACTAATCGTAGGGCCGCCACGCCTTTTTATCTCATCCTAAGGCCGTCAGCATTGCGGTATGCGGGATAGACCTCGATCCCGGCTGTCCAGATCACGTAATTCCCCTCCCGCACCGGCGCGACGCGCGGAAGAGGGGGGACGGCGGAACAAGAGGCAAAGACCGCAACGCCAATTTGGGAGGCTTCATGGATCAACGTCGACATGGCATCGCGCAGGCTGCGCTGGCCCTCGGAGCGCTGTGCTTCGCGCTCATCACCCCCGCGCATGCGCAGAGCTTCCGCGTGCAGTGTCCCACCAGCACGATCACCCACCCGTCGACGCTGAACAACAACAACGTCGAGCCGGTCTACACCGGACCGACTGTGCAGACAATGGGCGCCGGCGGCTACCTGGTGCCGACCAGCAACGTCAACGGCGCGATCAAGTGCCAGCAGATCTCCGGTGGTGACGGCTACTCGACGATGGCCGACGGCACCCAGACCTTCATGTTCTCGTTCGGCCCGCTCTCCGGCCTGAGCGACATCCGCAACGGCCTGCCCGGCACCGAATTCCCCAACGTGTTCAACACCGTGTTTCCCGGCGTGCTGCAGCCCGGCGACCCGGCGACGACCGAAGGCGCGAGCGATACCACCAGCGCGGGCTACGTGACGGGCACGCCTGGCACCTTCACCTACAACGGTGCCGTCGGCCTCGCCCCGGACATCGCCTACGTCAACACGATCTACGACATCAGCGAGGTCGGCAACACGGTCACGGTGGTGCTCAATGCGCCGGTCTCCTTCCAGCCGGGCCAGCAGGTCAAGATCGCCAACACCGGCGCGGCCTATGACGGCACCTGGACGATCACCGCGGTGAACGTGGCCAACCCGTACTTCCCGGTCAATTTCGCCTTCACCTACACCAATCCGACGACCGGCCTGGCCGACGTGAACCAATCCTCGACGGCGACCGCGGCCAGCCTGCCGGTGCTCGACGGCCACGTCGATCCGCGGCAGGTCATGGACGTGGGCATCATGAACGGCAACATCCCGGCGCCGCTGATGGCGATCGACGAGGACGACGAATTCTTCCTCACGCTGTCCAACGTCGGCATGATCATGCGGCCCGACCTGTTCGAGCAGCACACGGTGCACTTCCACGGCTACCCGAACGCCTCGAGCGTCTATGACGGCGTGCCCGACGCCTCGGTGGCCATCAACATCGGCGGCAGCTTCACCTACTACTACCTCGCCCCGGACGCCGGCACCTACTTCTGGCACTGCCACATCACGCCGCCCGAGCACCTGCAGATGGGCATGGTCGGCCAGCTCTACGTGCGGCCGCGGCAGAACCGCGTGCCGGTGGGCAACAGCCTCTACGGCTCGCTGCAGCAGCAGCAACTCGACCTGCGCACGGCATGCAGTCCGGCGAATGACGTCCTGTGCAGCACGCCGCTGCCGGCGAGCAACAACGGCGCGGTCCAGGCGCAGGACATGGTCGGCTCGGCGACGAACAACCCGAACTATGGCAACGCCTACAAGTACGCCTACAACGACGGCGACGGCTCGACCGCCTACGACGTCGAGTACCCGCTGCAGATCCATGGCTTCGACCCGAACTTCCACTTCGTCGGCATGACCTTCAATCCGGAAATGTTCGTCGACATGAAGGACAAGTACTTCCTGCTCAACGGCCGCAGCTACCCCGACACGATCAGCCCCGGACCGCAGTTCACCCAGTCGTCCGACGGCAGGGTGCACTACTCGCAGCCGATGAACGCGATCATCAACATCCCGGCGGGTGGCAAGGCGCTGCTGCGCATCTCGGACCTTTCGGTCACCGAGTACGCCACGCTGGCCTCGCTGGGCATCCCGATGCACGTGATCGGCTACAACGCCAAGCTGCTGCGCGACCAGGCCGGCAACAACCTCGACTACTACACGAACTCGATCACCCTGGCCGGTGGCGAGTCGCTCGATGTGATCCTCGACGCCAGCAACACCGCGCTGTACCCCGCGGGCAGCGTGTTCTATCTCTACACCCCGCAACTGGACCATCTGTCGAACGACGCCGAGAACTTCGGCGGGCTGATGACGGAAGTCCACATCAACTGAGCGGGGGCGAACATGCGCGCGACCTGCCAAGCGAGCCCGACGAGCTCCACGAACTTGAAAGAGGCGAATTCGATGAACCGACTGCTCTCCCGGCTGTCTTCCAGGCTGACCGCCCTGGCCGCGATCGGCCTGGGACTGTGCTGCGCGGCTCCGGCCCAGGCGGCCGCCCCCGGCATCACCGGCCCGGCCTTCGCGCTAACGGCGCATGACGGCTGGATCAACCAGCCCGACGGCTCGCAGGTCTATACCTGGGGCGTCGGTTGCACCGTGGGCGCGGTGGCCCCCAGTTTCGTCCCGGCGGCCATCGGCGGGGCCAACTGCCCGCAGATGCAGATCCCGTCGCCGACCCTGGTGGTCACCGAAGGCCAGACGGTCACGGTGACGCTGACCAACCTGCTGCCGCCGCCGGCCGGCAACACCTCGCTGCTCTTCCCGGGGTTCCAGGTAACCGGCGTCGCAGCCGCGACCCAGCCCGCCACCTGCAGCAACACGGCCGCACCCGTGTCGCAGGGCCTGCTGACGATGGAAGTGGCCAACGGCTGCGCCATCACCTACACCTTTACCGCCACCTCGCCCGGCACGCGGGCCTACTACAGCGGCACGCAGGGCGACCTGCAGGTGGAGATGGGCATGTACGGCGCCGTGATCGTGATGCCGTCGTCGATCAACGCCGCCTGCTCGGGCGGGTATTCGGCATCGAACAACATGGCGCGGGCGCACTGGGGCGAGGGCGAGTTCCGCCTGCCCAATGCCACGGGCGGTGTCGGCGCTGCGTACGACCATGCCAAGACCTGCTACGACCGCGAATACCTGTTCCAGTTCTCCGAGATGGATTCGAACATCCACCGCGCGGCGCTGGCCCAGGTGACCGCGCTGGGCAGCTGCAAGGCGGGCAGCGCCGGCTGCTCGCTCGAGGTGCCGACCGAGCCCTACCACCCGGGCTACTTCATGATCAACGGCCGCTCGATGCCCGACGACATGGACGGCAACTATGCCTCGCCCTATCCCAACCAGCCCTACAACGGCAATCCGCACATGCATCCGGGCGAACTCGTCCTGCTGCGCGTCATCGGCCAGGGCCGCTGGCAGCATCCGTTCCACGAGCACGCCAATCACGTGCGCATCCTGGCGCGCGACGGCAACCTGATCCTGGCCAACGACGGCACGCCCTTGCCCTCGAACAACCTGGCCGGCCCGCTCATGTTCACCACCACCACGACGCCGGGCCTGGCCTTCGACGGCCTGTTCTACTACACCGGCCGCGGCCTGAACTGGGACATGTACGGCCACCACAGCGGCAGCGATACCGACACCTTGGCCACGCTGCCCTGTACGGCCGATGTCAACGGCTACAACACCGGCGACCCGACCGCGCTCAACTACTTCGAATGGTGCCAGGACCACAACAAGCCCCTCGAAGCGGCACCGCTGGGCGACGTGGCCGGCGGCGGCCCAGCGACCCTGCCCAACCCGAACATCTTCACCAACGGCGCCTGGTATGGCGGCACGCCCTACCTGGGCCCGGACGCGACGCTGCGCGCCGGCACGCCGGGCTGCGCCACCGGGCAGACCATCCTCACCGCGGCCGCGGGCACCAACCCGACGCCCAATTGCTCGCCGCTGCAGCCTTCCAACATCCAGGGCAACCCGGCCAACGAGCGCGGCTATGCGTTCATGTGGCACTCGCACAACGAGCGAGAGATCACCACGAACAACGTCTTTCCGGGCGGCATGTTCATGATGATGCTCGTCGATTCGCGCGAATTCCGCATCGACGAATCGAATTAGGACCAGGAGAAACGCAATGCGATCGAATTTCATGAAGTCCATCCTGATCACCTCGGGACTGGCGGCTTCCCTTCTCCTGGCGGGTGGGACCGCGCTCGCGCAGTCGGTCAACCTGGCTGCGGGGCCGTCCACCCTCACCATGCCCGACGGCACGGTGGTCCCGATGTGGGGCTACACCTGCGGTACCGCGGTCACCGGCTCCCTCGCAACCTGCGCGCCGCTCAATCCCAATGCGGGCACGGGCTGGTCGCCGGTCGTGATCACGGTGCCGTATTCGAGTACCGGTACGTCGCTCACGGTCAACCTGACCAACAACCTGACCTTCGCCACCACCGGGGCGGCAAACAACATCCCGACCTCGCTGACCATCGTCGGCCAGCTGGGCGGCGGCCTGGGCGGCGGCGGCAAAAAGGTGAACGGCCCGGTCCACCCGCCGCTTGGCGTGAGCTGGTCGACAGCCAACACCGGCGCGATCTTCAATCCGCCGCCGCAGCCGCCGCGCACCCAGTCGTTCGCGACCGAGGTCGCGGTCGGCAGCCCGGCGGTACTGAGCTGGACCGGCCTCAAGCCCGGCACCTACCTGATCGAGTCGGGCACCCACCCGTCGATCCAGGGTCCGATGGGCCTGTACGGCGTGCTGGTCGTCACGACGGCGCCCAGTGCGACCTCGGCCGGGGTGGCCTACGGCTCGGGCACGACGGCGGTCACCTATGACGCCGACATCCCGGTGATCTTCAGTGAAATCGATCCGGTGCAGAACATGGCGGTCAACGCCGCCGTCACCACCGCCGGCTTCAACGAGAACGCTTCGCGTGGCCTGATCCTGCAGGCCGGGCCGATCGCCTCGGTCGACGTGCTCAATGGCGGCGGCGGCTTCAACCCCCTGAGCCCGCCGACGGTGACCATCACTGGCGCGGGCGGCACCGGCGCGACCGGCGTGGCGGTGGTCAATTCCAGCGGCCAGATCGCGTCGATCACCATCACCAACGGCGGCAGCGGGTATACCGGCAGCGTGGCCGCTTCCGGGATCAGCATTTCCAACGCCGGTGGCGGCAGCGGCGCCATCCTGCAGGCCAACCTGGGCGTCGCGGCCAATTCCGCGAGCGCCTGCCACTACGTCAATGCGGTGACGCCCGATGCGGCGGCCTGCTATCCGTCGGCAGTCAACTACACGCCGCTCTACTACCTGATCAACGGCGTGGCCTTCGACAAGACCCATCCCACCAATTCGCTGTTTGCCGCGACCGCTCCGGTCACCGCGCCGTCGACCCTGACCAACACCGCCACCGGCCTGGTGCTGGTGCGCATGGTCAATGCCGGCCTGCGCATGCACGTACCCTCGATCGTCGGCTCCCTGACCTACAACGCGGCCACCTCGGCGACCACGCCGGTCGGCGGCATGTCGCTGATCGCCGAGGACGGCAATCGCCTGCCCGGCTTCGCGCGCGTGCAAAGCGAAGTCTTCATGGCCGCGGGCAAGACCTACGATGTGATGATCAACGGCCCGGCCTCGGCGACGGCGCCGGCGATCCCGATCTATGACCGGGAACTGAGCCTGTCCGGAAACGGCACCGCGCGTGACGCCGGCATGCTGGCCTACCTGGGCGTCAACCACGCCGGGCTGCCGGTCACGGCGGGCACCGGCGTGTTCGCTCCGGCGGCGGCGAACAACGATACCTACCCCTCGCTGGTTGCCGGCCAGGGGCTCAGCGTGACCGACCCGGGCAAGGGCGTGATGGCCAATGACGTCAATGTCTATGGCGTCAAGCTGCTCACGCCGCCCAGCAACGGCACGGTGGTCCTCAACACCAACGGCACCTTCACCTACACGCCGACCAATCTCACCTCGACGTCGGATTCGTTCACGTATTGCGCCAACGGCTCGGTGACCGGCACGACCTGTTCCTCCGGCCTGACCGCGACGGTGACACTGTCGGCAACCACGCAGACCGAGACCGCGTCCGGGATCGTCCTGGGTTCGCAGACCTTCACGTCCAATATCTCGACCTACATCGCCGTCAAGACGCCGGGCCTGTTGCAAGGCGCCACGGACAGCCTCAACCTGCCGCTGACCATCGCCACCGGCTCCATCACGGGCGCCACCGGCGGCATGACGGTCACGGCCGATGCGAACGGCGGTTTCACCGCGACCGCCCCGGCGGCCGGTACCTACACCTTCCAGTTCCAGGCCCAGAACTCGCAGGGCCTGCTGAGCGCGGTGACCACGGCTACCGTGGTCTTCTCGACGCCGAGCAACCTGACGGTGAACGTGGTCGACGGCGCAACCGGCGCCGCGATCAGCGACTACCGCTGGGTGATCGAGGAAGACCGCACGTTCTATATCAATCCGGCCTGCCTGATCAACGCGAACGCCGCGGGCTGCACCACGACCACGACGGGCATCAATCCGACCCTGGGCGTCAACTTCCATACGAGCTACATGCCCTTCGTCGCCCAGGGCTGTACCGGCCCGCTGTCGTGCGAAGCCGGCCAGACCCAGTTGGGCAAGCCGGTCGTTTGCGACGTCGGCAACGGCTTCTGCCGTCCGGATACCACCGGCGCGGGCCAGACGCCGTACTTCCCGGGCCAGGTGCATCTGGATCCGACCAAGCGTTACTACCTTTCGGTCCTGCCGGGTGACGCCTATGTGCCCTTCTCGTCGGGCTACCAGGGCGCGCCCGATTGCAGCGCCGCCGGCATGAAGGCGGGCCATTGCGGCCACGGCATGGGCGGCGCGCCGATCCCGGCGGTCTGTCTGCCTGGCACCGCTGCGACCTGCACGACCGCGCTGCCGACCATCAAGGTGCTGGCGCAACCGTCGCCGTACCCGCCGGGCAAGCTCTCCGTGCTGGTGTTCGAGGACGACTTCCCGCTCAACGGCGAACAGGACGGCGGCGGCGGGGTCGACGTGCTCTCGCCCAACGAGCCCGGCCTGGGCGGCTTCCAGATCCACATGTGGGACGCCATGGGCGGCAACGGCGACTTCACCGGCCAGATGACCTACGACATGTTCAACCAGCCGCTGACCAACAGCCTGGATGGCACACTCGACCCGGCGACCGGCCTGAACGCCTGCCCGATCACGCAGCAGGCCGCCGGCATCACCGGCATGATCGTCACCTGCCCGAAGTACGAATCCGACGGCACCACGCTGTCGCCCCTGGCCGGCCAGGCGGTGATCGTCAACCTGATGCCCGGCCGCTGGGGCATCATCGCGACGCCCGCGGCCGACCGGATCGCGCGCGGCGAGGAATGGCTGCAGACCAACACGCTTGACGGCCAGAAGGCGCATGACTCGTTCACGCGCATCGGCGAGCCGGCCTACTTCCAGGAATTCGGCCCGGCCTCGTTCCACGTGAGCATCGGCTTTGCCAATCCGGCGATCATCAACTCGCGCCACCAGTATGTCTGCAACGGCACCGACGTCAACATCACCGGTACCAACTGCAACACGAACCTGGGCCAACCCGGCAACACGCTGATCGGCAAGGTCACCGGCGAGCACCTGAGCCGCACGCCCGACGAACGCCTGTTCGACACGACGACCCACGACGCCTATGCCTGGACCCAGTGCTACGTGAGCTTCGGCGATGCCGACGGCGAGGACTTCGCCTTCACCAAGTGCGACGCCGACGGCAACTGGAAGCTGACCAATCTGCCGGATGGCGACTGGCGCATCACCGTGTTCGACCAGTGGAACGACGGCCTGGTCGACGGCCTGTCGACCCCGGTGCGCCTGTCCGGCGGCGCCGCGGGCGCGACGACCAACTTCGGCAATATCTCGACCACGCAGTGGGAAACCAACCTGCAGACGCGGACCTTCATCGACGACAACCGCGACGGCGTGTCGCAGTCGACCGAGGCCGGCATCTCGTTCGCCAACGTCGCCGTGCGCCTGCGCGACGGCAGCCTGGAGAACCTGCTGGTGACCGATTTCACCGGCTCGGCGAACTTCAACGAGACCTTCCCGCTGTTCAGCTGGTACGTCGTCGAGACCGACGTCACGCGCTACAAGAACACGGGCACGCACGCGGTCTATGACGCCGGCGGCCCGCCCGACGGGACGCTCAATACCTGCGGCGGCTCGCTGCCCGGGGCCGGATATCCGACCTGCGGCACGTCGACCATCGGCAAGTTCCTGGCCAACACCTCCGAGCAGGTCTCGCTGCCGAACAACCTGCGCATTCCCGGATCGGTGTATTGCACCAACGCCGATTGCGTCGGCTTCTCGATCAATCCGACGTATACCAATTTGAAGAGCGGCGTCGCGAACGGCACGACCAACGTCAGTCCGAGCTGCACATACAACGCCGGCACCCCGACGGCCAATCCGCCGGTGCTGCCGACCGTGACCTGCGCCTCGGCGCTGTCGACCGGCCGAATCGACTCGCCGCTCATGGGCGGGACCGAAGGCTGGCAAGGCTTCCCGGGCCAGTTCAGCTTCCTCGAGTTCGGCAAGACGCCGTACATCCCCGGCGAGAACGGCGGCATCAAGGGCCACGTGGTCTATGCCTCGACGCGGCCGTTCGACGATCCGCAGATGCTGGTGCAGACCCAGTGGACGCCGCTGGTGCCCAATGTGCGCATCAACCTCTACAAGGAAGGCTTCGAGGCCGACGGCGTGACGCCGACCCTGACCCTGGTCGATTTCACGACGACCAGCAGCTGGGACAACTGGGCCCAGGGCTTCCGCACGCTTACCGACGGCACGGTCGTGCCCAACATGAGCTGCCCGGGCCAGACTTCGGCCGACCTGTTCTTCTATACGCTGTACAACCAGCCCGAGTACCTGGACCTGTACAACAACGTGCTGCATGGTGGCGCGACCGCCGCCACGCCGCTGCCGTACTACTCGCAGTTCAAGTGCTACGACGGCATGCACAACTGGAACCAGCTGCAGCCGGCGCCGTATGACGGCATGTATTCCTTCCCGAGCGTGACCGCCATCGATCCGACCACCGGCAAGCCGGCCGGCACCAACTGCACGGGCTGCACCACGAATCCCGACGCGAACGATCCGTTCCTGGGCGGCACGCCGATGCTGCCCATCGGCAAGTACGTCGTCGAGGTCGTCCTGCCGCCGGGCTTCGAGCTGGTCAAGGAAGAGGACAAGAACATCCTGATCGGCGACAACTTCATCGCGCCGGCAACGCAGCAGATCGGCGGCCTGGGCAACGTCTTCATCGTCCCGGACCAGGCGCAGATCGGCAGCCAGTACAACGCGTACAACCCGCAGAACCCGACGCAGAGCCTGGGCATGCAGCCGACCAACTACCTGGTCCCGGGTTTCACGCCCGAGCCGCTCTGGCCCTGTGTGGGCGAGCTGCGCGTGGTGCCGGATTACATCAGCCTGTATCCGAAGACCCACCAGGTGGCGCCGTTCGCCGGCGCCAGCCGCCATCTTTGCGATCGCAAGGAAGTGACGCTGAACGACCAGTCGCATTCGATCGCCAAGTTCTACGTCTTCACGTCGACCCATATCGCGTCGAAGTTCACCGGCGGCATCACCGACGACTACACCTCGGAATTCGATCCGTTCTCGCCGCAGTTCGGCGAGAAGTTCGCACCGCCGCAGCTGCCCGTGGCGGTGCGCGACTGGGCCGGCAACGAGACCAATCGCGTGTACGCCGACAACTGGGGCGCCTACAACGGCATGACCTACTCGACGTGGGAAGTGAATCCGCCCAACCCGACCGGCTACTCGCCGACGATGATGGTGTTCTGCATGAACGACCCGGGCCCGATCCCGAATCCGGCCGGCGGCACGCCGATCACCGATCCGCTGTACACCCAGGGCTACAGCCAGTTCTGCTATGAGCTGCCGTTTATGCCGGGCACGACGCAGTACCTCGATACGCCGGTCGTTCCGACCTCGGCCTTCGCGGGTGCCGGCTACAACAACGTCGACTGCTCGTATCCGGCGCTGACGCCGGCGATCGCCAGCGTGACCAACGTGGCGGCGGAGGGCTCGCTGCCCGCCGGTTCCGGTCCGTGGGTGAGCGCCGCGGCGACCACGCCCGGCACGCATAGCCTGACGATCACCGCACTGGGCGACCAGATGGTGCCGAACAACGCCTATTCCGGCCCGAACTTCAGTGCGGCGCCGTTCAACACCAAGACCATCCTGCGCCACTATGGCTTCGGTTCGACCCAGGGCACGGTGACCATCGGCGGCGTACCGGCGCACATCGACTCGTGGGTCGACGGCACCATCGTCGTCGACGTGCCGCCGGGCGTGCCGCACTGCGCGATCCAGCAGCAGGCCATCTACGGCGGCTCGACGGCGCGCTGCGGCGAGCTCGTGGTGACCACCGCTGCCGGCGCCCAGTCGGTCGACGCGGTGACGGTGACGGTGGGCGGCAAGGCACCGATCGTGCTGCCGGCTACCGCGGTGAACCAGCCGCTCACGCCGACCGGCGCGGGCGCGATCCAGCAGGCCATCGATGCCGCGAACCCGGGCGACATGATCATCGTCCCGCCGGGTGTGTACAACGAGATGATCCTGATGTGGAAGCCGGTGCGCCTGCAAGGCGTCGGTGCGGCCACCAGCATCATCAATGCGAACACCCAGCCGGCCGGCAAGCTCGACCCGTGGCGCCGCCAGGTGAACTGCCTGTTCGGCCTGGCCCTCAACGGCACGCCGATCAGCGCCGGCAATCCGTATGACTCGTCCGGTACCTACACCTGCCCGTCCAACCAGCAGTTCCAGGTCGACCGGCTGGCGCTCGAGGCCACCGTGGGCTGGGATGCGACGCTCAACGGCAACCTGGCGCAGCTGCTCCAGGAACCGACCCTGATGGGTGCCCTCGAAGGCGCGGCGATCACCGTGCTGTCCAAGGGCGTGCAGTTCCCGGCCGGTTCCAACCCGTTCGCCGCGGACACCTACCCGGTCGGCACCACGCTGCTCACGGCGGGCAACTGCCTGGTCGGCGGCGTGAACCCGTATCCGAGCAACTTCCAGTGCAATCCGTCGCGCATCGACGGCCTGGGCCTGACCGACAGCTCGCAAGGCGGCGGCGCGGTCTTCGTCCACGCCTACGGCCACAACTTGGAGATCGCCAACAACCGGATCGCCAACAATGCCGGCACGCTGTCGGGCGGCATCAACCTGGGCCAGGGCGAATTCCCGCCGGCGTACATCGCGGGCGGCACGACCAATGCCGATCCGAACTCGTGCGCGGTGCAGCACCCGAACGGGACGGCGACCTTCGCCAACCAGAACGGCGTGAACACCACGATCCCGGTGAACGGCGTGATGCCCTACTGCCACAACCTGAACGTGAACATCCACAACAACTACGTGTCGTTGAACTCCTCCACCGGCGACGAGCTGTTCTCGTCGACGCCGGCCGGGGCAGGTGGCGTCAGCATCTGCACGGGTGCGGACAACTACATGTTCAATTACAACTGGGTGTGCGGCAACCTGAGCAGCGGTGACGGCGGCGGCTTCGGCCACCTCGGCTTCAGCTTCAACGGCGACATCGAGCACAACACGTTCATCTTCAACCAGAGCCTGAACCCGACCATCCCGGCCAACGGCGGCGGCCTGATCATCATGGGCGCGCCCGATGTCGATCCGACCTGCGGCGCGGTGACCGACCAGGACTGCGTCTCGGCTCCGGGCGCCATCGGGCCCAGCGACGGTGTCGGCCGCAACCTGCTGATCAACGCCAACCTGATCATGGGCAACGCGGCGGAAGCCGGGACGGGCGGCGGCATCTCGTTCCAGAACCTCAACGGTTCGGACGTGGTTGCGCTGCCGAACACGCCGCAGTACTGGAACAACGTCACGGTGACCAACAACGTGATCGCCAACAACGTCGCGGGGTGGGACGGCGGCGGCATCTCGCTGCTCGATGCGCTGAACATCAACATCGTCAACAACACGATCATGTCCAACGTTTCGACGGCCACCGCCGGCGTGCTGTTCAACACGATCGGCGCCCCGCTGGCCAGCCAGCAGGGACCGACCTGCACCAGCAACTGCGGCACGACCTCGCTGCCGCAGGTGGCCGGCCTGGTCGCCGTGCAGAACAGCGCGGTGCTGGGCGCCAACCTGCCGGCGTCGATCACCTGCCCGGCGGGCCACTACTTCGGCCCGGCGGCGGTCAACGGCACCTGCCGCACGACGTCCTACCCCGAGCTGTACAACAACGTGATCTGGCAGAACACCGCCTATTACATCGGGGTCGGTGCGCTGAGCGCGCAGTTCCAGCAGAACGTGATCTCGCTGTACAACGCGTTCACCAAGACCGCGGTGTCGAACCAGCCGATCACCCCTGCGACGACGGCCAACGGCGGCGGCGTGATCGTCACCGGCGGTTCCGGGGCCTGCACGCTGCCCGGCACGGCCAACGCGCCCAGCTTCTGGGACATCGGGGTGCGTGGCGACACGGGTCCGGCGAGCCATGATTCGGGCGTCGTCCTGTCGCCGCAGTACACCATCCTCACCGATGCGACGGACTATCCGGGCCTGAACAACACCAACGGCAACCCGACGGTGGTCAGCCAGTACTGCAACGGTTCGCGCCAGCCTCCCGAGGCCTGCGCGGGCGTGGCCGGCGGCTGCGGCTGGAACGTGCCCCCGGGCATCTCCGATGCGACCGTGCCCAATCCGATCTTCAACCTGACCCCGGTGGCGACGGTCGACGAGGGCAACAACTGGATCAACCTGCGCTGGGGCCCGCTGACGCTCGCCAACCCGATCTCGGGTGCGCGCCTGGGCAACTTCGCGCCAACCATCGGCTCCTCGGTGATCAACTACGTGCCTGTTGGTACGCCGGCCTATACGGTGGCCCCGGCGCTGGACTTCTTCGGCAACAATCGCAAGGGCGGCAATGCCCTGGACGCGGGCGCCATCGCCTTCGCCCGGACCGCCGGCACGACCCGCGATGCCGATATCAGCGGCGGACCGCTGGGCTTCGGCAACGTGCCGCAGACCACCAACAGCGCCAGCCAGACCCTGACCCTGCACAATACGGGCAATGCGACCCTGACGTACACCGTCACGGTCACGGCGCCCTTCGTGCGGACCGGTGGCACCTGCAACGGCACGCTGTCGGTGGCGACCGCTGACTGCACGATCAACGTGGCGCTTGACACGACGGCGGCGACCCCGCTGGGCGCGGTGAACGGCACGCTTACCGTGACGGGCACCGGCGCGTCGGCTGGGGTCGTGGTAACCGGTTCGCCGGTCGCCCTCTCGGGCACGGTGGTGGCAGCGGTGCGCACGGCGACGGTGACCGGCGGCCCGCTGGCCTTCGGCAACTGGGCGGTCGGCTTCAACAGCGTGCGGCAGGTCCTGACCGTGACCAACACCGGCAATGTCACCCTGACGGGCGGTGCCACCGCAATCAGCGGCCCAGGCGCAGCGGCGTACTTCGTGTCGGGCGGCACCTGCGGTACGACGCTGGCGGTCAACGCGAGCTGCACGGTGTTCGTGACCTTCCACCCGTCCGCGGTGACGACCTACACGGCGTCGCTGACCGGGTCGGCAACGGGCGCCACAGTGACGGGCATTCCGGTGGCCCTGACCGGCAGCGGGGTCGCGAATCGGGCGCCGGTGGCGATCCAGCCGGTGACGCCGATCAACCTGCCGGCTGGGGCATTCACGGGTACGGCCACCGTGACCTTCACCAACACGGCAGCGGCGGGCGGTTCGCAGGTTGCGGTGACCAATGTGGCGGCCAATGGCCTGGGCTTCGTCTGGTTCTACAGCGCCCCGGCGTCCGGCAACAACTGCCTGAACGTCGCGATCCCGCCGGGCGGCAGCTGCACGGCACAGGTCCAGATCACGCGCTTCTTCGGCACGGGAACGCTGAACGGGACGGTGAGCTTCACGGACACCGGCCTGGCCTCGCCGCAATCCGCACCGGTCCAGACCATTGCGAACTAGGCGCCGATCGACGCAAGCAGATCGAACGCAGAACGAAGGTATAAGGGCCGATGGAGCCCCCGGAGCAATCCGGGGGGTTCCATCGGCCCGAGTGCCATCAGAAGGCGGCACTTTTCGATCGATTGAATTGAGCTGCTCGTCGTTATGATTCGACGACCGCCGGGCCCGCTATTTCCGGGGAACCGGATGCCGCACCAAATGTCCAATGCCCACGCCGACCGCTCCGGTCGTCACCCGCCGAGGACCAACGTGAAAGCCCGATCGATGTCTTCCCGCAAGATTGCCACTTTGATCATCGTCAGCGCGCTGGCCGGGTTTGCCGGCGCGCCGGCCGCCCAGGCGGCCGCTCCGACGCTCGATGTCCAGGCCATCGGCATCACGCAGGCCGCACTCGACTACTGCGGCAAGGTCGACCCCTCGACCAAGGTGCGCCTCGAGGCCAAGCTGGCCGATCTGCAGAAGGGCGCCAACGAAGACCAGCTGGCGCGCCTGCGCCGCACCGAGAACTACCGCAAGGCCTACGATTCGGTGAGCGAATTCACCGCGAAGATCGAAGGCGAGCGCAACGGCCACCGCTTCTGTTCCGAACCGGCGGGCAAGTAGGCATGGAGATGCCGTCGCAGCGAGTCCGACCGGTGCGCCGCACGCCAAGGCGCGGTTGGGTCATGGCGCTCGTCGCCGGATGGGCGGGTGCACTTGGGGTCGCCCCGGCGCTGGCCCAGTCCGCAGTGTCCGTGGCGCCGGCGGCGTCGGCCAACCCCGCCCCGGTCGCGCCGGCCGCGCCGGCCGCGGCCGCTCCCGGCGCGAAGCCGGCCGCGGCGCCCACGCGGTCCTTGCCCAATCGCTTCGCCGGCCGTGCCGGCGCGTACTACAAGGTGCTGTGGGGGGTCGATTCGCTCAGCGTGAAGACGGTCGAATCGGGCGAGATCATCCGCTTTGCCTGGCGCGTGCTCGATCCGGACAAGGCCAGGGTCCTGAACGCCAAGGCGTCGGAGCCGACCCTGTTTGACGAACGGGCCGGCGTCAGCCTGGTCGTTCCCAGCCTGGAGAATGTCGGCATGATGCGCCAGACGGCGGCGCCGGAGGCCGGGCGCACGTACTGGATGGCGTTTTCCAACAAGGGTCGCCTGGTCAAGCGCGGCGATCGCGTCAGCGTCGTCGTCGGCCAGTTCCGGGCCGACGGCCTCGTGGTGGACTAGGCGACGAGAGAAACCGGGCGCCGGCGCTTTGCGCCGGCGACATTCAACGTTTTCCTGCAATGCTTGCAATGAGGTGGACCATGAACCTGCGCACGAACGACCCGATGAACCCCGTCCCGAATTCCGTGGCGGCGCGCCCGGCCGGCGGCCGCCCGGTCGTGCCCGCGCTGCTGTGCGCGCTGGGCTTCTCGGGCATGCTGGTTGCCGGTGCGCTGGCCGAACCGGCCAGGATGAGCGCGGCGCAGATCATGCAAAAGCACATCGCGGCGCGCGGCGGCCTGGCCGCCTGGCACGGCATCAAGTCGATGGCCTGGAGCGGCAAGATGGAAGTCGGCAGCGGCGATTCGCCCGCACGCAGCACGCAATTCGTGGCGGCCAACCTCAGCCCGAAAAGCAAGAGCCAGGCCCGCGCGGTTTCGACCGAAGAAGCACAGGCCGCCGGCGCGGCGCCGGCCAAGCAGGTCGAGCTGCCCTTCGTGCTCGAACTGAAGCGTCCGACGCTGGCACGCCTGGAG
>Ga0075030_100001758_pt1 | contig 19564 bp, 9 predicted proteins | sample LitLauG_LLR_2012_FD_71393 | JGI IMG/M metagenome (GOLD analysis project Ga0075030, IMG submission 71393) | Freshwater sediment microbial communities from Pennsylvania, USA - Little Laurel Run_MetaG_LLR_2012 | ecosystem: Environmental > Aquatic > Freshwater > Creek > Sediment | place: USA...
TCCCGCGCACTAGGCGCCGCAGTTCACTCGCTGCTGGAGAGTCTTTCCAAACTCCGCAAGGCAAGCGACTGGCAGCAAGCCCGCGCCGACCTCAAACAGTTCCAGTCCCAGATCGCCGCCCAAATCCGTGCAACCGGTGTCGACCCGTCCGCATCCGCCGCCCTGGCTGCAGAAGCGCTCCGCATCGCCTTGAATGCCTCCGTCGACCCAATCGGTAACTGGATTCTTTCGCCTCATACAGAAGACGCGAGCGAAGTACGTTGGACCGGCGTCGTCGCAGGAAGCCTCCGCACCGTGCAGGTGGACCGCCTGTTTCGCGGCGGCCTCACGCCACTCTCCGAGGGCGGCGAGGCCTGGTGGATCATCGACTACAAGTCAGCACACTCCGAGAACCTCAACCCGGCTGCATCCCTGCCCCAGTTTCGCAACCTCTTCGCGCCTCAACTTCAGGCATACGCCCAGGTCCTGCGCAACCTGTACGGCGCAGGCGCACCCACCCACGCCGGCCTTTATTATCCGCGCATGATGCTATTCGACTGGTGGGAGATATAACAGAATGGGAGCGTGTTTTGGGGCGTCCCACCCTCACCACGTTTTTACTTTTGTGGCCAGGGTGGGTTCAATTCGCGCTGAAAAGCCTTCTTACTGAAGATTTGCCATCAGGCTGTCCAGCGCCGACTTCGGGGGCCGCGTCAGCGACTCCGGCAACGTGCCCAGCGGCTCATCCACTACGTTCAGCAGGTCGATGAACGTAGGCTTCTTCGTATCGATATAGAAAACGCCGGTGAGAATCTCTTCCTTCTCCTGCGCTTCCATCAGGGTTCGCACTGCGTTGGCCTTGTCAGTCGGATCGTAGTCCTCCAGCAGCTTGCGCAGCCGCAGGTTCGACCCGTCGTGCATCTGCACGTCGTACACCTGGCCGGAGTCGTAGTCCACCTCGATCTCGTCGAAGCTGGCCACAAATCCTATCTCGTTGATCGGCTCGTCGTTCTCCTGCAAAAACTTGTAGCTCTTGGTTGAGCCCTCGTGGTCGTTGAAGGTCACGCAAGGGCTGATCACGTCCAACATCACTGTCCCCTTGTGAGCGATCGCGGCCTTCAGCATGGCGAGCAATTGCTTCTTGTCGCCGGAAAACGACCGGCCCACAAAGGTCGCGCCCAACTGGATCGCCAACGCGCAAGTATCGATCGCCTGCAGATCGTTGATAACCCCGGTCTTCAATTTCGAACCGATATCGGCCGTTGCTGAAAACTGCCCTTTGGTCAGACCGTATACGCCGTTGTCTTCGATGATGTAAATCATCGGCAGATTGCGGCGCATCAGGTGGACAAACTGGCCAATCCCGATCGACGCCGAATCGCCGTCGCCAGAGACGCCAAGAGCCAACATGTTGTGGTTGGCCAGCATCGCGCCTGTCGTCACGGATGGCATTCGCCCGTGCACGCTGTTGAACGAGTGCGAGCGGTTCATGAAGTAGGCCGGGCTCTTCGATGAGCAGCCGATGCCGCTCATCTTCATCACCCGTTCAGGCTCCACGCCCATCTCGTACATTGCATCGACAATGCGCTCGGATATCGCGTTGTGTCCGCACCCGGCGCACAGCGTGCTCTTGCCGCCGCGGTACTCAACAATTGGAAGACCGATGTGGTTCACTTTTGGGGCGGGGGTCGGCGAATTGTTAGTCGTTGCGGTTGCCATTAGAGGCCCTCCTTTGTCGCAAACTCTTCAGTAATGGTGCGGGCATCAATCGGCAACCCGTTGTAGTGCAGAATGCTGCGCAACTTAGCCACTTTCTCGGTCGGAAGGTCAAGCTTCAGCAGGCTAGCCAACTGCGCATCGCGGTTTTGTTCCACTACGTAGACGCGCTCGTGCGAAGCCACAAAGTCGTGAATCTCATGAGCAAACGGATAAGCCCGCACGCGCATGTAATCCACATCCTTTCCGTACTCCTTCTTGATCTGATCCATGCTTTCACGCATCGCGAAATCCGTGGTGCCATAGGCAATGAAACCAATCTTCGAGCTTCCGCTCTTCACTGCCACCGGCGCCGGAACCAGCTTGCGTGCGCTTTCGAACTTGCGCAGCAGCCGTTCCATCACGGCCTGATACTCATCCGGCCTCTCCGTATAACCGGCCGCGTCATTATGTCCTGAGCCGCGCGTAAAATACGCGGCCTTCGGATGCATCGTTCCCGGCAGAGTTCTCCAGCCAATGGCATCGCCATCCACATCGCGATAGCGCGCGAAGCTGCCCAATCGATCGAGATCTGCCTTAGTCAACACCTTGCCCCGGTCCAGCGGCTTCTCAGGATATACAAACGGATCAGACATCCAGTTGTTCATGCCCAGGTCAAGATCGCTGAGAACAAATACCGGCGTTTGCAAGCGCTCGGCCAGATCGAATGCCGCGTAGCCAAACTCGAAACACTCGGTCACCGAGCCGGGTAATAGAACAATGTGTTTGGTATCGCCATGGGAAAGGAACGCTGTCGAAAGCACATCGGACTGCTGTGTACGTGTGGGCATGCCAGTCGCCGGCCCAGTCCGCTGCACGTCGAAGATCACGCCTGGAATCTCGGCATAGTAGCCCAGTCCTGTAAACTCGGCCATCAACGAGATTCCCGGGCCCGAGGTCGAGGTCATCGACCGCGCACCTGCCCAGCCGGCGCCCAGCACCATGCCGATCGCCGCCAACTCGTCCTCGGCCTGCACCACGGCAAAAGTCGCCTTTCCCTCAGGCGTCACGCGAAACTTCTTCAGCAGGTCGGTCGTCGCTTCAATCAGCGAGGTCGACGGCGTAATCGGATACCACGCAACCACAGTCACCCCGGCAAACACCGCGCCCATGCCGCAGGCAGCGTTGCCATCGATTATGATCTTGCCCTTCGTCTCATTCATCGTCTCGATGAAGAAAGGATCCTGCTTCGTAAATGTCGTCTGCGCGTACTCGAAGCCGGCCTTCACCGCGGCGAAGTTCAGTTCGAAAACCTTCTGCTTCTTCGCAAACTGTTTCCGCAAACCGTTTTCCACTAGACCAAGATCGATATGCAGTATCTGGGCCACTGCGCCCACGTAAATCATGTTCCGCACAAGCTTGCGAAGCTTGGCCTCGGAACACACCGCCGCCGTAATCTTGTCGAATGGAACGGGGTAAAACACCACATCGTCGCGGTATTGCTTCAGGTCCAGCTTTTCCTCATAGATAGCCACGCCGCCCCGGGGTAGCGCCAGCACATCTTCGCGGGCCGTGTCGGGATTCAGCGCCACCAGCACTTCGGAGTCGCGCTTGCGGGCGACGTACCCGTCCTTGCTGGCGCGAATCGTGTACCACGTGGGTAGTCCGGCGATGTTCGACGGGAAGAGATTTTTTCCGCTGACCGGAACTCCCATTCCGAAGATGCTCTTCAGCAGTACGCTATTGGCGGATTGCGAGCCGGACCCGTTCACCGTTGCTACGTTGATGCTGAAATCGTTTGTCACGCGCGGGCGCGCGATTTTTAGGCCCTGCTCTTGACCCAGGGCCAGGTCTCCAGTCGCCATTTGGCGGGATTCCCTTCCGGTAGATTCTTAAGAAGCGGCGGTTCTTCACGCCCAAATGTGATTATAGTCACTAGGAACAAACTCCGTCCCGCTTCATGACCCAAAGGTAACCCCATTGAGTCCCGTAAATTGTGACTCAAATCACTCCAATCCGCGACCCCGACTGAATAGAACACCAAAGTGCCCCATTTTCAGTCGATGGTGCCCTGGAATTGTCAATGGGTTGCCCCACTTTCGTTGCAGTTTCGTCGCGCCCAAACTGTGATAGAGCCAACAGTGGCCTGGGACCCCTGCCCACTGTCGCAACTCTGGAATCCTGAGGCTGGAAACTTGAGCCCAACCGCTCTCACACCTCCGACCGCAACCCCGCCTTGGTGGTAATCGTCAGCTTCGCGGGGGTCAGTTCCGGACCATCCCAGCCTTCCTTCACTGCCTCGATTCGTATCTCGCCCGAACGCTTGGTTGCCTGCAGAATTACCTGCGCCAGACCGTTATACAGCGACCGCCTTGGTTCCTTATCGCTTTCCTGGCAGTTGGGATCGCCGTTGCCTACGCCTATCAGCACCCCAGCACCAGAAACATGAAATCCGATCAAGTTATTCGCAGTCGGTACAGCCCGGCCTTCCTTGTCGAGGGCTTCCACCTTCACAACGGCGAGGTCCTCGCCATCCGCATTGATCTCGGTACGGTCCGCGGTCAGCCGGATAGCAACCGCGGGGCCCGTAGTCTCATGCTTCTCGGTTAAAGTCACCTTGCCGCCTTTGAATCCCCGCGCTTCGATAGAGCCCGGCTCGTAACGCACCTTCCACTCCACATGGCCGAGATGCGGAACCTTCTGCTTTCCCTGGGTTTTTCCGTTCATGAGCAACTCCACCTCTTCCATGTTCGAGTACACCCATACCGGAATCTCGTCGCCCTCCCTGCCCTCGAAGTTCCAATGCGGAAACAGGTGCAGCGATGGCTCCCTGCCCCACCAAGCCTTGTAGTAATAGAACGTGTCCTTCGGGAACCCGCACATATCCACGATGCCGAATTGCGAGTTGATCGACGGCCACCCGTAGGGGGTCGGCTCTCCGCGGTAATCGAACCCAGTCCACGCAAAGCCGCCAGCAGCCCACTCGCGTGTGCCGTAGAACTTCCACCATTCCTCCGCAGTTTCACCCCACCGCACCACGGAATCATAAGCATTCACGGTGTTCCGCAGCGGATTGGTGATGTATTCGCCTCGCGTTGAAATCGCGCTCGACGTCTCCGACCCGTAGATCGGCCGCGCCGGATTCAATTTGTGATAACCGTCGGGCAGGTTCAGGCCGTAATTGAAACCGATGATGTCGAATGCATCGGAGACGCCCTGCTTGTTGTCTCCATTCACTGCGGCCGAAACCACCCGCGTCGGATCCAGTTCGTGACAGCGCTGCACCATCGCGGCGCCGATCTTCGCCCCCTGTTCAGCCATTGCGCTCTGCAGTAGCCATTCTTCATTGCCAATGGACCAAATGATGATCGAAGGCGAGTTGCGATAACGCTTGACCATCGTCTCCAACTGCGCCATCCCTTCGGGGTTCGAACTCATTTGTCGCGTCTCGCACATCATCATCATGCCCATTCGGTCGCACGCCTCCACCCACTCGGGCGTCGGCATATTGTGCGAAGTGCGCACCGCGTTGCAACCCATTTCCTTGAGGACTCCGAGCCGGAACCATTGCATCCGGTCAGGAACCGCCGCGCCCACGCCCGCGTGATCCTGGTGATTGCACGTCCCCTGGATTTTGAGCGATTTTCCGTTGAGAAAAAATCCCTTGTCGGCGTCGAATTTCACGCTGCGCACGCCAAAGTTTACCTGCTCAGCGTCCCGCTTCTTGCCGTCCGTCACGACAGTCACGATTGCCGAATAGAGATGGGGTTCATCCACCGACCACAGCGCTGGATTGGCCAGGTTTGCCGTCACAGTAAACGTAGCTGAACCGTCCACTGCAACAGACTGCGCCGCAGATTCGGCTGTAGCCACAGTCTTGCCGCTCTCATCCAGAATCTGCCAGCTCACCTTCGCGTTCTCCTCCTGCTTCCCTTGGTTCTCGACCACCGTGCCAAGAGCCAATTTCGCCGAGTTATCATCCAATGTAGCTCTTACCGTGCTGTCCCAGTTCCCCAGGTGCAGCGCATCTGTTTTGGTCAACCAAAGGTGGCGGTAGATGCCGGCCCCTTCGTAAAACCAGCCATCGCCAAAGCTGGCATCAACGCGCATCACGATGTAGTTCTTGGCTCCATAGCTGAGAAAATCCGTCAGATCGAACTGGAACGGCGCATAGCCGTTGTCGTTGCGGCCAATGAAGCAACCATTTACAAACACCAGCACGCTGCGAAACGCGCCATCGAACTCGACCGAAATCCGCCGTCCGAGGTCGACGGCCGGAATCTCGAACTCCCGCCGGTACCATCCAACGCTGGTCTCCGGATAGCGTCGCCCCAGCGGCTTGAATCCGTGAGAATTCAGTTCCTCATCCCGCACAAACGGCAGTTCCACCGCCCAGTCGTGCGGCAGATTGAGAGCCCGCCACTTCGAATCGTCAAATCCGGCCTTGGCAAATTTGAAGTCACCAGTCTTCGCGAAATCGCCCTGCCCCGTGCCGAACCCGAGGTCGCGGGTCGGGTCGCTCCCGTGCCCGAACTGAAACTTCCATCCGAAGTCGAACAGCAGTTTCTCGCGTGGCGCAACCGCGACCCGCGCCTCAGGCGAGCCAGCCTCTTCAGAACCAGCCAACAATGCCGTGGTTCGCGCCCAGGCAGAGCGGGCAATCAGAGAAGACGCAGAGAGCCCAAGACCGGAACAAATCACATCGCGTCGAGTAATCTTCGACATAGGAGCCACCTTATCTTTTAGTCTTTGCGGTAGGCGAATCGCGAACGGGCCTACACAAGCAACTGCGAACTATATAACAGCTGCCACCAGAAAGTAAACGATTTCATCTTCATCCGATTTCATTACCTGATCCCAAGTATCCGGCTCCTGAAGACAAAATCAGCCGTCTGCACAATGTGTTAAATTCAAACAGATAGAACACCCCAGGAGAGATGGCCGAGTGGTTGAAGGCGCACGCTTGGAAAGCGTGTTTAGGGGAAACTCTAACGTGGGTTCGAATCCCACTCTCTCCGCCACGCCACCTTTCCAATAATCGTCGAGAAATCTGCCCCAATAATCAGAAGGCCCTGGCGCATTATGGGGCGCATGCCTCTCTGCGTACAATGTTTTCTGGAACTCCGAAGCCCCGCTACGGAACTTGGCCGATTCCTCAGTTTTTGTTCCGGGGGCATCTTCAGTTAGGAGGTGCTTGGGGACGGAATTGCCGGTCAAAGGCGTCAAAGGCCGGAACGCAAGGCGATGCAAATGGGAAACCACTTTAGCGGAGGCAGCGAGATCGTGACCATCAACTGGCCGCAACGATGGTGTCCAAAGTCATCGCTTGAAGGGACGATGCTCGGCTCGCGAACTGAACCATCCAGCCTTCCGGGCTTTTCGCTTGAGTTCGTCGATGTTTCGGCGATTGAAACCCACGCTGAGGTATGCCCAGACAAGGCATCCGACCACGATTGGGAGAAACCATTCCACGGTCATGGGAGAAGCCTCCCGACGCCCACAAGCATACGCCTATTTCTGATTGATGGGGCAAGATCGTTGTGAGGTTGGGCCGCCCCTTCTATTTGCTTGAAAGCGGCACATATCGACTGAACTTCCCTTATCCCATGAATCCCAGATAAGGACTCGAACCAAAGTTTCCAAAGTTCGGAAAGATCTGGCGGACCTGGCCATCTGATAAGCCAAACCAGCGGGCAAGTGTTCCAGCGTACTGGTCCACCGAAGTCGTGGGTATGAGTCGGCCGGCTCCTACATCGTTGGCCTGATTTGCGCCGACAATCGGATACTGGCCATACATATCCTGACCCTGCACCGCACCGCCAACAACAAAATGGTGGCTTCCCCAGCCGTGGTCGGTTCCGTCGCTGTTGCAGGTCAGGGTTCGCCCAAAATCCGAAGCGGTAAATGCGGTTACCTGGCTACCCATGCCGGCAGACACCATCAGTCCGTCGAAATACTCAAGCCCCTGGCCAAGCTGCGTGAGCAGCCGCGCGATGGTCGTGGCCTGATTGTCATGGGTATCGAAGCTGCCGAGTTGCACATAGAAGATCTGCCTGGTGACCCCGAGACCGCTGCTTCCGGCAATGATCCTTGCAACTGTCTGCAGCGAGGTGGCGAATGAGTTGTTCGTGAGTTTGTTGGTTTGCGGATCGAGGTATTGAGGAGGATTCGGAATTCCACCCACACCGGCCGGGAGCATGGAACTTGCCAGTTGCGCCTGCGCCTCCGTAGATCGCGTGACAACAACCTCATACTCTTTGGCAAACAGGTTCGACTCATCGGCGGTGAGGATCGAAGCGAGCGGATTGTTTGCCGCAGACAAGCCAAATGGGGGCTGAGCCAATCCGGAGATGGGTATCGGGCCCGCCGAAGTGACATTTAATTGAAACGATGTTTGACCGGAGAGAAACAGCGCGATGCCGGCTGTCGAGATACATGTGAACGTGGAGTTTGAGTTCATGTTCATGCTCTCGATGACGTCTGCGACTGCCCCGCCCCATCCCACATGTTCCGCGCTTCCGCCATTGGAGGCAATCGCCTGCCAGGCGGCTGTCTGATCGAAGTGCGAGAACAAGGATGCGGGCAATGGAACGGAATTGGCATTGACCTGCGCCTTGGTTGCTGGAGCTATCAAAGTGCCAGTATTGGCCACGATTGCGGCTCGGCCGGTATTGAACAGATTCTGGATTCCAGTCAGTGCGGGGTTCAGAGCAAACGTGCGTCCGCTTTGCGGCGTCCGCAAATTAATCGGCAGCAACTCTGCAAGGGGATAGGCAAGCCCTGGCGCTCCCGATCGTGCCTGCGCAAACGCACTATAGGAGCTCGGGTCGGTAGCGATCACCGCGCCATGTCCATCATTGCCGCCCTGCAGGAAAACGCAAACCAATGCCTTGTAGCCTGACCCACCAGTTCCCTGGGCCATCGCGGCAAGAGTGTTGAGTTCCAGAAGAAACGGACTCACGGAAAGGCCTGCCATCGAGGCCATCGATGCCGTCCTCAGGAATTGACGCCGCGATCTGTCGATTTTATTCATCATGGCTCCCTAGTACTGCGTAATGAAGGATGGAGAAGCAATTGTCAGATAAACCGCAGTTCGCACACGATTCGCAAGTGCGGCGTTGATTGCGTTCTGATCGCTGGCCGGAATCGGAATCGCACTGATTGCCGAGAGAATCTGGCCGTACAATGTGCTGTTCATTTCGCCAGACATGAGCAACAGATTGATGCGGTCCAGCAGTGCTGCGGGCGTCCCTGCCAGGGCCATTTCCGTCTCATAGCTCGAGAACAAGTCCGGGCCACCGGAGGCACTGCTGCCAATCGCGTCCTGCATGTAGTTCAAGTAACCCACAACGGTCGAAACATTCGTCATCTGCATCTCCGGCGCCACCAGCCCAGCCGCCGCAATGCTGGTGCCGGGAGGAACATACCCCGGCGCAAACCAATTGAAGACCGTCGGAGACCGCAAAGACATCTGGCCGAGTCCCCAGATTGGATCTTCGGTACCACCGACCCCGTAAGAACCGGTGCGCGATTGCGCAGAGAATGCGCGAGCCCACTCTGTGTAGCGAATCAGCGCCTCGCGTACTTTGCCGAATTGCGGATTGCTGAAGTCTGTGGCAGTATCGCGTGCCTCCGGGTCAAGCAGTATCTCCGAGATGACCGCCTGCAGATTTCCCCGCACTCCCAACCCGTCGTTCTTGAAAACTGCGGAGCAGTTGCCGATATAGGTCGGGCTTGGATTGCTCGTAACCAGGTGCTGGATCATCTGCTTGCAGAAGAACGGCGGCAGGTTAGGGTGGTTGAACAGAGTGTCGAGCGCAAGCTTGAGTTCGCCATCCGGGTCCGGACTGCCCGAAGCAGGGATGGTGACCCCAAGAAATTGCTTCTGCACAGTTGAATGATGGCTGGGGAAACTCTGCATGGGCAGAAGTTCCTCCCCATGGCCTGGGCCAACATACGCGCAGCAATTCGACCATGCCGTGTCGGTGTTGTTGCCAGGTATGTTCCAGCTGAATCCCGTAAACACCGCGGCGAGCCCCATCACGTCTGTATTCGAGTAAGTAGGGATCGGCTTGCCGCCCACATCGAGCTTTTGCGAGCCATCGTCATTCAGCTCGTAAAGACCGATGGTAAAAAGCTGCATCACTTCGCGGGCGTAGTTCTCGTCTGGATCGGTCGTTGCGTTGCCCTTGTCATTCCCAAGCATCGAGAGCATCTGCCCCATCATCGGATTCAGGGTCACATCCTGAAGCAGCGTCCGGAAATTCCCGAACGCGTCAGCCCCGAGCACATCGTAGTAACTGGCCTGGCCGCGCGGCATGTTTTGAATGCTGGAGTCGGCTGCGCTCGAGATGACAAACATTTCGGTCAGCGCATACTCCACTCGCTGGCGCAGTTGATCGTTCCCGGCAATCACCTGCTGCCAGAACGCATCCTGAACCAGGCCATCGTTTGAGCTGTTCTGGACGAACAAAGCTGCGTTGCACTTCACATCACCGGCCGCGCAGGGTGGATTATTGACAATCACAGCCTGCTCTACAGCCGGCTCGAGTGGCGTGGGCGGCAATGCGAACTGCTCATTGAGCCAAGGTTGATACCCAACCATCGAGAGATGATGAATGCTCGCGTCCGTCGCCCCAAAGGTAGCCTGTGCAAGAAAACGCGATGCGTCTTGAGGCGAAACGACTGGCACCGGCGGCGTACCGTTCACGAGCGCAATCAGATCTGCCGAGGTCGCCGGCCCTGGGCTGGGATTCAATACCTGCAAATCGAGATTGCCCGGCACAGTAAGGTCCAGGTTCGCGGTCAACTGGGTTCCGCTATTGAATGTTGTCGCTACCGGCGATCCGTTCACCAGCACCTGCGCGCCGTTGATGAAGTTCTGTCCCGTGAGCGTCACCGTCGTTGCCGGCGGCCCAACATTGAAGTTCATCGGCGACGCGGAGTTGAGAATCGGAATCGGATTCAGTACCGATATGTTCTGTGTGATCGATACTGCGGGGTTATCGACGCTGGTGATCGTAAGTTGCACAACGTTGTTCGGAGTTGGTACTAAAAGCGGCGCTGTATACGTGATCGATCCATCCTGATTGGAAACTGCCGTGCCCACCAGCGCATTGCCGTTCGGAATGCCGTTTACCTGCAAGGTGACGGCCGGATTGTTGGTCCCATTGACTGCAAGCCCGAGGTTCAATGGGTTCCCGACACGCACATCCGTGCCATTCCCGGTCCAGAGGTTAAGCACCACCAGCCCTGGGCCAACCACCACAGGCACCGTCGCCGAGTTCGCGGCTCCTGGGTTCGGATTGCTCACCATCAAAGGGAAGGTCCCTGGATTTGGCGCTGGAATCACTGCCACCAGTTGGCTGTTAGAAACCAGGGTGGTCGGAACAACGGCGCCATTCCACACAATCTGGGCACCGAAAACAAACTGAGATCCATTGACTGCGATCTGTGCCGTCCCTTCCGGAAATGTCGACGGTGTGACGCCATTTACGATTGGAATCGGATTCAAGACACTTACCGCAGCCGACCCTGCCGGGAAACTCGGATAGTCGTTTGCCGTGCTGGTGACGGTTACAGTATTGGGAACGGGAACGATTGCCGGAGCCGTATAAACCCCGTGGCTGTCCACCGTTCCAAGCTCGGCGTTGCCTCCTTGAATGCCATTCACATAAAAGGTCAATGGCGTTCCGTATTGCAGCGCAGGGCTGGTGAACTGGATTTGCTGATTGACCCGGATTGTGTTGCTCGATGCTGAAAGGGCGTTGAAATGAGCTTGATCGCCAGTGTTGATTCCGCCACCGCCGCAACCGGTCATCGGCAACATGACGCCGACCAACACCGCCACGGTCAGCGCCGCATGCAAAGCTTTGGAACGAATGGATGTTGCTCGCACGAATGCTCCTCGTCAGGGGAATCCAAAGGGCGAATATGGTTTTAATCCAGAAGCGTGAGTAAAGGGGAAGATGGTTACTTATTGAGTACTTTTGTGTACATTAGCAATGTTACTTGCACGGGTCAATCGTTTTCTCCGCGTGTGACGTTACCTCGGTTATGGAATTCTGTTCCACGAAACAATGTCCACTGGGAAAGAGCTCACGCTCAGTTACGGTTTTGAAAGCACGGGAGCTCGCGGCTCCCGGCAACTCGCTCAAATTGAACAGGCGGTGACGCTGAGCAGCTTCACCTGTCTCGGAGAGTTGCTTCCAGAGATGAAGCCACCGAGATCAAATTCTTTCGCAAACAGCTCCCGTCCATCCATCCGACTTCTTTTGTTGTTCTTTTGTCGAATGGGCGGGATTTGACGATGTCCAACCAGCTCCCTCATCAGGTAGTTATGAGAAACATCTTGCCCAGCGAAAAACGGCGGTAAACTGATCCACCTGGCCCGTAAGAAGCATTACCAGCTATACAGTTCGCGGGCACGTCCAAAACAGTTTTGGTGGTGGAGTTTGGCTGGGTGGGATTGTTTGCTTTAGGAACAGCAATTCGATTTGAATTCGTGAAAGCTGTCACGAAACTATTACCCCGCCCAGGCGCACGACACGAAGCACGGGGAGCAGAATACGTTCGCGAATTCCGACCGTTCCGGCGCCAGTATGAAAGTTGATTTTCACGGCAGCGCTCCAATTCAATATGTTTCATCCTTGTGAATTCTCCAGACAGTGGAATCTCCTCCTAGATTTGATCCTCTTTTGGATCCCACATTCGTGGTGCTGATCTTCACGCAACAGAACAAACGGGCAAGCATTCAGAACGCTCGTCGCGCAGTGACTGCTTGTTTTCCATTGAAAAGGGGTCGGCATTCGAGCATTCAGATCAGGCGCGCTGCCTCGGCTTGAAATGGACTTGCCTAAATGATCTTATTTTTGCAACAATGGCTCACCGATTCTAGAGACCTCCCCGTCTCCTTTTTAGGCGGCCAGTAAGACAGGCATCATCCGGGTTGCAAGGCAGAGACAAACCGGCTTCCCGAACCTACGCTGGGGACTCTGACTCGAACGGAGTCCGACAGAATTCATTTTTCCTAAAATTGGGGAGTAAGAAAGAATCGGTCGAAGCGTAAGCCAGCCGCCAGCGTCGTATCCGAGTGCCTGCTCGTCTGACTGTGCGCGTGATCATAAGGGCATCTTGCAAGTTCATGGTCTCTGATTGGACTGATGCAGATCGGAAGGGGTTCCGGCTATGAACCTTCCTCTTCGAACCGTCTCTGTTTTTGCAGCAGGCCTATTGTGCCTTCAAACATCCCGCGCGCTGAACCCTCGCAGCGCGCCGACGGACGACTCCCCTTCTGATCAACCGGGAGCAATCCTCACTATCCCGGGGCCGCTCCGGCCCCTGTTGCGCATGGCCGGCATAAGCCAGGATGTTTCCGCCGCTGATGTGCTGCCGATGCTTGCTCGTAATGTCTCTCTTTGGGGCTACGAGAACGACAAACCAACTGAGTTCCTTATCCTCGTCGATCGCTATGTGCACCTGGCCAGGGAGCTTCAGGCGCTGGCTGGTCCGGACGGCCGAATCCGCGTGGCAGGTTGTGACGACGCAACACGGCTCATCCAGGTTCTCGGATACCAGTTTCAGCACGGTTGCGGGCCAAGCGGTGCAACTCTGATGACTGCCGATGCTGAGCGCGCGTTTGTCTCCATCGATTCAGGCTTTCCGATTACCGCGCTCGAAGAAGCCCTTCAGAAAGGCACTGCTTTCAGCTACGAATACTCCGGCACGCCCGTCCCGGTACTGTTTTCCGACAAGTCATGGACTGGGCTCAGCCCATTGAGAAAGAAATACGGCGACGATCTCCTCGAGATTCTGCTCCACGATCGCACTGTGGATCGCCTTTATTCAGCCGTTGCCAGGATCGACCGGCAAACAAGCCGGGCACTGTTGCAATCCCCTGGGCTCTGGAAAATGCTCCCCTACGCAGCAGTGCTTGACTTCTACGGTAGCCGGATTTCGATTCGCTCAGGTGAAGTGGCCTTGCCCGGCGGAGCAGCGGCCGAGCCGGGCTGGAAGGATCTGGTCGGCGCGAGTCCAAACGCACCTGGGGAATTTGTCAGCCATCTGATTTCGAGAGACAAAGGCTGGCTCGCGGCATATTTTGACGCATTGTCCCGCGTAAGCTCGGCGCAGCAGGCCCACTTCGTTGACGCTGCTCGTCTCAAGAACGTCTACGAAGCCTACCGGGCGGGCGCCCACAACTCCCTGAATACAGCCGCAGAAGGTGTCTTTCCCAGGAATGCCGCCCTTTTGGTCCTTCTTACACGCCTCCGTTGGCAGACCGACGGTGAACCCCTCGTTCCCGGCAGTCTTCCGGTTTGGAAGGATATTCTGGGCCTCAAGTCCAACTCAAGCAAAGTACATGGCTGGGCGGTAACCACGCGCGCCTGGGACTCACCGGAGAGGCTCCTCGAGGCTCTGGCAGCCTCATCCATCTTTGAGAATGGCGCTGGCCCGCTGCAGGTTTACCTCCTACTGAGCGCAATCGATACCGGAAGGCCTGCTGAAGCCAAGTTGTCTGAAGCAACCGTGCGCGTGCTCTCAGAAAGATTCGCCGAATTCAACAGTTGGTACACGGTTTTCACCGAGTTTCCAGCGCTGAACGACACGGCGATCACTGGTTTCATCGAAGCGGCGGATCGAGTCACCAAAATCCAGGACGCTGCTTTGCGTTCCAATGCGCTCGGTGCATTCCAGGCAGAAATTGGGCTTTGGCAGATTCTCGCGCGGCAGGGACAGATTCCAGACAATGCGCTGAATCAATCGTGGCAAGGCGTACTGAAACCCTTTTCCGGCGTCTCTTCGTCTACCCAGCTTTTTGATGCAGCCCGCGCCTCGCTCCAGTCCACACTGCTTGCCGCCGCAGGCGACGCACACCTCTCCCAGGACCAGTTCGTCGATCTGCTCGCAGGACCGACACAGGATAGTGCGGACGGCCGGCGTGCTCACCAGGAGCTGGCTCGCAGAATCCGGACCGTCATGGTCGACCAGCATCTGGTTTCCCTCGATACCCTCTTCGGCCTCTTCGACGGCCTGGAGGAAATGGCACACGGCGCCCATAACGGCGACACCATGATTCTCCTTGCCGGCGACTTGCGAGAATTCGAGCTACCCCGCCCCATCTTCACTGGGTCTGAAAAGACAAGCTGGGCTCCCATCGTCTACACCAGTCGCCACGTCGAGTTGCAGGTCCGCACGGATCTCACCGCGATCATTCGCAACCCAAGCTCGCCGAGCCAACTCGAGTCTGCCCGTGGACGCCTGGCTCCATTTCTTCGGGACACTCTTGTCGGCTTGAACTACGCCTACTACGAGCCCCCTGGCGCACAGGTTTTACACAACAATCCGCTCTTCGTACGCTCTCATGACTTTACTGCCTCCTCCGTGCAGGGCATCGAACACGTTTGGGGACCACCGGAACTGGTCGGAGTCGGCGTCACCGCCGGCGGCGGAGCTTATCTGCTTGGATCGCTCAGCGATCTGCCTTATGCCCTCGCCTCCATGGAGCAGGATTTCATCGCCCCTGCAAGAGTCCAGGCCTTGATATGGAAAGAGGTCGTGCCCGCATTCCTTGTCGATGCTGTCCTGCCTCGATGGTGGGGTATCCGGCAGGACGAAATGCACGCCGCCGCCCTCTATCAGCGCGCCGGCGAAGAGTTCCTGATTGCCTCGGCGACCGACTCGAAACTTCGGCAAGAGGTATTGGAGATCCTTTCCGATCGCATGTCTCCGGCGAGTTTGGAGGTCACCGCTCAGGCGCTGCGTCAGCCGGGCACCGCGGCTGCGGTCATCCCTCAAATCCTGCCGGCGGACACATTCTTCCTTGCCGCGGGATTTCGCGCCAAGTTTCCCGATCAGGCAGCTAAATGGGGGAATGCCGGCAAAGAACTCGATGAACTCGCCCGCAAAGACCCCTCCCACGCCAACCCAGCGCGCCTTTCAAAAGACTTTGGCGTGCCGCACTTGCAGATTGCGCAAAGCAACACATGCTCGTTGCTCAACCTGGGAATATTCCCCGCCTCCGGCGCATTTGATGGCCGACTCTTCGGCGAATCGTGGGAATCCACAAGCCTTTACTGGGCGCGCCTCGCCGACGAAATGGGCTATTCCCCGGCAATGCTGAATATCCTGGTTCCAAACCTCACCCGCCGTATGGTCGCCAACATCTTCGCCACAAACATAGACGATTGGCCGGCTTTGCTGCGCGCCTTGGAGACAACGGGCGATGAGTTCCGCAAGGGCAAGATTAATGGACGCGCTACCGGGACAATGATTGGGCAGATCAGCAGTATTCCAACTGCAGCGGTTGCAGACACCAACCGCTGAACGGATGAGAGGACGAAACACCATGACTCGGTCAATCAGAACTTTCGCATGGCTCGATGTTTGCGCAGGCTTGATTCTCATGATGGTTGCCGCTCCGCGGCCCTCGGCACAAGACGAAACTTCGCGCTTCCGCGTGAACGTGGTCCTGGTCCAGCTCAATATTGCCGTTACAGATAGCAAGGGAAATTACATCACCGGCCTTCGACCGGAAGACTTCGTCATCACGGAAGATAATATTCCGCAGAGAATTTCTACATTTGAGGAGGGCAGTAACCAGATCCTTGTCAAGCAGGGCCTGCCTGCCGCATCCGTCTCGCAAGACGAACAGGCGAAGGCTCCCGAAGCGTCTGTTACTGTGCCGCCTGAACAAGTCCACACGCTCAATGGCGTAAACGTTCCTGGGCTCGGCGGGGCTAACGTCTATATCCTCTTCGACACCAGCAACTATATGTACCGGAGCTTCGTCTTCGCTCAGGACGCCATTGCCGACTTCGTGCGCGCCATGCCCGACGCCAATAAGATAGCGTTCTATTCCTACAGCCGCGACCTCTCCCGTTCCGCTACCCTTACCGCAGACCGTTTCCAGGTAGTCAACGGCGTGCGCAGCACCGTCGCTGGAGATGATGCCGCGCTCTATAACTCTCTCTTGTTGACCGTCAAGGACGCCGCGCCACTCCAGGGCCGGAAGGCGATTGTAGTTTTCTCCAACGGCCCCGACAACGCCAGTTCGGTCCCTCCTGAGGATGTGGCCGAACTCGCTCAGTCCACTGGAACCATCATCTATATCGTGAGCACCCGCCAGGCTGAGGCGGAGCCCATCTCATCGGCTGCCTTTGAACGCATGAGCAAGGCCACAGGCGGCAAAGCCTACTTTGCCCGCAATTGGCGCCAGGAGAAAGATGCCTTCGCCTCGATTCAGGAAGATCTTTCTCACCTTTACACCGTCAGCTACTATCCGCAGGCCAACCCCAACCGTGGCTGGCGCACCATCAAAGTCCGCCTGGTTGGCAAGAACCTCGAAAAGGATCGCCTGCGCACCAGGGACGGATACAGCCTTATGCAGCAAGCCGAGGTGACCTCCGAAACCGACTCTGCGTCCGCTTCGGAGCCCAATCAAAAATAGTGGCTAATTCTAGACTCCGCGGTTTGTGCCGGTAGGAGTCGCGGGGTTTAGTCCTGGAAAGGTCTGCGTTCACCGGCTTCACTAGAATCGTCGCATCATTCCAATGCCCTCGCTCTTCACCCTTCCAGCTAAACCTGCCGCCTCTACCTTGAGTCGTTCACCAGCTATAATAACTAATAACTCTTCTCGCCGCCCGGGTACCGAATGCTCTATGTCCGCCGGCCCTCGAGTTGTTTGCATACTGAGGTCCGTCTCTGAATGAATAGCGATGAACTTATTCTCGTCACCGGCGCAACCGGCTTCCTCGGTGTACGCCTGGTACGCGAGCTGTTGGAACGCAACCCGCAAGCGCGATTAGCGCTGTTGATCCGCTCAAGACCCGGCCAAACCGGCCAGCAACGCGGAGATCAATTCGTGCCTCCATCGGAGCGGTCGCGCGTCCAGGTATATTCCGGAGATGTCGGCCAGCCCGACTGCGGACTCGATGCCGCCGCATTCCAACAGCTAACTGCCGAGACGACGCGCGTCATTCATTCCGCGGCAACCGTTCGCTTCGATCATTCCCTCGATGAAGCTCGCCGGATCAATGTCGAAGGCACCCGCCGCGTCCTCGATTTCGCTGCGGCCGCGCCACAGCTTCGCAGTCTCGCATACGTCGGCACGGCCTATGTGGCCGGAGAACGCAGCGACCTGGTGCGCGAAGACGAACTTGCCGTGGGACAGGTCTATCGCAACACCTACGAGCAAACCAAGGCCGAGGCTGAAGCTCTCGTACGCTCCCGCCTTGGTTCCCTGCCCGGCGTCATCCTGCGCCCCAGCATCATCGTTGGAGACTCAAAAACCGGTGTGACATCCAGTTTCAAAATGATGTACTGGCCGCTGAAGATCTACGCACGTGGCCTTTGGCGCACTGTTCCCGGCTATCCCGACGCCGTGCTCGACATCGTGCCCGTTGACTTCGTCGCCGCCTCCGTTGCCCGCATCACCTTTGATCCGGCCGCTCTTGGAAGCACGCTTCACCTCTGCGCCGGACCGCGCGGGAGCGCCACCATCCAGCAGATCGCCAGTCGTGCCATGGAGTACTTCCATGCACCGGAACCGCGTTTCGTTGACCCCAAGCTCTTCTTCGCCTTCGTGCGTCCAATACTTTTTATGGCCTTGTGGGGACGCAAGCGCCGCGTCCTGGTCGACGGCCGTGCCTATCGCGACTACTTCACCATGCGCATGCAGTTTGACACCACCAACGCCGAGCGGTTTCTGGATCCGGCCGGAGTACGCCCGCCGCACGTGCTCGACTACCTCGACCGCCTCTTCAACTATTGCGTAGCCAGCGAGTGGGGCCGAAAGCCTGTCTCTGTCCAATGAATATCTTTCAGTCCCTTCAGCTCTCGCGAGATCGAAACGTTACTGTTGCCAATCTTGTCGACGAGTTGCTGCTTCGCCACGGCGATAGCCAGGTCTCCATTGAAAATGGCGCTCCTTATCGTCTCGCTCAGCTCCAATCCGAAATCTGCGCCTGGGATGCGTTTCTCCGTCGCACTGTCAATCTCCAGCCTGGCCAGCCGGTCGCCATTTATCGAACCAACGACAGGCGATGTCTTCACTGGTTTCTTGCGATCATTCGCGCCGGCGGAATTGCCGTGCCGCTCAACCCCATGCTCTCGCTCGCCGAAGTGCGCCGCATCCTCGCCACCAGCGGCACCGATATCCTGGTCACGGACAAAGCCGTATTTGAGCGCAGCATTGTTTCGCGCGACGCTTTGAATGTGCGAACCTGGATTCAGTCGGACCATGAGGCCGAAACAGTCGACGGATTCTTGCGCGTGCCCCACTCCTTGATTGGAGCCGAGGCCTCCTTTCCGCCCTTTGCCATCGATCCCTCGGCAACCATCGCCGTTTTTCATACCTCCGGCACCAGCGGCTTTCCAAAAGGTGCTGCCCTATCCAGCCGTGCCCTTCTCGGTGGCCGCGCCTCCACGGTCATGGCCAGGCTCTTCCTCTCCCACCGGGACCTTGCGCTTATCGCGCTGCCTTGGTCGCACATCATGGCCGTCAGCATCACACTCTACGGCCTCATGGCCGGCATTCGCGGTTGTTTTCTTGATCGCTTCGACGTTGAGCCAGCGCTTAACCTGATCGAACGCTATGGCGTCACTTCGGTCGTCGGTGTACCTGCCATGTTCGCCCGGCTCGTCAACAGCAATCCGGATCCAGCGCGGCTGTCGAGTGTGCGCCTCTGGCTTTCGGCAAGTGATAATCTGCCCGGCGAAGTCCGGGAGCGCCTGAAGCAATTTGGCGCGTTGCTTCGCCTTCCAGGAGGCCGTCGCATTCCATCTGTGCTCATCAACGGCTACGGGATGGTCGAGCTCGGGGGACTCGCGATGATGGGCATCGAGACTTCGCTTCTGCCTGGCAACGGCGACCTGTGTTTCCCTGTGCCGC
>Ga0075030_100001760_pt1 | contig 19547 bp, 13 predicted proteins | sample LitLauG_LLR_2012_FD_71393 | JGI IMG/M metagenome (GOLD analysis project Ga0075030, IMG submission 71393) | Freshwater sediment microbial communities from Pennsylvania, USA - Little Laurel Run_MetaG_LLR_2012 | ecosystem: Environmental > Aquatic > Freshwater > Creek > Sediment | place: USA...
CCACTCGAGCGGACTCTGTTTCGCCCCGCTTAGTCGCGGTGAGTTCTTCGGCGCCATCGGTCACTTTCCACAACTGCAACTTTCCACCTTCGACGGCCGCATCGAGCCTTAGCTCGCGCCGCGGTTTGGTGCTGTGATTGGCCCACGACTCCAAGTTCACTACGACCTCAAACTTCTCTTCAAACTTCTCTTCAGGCACCTTTCCGACAAAATCCAGCCGCCCATACACGTTGTGTTCGTCAATTCCGGCAAACACGGCATCGAGCAGAAATTGCTTGCCGTGCATGGCGCCCGACCGCCGGTCGGCTGTGTACCGGGCCGCGCCCATCCATTCGAAGTAGCGCACCATATCGCCGGCGATTTTCGGATGGATATAAGCACTTTGCGGCGTAAACGAAGGCCGCACGATACCACCGACGATGGGTTGAGCCAAGTAATCGGGGGGCGTGCCTCCGAGCGACTGATACACATTCGAAAGGTGCTTGCGGTAGAGTTCGTCGAAATCGCGATCGTTGGCCGAATGATGTTCCGGGCCATACCACCAGTTCCAATCGCTGCCCTCGGCGATCAGGATCTCTTCGTATGCCAGCTTGCGCTGTTCCTCTTTGGCGGCCGTGGCGGCCTGCGCGTAGAAATTGCGCGCGTGATAGAGGTAGTCCCAGGCTTTGTTGTCTTCGGGGGCCCCGATCCAGACGTTGAAGTTGGCGCTGATCCACGATCCCGGCACCAGAGTCTTCAGCGTGCTTACATTTTTGTGGCGGGTGATCGCCTCCTCCACCGTAACGGCTTCGGTCCCCGAATCCTTCTGCAGGGCGTCGTAGAAGCGCCGCAGGAACTCACGTCCCGACTGGGGATAGTACTCCCAGGCGTTTTCGCCATCCAGAATGATCGGGACCATGGCATCGTGCCCGGCCGCCAGAACGGGCTGCGCGCACTCTTTGATCTTGTGGATCAGGTTGTTGGCGGCATCCTGCGCGGGCATTTTGGAGTAGACGAACCCGATCAAGTCGGAGAGCGTGTGATCGCGGAAGATCATATTCATGCGCGTGTCGTCAGTCTCGTAGCGATGAATGGTGTACAGTTTGTGCGCCAAATCCGAGTTCAGATGGCCGTATCCGTCACGCGAGAAGGAGACACCCAGGCTGCGGCCCAGTACCTCTTCGTCGGTGGCCATCCACTTCACTCCGAGCCGGTGTGCGATCGCAATCGCCTCTTCGGAAACGCTGCCCTCCGAAGGCCACATGCCGAGCGGGCGTATCCCGAACACCTGCTGGTGAAGATCGAGTCCGCGCTGGATCTGGTCGCGCGCGTCTTCGGGATGGCGATACCGGTTCTGCGGCAAGGGCAAGCCGGGCGAGGACACCGCGCCAGCGTTCGTATCGCAGACCAGGGGCAGAATAGGATGGTAAAAGGGCGAGGTCGAGATCTCGATCTGACCCTTCCTGGCCGCCTCGGCGTGCACCGGCAGAACGCGCCCCAGAAAATGGCGCTCGAGCGCGATCACCATGCGCTGGTCCTCGAGTGAGAAATTGCGTCCCTTTTGAATCAGTCCGGCAACGTCTTTTTCTTCGAGAAAGAACTCATCGAACCAGCCAATCTGCGAGAGCACCTGCAGATCGGTAAAGTCCTGCGGCTGAAAGAACTTTTCCGCACGGTCCGGCGAATCCCCCGCATTGCGAAACCGCTCCCACAGTTCCTTGTAGCGCGGATACCGGCCGATCACATTGACCGAGTTCGCCTGAAACAGGTACTGCAGAGCAAACTTTCTTTCCTCGAGGGTCAGGTCTTTTGCGGGCTTCGCGGCAACCTGCAGGAAGGGATCCTGCGCCTGGCCCGAAACATAGTCCTGGATCTGCGTAATCAGGGAGGGCACGAGGTTGAAGGTCTCGTGGACCTGCGGAAACTCTTCCAGCAATTTGACCATTCCGTAGTAGTCTTTGAGGGCATGAAGGCGTGTCCACGGCAGACGGTACTGGCCGGTGACCAGATCCTTGTAGAAGGGTTGGTGCTGGTGCCAAAGGACGACCACGCGCAATTGAGCCATAGCTTTCTAGGTCAACCTAATTCATCGGCAATTTTCCAGTATGGCATAGCCGGAAGCGTTATCCTCCGGAAGATTCAAATCCATTAAACCTAAAACGAAACTATGAATCCTAATTTTGCAACCGAAGCATCTCACGTTCGTTATGACGTCTCCTTGCTGACCGCTGAGGATTTCTACCTGTTCAACGAGGGCAGTCACTACCGGATTCACGAGAAAATGGGCGCGCACATGGTCGAGTCCAAGGGAACGCTGGGCACGGTCTTCAGCGTCTGGGCGCCCAACGCTCGCCATGTGTCGGTGATCGGCAGCTTCAATGGGTGGAATCCGCAGTCCCACCTGTTGCAGCCGCGCGGCAGTTCCGGGATATGGGAAGGCTTCGTCCCGGGCGTGGGAAAAGGGACGCTCTACAAGTTCTACATTGTCTCGAACCAACACGGGCACCGGGCGGAAAAGGCGGACCCAGTCGCGGTGTTCGCCGAGAAGCCGCCGCGCACGGCTTCGGTGGTATGGGATCTCGAATACACCTGGAACGACGCTGACTGGTTCCAGAAGCGAGCGGCCGCCAACTCTCTGCACGCCCCCATTTCCATTTACGAGCTTCACCTGGGCTCGTGGATGCGTGTCCCGGAGGAACACAACCGCCCGTTCACGTATCGCGAGATCGCCCCGCGCCTGGCGGAATACGTGAGCAAGCTCGGATTCACGCACGTCGAACTGCTGCCCATCATGGAGCATCCGTTCTACGGCTCCTGGGGTTATCAGACCACCGGCTACTTCGCTCCCACCGCCCGCTTTGGCACGCCGCAGGATTTTATGTACATGGTCGACGTGCTCCATCAGCACAACATTGCTGTCATTCTGGACTGGGTTCCGTCGCACTTCCCTTCCGACGGGCATGGGCTCGCTTTCTTCGACGGCACGCACCTGTTCGAGCACTCGGATTCTCGGCAGGGCTTCCATCCCGACTGGAAGACGCACATCTTCAACTACGGACGGGCGGAGGTACGCAGCTTCCTGATGTCGAGCGCGATGTTCTGGCTCGACAAGTACCACATCGACGGGCTGCGGGTGGACGCGGTCGCTTCCATGCTGTATCTCGACTACTCACGCAAGGAAGGAGAATGGATCCCCAACAAGTACGGCGGGCGCGAGAACCTGGAAGCGATCGAATTCCTGCGCCGGTTCAACCTGGAAGCGTACAAAGAGCACAGTGCCATTCAGACCTACGCCGAGGAATCCACTTCCTACCCGATGGTGTCACGGCCCACTCATCTGGGCGGCCTAGGCTTCGGCATGAAGTGGGATATGGGATGGATGCACGATACGCTCGAATACTTTCAACAGGATCCCATCCATCGCCAATACCATCACAACAAGCTCACCTTCCGGATGCTTTATTCATTCCACGAAAACTTTGTCCTGCCCCTCAGCCACGACGAAGTGGTCCATGGGAAAGGATCGTTGATCGGCAAGATGCCGGGTGATGAATGGCAGAAGTTCGCCAACCTGCGCCTGCTTTATGCCTATATGTTCGCGCAGCCCGGCAAGAAGCTGCTCTTCATGGGCTGCGAGTTTGGCCAGGTCAGCGAATGGTCGCACGACCGCAGCCTCGACTGGAACGTACTGCAATACCCTGTGCATGGCGGCCTGATGACCTGGGTCGAGCACCTGAACCACATGTACCGGAATGAATCTGCACTGCACTGGTTCGACAACGATCCGCGCGGCTTCGAATGGGTGGACTGCAATGACGCCCCGGCCAGCGTTATTTCCCTGCTGCGCAAGGGCAAATCGCCCGAGGAGACGGTGCTGGTGACTTGCAACTTCACGCCCGTGCCGCGCTTGGGATATCTGGTCGGCGTTCCTCATGGTGGCTACTGGCGGGAACTGCTGAACAGCGATGGGACTGCGTATGGTGGCACTGGGATCGGCAACATGGGCGGCGCCGAGGCGATGCACGATTCGGTTCACGGGCGCCCGTACTCGCTGCGGCTGACGCTGCCGCCTCTGGGGGCGTTGTTTCTTAAAAAATATTAGGACCATGTCGCGCGGACACTCTTGTCCGTGCTTGCGTGCAGCTTGGGTGCTGCCAACACGCGGACAGGAGTGTCCGCGCCACACGGGCTAGGGCTTCCACACTCCTACATGCTCCAGTAACTCGTCGAGCTTGGCTTTTTTCAGGATCTCTCCTACGGCGGCGTGATCGATGTGGTGTGCGATTGGCTGCTCGCTCTCCGCGATGGCGTAGGCGGTCACCGCTACAATCGCTTCTCCGGCCTTGAAGTCCAGCAGGTCCACCTTGTCCAACGTGTCGCTGGGTTTGTGGTGAATTTCAAAGTACTTCGACATATCGACCCACAGATCCAGCGATGGAATCCCTTGCAGGACGAACGGGCCATGGTCGGTGTCGTAGGTCGTCTCCGCCGACAAATCGCCACCACCCAAAGTTTGCAGCAATCCGTCACTCCAGGGCTGCATGGCCTGCTTCAGATCCTCGCGGCCCTCGACTTTCCAACCCTTCGGATGCCCGGACCCGTTGTCGGTGTTGAGCACGGCCACACACTTTCTTAACTCGCTCTTGTGCGACTGCGTGTACGCGTAGGAACCGAGCAGACCTTGTTCTTCCCCGCCCCACAAGGCAAAGCGCACGCTGCGGCGCGGAGCCTTGCCGAGTGCCTTCATCGCTCGCGCCACTTCGAGCACGCTGATCGCGCCCGTGCCGTTGTCCTGTGCGCCGGTGCCGAAGTCCCATGAATCCAGATGGGCGCCGATCAGGATCCACTCATCGGGGCGCTCGCGACCGCGAATTTCGGCAACCACGTTGTTGACCTTCGTTTCTCCGGAGGTTTTGTTTTCCAGGGACAACTGAATTGTCACCGGGCCGTGCTCCAGTTCACTCTGAATCAGCTTCCCGTCTTCCATCCCGACCTCGGCGGCGGGCAACGGCAGCACGCGCGCGCCCCATAACAGATCGTGGGCGTTCAGCACGTTATTCTTCTCACGATCCGAGACCATGACGGCTACCACTCCGGCCTTCTGCAACTCGGGCCAGGCCGCGTCCAGTTTAGGGAGCGTCTTGGCAAAGCCTTCCGCGAAAAGTTTGCTGAAGTCGAGAAACACAATCTTTCCGCGCAACTGGTCCGAGACCGCCAGCAACTTCTCAGGAGCGATGTCCGAGATGGTTGCTACCAGCCCCTGCACGCCTCCGGCTGGGGTGGATGGCGACCACCCGAGCGATGCCACGTAGAGCGGTCGTGACAACGGTGTGACCATCCGGCCGCTGGCCGATCCGCGCTCCCAGCCTGCAGGAATCGTAAACGGATCCAGGCGTACGCTCTCGATGCCATAGCTGCGGAATTTCGCGGCTGCCCACTCAGTGGCGCTTACGTATGCCGGTGAACCGGTCAACCTTCCGCCGACGCCGTCCGTCAACTCCCGCAAAGTTGCCATCGAGGGCCCGGTGTAAACCGAAGCGGCTAACTGGTCAGTCACCGGTTTCAGATCCGACGGTTGCTGCGACCAGGCAACGACGGACACGAACCCCACCAAGCCCACAAGCGCACGACGCAAAATCATCTTTCTCTCCTGACCAAGAGCGGAATTCCAAGTGCGGGCGAATTTGGCATTGTCTACGGAACCCGTCTGCAATGCAACCTACGCCTGAACCCCGCAGGCAAATGCTTTGATTTCTCAATGATCTTCTGTGTGCTCTGGGGTTTCAAAGGTGGTCTACCCCAGAGGACGCAAAGAATCACAGAGAAGTTCGGACGATCTGGTTGCCGTGCTAGACTCGCATTGACTCGGCAATAGCGACGGATGCGGATCCTCACCCGTTACATTCTGGGCGAAGTCGTCTCGCACGCTCTGATCGGCGCGGCGGTTTTCACATTCGTTCTGTTCACCCGCGACCTGGGACGCATCCTTGAATTGGTGGTGCGCAACAGCGCCCCGCTGCCCAGCGTCGCCGAAATTTTCTTCTACACCGTTCCCGTCGCCCTGACCTACACCATTCCCATGGGCGTTCTGGTCGGCATCCTGATCGGGCTGAGCCGCCTGGCGGCCGACAGCGAAATCACGGCCATGCGCGCCAGCGGCCTCGGGGTGTGGACGTTCCTGCGCATCGTTTCCATCTTCGTCGTCGTTGCCTGGCTTCTGGCCCTCGGCAATAGCGTGTATCTGGCTCCTCGCTCTCTGTCTGCTCTCGGACAACTGCAAAACCGGCTCAAGGGCGCCCAGGTCTCGTTTGAAGTGCAGCCGCGGGTTTTCTACGAAGGCTTCCCCAAGATTGTTCTTTACGTGCAGGATGTGAAGGCCGCGTCCGGTGTTGCGATTTGGAAGGGCGTCTTCCTGGCCGATTTGAGCGACCCGCTCTCGCCCCGCATCAGCCTGGCGCGCGAGGGGTTGCTGGTGAGCCAGGGGCCCGACACGCTTGATCTGCACCTTACGAACGGGTCGACTCACGAAGCCGATCCCAAGAATCCGGACCGCTACCAGATTTCTACGTTTCAGACCACCGACATCCCCATCCAGGTTCCGGCGACGCAAAGTACTCAGGGACAGGAACCGGTGTCGATGGGAGAGATGCCGGTTTCGGACTTGCTGCAGGCATCGCGCACTGGTGACCGGGTCGCTCGCCGCTGGGCGCTGATTGAATTTCACCGCCGACTCGCCTTGCCGACTGCTTGTGTGGTATTGGCGTTTGTGGGCATTCCGCTCGGCTTGTCATCGAAACGTGGCGGCAAATCGAGCGGCTTTGTTCTGACCATCCTGCTGGTCTTTCTGTACTATTCGATTTCCCTGATTGGCGTCTCGCTGGCGCGGCAAGGGCGGCTCTCTCCCGCCGCCGGGGTTTGGCTGGCCGACGCGGCGTTCCTGGTCGGCGGGGTATTCCTGCTTTGGCGATCCGAACGCCGCCCGATTGAAATCTCTTCGATCCGATCCTGGTTCCAATCGACGACGCCCAGTTCTTCAACATCTTTGCAGCCCGCGTTGAATGGCGCGGGCGAGCGCACGGCTCAGCGGGAAACCCGGGCCGAGCGCTTCCCCCGGCGATGGCGTCTGTTCAATCTGCACTTCCCGACCATCCTCGATGATTACGTGCTGCGCAACTTCACCGGCTACCTCATCTTGATCGTCGCGACTTTTCTGCTGCTGTTGCTCATTTTCACTTTGTTCGAGCTGCTCGGCGATATTCTACGGAATCAGGTCTCCCCGCTGACCGTGGGCGAATATCTGCTTAACGTCACGCCCTATTTTCTCTACAACACCACGCCGCTGAGCATGCTTCTGGCGGTGCTGGTGACCTTTGGGCTGCTGCAGAGAACCAACGAGATCACCGCGATCAAAGCCACCGGCATCAGCCTGTACCGCATCATCGTGCCGGTGCTGATCGCGTCCATGATGGTTGCGGGAGTTCTCTTTCTCTCCGACCAACTCTATCTGCCATACACCAACAAGCGCCAGGATGCGCTGCGCAACCGCATCAAGGGCAAGCCCGCGCAAACCTATTTGCGTCCCGATCGCAAATGGATTTTCGGGCAGCACTCCAACATCTACTACTATCAATTCTTCGACCCGGACCGCGATGTTTTTGGCGGCGTCTCCGTCTTCCACTTCGACCCACACACGTTCCAGATCACCAACCGCATCACCGCGGAACGCGCGCATTGGTCCGATTCCCTGAGCCGCTGGGTCTACGAGCAAGGGTGGGAACGCGACTTGATCGGATCCACCATCCAGAACTACCATCAGTTTGACGTAGCCACCTTCCCGGAATTAACCGAGGCGCCCGCTTATTTCAAGAAGGAGATCAAACAGTCTTCGGAAATGAGTTACGAGGAACTGCGCCGTTACATTCATGACCTCGAACAGAGTGGCTTCGATGTGGTGCGACTGCGCGTGCAATTGCAGAAGAAGATCGCCTACCCGATGATCACGCTGGTCATGGCTGTCCTTGCCGTTCCCTTTGCACTCTCGGCCGGAAAACGTGGGGCGATCGCCGGGGTGGCCACCGCCATCGGGATCGGAGTTGTCTATTGGACGATTTCGGGTCTGTTTGAGGCCATGGGCAACCTGAGCCAGTTGCCACCCGCGCTTGCAGCGTGGTCTCCCGACATCGTGTTCGGCTTCATCGGGGGATATTTGATCCTGCGCATGCCGACGTGAGTGCGTGGCGAGTAGCGAGTCGCGAGGTAAAACGCAGAATGACCGCAGCACCAAAAAGATTCGAGTAACTCGCGACTCGCACCTCGCCACTCGCGACTATCTTGACACCAGCCCCGCAGGCTGCCCAGGATTGGCCACCACGGACGGAGAGCTCATCGACCCGCTCAGGGTATCGACCGCGAAGGCCGAGACGTTACTCGATCCGTTGTTGGAGACGAACAGAAACTTTCCGGTCGAATGCATCGCAATGGCAATCGGCTGGCCGCCCGTGCTTAGATTGGCTGGACTCAAAGCGCTGAGCGTGCCCTGGGTAGCGTTAATCCGGAAACCAAACACCTGGCTGGAATTCTCGCTCACAACATAGAGGAACTGGCTGGTCGGGTCGGCGACCATCGCGATCGGGTTGGCCCCAGCGTTGGGCGGAGTACCGACCGGGACCAGCTTGAAGTTCTTGGTGACGTCATCGGATGTGCAGGTTGAGCTTATCAGGGTGCAGAGCTGATACGCACCCACGCTGTTGCTCGTCCCGCCAGCGACGTACACGAACACTCCGCCGTTGCCTCCGACCGGAGCAGTCTTGACGGCCACGACCGCGTTCGGATTGCCACCGGTGGTATAGGGGAATCCGGTATTGGGATCGTCGTACTCCTTCAAGGCGCCGGAGGTTGCATCGACCGTGTACTCGGTGAGCGCATTGTCAACCTTCACCAGGTTGCTGGACAGGTCTTTGTTGCTGGTTACGTACAGAAGGATATTGCTGCTGTTCGGGTCGTTGATTGCGGCAAGTCCTGTTGGGATCCTCGTCAGAGCCAATTGCGATGCCAAGGCCAAGGTTGTGGATCCAGCCTGCATGTTGAATACGTACAGTTGCGGAGGCATCGTGGGACTCGAGGCTTGATTTCCCCCCGTGATGACGAACAGGAACTTGCCGGCCGCATCACGGGTCATGGCCACAGCCAGATCGCATGCCGCAAAGACGCCCTGGACCGTGGGGGGCTGAGTGCAGTTGTTCTGAAGTGGCGGAGGCGAACTCGTCGTCAGATCGCCCTTGACCGCGAGGCTTCCGTCCGAATTCACGGTATAACCGTAAACCGAGGGGACACTGCCGCTTTGCGCAACACCTTGGTTTGCGTCCGCAGGAGTGAACACGCCCTGATTCAGGACGAACGCGGTTGCTCCCGTTGGGTCGAGCAAAATATTTACGGGCAGCCCGCAGGGCGCGGTGGTACACGTTTTGGCGTTCGAATTGATCAGCGATAGGGCTCCGCTGGTCAGACTGATCGAATACGAACTCACGGCGCTCGTTCCCTGGCTGAGCACGTACAGCAGTCCCGACGACCGGTTCACGCTGGTGCCACAATTCAGCAGAAACAAACTCAGGCCGCACAGGGCCACCAGCGCCATCACTCCGCGTGTTTTCTTCGACATCTGTTCTCCCAAAGGGGTTTCCCATCGGCGCGTTTTTCGCCAATTGGGGGTGGTCATCCGCTTCCGGTCCACAGGCATCTTCCGCCTACCATCACTCGGGCCGAAGCTCTTGGCTGAAATATACTTGTGTATCAGGAATTTGCGGGAAGAGCAAACCCGGAAACGGCTGGAATCCGGATTTCGACCTCTAATCCACCTTCCGGGCGGTTAGATGCTCGGAGTTGCCCGCCATGGAGCCTGACCGCCCGGTCAGCGATCGATAATCCCAACCCTGCTCCACCGGTCTGCCGGTTGCGAGCGTCGTCCAAGCGGTAGAAGGGCTGGAAGATCTTTTCGAGAGCTTCGTTGGGGACGCCGGGACCGGAGTCCAGTACGCGAATCACGACTTCTTCTCCCTTGGGCGTGGTCTGCCGCTCCAGCCGAACCTCGACCACGGTGCCCTCAGCGGTGTAGCGGGTCGCATTTCGGACCACGTTCTCGATGGCGCTCCGCAGCAGTTCAGGATCGCCTTCGACCAGGAACTCATCCGGCGGGTTGGCGACGACCCGACAGCCCCGGCCCGGGGTTTCGTACTCCGCATCGCGGGCCACATGATCCACTAACTCCCGCAGCGACAAGGTTGTTTTGTGAATGCCGTCCGTTCCCGATTCCAGCCGCGAGATGGTCAGCAGCCGCTGGATCAACTGGTTCAGCCGATCCGCCTCGATTTCGATTCGGTTCAGCGAAGGTTCGATTTCCGGCGCGGCTTTCTGCTGAGCCAGTCCCAGAGCCACGTTGAGCCTTGCCAGCGGAGAGCGGAGTTCGTGCGAAACGTCCTTCAGCAACCGGGACTGCGATTCCACCAGCCCTTCAATGCGTTCTGCCATGCGGTCAAAATCACGCATTAACTCAGCGAGTTCGTCGCGCCGGCGGCGCAAGGGTGCGCCGGCGCGCGCCGTCAAATCCCCGGCGGCCAGATTCTGCGCCGCGGTTCGAAGACGCGTCACCGGGCTGGCCATCGACCAGGCCAGCAAGTAGCAGACCAGTCCCGATGAAATGACCGCAATCAGGATTCCCAACCCTGGGATATCGTGAGGCCCGAAGAAAGCTCCGCGTTCGGGTGCGAGCTCCAGGACCACCGTGTAACGCTTCCCATCGACCGTCAGTCCCTGCCGCAGAAAGCGTGGCGGCAGCAGGCTCTCGATCCATCGTCGATGACGGGGCATACCCCCATGGCGTATGTCCTCAACCCAGGGTGGTGGGAGCCGGCCGGTCAGTTCGTGGCCGGCTGGATCGAAGACGAACACACGAGCGTGTTCTTTGCGCTGCACGTCTTCAACGTAATCGAACGCAGCATGTTCGCCACCACTCTGATAGGCGTTCACTGCCTCCGCCAGGACTTGCGGACCCGTGTTTTCGACGCCATGCCGGGGAGGACTGATGGCAATGGTGACCAGAATGGCCAGCACAATAAACAAAGCTTGCGCGGCCCAGAAGGACAGAAAGATTCTAAGGAATAGGCTCTTCATTTCCTCGCCTTCGATGGACGAGCAAACATGTAGCCTACCCCACGAATTGTCTTGATGTGATCGCCGTTTTCTTCCGAGTCGCCCAACTTCCGGCGCACCTTGCTGACATGCATGTCGATGCTGCGGTCGAACGGCATAAACTTCCGGCTGAGCACCGCATTCACCAGCCGCTCCCGTGTGACGACCCGACCCGCTTCCCGCAACAACACCTCCAGCAGATTGAACTCCACCGACGTGAGTTCAACCGGCTGACCGGCCCGCTGGACGGTGCGCGTGGCTGGATCCAGTTCCACGTCTCCCACGCTCAAAATCTCAGGAACGGCATCGGCGGATTTGGGCGGCTTGGCTCGACGCAGGATGGCACGAATTCGCGCCACCAGTTCACGCGGGTTGAACGGCTTGGGAAGATAGTCGTCCGCCCCGATCTCGAGGCCAACGATCCGGTCCACGTCTTCTCCGCGCGCGGTCAGCAGCAGGACGGGAACCTTGGACACGCTGCGAATCCGGCGCAGGACTTCGAAACCATTCATTCCGGGCAGCATCACGTCGAGCACGACCAGCACATGCTCATTCGTGAGGGCGCGTTGCAGGCCGGTTTCGCCGTCGTGCACCGCGTCTAGTGTGAAGCCCTCGGCGGTCAGGTACTCCTGCACCAGTCCGCAGAGTTCGATGTCGTCATCCACCACAAGAACGTGATCCATGCGTCTAGTCATGTTCTAGCACCCGTCATGCGTATTCGCGGTAAAGATTTGTGATTGCTGAGAGTGGCCGCGAGCTACGAGCAATCCGATTCAGGGGTTGCCCGCTCGTAGCCCGTAGCTCGGAGCTCGCAGCCCTTTACAAAACTTTACCGCGATTGACCGACTCTTTACCGCATCTTTTGCTGGGAAGTGTTCTTATGAGCACGGTGACTTGGGACTGCCCCCGCACCGCGGAGGAAACTAAATGAAATCGACTCGTACAACAGTTCTGGTAATCGCCGCCGGCGTACTTCTTGCGGCCGCTCTCGTATTTGCACAGGGCATGCACGGTCACGGTGGACCGGGCGGCGGCTTCGAGCACATGCTGGGCTTCTACTCTGATTATCTTGACTTATCCAGCGCGCAGCAAAACCAGATCAAAGCCATCTGGCAGAAAGAAAAGCCCACTCTGGCCCCGCTCATGCAACAGAGCAAGCAGTTCCACAGCCAGATGGACCAGCTTACACAAAGCGGAACATTTGATGAAGCCCAGGTGCGCGCGCTCGCCACCCAGCAGTCGCAGACCATGATCGAACTGGCTGTCCAGCACGCCCGCATCAAGTCAGAAATGCTGCAAGTTCTAACGCCGGATCAGAAGACGAAGTTTGCGCAACTTCAGGCTAAGCGTCAACAGCGCATGCAGAAGCACATGCAACAGGCGCCGCAACCGCCGTCCAACTAAGCCAAGCTTGCACGTCTCTCTCCTACCCGGGCGGGGACCGGAACCCCAAGTTTTGGTCTTCGCCCGGCTTTTTCAAACGGAGTCCCCCATGGAACGCGCGGATTTGCTCTACTCGGGACTGCTGTTCGCCGCCGAAGGCATGCTCTTACTCTGGACCGCGGTCCTGCTGGCCGCCGCCTTCCTGGTCCTGGCGCCGGCCAGAAAATCCGCACCCGCCGCTGCTACAATCTCATCTACGACAGTTCATGGTGCCGAAGAGTCTACGTCCCCTCGTTCCGTATCTGAAGCGCTACAAAACCGGTCTTCTCTGGGGCGCCCTCTGCGTACTTCTTACCAATGGCATCGCGGTGCAGTTCCCGCAGGTTCTGCGGCACGCCACCAATGATCTCCATTTAGGAGTCACCAGCCACAAACTGCTGAAGTATGCCCTGTTTGTAGTCGCTGTATTTGCAGTCAAAGGGATTTTCCAGTTCCTCACGCGCTGGATCGTGATTGGCATCTCGCGCGACATCGAGTTCGATTTGCGCAACGACCTGTTCGCTCACCTGGAACACCTTTCCTACTCTTACTACCAGCGCAACCGGACGGGCGACATCATGGCCAAGGCGACCAACGACCTGAATGCGGTCCGCAACTTGCTGGGACCGGCGATCATGTACTCGGCCAACACCATCATCTTCACCGCGTTCGCGGTGAGCTACATGTTCAAGATCAGCCCCAAGCTGACCCTGTACGCGTTTCTCCCTCTGCCCGTGGCCAGCATCGTCATTCAGTATTTCGGCCGGCGGATCCACGAGCGCTTCGAGCGCATCCAGGCCATGTTTTCCGACATCTCGGCGCGGGCGCAGGAGAACTTTTCGGGAGCGCGCGTCATCCGCGCCTATGTGCAGGAGCAGGCCGAGATTGCCGCTTTCGAGGCCGCCAACCAGGAATACATCCGGCGCAGCCTGGGACTGGTCCGGCTGATGGGCATGTTATGGCCGACGCTCGAGCTTATGCTGGGGATCGCGATTGTCATCGTACTCTGGCTGGGAGGAAGCATTGTTATAAGCGGCCAAACGCAGGTGAATTTGGTCTCGTACTTAGGTACCAAGACGACCATGGTCCTCTCGGGCACGATGGACGTGGGCGACTTCGTGGCCTTCAACACGTACATGGCGCAACTGATGTGGCCAGTCATCGCTCTCGGATGGGTGATCAACATTTTCCAGCGAGGCACGGCATCCATGGGACGGATCAATCAGATTCTGACCGAGCAGCCTGAGATCGCCGATGTGAGTAATGGAGGGACGGGCGCCTCGCCCGTCCCTCCGGGCGAGGGCGCCCGGCTCTCCACTGGCGACATTCAGGGTGAAGTCGAATTCCGTAATCTCAACTTCGCTTACAACGGTGTGCCCGTTCTGAACGACATCAGCCTGCGTGTTCCCGCCGGATCAAGCCTCGCGATTGTCGGCCCGACGGGCTCCGGCAAGACTACGCTGGTCAACCTGATCCCGCGGATCTACGACGCCGCACCGGGAGCCGTCCTCATCGACGGAAAACCCATTCGCGAGTTTCCGCTCGACGCGTTGCGCCGCAAGATCGGTTTCGTGCCACAAGAAACGTTTCTGTTCAGCGACACCATCCGCGAAAACATCGCCTTCGGCAAACACGACGCTCATCTTCCCGAAGTCCAGGCCGCCGCCGAAGGTGCCAACATCGCGCAAGACATCGAGAGTTTCCCCGAGAGCTACAGCACGACGGTGGGCGAGCGGGGCATCACGCTCTCCGGCGGGCAGAAGCAGCGCACGGCCATTGCCCGGGCTCTGCTGCGCAGTCCCCGGATCCTGATCCTCGACGATGCTCTCTCCAGCGTCGATACGCACACCGAAGACAAGATCCTCAACCACCTCCGCGAAATCATGCAGGGACGGACGACTATTTTCATCTCCCACCGCGTCTCGACCGTACGCAACGCCGACCGCATCGCTGTTCTTCACCACGGACAAATCGTAGAACTTGGCACCCACGACGAACTGATCGCCCGCAACGGCTACTACACCGACCTCTACAACAAGCAGTTGCTCGAAGAGGAACTCGCCGAAGTGTAGCGGCCCGCCGCTTGGCCCATACATCTCGTCCGCTGGCCGCGGCATCCCTAGAGTAAGATATCCACCAAACGGGCCATCCACTAAACAGGAGAAAAGAACCATGAAAGCGAGAGCGGGGCAGTTTCTGTTTGCGGGAATTCTAGTGCTCCCCCTGTTGATCTCTGAGCCATTGCGGGCTCAGGTCGCTGACGCCACGCTGTCGGGTACCGTCACCGGCCCTTCGGGGGCAGTCGTACCCAATGCGAAAATCTCCGTCAAAAATTTGAACACTGGCCAATCGACGGCTACTCAAACCGATGCAGCCGGGCTCTACAAGGTGTCGAACGTCACGCCGGGGGAGTACGAGGTTTCCATCTCGGGGGAAGGGTTCGTCACCAAGGTAGCCAAGGCGACGCTTACGGGAGGGGCCACGCTAACCATGGACGCTGCCTTAGCCGCTCCGCAGGCCGAATCCCAGGCCCCGTCTGGCAACCTGCCGAATGCCCCGTCCAGCAGCAAGACAGCGCCTTCCCTCCAGGACCTGGGCTTCCCTGCCGAGCAAGCCCAGGGCAATGCCAAGGAGCAGGCGTTGCTTGATAAACGGACGCACATGCTGAAAATCCATCAACGGCTGGGATTGCTCGCGGCGGCGCCGTTAATCGCAACGGTTGCGACCTCCATCAACGCGGGTGGAAAAAGCACCAGCAACACCGATCGTACTGTGCATATGGTTCTGGGTGCGGTTTCTTCGGACTTGTATTTCACAAGCGCATACTTTGCCATCCGCGCGCCCCGTGTACCCGGAGCCAAAACCCGTGGGCCCATCCGTTTCCACAAGGCCATGGCATGGATTCATGGGCCGGGCATGATCCTGACACCCATCCTGGGGGCAATGGCCTACTCTCAAAAAAACAATGGCGAAAAGGTCCACGGGATCGCGGCCGCGCACGGGCCGGTTGCCATCGTGACGGCGGGGGCGTTTGGGGCCGCCCTTTTGTCCATGTCGCTTAAATTCTAAGGCTTGGTATGAACGCGAAAATCTTGACAGCTCTTTTTCCTCTCCTGCTGGCCCTTCCGCGCCCGGCCATCGCGGCGGATAGTCAATGGGTGCTTGCCCAATCCACTCTCACATACCACGCCTCTCACCCTCTGCACCATTCCGACGGCGTCAGTCATGCGGCCCGAGGCAAGGGCGTGTGTCACGAGGGACAATGCGATTTTCTAATTGCGGTACCGGTGAAGTCGTTTGATTCGGGAGACAGCAACCGCGACCTTCACATGGTGCAGGTCACACGCGGCGCGGAGTTCCCCATGGTCGCAGTGCGGGCTCGAGTGCCCGAAGCTGCAGCCACATCAGCAAACATCCAAGTCGACCTGGAGGTTGAGTTCGCCGGCCATACGGCCCAGTATAAGCAGGTTACCTTTCAACTGGCGACGCAAGGGAACGAGAAGAGGATCTCGGGAACCATTCCCGCTACGCTCACCGATTTCAAAATCGAACCGCCGACACTCTTAACGATACCCATCAAGAACGAAATTCCGGTACGCGTCGAAATGACCTGGCATCCGCAGTGACGCACCTCTACCTGCTCCGATCCCGCGTCTTGTCGGCAATTGCCGAGGCTTCGGCGAGCATCTTGTCAATGCGGCGGCCGCGCGATTCCGGCGTTCGATAACCAAAAATCCCTAACAAATGGCCGCGTCGCTTCGTCGCGGTCATGAGTTCCCAACCCTCCCGCGCGACCGGATTGCGCGAAAACGCGACTTGCAGAATGGGCGGGAGTTCGCGCTCGGCCTCCATGGTAGCAAGCATACGCTCGGCAATCTGTTCGGCGCGGCGAACACGCGCCTCGGGGCTCTTGGGTTCGCTCACCCACTTGGCGATGTCGTTGCGTGTGGAATGATTTAACTGCTCGAACCAGCGTCGAAGAGTTCGCTCTTCAGCCAAAATGCGGCTGAATTCTGTGGGAACAGTGACCACGCGCTTCTCCGTATCGGGCTCGATGTGGAAACGGGCAGTCGTGCCGGCAACGGCGCGGGCTCCCTTCTGCATGCGCTTGTTGACGAGCAGGATGTGCCCGCCCTGTCCGGTTGGGAACAAGGCAGTCCGGAACGCGAAGCCGTTGATTTCGCCTTTGACTCGCAGTTGCCCGCGCCGTTCCCACACCTTGCCGACATCGAAAGGAATGTGAATGATGGTCCAGTTCAGACGCGACTTCATACGCACGAGCGTTGCTTGAAACGACCTGGCGAGGGGTGGGGTCTGGTTGGCTTTGGATTTCGCCATCGGATTCCGGTCAGGCGAATGGAATTCTAATATGGAATTGCCCCGAAGAAGGTCCGGACGTCGAACGAAATGTCTCACGACAAGGTACACTCGAAGGAACAAAACCTCCGGAGAACGATCGTGATCTGCCCAAAATGCGGTGAGGACAACGCGAATAATTTTCGCTTCTGCGGAATGTGCGGGGCAGTACTGGAAAGGGCGATGCCGGCAAGTGCTTCCAAGGCCGAGACCGTGCGGGAAGGTATTCCCGTGGCACTGGCCATTCCCGCGAATCCGCCCAAAGCCGGGGTCGAGAGGCGGGTGGAACCGGTCAGCGGACCTGCTCATCCCGGGCTTGGGGGACCAACCCTGGATTCGCTTCGCGAGAAAGCATTTTCAGGTGCGGACCCGTTTTTCGAGCCGGAAGAGCCGAGGACGGGTGGCCGCAAGATCCTGCTGCTGGTGCTGCTGGCAGCTCTGGGAGCGGCGATCTGGTGGACGTATACGAACTACGCAGCCATTGGAGAAGGCCAGAAGCAGCCGCCGGTGACTCCGCAGGCGGAGACGAGCGAGGTTCCGGCCGATCAGGAGCAGGCGTCCCAGATGAAAAGCGCAGGGGCCGCGCCGCCGAGTCCTTCGCCTTCCACACAAGCCCAGTCGCCAGCCGCGGCGCAGAAACCGCCCGCGAATGTGAAGCCGATTCCCGAGAGCAAGGCGGGAGGTCCAGCCGCAGTGGCGGCCTCAAAACCGCGCGCGGTTGAGAAAACAGCCGCTGTCTCGGCCGTGACAAAGCCAAAGCCGGGTCCGCATACGACGATGCGCACAGGCCGGACGGCCGCGCCGGCTCCCAAACCCGCGGTCACGGTGACGGCCAACGACACGGGCGATGCCGCCTTCCGCAAAGGCGAGGCGTATCTTTACGGCCGGGGCGTGCCGGAGAACTGTGATGAGGCAATCAAGAATCTGAAAGCGGCATCGGCCAAGCTTCATGCGCGGGCCCGGAGCACATTTGGAACCATGTATGCCACCGGCCACTGCGTGGCCCGCGATCTTCCGACCGCGTATACATGGTTTGCCCTGGCACTGCAGGTGGACCCGAACAATCAGATTCTGGAAAAAGACCTGAGCGCAATCTGGAACCAGATGACGCTGCCCGAGCGGCAGATGGCAACGAAAAAGCAGTAGCGAGAGGCAATTGATGGCAGGTAGAACGGGACTCGCTACTCGCTACTCGCGACCAGATTCAACGCTTTCTTCAGCGTGCCGCGTTCCTTCTGGATTTTTTCCTGCAGCAACGTGATGGCGTAGATCAGTTGCTCAGGACGCGGCGGGCAGCCGGGAACGTAGATGTCGACCGGAATTACCTGATTGACGCTCTGCACGAGCGCGTAGTTCTGGAACACGCCGCCCGAGGTCGCGCAGGCTCCCATCGAGATCACCCACTTCGGTTCCGGCATCTGCTCCCAGAGCTGGCGAATGACGGGCGCCATTTTGTTCGAGACGCGGCCGGCGATGATCATCAGGTCGGACTGGCGCGGCGAAGGGCGAAACACTTCAGCGCCGAAACGGGCAATATCAAAGCGCGACGCGCCCATGGACATCATCTCGATGGCGCAGCAGGCCAGCCCGAAGGTCATGGGCCAGATGGAATTCTTGCGCATCCAGTTGACGGCCGAGTCGAGCGTGGTCACCAGGACGTGTTCCGGGGCAGCATTGCCGAAGGTCAGTTCCTTGACGACCTTCTTGCCGTTTTCGATGTCAATGTAAGGGCCAAAGCTGAGGTCTTGCGCCATGGAGTCTATTTTAACCGTAGAGAGCCAATATTTTCACCGCCTGGGTGCAGAGTGCGCGGAGAAGAGCTTGCTTCACGGAAATGCCGTCCTTACGCATTCGCCGGAACGTGAGTGTAAACGCCTGTTCGCGAAAGTTGTACCCCGTCGGGCGAATACTGTATGTTGGCGCCGAGGGGACTCTCTATGAGGTTTGTATTCGAGTTCGACGCAAAGAACGACGTCCTGCGGGGGGGGATATAAAGGACCCCCCTGAAACGGTACTCTTAGAGAATGAGATCATGAAACTTCTGATCAAGCGCCAAACCAGCCTCGCCGACGGGATCGACGCGCTCACCACGGTGATGCTCAACGCCCTCAAAGCCCACTACGGAGGCGCAAGGACGAACGAGTTCGACCTGCTTTTGTCTCATTACTCCGAAGAGGTGAGGAAGTTCTCGGAATCGGGGAAGCGTGATCGCTTTTGTAGCATTTCTAATAAGAGGTTCGCGGAATCGATGGAGCGTTATGAGGTTAGTATGGATGAACAAGCAAACCGGGAATTACGAAGGCTTCGTTCCGTTTCAGTGAAACGGCTCTGGCACCGTATCGGGCAAGCAGTGGCGCGCGCGGGCACCAACCTGCGGAACAAGCTTGGTCATGGCGGCGGTTTGCAGGGGACTATGGTTGACAAAGAGCGGCCCGAAAGGGTCCGCCATTTAGCCATTGAAATAATCGACCTTCTGAACAAGCGCGGACCCAGCCTCGGCGACGCTCTTAATGCGCTCCAATCGGAGATGCTCACCGCCATCGAAGCCAATTACGGACGCGAAAAGGCGAACGAGTATGACTTGCTTAATGCCTGGTTCTCCAAAG
>Ga0075030_100001762_pt1 | contig 19541 bp, 13 predicted proteins | sample LitLauG_LLR_2012_FD_71393 | JGI IMG/M metagenome (GOLD analysis project Ga0075030, IMG submission 71393) | Freshwater sediment microbial communities from Pennsylvania, USA - Little Laurel Run_MetaG_LLR_2012 | ecosystem: Environmental > Aquatic > Freshwater > Creek > Sediment | place: USA...
CGCAGCCAGCTCCTGGACAACGTCTGGGGCGACCATGTCTTCATCGAGGAGCGCACGGTCGACGTGCATGTGCTGCGCCTGCGCAAGGCGCTCATGCCCGTCGATGCCCAGAACCTCGTCCAGACCGTCCGCGGGCTCGGATACCGCCTCTCCACCACCAACGACAGCTGATTGCGCAGTGGCCGTACCGCAGTCGCGTTCGCTCAATATCGTCCTCCCGGCCATCGCCGGCCTGGTGGCGTCGCTGCTGCTGGCGGTGCTGATCGGCGCAACCATCAGCGCGGTGGCGGGACTGTCCTTCGCGGTCGTGGCTCTGCTCTGCGTCTACGCCATCCAGATCTATTTCCTGGGCGCCCTGGGAGGCTGGCTGGCCAATCCAACGCTGAGCGAGATACCGGACGGTTTCGGGGTCTGGTCGGAGATATTCGCGCGCGTGCATCGCTGGCACCGCGCCGGCGAGATCGGTCAGCGGCGCCTGCTGGACAACGAGGAACGCTTCCGCCGCACCATCAGTGCATTGCCCGATGGCATCATTCTCGTCGATGCGGCGCTGCAGATCGAATGGTGCAATCCCGTTGCCGAGCGGCACCTGGCCATTGCACTGCGTGCAGACCAGGGGCTGCGCCTGACCAATCTCGTGCGCGACCCGCGCCTCGTCGCCTACATGACCTCCGGGCGCTTCGATACCGAGCTCGTGCTGCGTCCCCTGGGCAATCCGACCATGATCCTGTCGCTGGCGGTCATCGAGTTCGAGCCGGCCCGTTCCATCGTCATCACGCGCGACATCACCCAGAGCGAGCGCGTCGATGCGATGCGGCGCGATTTCGTCGCCAATGTCTCGCATGAATTGCGCACGCCGCTCACCGTCATCAAGGGTTTCCTGGAATCCTTTGGCGACGCCGGCGAGGACCTTGGGCCGGTGCGCAGGCATCACCTGAACCTGATGGAAGAGCAGGCCGAACGCATGCACCGTCTCATCGAGGACCTGCTCATGCTGTCCCGCCTGGAGTCCGAAAGCCCGAACGACGAGGACACGGTCGACATCGCCCAATTGGCCAACGAGGTGGCAGACGAGGCCCGCTCGCTGTCCAGCGGTCGGCATGTCATCAGCGTCGACGTTGCGCCCACCTGCGTGCGCGGCAGCCGCGACGAGCTGCGCAGCGCGATTGGCAATCTGGTCTCCAACGCGGTGCGCTATACGCCGGCGGGCGGGCAGGTGCGCCTGCACTGGCAGCCAACCGCCGATGGCGGCGCCTTTGAGGTGATCGACACCGGCATCGGAATTGCGCCCGAGCACATGCCCAGGCTCACCGAGCGCTTCTATCGGGTGGAAAAGAGCCGTTCGCGCGAGACCGGCGGCACGGGCCTGGGCCTGGCCATCGTCAAGCACGTGCTGCTGCGCCACGACGGCCGCCTGGAGGTCAAGTCCGAACTCGGCGTGGGCAGCACGTTTTCCGCGTGGCTGCCCAAGTCACGCCTGGTGGCGCCGGGTTCGCCGGGAACGATGCCCGGGGGCCAGTGGTCCGAGGAATCTGCCGACCACGCCTTGCATGGGGCGGAGCCGGACGCAGCCTGATTGCGGGGCCGGCAATGGGCTGGCGGAATGCAAATTGCCGTGCCGCCCCCGGATCGGTATGATCCTTTCTTTCGGGGTGTGGCGCAGGCTGGTAGCGCACCTGCTTTGGGAGCAGGGGGTCGGAGGTTCGAATCCTCTCGCCCCGACCAACCAGCTGCGGAAGAGGCCCTTGCCCGGGGTTCATCGTCTGCCCGTAGCTCAGTTGGATAGAGCATCAGCCTTCTAAGCTGAGGGTCGCTGGTTCGAGTCCGGCCGGGCAGGCCAGTTTCGGCGTTTGCGCAGATAGTTTCCGTGGTGGCCGTAGCTCAACGGTAGAGTCCTGGATTGTGATTCCAGTTGTTGTGGGTTCGAATCCCATCGGCCACCCCATTTAAATCAACACCTTGCGGTTCCCCTGGTGTTGGGATCGGCTCCGATAGCGCGATGCTTATGCGATCGACCCTACGTCTGGCAGCGAAGGAATCGAAAAATGGCAACCGATACTGGTATTCGCTCCGGGCTACCTGCCGAGCATAACCTTTTCACCGGAATGCCCATGAAACCGCAGGCCGAATTGTCCGTTGGTCGATGGTCTGCCGCCGGGTTGAGTCGAGCCGGACTGGTTGTGCTCGCCCTGAGCATTGCCGTCTGTGCCCGGGCCGCGCAGCCGGTCATCGACAACGAACGCGTAACGGTTCGTGAAATTAGCGACACAATTCCGGCGGTTCAACACGACTTTGTCGCTGTTCCGCTGAGCCGCCCGGGAACAGCCTCGGCAGGTCGCATGGGCAGCGCCGCCGGGGCGCCCGGCGCGCCCACGGTCTTGATAGAACTCAAGGACTATCCGGTAGCCCCGATTGCGAATTCTTCGGGTTATCCGCTTGCCTTTCCACGCCCGCGCGTCGAGAAGCTGTTTGAAAATGAGCGAGTGATCGTCTGGAGCTATCGCTGGCTGCCGGGAGAACCCACGCCCATCCACTATCACGACAAGGATGTCGTGGTCGTGTATGAGGAGGACATGACCCTAAAATCCACGACGCCTGACGGCAAGAGCGTCCTCAACGCCCACAAGTCCGGCGATATCCGCTTCAACCGGCGCGATCGTACGCACACCGAGCTCCTCGTCAGCAACTCTGGCAGCGCAGTAATCACCGAGTTGAAGTAGCCACACTGCCGAGAGCTATGCACCGCAGCAAGGGTTTTGACTTGGCCCCTTCGGCCGTTTGCCGCGCCAATGTCTCTTGAGCTTGGGAATGCCAGATCGGTCACCAAGATATGCGCAAGAAATGCCCCGCTTGGTAATGGCGCAGTTCTCTTCAATGATCGCGGGGCATTGGAAGTGCTGCCGTGGGAGATCGATATGAGGCGAATCGCCGTGGTAACGGGTGCATCCTCCGGAATTGGCCGCAGTTTTGCCACGCGACTGGCTCTTGAAGGTATGGATCTTGTGGCTATAGCCCGACGCGCCGACCGGTTAGACGTTTTGAAGCGCGAACTTGAAGTAAATGGCATACGGGTCCAGACCATCGTTGCCGACCTTTCGGACAAGGGTGAGCTCCGGCGTGTCATTGAAGAACTAAGTTCAATGCAGGTCGAGATGCTAGTGAACAGCGCCGGTCTCGCCCACTACATGCCGTTTGCCAGGTTGCCCGCGGAACTGGCCCGGCAACTCGTTGACGTCAACGTGGTCGCGCCACTGTTGCTGACCCGCGCGGCTATTCCCGGAATGATCGAGCGAGGCACGGGTTCGATAATCAATATTGCTTCATTGCTCGCCTTTAGCGGTGCGGCGCGCGAACAGCACCTGCCGCAGCGCACTGTTTACGCGGCAACCAAGGCATTCCTGGTCACTTTTACCGAGATTCTCGCGGCTGAAGTCGAGGGAACGGGGGTAAGGGTGCAAGTGGTATGCCCGGGCGTGGTACGGAGCGAATTTCACTCAAGGCAGGGGCTCGACATGAGCCAGGTTCCGCGAATGGAGCCGGACCAAATTGTTGCGGCGAGCCTTTCCGACCTCGCCCGCGGAATCGTCGTATCCATCCCGGCGATGCCGGACGCCACGGCGAAGGTCAGGCTTGACGAGGCGGCGGCGTCCCTTCTTCGCGTTGCCCGAACCTCCGAACTCCCAAGTCGATATGACCCTTGATGTTTAATGAATCGCACCGACGCGCTGGAGCCTAGGCGCCAGGACTTCCGCCCTTACCGGGAGGCCAAATAGGTATCCTTGGGCTTTGTCACATTGCTGCGCCTTCAGGAACGAGAGCTGCTCGCGATTTTCGACGCCCTCGGCGACCACCACCATGTTCAGGCTTTTCCCCAAATTGATCACCGCCCTGACGACGCTGGCATCGTCCACGTCACTAACAAGGTCCTTGACGAACGATCTATCGATTTTTAGGGTGTCGATGGGGAACCGCCGCATATAGCTCAAGCTTGAGTAACCCGTGCCAAAATCGTCCAGGGCAAGATTGAGGCGGAGGTTTTTGAGTGACTGCAATACGAGGGCGGTGGATTTCGAATCCTGCATTAGAAACGTCTCCGTCAGCTCCAGTTCGATAATCGACGGTTCAACATGTGTGTCCACGATGATTGCCGCCACGCGGCCCGCAAAGTCTTTCGAGCGCAACTCGACTGCAGAAACGTTCACCGAAAAAGTCAATGGCGCCATGCCCGCCAATTGCCATTCCCTGGCCTGTGCGCATGCGGTACGAAGAACCCACTGGCCAATCGGCACAATGAGACCCGATTCCTCCGCGATGGACATGAAGTCCACAGGAGAGAGAACGCCGAGGGTCGGGTGTTGCCATCGTAGCAGCGCTTCAGCGCCGGAAATGACTCCAGAATGCAAATCTATGATGGGCTGGTAGTAAAGTTCCAACTGCCGACGATCAATCGCATGTCGAAGGTCAACTTCCAGCGCTTGTCGCGCGTGCGCGCTTGCGTTCAATTCCTTGCGATAGAACTGATAATTATCTCGACCCTGTTCCTTGGCCTCGTACATCGCAGAGTCTGCATTGCGTATGAGCACCTCTGCCTCCGTGCCGTCCTGGGGATACAACGCGATTCCAATACTGACGGACACATGCAATTCATGGCCATCGAGGACATACGGTAGTCGCAGTGCCTCTAGCAACTTTTCCGCGCACTCCTCCGCATCCCTGGGCCCATCGATATCGGTCAGCATGACAATGAACTCGTCGCCTCCATGCCGGCTCACAGTATCCGACTCTCGAAGACAAGCCGTCAGTCTCGCCGCTATTGACTGAAGTAGCAGATCGCCTACCGGGTGACCTAAGGAGTCATTGACTTGCTTGAACCGGTCCACATCGAGAAAGATCAGCGCCAGCGAGTCCTGATGCCTATGTGCAGCCGAGACGCCTTGATACAGCCTATCGTTGAGCAACATGCGGTTGGGAAGATTGGTCAGGCTATCGTGGCCGGCCTGATGCACAAGCCGTTCGGCCAGGGCTCGGGCGGCACTTACGTCTTGAAATACCATGACCGCACCGGCGACTTCCCCATCACGAGAATGAATCGGTGCGCACGAGTCCTCGACCGGCAGTTCCGACCCATCGGGCCTGATCAATATGCACCAGGGAGGAAGATGTTCGACGATATTGCTCTCCATCGCATGCAACATGATATTGGGAACAATCTGACGGCTGTTCGCATCCACGACGTGAAATACTTCATCAAGCTGGCGACCCATGGCCGCCGCGCTTTTCCATTGCGTAAGCCGCTCCGCCGCAATGTTGAAGTAGCTCAGGCGCCCATCAATACCGGTACAGATGACGGCGTCGCCGATTGAGTTCAGCGTCACTTGCGCGCGCTCTTTTTCGTTGTAGAGTGCCTCGGCAATCAACGACTTCTCGGTGGCTGTCGACTTCAAAGCTTCTGCGATGAGCGCGTTTTCAACTGCTGTCTCCCTCAAATCCGCATTGGTTTGTCGAAGGAGTGCTTGATTGGTCCTCAAGGCTTCGACTGCGCCATTGAGCTCGTCTATATCCGTATTCGTACCCGCCCATTCCACGACCTGCCCGGTAGCGTCCTTGATAGGTTCAGCACGGTTGAGAAACCGCCGAAAGACACCGTCGGCACGGCGCAATGAAAACTCCATTTCAAAGGGCGCTCCGGCTGCGATGGCTGTCGCCCATTTCTCGAGAATCACCGGCAATACCTGCGGGTCGGTTACGCTCTGCCATCCCCAACCCTGGATCTGTTCCAGAGTAGTGCCGGTGAAGCCATACCAGCGTTGGTTGTACCAAGAGACGAAACCATCCGCCCGGGCCGTCCATACCATTTGCGGGAGGGCTTCGGCTAAGGCGCGAAACCGCTCCTCGCTCGCCTTTAGTGCAGTGTCGGAAAGCACGCGTTGGGTAATGTCGCGCGCGATCTTCGATGCACCAATGATGGTTCCTTCGCTGTCGGTGATAGGGGAAATTGTCACGGACACATGCACCTTCGAGCCATCCTTACGCATGCGAACAGTGTCGTAACTGTGTACCTGTTCTCCTTGGGCGACGCGCGCAAGAATGTCAAGCTCTTCGCCAACCTGCTCTGCCGGAAATAGCATTTGGGTTGATTGCCCAATGGCTTCTTGTGCGGTATAGCCAAAAATCCGCTCGGCGCCAGGGTTCCAACTCGTGATGATGCCTGTCGTGGTCTTGCCCACGATGGCATCTGACGTAGAGTTGATGATGGATGTATGCGTGCGCGCAAACTGCTTGGTGGACGAGGCGAGAGCTTCGTCAACAGCTTCGTTGAAGCGGGTGATCTCCTGCAGTCGCCCGGCTCCCCCGGATGTATAGGCAGCCCATCGTCGCAACACGCTCGCACGAAAGGCTCGGAATTCGCTGATGATCTGCTCCAAGTCATAGCCACCAGCGACCCGTTCGTGGGCATGCTGCGCCCCCGCAACAATCAGCGCGGGAAAATTTTCCGGCGATAGCCCTTTTGACTTGTCCGCCTGCGACTGGAGCGATTGCGGCTGAGCGATATCCGCGGCAACCGCGTGTATGAACTCCTTTGCGTGATCCTGAAGTTTGCGCTGGCTTATCGAAATGGCCGGGAACAGGGATTGAGCGAACGCCTTCCAATCTTCCATTATGGCGTCAATGTTATTGATCATGAAGTCCGCCAGCGTTAGCGAAGTTGCGCCAGTGCCGGTAACCGACGACTTGGATTCAACGTTCAAAGTGGGGCCCCATGCAAATTTGATTGCTTGAGCCGATACGATGGCCCGTACCGTCGACAACGTCTGTTCGCTACCGCATTGAACGCACGACCCATACGCACGAAGAGCGCCGCGATCCTGGCAGTGATTTTGCCAATAGCGCAATCGCCTTGACCGAACCGCGCGCCGGCTTCCTCTCAAAGTGCTGTGCGGCCCACAGATGGAACGTTTGGCTTGTCAATCGAAATGCGCATTGCAATGCCAAAAGGTTCAAATGGGAGCGCGGCAAGATTCTGCTTGCTCCGGGGTCGTGCTGTAACCCCACGGCATTTCCTGCTTTTCAGACATCTGCCAGATGGGGCTTTCAGCGCAGGTTGACTACACCGTTGAACACTTCGCAACCGCTGCCCCGCTCCTTGGCCAAATACATCGCCGTACTCGCGTTTTCTATGAGCATTTCAGCGGAAGTGCCGTGGTTGGGGTACATCGAAATGCCGATGCTCGGCGTGATGACGATTGACAATTTCCCGACCGGAATTGGCCGCACGATCGCCTCCAACAAGGATCGAGCAATTCGTTCGACGTTTTCGCGTCTCTTCGGCTTGATCAACAAATAGAGGAATTCATCCACACTATTGCGGCAGACCGTATCCTCCTGCCGCGCATGGCGCAGCAGTCGCTCGGATACAGTTGTTAGAGCCGCGTCTCCAGCGCTGCGGCCAAACATATCATTGATGCTTTTGAATCGATTCAAATCGAAAAACATCACGGCCAGTGAATGATTGTGACGCTCGGCGCCTGCCAGGGCCTGTTCCAGGCGATCGTCGAATAACGTGCGGTTGGGCATACCCGACTTGACGTCATGCATGGCCTTCCAGCTTGCATCCTTCTCGGCCCGCTGGGAGGCGACCAAAGCAGCTTCAGACTCCGCCAAGGCACCTTGTGAGGCGTCCAATTCGCCGGCAATCGTCTTGAGCTCGACAAGTCCCTCTTCCAGCTTATCGGTGACCTGGGTCAGATCATCCGCGCATTCTTGGACCTTGATTTCAATTGCCTGGCCGTCCCTGAGTGTCTGCTCGTCCAGAACTGCGGTCCTTCCTCCGGAGATTTTTATCTTTAATAGTGCATTCGCGGAAGAGAGGTCATCAGCGCATTCTTCAACCTTGGCCTGGACGTGGTGGCCTTTCTCGAGAGCGGTCTCAAATGCGAGATGGCTGGGAAATGCCTTGTATCGTTCTATCTTCGATCTAGCCATGGTGCGCCTAGGTAATTTGGCAGGCGGTTGGAACTCCGACTCCACGCAATGCCCGTAGCAATAGGGTGCACATCACGTACCGCGCCCCGATTCTTTTCGCGATCGAGCGCGCCCCAACCAATCTAACCTGCGTCGCCAGCACTGTCTGTGGGATGGCGCACCGCAGGAGCCGCTTGACCCCCGCATTGCAGCGGCCATGGCCCGAGCCTTGCAGGCACGGCCAGGAAGAAGGCGCATGCCGGCGTCTGGTTCGGATCGACACGACTGATGCCATCCACCGCACGGAATTGAGGAAAGCCTAAAGCCGTGCCGGCAATCCGTTCGTCAGCGAGGTCGGATCGGATGTCGGCGATCTTCTCGCGGGTAGCCAAGCCCGAAAAAGGCTGTGCGAATCAATCGCACTGCAGGGAATGTGCATTGAATCGCTCAATAAGCAGGTGCTCTCCGGCATTACAAAATGCATACCAATCCATTGAACGCGCATTGCTGGGCCCGATCGGGGTTGCTATCGGGGCGTGCCCGCCGTTGCATATGCTTGGCACGTTTACTTCTTTGGCCTGCGTGTGAATTCCGCCCATAAATTAGGGATATTCAAATTAAGTAATTATTGGGTTTGGGATCGAATAGCGGTTCGACTGGCGGTTAACAACTGTGGTTGGCAATTGGGACCGACCTACTCCTTTCGGAAGCCGCATCATGAAACACCAAGGCCTCGTGCACGACGCCGCATCGGGCTGGCGCGCACCGCTTCCAGCGAACCTCGATAGCGCTCGTACGCTGGTCCTTGCCTTCAGCGCCCCCGACCTGGCGCAGGACAGCCAGCCCTTCGTCGACCTGGCCGCGGCCTTTCCCAGCGCCGTCGTCATCGGCTGCTCGACCTCGGGCGAAATTGCCGACCAGCGTGTCCACGACGGAAGCGTCAGCGTTGCCGTCGCCCAATTCGATCACACCGACCTGCGCCTTGCGAGCACGCGCATCGACGGCATTGCCGACTCGTACAGCGCGGGCGCGCGCCTTGCCCGCGAGCTGGTTTCCGACGACCTGCGCGCTGTCTTCGTGCTGTCCGGCGGTCTCGAAGTCAACGGCACGCAACTTGTCGACGGGCTCGCCGCGGGCGTCAAATCCGAGACCGTCATTACCGGAGGACTCGCCGGCGACTGCGGTCGCTTTGCCACCACGTGGATATATGCGCAGGGCGAGCGCCGATCGCAACATGCCTGTGCGGTAGGACTGTACGGCAACCGGCTGCGCGTCGGCCATGGGTTTGATATTGGCTGCCTGGCCTTTGGCCCCGAAAGACGGATCACCCGCTCGGTGGGCAACGAGCTGTTCGAACTGGACGAAAAGCCTGCACTCGACCTGTACAAGGCGTACCTCGGAGAGCGTGCCGCCGGATTGCCCGGAACGGCGTTGCTGTTTCCCCTGACGGTTCGACGCGACGTGAGCGACCCCGGCGAACTCGTGCGCACCATCCTCGCCGTCGACGAGGACGCAAAATCGCTGCGCTTCGCAGGCGATATACCCCAAGGCGGAATTGCCAGGCTCATGCGGGTGAACACGGAAAAATTAATCGGCAGCGCGGGCGAAGCTTCGCGGCGGGCGCTCGCACCCCTGCTCGATGCGCAGGATGCGCTGCTGATCTCGGTTAGCTGCATTGGCCGGCGCATGGTGCTGGGCGAGAGAACCGACGAGGAAATCGAAGCCGTCCTCGACAATGCCCCGCCGCGGACGACCCACGTCGGCTTCTACTCGTACGGCGAGATATCGCCCGGCTTCAACCGCTGTGCCGAATTGCACAACCAGACCATGACGGTAACCGCCTTTGGCGAAGTCTGACCGGGGCGCACGCATGGAACTGCATCCCCTGTTGCGCCGGCAACTCAAGCGCCTGGACCTGACGGCCGGCCCGCATCCGCCGGATCCGGAGCGGTGGCTGCAATTCCTGCAGCGGGTGAACCGGGCCTACGAGGAAAACGACCAGGACCGCAAGCTCTTCGAGCATTCGCAGAGCGTGGCCTCCGATGAAATGGCCGTGCTGTTTTCCTCGGTTTGCTCGCACCGGGACCTGCTGGAATTGCGTGTAAGCGAACGCACGCGCGCCCTGCGCCAGAGCGAAGGGCGGCTTTTGAGCCTTTTGTCGCTATCGGCCGACTGGGTCTGGGAGCACGACGCGGAGCTGCGCTTCACCTACATTTCCGAGAGCATCGAGATCACGACCGGTATCAAGGCGGCCATGCTCCTGGGCAGGCGCTGCGCGTGCGATGAACCGTTCGTGGCCGCGGCCGACGTTCTTGCCAGGCACCTCGAAAGCGTGAATGCGCGTCGCCCGTTTCGCGATCTTGACTACCAGCTGCTCCTGGCCGACGGCTCGCGCTTTCACATCCGGATGAGCGGCGAGCCCGTTTTCGACGACAACGGCGCGTACCAGGGCTATCGCGGCGTCGGCCGCGACGTCACGCGCGCGGTTGCGGCGGAACAGAAGCTGCGCTACATGGCCAGCTACGACGGCCTGACGGGACTGCCCAACCGCCATATGTTCCGCGAACACCTTGAGCGCATTCTTCCGTCGTCGCAACGCGGGAGCGGATGTGCGGTCTGCCTCATCGACCTGGACGGCTTCAAGAGCATCAACGACGCGCTCGGCCACGACGCAGGCGATGAACTGCTCGAGGTCGTCGCGCGCCGCCTCGTGCAGGCGCTGCGTGCGGACGATTTTGTCGCGCGTCTGGGCGGCGACGAGTTCGTGGTCCTGATCGAGTCTACGGACCAGGAAGTGCTGGCCGGCGTGGCGCAAAAGCTGCTGGCCGTCATCGCAACGCCGCTTGTTTTGCGCAACTGCGCCGTTCACGTGACCGGCAGCATCGGCATCAGCCGCTATCCCGATGACGGCGCCGATGCCTCTACCTTGTTGAAGCACGCCGATGTGGCGATGTACTGCGCCAAGGAAGCGGGCAAGAACGCCACGAAGTTCTACACCGCCGAAATGGCCAGCCAGACGGCAAGTCAGCTGAACCTGGAGGCCGAGCTGGGTCTCGCCCTCGGCCGGCAGGAATTGACGTTGTTTTACCAGCCCAAATTCCATATCGCGACCGGTCGCATCGTCGGCGCCGAAGCACTGCTGCGCTGGAATCACCCGGAGCGGGGCATGATCCTGCCCGGAGAATTCATATCCATTGCCGAGGAGCGCGGACTTATCGTGCCGATCGGCTGCTGGGTCATACGCGAGGCATGCCGCCAACTGCGCAGCTGGCGCGATGCCGGGCTGCTCCTTGATTGCGTGGCGGTCAACCTCTCCGCCCGGCAGTTCACCAACGACTCGATCGTGGACGACATTGCCGAAGCGATGCTCCAATACGGCGTTGGCCCCGGCGAATTCGAGGTCGAGCTCACGGAGAGCGTCCTGATGGCCGAGCCGGAACTTGCCAGCCAGATCCTGCGGCGAATGAACGCCCAGGGCGTTCACGTCGCCATCGACGATTTTGGCACGGGGTATTCGTCGCTTTCCTACTTGAAGCGCTTTCCGGCACGCACCGTGAAGATCGACCGCTCGTTTGTCGATGGCCTGCCGGGCGACGCGGATGACGCGGCCATCACGCGCGCGGTGATCGCCATGGCCCACAATCTGGGCCTGAGCGTCGTCGCCGAGGGCGTCGAGTCCCACGACCAGCTGGCATTCCTGAGCGAACTTGGCTGCGACCAGGCGCAGGGTTTCCTGTTCGGCCGTCCGATGCCGGCCGAAAAATTCGCGAAATTGTTGCCACCGCTCAATACAGGGCTGCCACTGCACGCTCTTTGACGCGTCGGCAGGCCTGGCGGCGATCCAAGCGGGTTTTGTGCAGCGCAGGGTGGTGGCACCTTTCCCTTGGCCGCTCGGTACGCGGCACATTGCCGAATTGGTTACGTCGCGCCCAACGCATGCGCCTGCAATTTGCGGTTAACGTAGCGTCTGGGGACAAAGTCGGCTCGGACACAAAAGCGCGCATCCTGAACGCTCGAATCCGCAGATCGACGGGAATCCAAGGGCCAATGGAGTCATGCGAATGAGTAAGGGGCGCGTCGGTACGATCCGGTTGCGGGGCATGGTGCTGGCGTGGGGCGCAGCCCTGTTGTTTTCCGCCGCGCTTCATGCCGAGCCGCCCGGCCCAACGCTGGGGCAAATGGTGGATCAGTTGCAGGCGCATCCCGACGACAGGGCCCTGCGGGAGCGCATCGTCAAGGCAGCCCGGGAGCAAACGCCCGCGCCGGTGACCCCCGAGGAAGCCCGCCGCTTTTTCATCCGGGGCAATACGGCGCTCGAGGATGCCCAGGGCCAGGACGGTTATCGGCGCGCCATCCGCAACTACGAGCAGGCATTGAAGTTCGCGCCATGGTGGGGTGAGGCCTACGTCAACCTGGCCAAGGCGCGCGAACGGGCAAAGGATTATTCGGGCGCGATCGACGCGTTGGGACTCTATCTGCTGACGGGGCCCGCACCGGCGGATGCCCGCCAGGCGCAGGATCGCATTTACGCACTGGAAGAGAAACGGGACGAGAAGCAAGAGGTGGTGCAGGAGCGGCGCGATGCGAAGGCCGAAATGCCTGACGAAGCGAAGCAGGAAAGCCGGATGGCGGAACGCGCTCCGGAAATTGCCAGGAAGGCCGGAACCGTGTTTCGGGATTGTGCGGACTGTCCCGAAATGGTCGTCATCACCCCGCGCTACGCGTTGGGAAAGTACCTGGTCACGCAGAAGTTGTGGCGCGACCTGATGGGCAGCAACCCCAGTTTCTTTCCAAAGTGCGGCGAGGACTGCCCCGTCGAGGGCGTGAGCTGGAACGATACCCAGGCATTCCTGGAAAAACTCAATGACAAAACCGGCAAGACCTACGGGCTTCCCACCGAAGCGCAGTGGGAGGCTGCGTGCAATGCGGGTTCCAAGACTGAATACTGCGGTGGCCAGCAGTTCGACGCGGTCGCGTGGTATCTGACCAACAGCGGCGCACGGACCCATCCGGTGGGACAGAAACAGCCGAACGGACTCGGCTTGTACGACATGAATGGCAATGTCTGGGAATGGACCAACGACTGCGCGCATGAGGACTGCCATTATCGCGTCCTGCGGGGCGGCTCCTGGACCTTCGATCCGCAGTTTCCCCGTTCGCGCAAGCGCATTGGCATCGATGCGTCTTTGCGTTCGAATGACTACGGGTTCCGCCTCGCAAGGGCGCTTCCCTGAAGCGCTTTGCCGGCGCTAAAGATATTTGATTTAATTCTCATTCATACCCGATTGAACCGGCCGCAGCGACCGGCTGCCCGGTCGATTTTTGGCGTGGCTGGGCTACACTTACCCTACGATGAACCGTCTCGAAGCGCTTCAGAAAATCGCCCTGCAGGTGCAGCAGGGCGATGTCGTCTTTCCTTCAAGCGTGGCGGTTACGCTCAAGATCCGCCGCTTGCTCAACGACCCGGATGGCCATCTGGCCGCCACCACGGATCTGGTCAAGATCGAGCCGCTCCTGTCGGCGCGTGTCGTGGCCATTGCCAATTCGGTCGCGTTCCGGCGTTCGGATACGGACATCACGGATGTGGCAACGGCAGTAGCCCGCATCGGCTTGCGCAGCGTGCAGACCCTGGTCAATGCGCTGATCGTGCGCCAATTGGCCGGGCTCCCAAAGGACGCCCGTACCCAGGCGCTCGTGAGCCAGCTTTGGGAACATACGGCCCATGTCGCCTCGCTCTCGCGCATGCTGGCGCGGCGCGTCACCAAAGTGGATCCCGAGACCGCGCTCTTCACCGGCCTCATACACGATGCCGGCAGCTTTTACTTGCTGTCGCGTGCCGCCGAGTTCCCCGCACTGCTCGATACCGAACGGGCCGAGGGTGAAGAGGCCCTGGAAATCGAAGTGCACCGGCACGTTGCCAGGAAGCTGGACGTGCCGGACACGGTGGTCGAGGCCCTGGAGGAGGTCTGGCAGGGCTATGTGAGCAGTCCACCCGTGACGCTTGCCGATACGGTGGCGCTGGCCAAGGAACTGGCGCCGGTCGAATCGCCCATGGTTCGCCTGGCCAGCGGCCGCGAATTGGCATCGATCGATATCGAAATCGGCGAAGAGCACCTTACGGATATCCTTCGGGATTCATCCGAAGAGGTCGATTCGCTCACCCGTGCCCTGACCTTCTGACGGGTCTGGCAGTTGGCGCTGTGTCCGGCTTATCCCCCGGTGAGCGCCGCCTTACGATCCACGGGTGGCGGCATGGGCAGCGGGGGCAGCCGCCACGCTTGCATGTGAGCGATATAGGCATCACGCGGCAACTGCACGAGCCGCGGCGCGCGGGCCTGGTCGAGCCAGGCTGCCAGCGCGGCGATGTTTGCGGGATCGCCTGCCGTGCACCCGTCCGTGGTGCTGCCGGGCCCCTGCCAGATGTGTATGAAGATGCACGATCCGGCACCCGGCTGGGCGGGAGCCGTGTTGTGGTCCACGACGATCCCGAGCCGATAAAGATCGTCGTCACGCCGCATGTGCTCCGCGCTGTTCCAGTCTACGGCCGCTCCCGTGCGTTGGAGCACGCGGTTGTAGTGCGTTGATGCAGAATCGTCCACACATTCGGTGGCTGTTGTCGCCTGCACGTAGGGCATCGCCCTTGCCGCCGGCCCGGCCTGGGCGGCTGGCGCATACCCGAAAACCGCACTCAAGGCGAAGATTCCGGCCGGGGATTTCCCATCGCCCTCGCGCTTGCGGTACTCCGCCGATGGCGTGTCGCCGTGCGTTCCGCGTCCCCAGGCAAGGCCCGAAGTCCCCAGCACGATCGGAAACGCTTCGCCGATGGGCCGCCATTGCTGCGCAGCAGATTCGCGTTCGAAGCGCTGCATCGTTCCTGCCGTGGCGGACCAGTCGGCGGCGGTAACGACCACGAGCTGCCGCGACGTATCCAGCGGCCCGGATGGGACGGGCGCTGCCGTCGACTGGGGCGCGGGAAACGCGCAGCCGCCCAGCAAAAGGGCGGCGATGCCGAGCACCAGGGCTGTTGCGGTCCGGCGGGGCCCGCTCCGCAGATTTGTTGGCCGATGCATGACTGCGATCACCCAGGTTTTCTTCCGACGCCGACGTGCGTCGGATCATACCGAACGCGCTCGCACCGCGCGGCCCTTCGTGCCGCAAGCCCGCGCAGGTAAACTGGGCGCACGCCAGCGCCGCGTCCGCGTGATCTTGCGTGCGCGGCAAGATCCTCCCACCGCTAGGTCCTGCGCCGGCGCAGATCGATTGATTGGGTGCTCCATCCAAGGAGGGAAGGGTTGTTCCGCGCAAGCGATTCCAAGCAGCCGGGCCTGGTTCGCGGCCTCGGCTTGTGGGGTGCGATCGCGATTAACGTCGCGAACATGATCGGCACCGGCGTCTTCCTCAAGACGCGGGTGATGACGTGCAACGTCGAAAGCCCGCTGCTGGTGCTTGCCGCATGGGTCGCCGCCGGGCTGCTCGCGCTTGCCGGAACCTTTGCCTACGCCGAGGTGGCGGCAATGATGCCGGAACCGGGTGGTGAATACGTCTTCTTGCGCCGGGCCTATGGCAGGGTGACGGGCTTTTTGTACGGCTGGACCACCTTCGCGATCTACAAGTCGGGATCCCAGGCCGCGCTTGCCGTCGGCTTCGCGATATTCCTCAACGTCGCCCTGGGAGGCGTACTCGATCAGGACGCCCTGGCCGGATCCGTGCATGGCCAGCCGGTGCGACTGTCATGGCTGGCAGTCGTTGCGCTCGGTGCCATCTGGACGGTCGCATGGATCAATTGCAGTTCGATCACTTCGGGGGGGCGCACCGCGATCATCCTCACCAGCGCCAAGGTAGCCTTGCTCGCGGCGCTGGCCGTTGGCGCGTTCGCTTTCGAAAGCGGCCATTGGGAAAATTTCCTGCTGCCTGCCGCGGGCGCGAGCTGCGCGGGAGTCGAAGCGAGCGCGCGCGGCGGGCTTGCGGGCTTTGGCGCAGCGATTCTGGGCGCCCTCTGGGCGTTCGACGGGTGGGCAAATGTGGCGCCGCTGGCCGGCGAGGTCAGGGATCCCGCGCGCGACCTGCCCCGATCCTTCCTGGGCGGCATGCTGCTTGTCGCAGCGCTCTACCTCGCCGTGAACCTGGCGTACTTCTACGTGCTGACACCCGTGGAAATCGGCAGCGTCTCGCCGACCTCGTCGGTGGCCACGGAGGTCCTGCGCCGATTCGTCGGCCCCGCAGCCGTGACGATTGCCGCGGTCGCGCTGATGCTCTCGGCGTTCGGCTCGCTGCAGGCTTCGGTCATCTCGGGGGCGCGACTCCCGTTCGCGATGGCACGCGACGGCCTTTTTTTCCGCTCGCTTGGCCGGGTGTCGGCGCGCTCGCACGTGCCGGTGCGCGCCGTCATTGCCCAGGCCGCGTGGGCCAGCGTGCTTGCGCTATCGGGTTCCTATGACACGCTGACGGATTCGGCAATCTTTGCGGTCTGGCTTTTCTACGGGCTGACCGCGGGATCGCTGTTCGTTTTCCGCCGCACGATGCCCGATGCGCAACGTCCCTATCGCGCGCTGGGCTATCCGTGGGTGCCGGGGGCGTTCGCGGCCCTCACCCTGTGCCTGATACTGAACACTTTCGTGGCAACACCGCGACTTGCACTTGCAGGCGCCGGCATCATGTTCGCCGGGCTGCCGTTCTACCTTTACTGGTCGCGGCAGCACGCGCGCACGGCCTAGCGGGCAGCGTCGCCGGGGCGTGCCGCAGGCAGGCGCCCGCCCGGCGGGTCGGGCCGGCAATTGGGATATAGTCAAAAGCAGCGCCGTTCGTCCCGGAACCTGCCGCGCGGCGCAAATTGCCGCCGGCAGCTGCGCCGTCCGGAGTCTGCCGTCCACACTGGAGCGAGGCCAATCATGCGGTCCGATTTTCTTGCGCGCGAACGCGCCGCCGCCCTCGCCATCTCGCGCCAGCCGGCCTGCGCCGCACGGGCCGCGATGCGCCGCCCGCCGTCATGAGCAAGGCGTTCGTCAAGGAATCCGCCGACGACGATGACGACGATGGCCTCGCCGCGCCGCCCTTGCCGGCGGGAGCGAAGAACTACATGACGGTGGAAGGCTACCGCCGCCTGCGGGCCGAACTGAGCCACCTGGTCATCACCGAAAGGCCGGAGGTGGTGCGCACGGTGTCGTGGGCGGCCTCCAACGGCGATCGCTCGGAAAACGGCGATTACATCTACGGCAAGAAGCGCCTGCGCGAGATCGACCGGCGCATCCGCTTTCTCACCAAGCGCCTTGAAGTAGCCGAGGTGGTCGATCCGGCGCAGCGCGGCGCCACCGACCAGGTCTTCTTTGGCGCCTCGGTGGTCTATGCGGGAGCCGACGGCAGGAGCCAGGAGATCACCATCGTGGGCGTTGACGAAGTTGATCCCCAGCGGCGGCACGTGAGCTGGATTTCGCCGATCGCGCGCGCGGTGCTCAAGGCCCGCGAAGGCGACTCCATACAGTTCCAGACCCCATCGGGCCTGGAGACAATAGAAATCCTGGAGGTGCGCTATGGCAGCGCCGAAGGCGCAACTTCGGGCGGCAGTTCGGCGGGCTGAGCACGGACGTTGAGCCGGGTGCGGGAGACGCGCAACACCTGGCCGATGCGCCGCAAGGTGCGCACCACGCGCGCCAGGTGGCGCCGGTCGTGCACCTGGATCTTGAAGTGGATGGTGACCTCGCGCGCGTCCTCATCCTCGACGTTCACGCTCAGGATGTTGGATTCGGCCTCCGCCACTGCGACGGCAACGTAGCCGAGCACGCCGCGCTCGTTGCGGGCGCGCACGTCCATGTTGACGGCGTAGAGTCCCACCGGGTCGGCGGCCCATTGCAGGTCGAGCCAGCGATCCGGATCGGCGCGGCGCGCACGCTTAGCATGCGTGCAGTCGGACTGGTGGACGACCAGGCCAAGGTCGCGCCGCAACTGCCCTACGACTTCGTCGCCGGGTATCGGTGCGCAGCAGTTGGCCATCTGCAGCGCCATGCCTTCGGTTCCCTGTATCTGCACCGGGGCGGCATTGACGGACGCAGGGGCTGCAGCGGCGCCGGCGCCAGCGGGCGGTGCGCTGCGCGACTGCAGCAGGCTGAGCTGGCGGGCCAGCACCGCCGCAAGGCGGCGACCGAGCCCGATATCGGCGAGCAATTCGTCGCGATCGCGCGACTGCGCTTCACGCAGCAATTCGGTCCACGCCTCCACGCCGGCGTCTTCCAGGCGAAACGAGAACTGGGCGGCCGCCTGGGCAAGCAGGCGCTCGCCCAGGTCGATGGATTCCTGGCTCTTCATGGTGCGCAAATAGTGGCGTATCTCGGCGCGTGCGCGGCCGCTGCGCACGAATCCCAGCCATGCCGGGTTGGGCCGAGCCACGGGACCCGTGATGATCTCGATGACATCGCCATTGCGCAGTTCCGTGCGCAGGGGCTGCGCCTCGCCGTTGATCCGCGCGGCAATGCACTTGTTGCCGACGTCGGTGTGGATGGAATACGCGAAATCCACCGGCGTGGCGCCGCGCGGCAGGGAGACGATCTTGCCCTTGGGCGTGAAGATGTAGACCTTGTCGGGGAACAGGTCGACCTTGATGTTCTCGATGAATTCGGCCGAGTCGCCCGTCTGCTGCTGCAGCTCGATGAGCGACTGGAGCCACTGGTGGGTGCGCGACTGCATGTCCGAGAGGCTCTGCGCGTCTTCCTTGTAGAGCCAGTGCGCCGCCACGCCCGATTCGGCCACGCGGTTCATCTCGCGCGTGCGCACCTGGAACTCCACGGGCTGGCCGAACGGACCGATGAGCGTGGTGTGCAGCGACTGGTAGCCGTTGACCTTGGGGATGGCGATGTAGTCCTTGAACTTGCCGGGCACGGGCTTGTACAGGCCGTGGAGCACGCCCAGCGCGAGGTAGCAGTCGGGCACCGTGTTGACGACGATGCGAAAGCCGTAGATGTCGAGCACCTCGGAGAACGACAGGTGCTTTTCGACCATCTTGCGGTAGATGCCGAAGAGCGTCTTCTCGCGGCCGAAGATCTCGGCCTTGAGCTTGTTGCGCGCCAGCGCGTTCTGCACCGCGACGTGGATCTTCTTGAGCACCTCGCGCCGGTTGCCGCGCGCCGTGAGGATGGCCTTCTCGAGCACGCGGTGGCGCAGCGGATAGAGCAGGGCGAAACAGGCCTCCTGGAGTTCGCGGTAGATTTCGTTGAGACCCAGCCGGTGGGCGATGGGCGCGTAGATGTCCAGCGTCTCGCGGGAGATGCGCTTCTGCCTTTCGCGGTCCACCGCCTCGAGCGTGCGCACATTGTGCAGGCGGTCGGCCAGCTTGATGAGGATGACGCGCACGTCGCGCGCCATGGCCAGCAGCATCTTGCGGAAGCTCTCGGCCTGCGCCTGTGCGTTGCTCGCGAAGTTGAGGCGGTCGAGCTTGGAGACGCCATCGACCAGCTCGGCCACCGCCGGCCCGAACTGCTCGGCCAGGTCCTGCTTGGAGGTGCCCGAATCCTCGAGCACATCGTGCAGGAGGGCGGCCTGCACGGCGCCCACGTCCATGCGCCAGTGCGCCAGGATCTTGGCCACCGCGA